>Ga0310695_10000214_pt1 | contig 153763 bp, 137 predicted proteins | sample RumenRJG_04DNA_FD_203882 | JGI IMG/M metagenome (GOLD analysis project Ga0310695, IMG submission 203882) | Bovine rumen microbial communities from Lethbridge, Alberta, Canada - RJG_04 (v2) (version 2) | ecosystem: Host-associated > Mammals > Digestive system > Stomach > Rumen | place: Canada...
ACCCTCCTCAGTTTGTACAGGTCTGGAAAAAGATTAATAAACCTGAGGAGGCAAGAGTCATTTTGGCTAAGGTAAATACTCACTATCTGACGGAAAGCGGCAAGGCTGAATACGGGCTGCTGAAAACAATTGTGGCCTATAAGACTCATAGAAAGCTAGAAAATGACTCACTTATATCTGCCAGTATTTCCTACTACAATCGTTATGGCGACGACTGGCTCCGTAGCCGTGCCTATTTATACCGTGGAATTGTAAGAATGTACCGATTTGGTAATATTATTGATGCCGTCAAGGATTTCAAGGTGGCAGAGTACATCTCGGAAAAGAATGATGACGAAGAATTGAAAAGCCAAGTCTATCAACTGTTGGCTCACGTCAACTACTATTTCAGGAATCAGCCATCTATTCTGAAGTATTCGCATAAGTTGCTGGACAGTAGCATCGAACTCAACGACAGTACGATGATGGTAAAAAGCCTGCTCATGTGCGCTACTGCATACGCTGACATGGATCAGTTGGACAGTGCCTTTACCTATATTATGAAAGGTGTTGAGATGGAGAAACATGCAAACATGTCCATGTTGTCAGATATCTATAGTTTAGTTTCAGAGTTATATGCGGAGAAGGGTGAAGCCATCAAGGCAGAAGAATACTTGCAAGAATGGAAACAATTGGACGGCACCCACGCCACCCACACCACATGGTATCTGATACCGGCTTACATAAGAAAGGCCCAAGGAGAATATGAGAAGGCTATCCAACTGGCAAAGATGGGTCTTGAAGATAGTGACCAGAGAACTCGCAGAAAATGTCTGGTACTTCTGTCCGAACTATATGAATTGACGGGCAATCAAGAGCAGGCTTCAGAAACAAGGATGATGATAGGTGAGTATGACGATATGAAATACACCATTCAGGCTATGCAGATGGTTGACTGGCAACAAAAGTTTGACGAGATACAGCATAGCAAGGACTTTTACGGTCGTATGACTTGGATGCAGAGAATGACCACCGCCCTGATTGTTGTGATTGTTCTCGCCATCGGAATTGGTTTGTTATTGCATCGTAGGAAAGTGCGTCGGCTGAGCTTCCGACTTGACGAGGATGCAAGACGCATCAACGAACTGCGTACGAATATTGAGCAATTGGAAAAGAGTGGGACTGAGAACGGACAGGAGATGGCGCGGCTGAAGGAGGAACTGGAGAGTCGCATGGAGCGCATATCGGGCACGTTGTTGGTGGGCACGCAAATGTACAGCCAGTTGCAACAGCGCCAGTGCATCGCCGAGGCCACTGCCAAGGAGCAGCAGTGCCTGGTGGACTACTTCGCCCAGCTGCGTCCGAAGCGCTGGCAGGAGTGGGAGCGCAAGTACAGCGGACTCTCCACCGCGCAGTACATCTTCCTCATCATGCAGGACGACCTTCACTTCGACGACGAGGCCATTGCCACCGCCCTCAATGTGAAACGCACCTCCGTCCGCAGCATGCGCTCAAGGATCAAAGGCCGGGAGAAGTAATTAGAGAAAGTCAAACTATATAAACTTCCCGATTTGTGTGAACACCTTGATACTTATATATACGCAGAAAACGAAAGAAACATTGCAAAGAATAGAAAAAAGAAGTTGGAAGAGCTAAAAATATTTATTGAGTGCAGATGTGCCTTCTCTGACTTCCTCCATGATTTGCAAGCAACGAGCACGAGGAATGCGGATATTTGTACCAACGGTTATCAAGTCCTCGTCTGTAGGAAGTCCTTTGAAATTGATGGTTGTAGCATGTTCGCCAAGGGTATCGTCATTGGTCAAGTCGTATGCTGGAGCCAGAGACCATTTGCCCTCGCGGCAGATGAAACTGAAATTACGTGCATGGTCATCCATATTATGGGCATAGACATTGAAGGCCATACGGCGGAACTGCTGTTCTACGGCCTCTGGCGACTGTGTCAGATAGCCCGTTAATTGCAACAGACTGTAGTAATCCATCTTTGGTGGAGATATCGGCTCATTCAGAAGAGCGCTGGCGGTTAGCACATGCAACCGGACATCGTTTTCAATATCGAATCGCTTCACGGCAAAGTATTTACCTTCCATCAGTTTGAACTCTGGCACATCAATACCACACTGCTTCGCGACCTTGTTATACTCATACTCTATCTCTCCCATATTCTTGGGATCGTAGGTATGGCGGAACTTTACTAACCAATGCCCATCCGTGTCCGTAACAATGGCTTTAGGACGTACTCCTCCAGAGTTACCACTCTTGAAATAGAGTGTGTCAGCATGTTCGTCAGTCTTTTCAGAAAGTACATTGAGGGCTATTTCCTGCATCTCGTCAAGCGAAAGCAAAGAGTCTTCTTGCTGTAGTTTTGTTTCAGGTACATAGCAAAGAGCCCCCATCCCAGAACTGCCAATAATGCTCAGCCATTGAACAGGATTAAGCGCTTGAGGGTCAATCCCTGATTTCTTCAAAACCTTGCGTAACAAGTATTCGCCATACCCCCCTGGCAGACTATCTTCAAATAAACCGAAATTACCATTGAAAGGCTGATAATCGGCAGTGAACAGTCCTGCTTTCAGAGGTAATTTTAATGGAGAGATAGAAAAACCGTCTGTAAGCCAGTCCTTGTCATACTCGAACTGACAATTCGACCTATTGCCCATAGACAACGTTCCCACTTTCCGTCCATGATACATCACGCTGACGGCATGTACATCTTTCATCATACGCCTCGCTTTCTTGTACGGTTCTTATTGATTTCCAACAACTCCTCCATCGTATCGTATTTCGGTTCCGACAATAGTTGCATGATTTCTTCTGAATAGCCCAATGCCTTAGCCAACTTGACGTATGACTCCAAAGAGATGGCGTGCTTCAGTTCAAAACGCTGAATGCTTGAGGCTGGCACCCCGCTCATTTCAGACAAACTCTTCGTGGAGAGTTTCTTCTCCAGACGCCTTGCTTTCAGATTCTCAGCCAACCGCTGCATGGTTACCTGTAGAGGATAGGGATCAAAAACATACTTGTTCCGCATCATATATTATGCTTAATTTGATAAAAGTCTGTTTTATACATCATATAGTATGTGCAAAGTTACGAATTTAAATTTAGATTACCAAACTTTTTAGGCATTTTTTTTCCTACCTTCAATTGCATTCAGGGCGGAACTGCGTTAATGTTTTGTAATCGTTTTGTCATATCAGCAATTATTCGTAACTTTGCAGCGTTTTAATTAGAACGCATTATGAAAATAGCATTAATCGGCTACGGCAAGATGGGCAAGATGATCGAACAGATAGCCCTGGACCGTGGTCATGAGATTGTAAGTATCATTGATATTGACAACCAGCAGGACTTTGACAGTCCCGAGTTTGCTTCGGCTGATGTGGCCATTGAGTTTACGGCTCCGCAGGCTGCCTACGGCAACTACCTGAAGGCCTGGGAGAAGGGTGTGAAGGTGGTGAGCGGCTCTACGGGCTGGATGAAGGAGCACGGTGATGAGGTGCGCAAGGCCTGCAGTGAAGGCAAGACGCTCTTCTGGGCCTCGAACTTCTCCATCGGCGTAGCCATCTTCTCGGCAGTGAACCGCTATCTGGCCAAGATCATGAACCAGTTCCCGCAGTATGACGTAGAACTGGAGGAGACGCATCATGTACATAAACTCGACCACCCCTCAGGCACAGCCATCACGCTGGCAGAAGAGATCGTAGAGCGTCTGGACCGCAAGGAGGGATGGGCAGAGGAGACGACAGACCCGAAACTGCTGCGTGTGGACGATATCCGCCGTGGTGAGGTGCCTGGCATCCATACCATCCGCTATGACTCGGAGGCTGATCTGATCACTATCTCGCACGATGCCCATAGCCGTAAGGGCTTTGCCCTCGGAGCCGTGCTCGCTGCGGAGTATACCAAGGAGCATCAGGGACTGCTGACCATCAGCGATATGTTTAAATTTTGAATAAACAAAAAAATGAAGAATAAAGAATTCAATCCTAAAGTACAGTGGGCGAAGTTTATCGTTGTGCTGATTCTTTATCTGTTGTTCCTCTACTGGGTGAAGTCGTGGTGGGGACTGCTGGTGGTGCCGTTTATCTATGATGTCTATATCACCAAGAAGATCAAGTGGCAGTGGTGGAAGGAAGCGGAAAGGCCCGTGAAGTTCGTCATGTCGTGGGTCGATGCCTTGGTGTTCGCCCTCGTGGCTGTTTATTTCATCAACCAGTTCTTCTTCCAGAACTATGTGATTCCGTCGAGTTCGCTGGAGAAGTCGCTGCTGACAGGTGACTACCTGTTTGTGTCGAAGGTGAGTTACGGTCCCCGTATCCCTCAGACGCCATTGACGATGCCGCTGACACAGCATACACTGCCTGTGGTGGAGTGCAAGAGTTACTTGGACTGGCCACACTGGGACTACCGTCGTGTGAAGGGACTGGGCGAGGTGCAGTTGAACGATATCGTAGTGTTCAACTTCCCCGCTGGCGACACGCTCTGTTCGGCACCGCAGTATCAGTCGTATGACTACTATCAGATGTGCTACAGCATCGGCTATCAGATCTATCCCAACCGTCCTGACCCAGACTCGCTCTCAGCAGAACAGCGTCTCAAATACTTTAATATTATCTATGAGGCTGGTCGCAATGCCATTCTCCAGAACCAGGCAGAATATGGTGAAATCATCACCCGCCCGACGGACCGCAGGGAGAACTACGTGAAGCGCTGTGTGGGACTGCCAGGACAGACGCTTGAGATCCGCAACCATATCGTCTATCTCGACGGCAAGGCGAATAAGGAGCCGGAGAATGTGCAGTACACCTACCGTGTGAAACTGAAGCAGTCTATCCCTGAAGAGGTCATGGACGATCTCGGCATATCCATGGAAGACCTGACAAGTCTGAACACCTTAGGTTATATGCCATTGACAAAGCACGCCGTCGCATCGCTTCAGGGCAGAAAAGATATTGTGGAGAGTGTGACCTTGAATACCGATGCTAACGATCTGGAGATCTATCCTTTGAACGGTAACATGCATTGGACACGCGATAACTACGGTCCCATCTGGATACCCAAAAAGGGCGAATCCATCGATCTTACACTGGATAATATCGCCATCTATGAGCGTCCTATTAAGGTCTATGAAGGCAACGACCTGCAGATCCGTGATGGTAAGATCTTCATCAATGGCCAGGAGGCTAAGAAATATACCTTTAAGATGGACTACTACTGGATGCAGGGCGACAACCGCCACAACTCTGCCGACTCCCGCTACTGGGGCTTCGTGCCTGAGGACCATATCGTAGGCAAGCCGATCTTCATCTGGTGGTCGAGTGATCCTGACCACAGCGGCATCGGCGGCGTCCGCTGGAACCGCCTCGGACGGATTGTGGATAATATTAAGTAGTAGTTAATAAGTGTTTATAGTTTAAAGTTTATAGTTTATAGATGATATGTTTTATAGGCAGAAAAGATACAGGCAGGATGGCTTGCAAGGTAATCATCTATAAACTATAAACTTTAAACTATAAACAAAAAAATATGAAAGAACTCCTCCTCAGTACAACCTACTTCGGCCCCATACAGTGGTATCAGAAACTGTATCGGGTCGAATATGTTCAGATTGAGCGGTGGGAGAGTTTCCAGAAGCAGACCTACCGTAACCGTTGCATCATCGCCACCACCAATGGCCCTCAGGCCCTTACTGTCCCCATTGAAAGACAGTTTACAATAAACTGTATCAAGGACATTCGTATCAGCGACCACGGCAACTGGCGTCATCTGCATTGGAATGCTTTGCAGAGTGCCTACGGCGAGAGTCCTTTCTTCGATTATTATCAAGATGATATCCGTCCGTTCTTCGAACAGCGCTGGGACTATCTCTTCGATTTCAATGAGGCCATCCGCGAAAAGATGTGCGAACTGCTCGATATCCAGCCAAAGGTTGATTATAGTAAAGAGTTTACAGTTTACAGTTTAAGTTCTTGCGTCCCGGACTATCGCATGGCGATACGTCCTAAGAACCCAGAGCCTGATCCTGACTTCACGCCAAAGCGCTATTATCAGGTATATGAGCAGAAACATGGTTTCCTGCCCAACCTGTCTATTTTGGACCTTCTCTTTAACATGGGTCCCGAGAGTATCTTCTATCTGTAATTCCCTATTGCCTGCTATTCTTCTGAAGTTATCACTTCAAGCGCCTTCTTCACAATCTCGCTACTTTCGTTGAAGATGGAGAAGTATTCGCTCATTTCCCAGAGGTCTCGTGCTATCAGGGCCTTCATCTGTATGCGGAGATAAGGTAAGGTCTTCTCGAGTTCAGCCTCATCCTTGGGCTTGACATTCTGCTTCTCACCCTCAGCCACAATGGCATCGAGAAAACTCTGGGGCACCTCATAATTCTGCTTGAAATCAGCAAAGTCTTTCCAGCGAGCCTTCAACTCCTTGCGATGGTTGTCGACATAGCGCAGGTTCTGCTGGATAATGATGCCCTTGGCCGCTAACTGCCGATGGAATGGGGTATAGAGGGTGGTATCAAGCGGCACGTAATAGTCGGGCATGATGCCTCCACCACCATAGACGGTACGGTGCTCACGGAGTGTCTCGTACTTCAGCGAATCGACGAAGTGAATACTATCGGCATTGGTCAGTTCGCCACTCTTCAGACGGTTCACCATATCCATCGCATAATCCTTGGCATCACCTTTCTTATAGGGCTTCTGGATGCAACGGCCAGAGGGCGTATAATAGTGGGAGACGGTGAGGCGGATCATAGAACCGTCTGGCAGGTCGATAGGCCGCTGCACCAGGCCTTTGCCGAAGGTACGACGCCCCACGACGACACCACGGTCCTGATCCTGGATGGCTCCTGTGACGATCTCTGCGGCAGATGCCGTATAGCCATCCACCAATACCACAACCTTACCGTCCATAAAGGCGCCATTGCCATTGGCGGTATAGTCCGTACGGGGCGCCCTGCGACCTTTGGTATAGACGATGAGATCACCCCGCTGCAGGAACTCGTCGGCGATATCTACGGCAGCCTTCAGATAGCCTCCACCATTCTCCTGTAAGTCGAGGACCAGATGCTGCATGCCCTGGGCCTTCAGCAGGCGGAGCCCTTCGAGGAACTCCTGATGTGTGGTGGCGCTGAAATTACTAATACGGATATAACCAATACCAGGACGGATCATGTAGGTTGCATCGATGGAATGGACAGGAATCTTATCACGCTTAACGGTGAACTTGAGAGTCTCGCTGATGCCTTGTCGCACCACACCCAGTTCCACCTTCGTACCCTTCGGACCACGGAGGCGTTTCATGATCTCCTCTTTCGACATCTTCACCCCAGCAATGGCCGTATCATTGACAGACACGATACGATCGCCGGCGATGATGCCCACTCGTTCTGAGGGACCGTTGGAAACGGGCTGGATGACGATGAGGGTATCCTCCATCATGTTAAACTGTACGCCAATGCCCTCGAAATTGCCGTCGAGCGGTTCCTTCAGTTCCTTCACCTCTTTGGGTGTAGAATATGATGAATGGGGATCCAACTTGCTCAGCATCCCGCGGATGCCGTCCTCCACCAGTTTCACTTCATCGACGCTGTCCACATAGAGGTTGTTGATAACCATCTCAGCATACTGTAACTTATGCAGCGACTCTGTCATCCGCTGGGCCATTAAAGGTGAAAAGGTGAAAAGGTGAAAAAGTGAAATTATTAGGATAATATTACGCAGTTTTCTCATTTTCTTTTAGTTTTTTGATGATGTTTATTAATGTTCCGATAATAACTTGCAAATCTGAAAGCAAAGAATCAAATTCTTGCTGAGTTATATAGTCAGATTTATATAAAAGTATTAGCCAATATTCTGTCTCGTCTGCTTCCTTTAATGCTATACTAAGTTTGCTTATATAATCAGCATTACTCTGTGCATTTTTGCTTTCTGCAATATTGGCTCCAATGCTTGTACCACTTCGATATACCTGCCTTGATATATCATATTCGCGCTTATTCTCACACAAATATTTGTACAAGTTAATGATCCTTAAAGCGAACTTTATACTTAATTCTGAAATAACATTTCTTTTCACTTTTTCACCTTTTCACCTTTTCACTTTTTCACCTTTTCACTTTTTCACCTTTTCACTTTTTCACCTTTAAAACTCTTCTTCCGGCCTGTCTTCCTCGATGACGAGGTTGTCGATGATGAAGTTCTGGCGCTCCATGGTGTTGTCACCCATATAATAGGCCAAGAGTTTCTGTATCTGATCGTCCTTATGCATCGTCACCTGTTCCATGCGGATGTCGGGGCCGATGAAACCGGCAAATTCGTCTGGTGAGATCTCACCAAGACCCTTGAAACGCGTAATCTCAGGATCGGGACCCAGTTCAGAGACTGCCGTCAACCGTTCTTCGTCGCTATAACAATAACGGGTGATGAAGTCCCCCTTCTTGCCCGACTTGGCATCAGCATCGGCAATCACCTTCTTGTTCTTGATCTTGGTACGGCGGTTGCGCACTCTGAAGAGTGGTGTCTGCAACACATAGACATGACCTTTCTTGATCAGTTCTGGGAAGAACTTCAGGAAGAAGGTGATGAGCAGCAGACGGATATGCATACCATCGACATCGGCATCGGTGGCTACAATCACCTTGTTGTATCTCAGGTTATCCAGTCCCTCCTCTATGTCGAGGGCGGCCTGCAGGAGGTTGAATTCCTCGTTCTCATAGACTACCTTCTTAGTCAGTTTAAACGTGTTCAGCGGCTTGCCTCGCAGAGAGAACACGGCCTGGGTGTTCACGTCGCGGCTTTTGGTGATGCTACCGCTGGCAGAGTCTCCCTCGGTAATAAAGATGCTCGATTCCTCCTTGCGGTCGTTCTTGGAGTCGCAATAATGGATGCGGCAGTCGCGGAGTTTACGGTTGTGGAGGTTGGCCTTCTTGGCACGCTCACGGGCCAGTTTGGTCACACCGGCAATCGCCTTACGGTCGCGCTCGCTCTCCTTGATCTTATTCTCCAGCACCTCGGCCACGTCGCCGTGGATGTGCAGATAGTTGTCGACCTCTTGCTTGATGAAGTCTCCCACATATTTATTTATACTCACGCCTTCTGGCGACATGGTGGTGGAGCCCAGTTTGATCTTCGTCTGACTCTCGAAGATGGGTTCTTCGACGTTAATCGAGATGGCGGCCACGATACCCGTACGGATATCACCATATTCATATTTATTATAGAATTCCTTGATGGTTCGGGCGATATGCTCCTTGAAGGCACTCTGATGGGTACCGCCCTGGATGGTGTGCTGGCCGTTGACGAAAGAGTAGTACTCCTCACCGTATTGGTTGGCATGGGTGAAGGCGATCTCAATGTCCTCACCCTGCAGATGGATAATGGGATAGAGGGCATCGCAGGTCATACGGTCCTTCAGCAAATCTTCCAGACCATGACGGGAGATGATGCGACGGCCATTATACATGATGGTCAGGCCCGTGTTCAGGTAAGTATAGTTGCGGAGCATATACTCCACGATCTCATCGTGGTAGGAGTAGTTCTTGAAGAGGGTGTTGTCTGGTTCGAAGAAGACGTATGTGCCGTTCTCATCCTGCGAAGGTTCCGTGACATCGCTAACCAGTTTGCCACACTCGAAGACGGCCTTTCGCACCTTGCCGTCACGATAACTGCGCACCTCGAAATGGCTGCTCAAGGCATTGACGGCCTTGACACCCACGCCATTCAGGCCGATAGACTTCTTGAATGCCTTGGAGTCGAACTTACCGCTCGTATTGAGGATGCTCACCGAGTCGATGAGTTTCCCCTGGGGGATGCCTCGGCCGTAGTCGCGCACCGTCACCCGCAGATTGTCCTCGATGGTCACCTCGATACGGTCGCCGGCCTTCATCTTGAACTCGTCGATGGAGTTGTCGAACACTTCCTTCAGCAGCACATAGATGCCGTCGTCGGGCTTAGAGCCGTCATCGAGTTTTCCAATATACATACCAGGACGCAGGCGGATATGTTCCAGTCCCGTCAGGGTGACAATATTGGTGTCGTCATACTGCACCTGACTGTCCGGCTGATTCTTAATGCTATCGTTTTCAGTTTCCATAAATCCTTTGATATTTTGTGCAAAGGTACAATAAAAAAGTGAAAAAGTAAAAAGGTGAAAAGGTGAAATTTGATATTTTAAGAGATTTTTCGGCAAATAAGGAGCCGATGGCCTAAGTTTTCGATTGTTGTGGCGAAGATATAGACGTCACCACCGTCGCGCAGTTTCAGGCGACGGCGCAGTTCTTCGGCAGATATGGGGAAATTTCTTACGGCGATATTAGCCTGCGTCAGGCCAGCGAGGCTCTCCTTCAGTTCGCGCTTGTTCATCGAGGTTGTCCGTTCGATGATAAACCCACGGCCAGGAAAGTCTGACACCTCCTGTTCTGACACAAACAAGTGGCTGTTCTGATGAAGCGGCGTCACCCCAAAGCGCTCTGCCAAGAGTTCGAAGCAGCCGGCCTTCATGATGGAGGCATTGGGGGAGTATAAAAAGTGAAGAGTGGAGCGTGAAGAGTGAAGAATCTTATTCGGTGATGGGGCATCAGCATCAAACTCGAAGCACTCACGACTACCATCGGGCTGCAGATTCATACAAACAACCTTCGTCTCCTTCGCCTTTTCACCTTTTGACTCCTTCACCTTTTCACCTTTTGACCCTTTCACCTTTAAAATCAGTTCCTTGCACTCGTTATTCACAGACACGATATGAACTGCCGACACATGCCGCCTGCCGATATCCTCCACCGCCTTGCGCCAGTCGAGCATCGGCGAGAGTTTGATCATCACGCGCTGAGCCTTTCCCAACAATTCATCGATGATTTCGAGCACATTGGGGGTGCAGTCAGCTATCCCGTAGGTACGCCCCCCATGTTCATCGCGACGGGCTGGATCGATGAAGACCAAATCAGCAGATGCCATCGTGTGCAGATACTCAACCCCATTGCCATTCACCACCTCTATCTGCTGGAGTCCCAGAAGACGGAAATTCGCCGATGAAATGGCGCATAACTCTGGTTGGAGTTCCACGCAGACAGCCCTTTGGAAGCCCTTGGCGATGAAGGCCGCATCGACGCCAAAGCCTGCCGTCAGATCAACAAACAGCCCACCACTGCCAGCCACCTCAGCCTTATAACGGGCCGTCTGCTCACTCGAACATTGTTCCATAGACAAATGCGGCGGCCAGACGATTCCCTCCACCTCTGCCCACGACGGCAGTTTCTCCTGAGCACGCCGATAGCCGTCGATCTGCTGAAGGGCAAACGCCAGATCCACCTCAGGGTCCTTCGTCCCCCGAAGTGCCAGCAGCCGGACATCCTCCTGCCGATGCTGTCGTATAAACTCTCGCGTCGCCTCGTTCATCATCCGCCTGCAAAGATACGTCTTTTCTGCGTCTTATGCAAATTTTACCATCGTTTTCCACGCTGGCGCCAACTAACAGAGTAAACGATGCCTGCTAACACTGTTGCTAATGCCTGTTATACCCCCTAAACAAGCACCCCTTACTCTGTTACCAGAACTTTTCGGCCATTTACGATGTTCAATCCCTTTTGTAAGGAACTGAGTCGCCGACCTTGAAGGTTGTAAATAAAGCCTCTCACCTCTGACTTCTGACTTTTTACCTCTTCTATTCCTGTCATTAGTACATTGAATTCGCCAGTGAAAGATTCATTACTATTATCCATGGAAAATGTAGAAAGGAAATATAAACACAAACCACTTAATATCAACGAATTAAAAGAAATATGATACTACACCCTATGGAAAATTACCCATGAAGGGTATGGAAAGAGCACACTGGACTCCAAATATGAAAAGGCCGTCGCCAGGATACGCATCCGACGACGGCCTAAATGTCGGCCTGTACACTATTACTAACCCTTCACTTACTATCTAATCATCATTTGGCCGACGGACACTTCATATATAGGAATCACACAAGACACCGCAGACATACTGTGTCCATTATTTGAACAGGAAATCGTAAGTGATGCTGGTACTGGTTTTACCAGCCTTTTGCAAAATCTTATACATACGCTGTATGCCCTGTAACTGCTCTTCGGAGGGCTCACCATCTATGGAACCGTCGGAGTCCATGATGCGCGTGACACTCAGATCGTATCTTGCCAGCCCGTTCTTGTCAGAAAGGAATTGGCAGAACGTCACTCCTGTTGAAAGCATGCTGGAAAGGCTACTGTTAAGTGTGGCCTCGAAAAGGAATTTGTCTTCTGAAAAGAACATGATGACATACTGCGTTGGTGTGGGATACGCCTTCGAGTCGATCCGCTCCGTATCCTTCATCTTGAACTCGCCCGTCTCAGGATTCACAGCAACGATGTTGTCGAGCGTCATCACATAGTCGCTGGGGATAATGTCTATCAGTTGCGCCCCCTCTGGTTTGATAACAGCATAGAGAGCCGTTGGCGAGTCGATATCAGGCAAGTCGTCGTCGTTACTACATGCACAGAACATTCCCAGCGAGAACATCAGGCTCATCATCAAAAACACTTTCTTCATAATCATGCCTTTTATTACATACCTCTACTTATATAATCCGAAAAAGGCAGAAACATTGCACTTTCTGACTCGCTATTTATCATATATTAACTCAAACAGGGCCGTTTTATAACCGCTTAACAATCTATATTTGGCTGTTCACTCGATTCTTCGTAATTTTGCGGCGAAATAGAGAGAATTATGAAAAAAGGTATTATCATCGCATTCGTCATTGTGATCGTGGTTATGGTGGTGGCTACCATCGGAGGGAGTTTCTATATGCTTGATTTCGCCTTGGCTCCTGATGCGGAACGGACGGATACGGCAGCCAGTTTCAGGCAGTTGGTAGAGAAGCATCCGGAGGTCAAGCCTTGGCTCGACAGCCTCAACCAGCGCGGAGCCTTGCGCGATACCTTTATTATTATGCCGTCAGGTGAAAGACACCACGGCTATTTCATCCGTCAGGCGACAGACAGCACAAAGAATGCGGCTGACAGCACGACCATGAGCCGCCCCGTGGCGATTGTCGTTCACGGCTGGCGAGATACGGCCATCAAGTTTATGACGATTGCACGGATCTATGAACAGGCGGGCTACCATGTGCTGATGCCCGACCTTCATGCCCACGGCCTCAGCGAGGGCGAAGCGGTACAGATGGGGTGGAAGGACAGAAAGGATGTGCTCCACTGGATGACAGTCGCCTCGAAACTGTTTGATACCAACGACTTCGTCATTCACGGCGTGTCGATGGGTGCTGCTACGACGATGTGTGTGTCAGGAGAGAAGATGCCAGAGTGCGTGAAGACTGTCCGTTTTGTCGAAGACTGCGGCTATACCAGCGTGTGGGATGAGTTCAGTTACGAACTGAAAGAGGAGTTCGGCTTGTCAGACTTCCCGATCCTATATGCCTCTTCATTGCTCTGTAAGATCAAGTACGGCTGGAGTTTTGGCGAGGCGTCATCCATCAAACAGGTCGGGAAGTGCCCCTACCCCATGCTCTTCATCCACGGTGATGACGACACGTTCGTTCCTTCCTGGATGGTTCACCCGCTCTACGAAGCCAAGCAAGGAGAGAAGGAACTATGGATTACCAAGGGCACTAAACATGCACGATCTTACAGCGATTATCGCGAAGAGTATATTCAGAGGGTTAGGGCGTTCATTGGCGCTTGTTCGGACCACCCCTAACCCCTCCTCGCTCGGCTTTGCCGCTTGGCTCTGCCAAGAACTTAGGAGGAGAAAATAATACCTACGACTTTTGCAAGCAGCATATCTTCCTATACCTTCTTATTTTGGTTCTACATGTACGGCCACATGGGTGTCCTCGCCATAGTGGTCCCTTAACAAGTCCTCCACTTCCGAGGCCTTGTCGTGGGCTTGGCGCAGACTGATGTCGCCATCCATCAGGATATGCAGTTCGATGGCGTAGTGGTTACCGATCCTTCGGGTTCGCAGGTCGTGCGGTTCCACCAGTCCAGGCAGGGATGCCACCAGTTGCAGAATCTCGTCCTCGACGGCATCGGGCAATGAGTGTTCCATCAGGTCGCCAATGCCGTTGCGCAGCAGGTCGACGGCCACCTTCACGATAAACGCACCCACGACAATTGATGCCAGAGGGTCGAGCACCGTCCAGCGCTGTCCCAAGAAGATGGCACCACCGATGCCTATGGCCGTCCCAATGGAAGACAAGGCATCGCTGCGATGGTGCCAAGCGTTGGCCTCGACAGCCTGCGACTGCAACTGGCGGGCCTTCACCATCGAGTAATGATAGACGGCCTCCTTGAGGATGATCGACAACAAGGCTGCCCATAGTGCCAGCATGCCAGGGGCTTCCAACTGTTCACCTCCCAACCAGGCCACAATCTTCGTCGCCCCACTATATAAGATGCCTATGGCCACCGTCAGCAGCGCCACACCTATCAAGGTCATCGCCAGCGTCTCATACTTGCCGTGACCATAGTCGTGCGATTTGTCCTGAGGCTTGCCGCTGATATGGACGAACACCAAGACGATGATATCCGTCACGAAATCGGACAGCGAATGGACGGCATCGGCAACCATCGCAGCACTATGGCCCACGATGCCCGCCACGAACTTGAAGAGCAGCAGTATGACATTCACCGCTCCCCCCACCAGCGTCACCTTATAGATCTCTCTGTTCCTTTCCATTGTAGTCTAATAACCGTGCAAAAATACAACTTTTCCGCTAATACTGCCACGACTTATTAAAAAAAAAGTATCTTTGCATGGAATTCGTGTAGTTTTTCGTCACTATATGACGTCAAATGGGCAAAAATACGATTAAGCGAGAGCAGAGTGAGCATGCTAACTATGCCGAGCGTGAGTATTTTCGACGATAGTCAAAATGATTCAAAAACAGTGAGACAATGAACGTATTAGAACAACAGTTTGCGCAAACCGTTAAGGAACATAAGAGCACCATCTACACCGTGTGCTACATGTTCTCGCAGGATGCCGATGAAGTGAACGACCTGTTCCAAGAGGTACTAGTGAACATATGGAAAGGATTCGACAACTTTGAGCATCGCAGTGACATCAAGACGTGGATCTACCGCATCGCCCTGAACACCTGTATCTCTATCGACAGGAAGAAGAAGAGGCGCTCTGCAGAAGTCCGCCTGACGATGGACATCAACCTCTTTGAAGACCGTGACGAGGACACCAAGCAAGTGGACATGCTCCACAAGCGCATCTCCAAGTTACAGCCCTTCGACCGTGCGATCGTCCTGCTCTGGCTCGAGAATCTCCCCTACGAGGAAATCGGACAGATTGTCGGCATCTCAACTAAGAATGTCAGCGTCCGCCTGTTCAGAATCAGAGAACAGTTAAAACAAATGTCTAACGATTAAAACTTGACCCATTATGAACAACAACGAATTTGAATTAGAGGATATGCGCCAGCAGTTGAACACCCTGAAGAAGAAACTGGATCAGCAGGAGATAGTGAATGACCGCATTATCCGCCATTCGATGGAAAAGACCGCCAACAAGATCAACCGCAGGTATTACTTCATCATGGCCGTCTGTGTGTTGATGATTCCCTACAGTTACTGGGCCTTCGTGATACTGTCAGGTTTCTCCATTCCTTTCTGGATCTTCACCTGCATCGTCATGCTGGTCTGTCTGGGAGGCACTTATTACAACAGCAGGAACCTCGACCTGGACATGATGACAAACAGCCTTGTCGACGTCCGTCGCCACATGGCTCGCGCCAAGAAGTTCGACGCCAACTGGCTCTTCATCGGCATCCCCCTCATCATTGTCTTCCTGGGCTGGTTTATGTACGAGTCATACCAGCTTCACCCAGGCGCCATCACCAACGGCCTCTTCTGGGGTGGCTGTATCGGCGGTGTCATCGGAGCCATCTGTGGATTCTCCCTCCACTTCAAGACCCAGCGCCAGTATCAGGAGATCATTGACCAGATAGAAGACGTCACTTCAGAGTAATAGCCACCACCAGCAGATGTAACTTGCAGACTGTCAGCGAGTCAATATCTGGACGGCATGCTCCTTGGTCTTCACCTGCTTACCAGCGAAGATCTGCTCGATGATACCCTCCTCGTTGATGATAAAAGTGGTGCGGATGGTGCCCATAGTCTTCTTGCCATACATCACCTTCTCGCCCCAGGCACCCATCGCCTCCATCAATGTCTTGTCAACGTCAGCAATCAAGGGGAAGGGCAGTTCGTGCTTCCCCTTGAACTTTATATGCGAGGCCGCCGAGTCCTTGCTCACGCCAACCACCTCGTAGCCAGCACCCTGCAACTGCTGGTAATAGTCGCGCAGACTACAAGCCTCAGCCGTACAGCCACTGGTGTTGTCCTTCGGATAGAAATAAAGCACAAGTTTACGACCACGATAGTCACTCAGACGGATGTCCCGTCCCTGCTCATCCTTGCCCAGAACCTCGGGCGCCTTGTCTCCTACATTCATCATTAATCTGTTTTTATGTTTGTTGATGTATCGATGCTGCAAATGTACCATAATTCGTTGAAATAAACGAGTGATTATCCACAAATAATCATTTTCCGGCTTATTATTTGGTTTTTTACTCGCTTATTCGTACCTTTGCATCCGACAAACGAATACAACATCATGATAATAAACCCTTTTAACACTAAATGAACTATGGAAACAATCCGAGTTAACGATGAGAACCAGGCTCTGTGCGATGCATGGGACTTCGTAGAGCACACAGGTCGCAGCATCTTCCTTACGGGCAAGGCAGGTACGGGAAAGACCACCTTCCTGAAGACCGTCATAGAACAGAGCAAGAAACGCTCTATCGTTGTGGCGCCCACAGGTGTGGCAGCCATCAATGCCGGCGGTGTCACCATCCACTCCTTCTTCCAACTGCCGTTCTCGCCCTTCGTGCCCAATGCCCGCATCAAGAGCAAGTTCGACTTCGGCAAGGAGAAACGCCGCATCATCGCCTCGCTCGACCTGCTGATCATCGACGAGATCTCGATGGTGCGCAGCGACCTGCTCGATGCCATCGACTCCGTACTCCGGCGCTTCCGCGACAGATACAAGCCCTTCGGCGGTATACAACTGCTGATGATCGGTGACCTGCAACAGTTGACGCCCGTGGTGACGGCAGAAGACGAGGCGATGCTCAAGCCCTATTACGATACGCCCTACTTCTTCGGCTCGAAGGCCCTGCAGCAGATAGAATACGTCACCATCCAACTGGAAAAAGTGTACCGTCAGGAGGACGATACGTTCATTCGTATCCTCAATCATATCCGTGAGGCACACCCCACAGCCGACGATATCACCTTATTAAATAAAAGATGTGTGCCAGGCTTCACCCCCAAGGCTGGCGAGGGATATATCCGCCTGACAACCCACAACCACCTGGCAGACAGTTACAACGAGCGTGAACTCCTGAAACTGCCAGGCGGCAACTACACCTTTGAGGCAAAGATCGAGGGCAACTTCCCTGACTACTCGTATCCGACGAGTGACAGGCTGACACTGAAGCAAGGGGCACAGGTGATGTTCGTGAAGAACGATCCCACAGGCGGACACCGTTACTTCAACGGCCGCATCGGCGAGATTGTTGAGATCAGCCAGAGCAGGGTCTGCGTGCTCTGTCCTGGTGACAGCGAGGTGATAGAAGTGGAGCCGCTGACATGGGAGAATGCCCAGTATCAACTCAACCCCGAGACCCGCGAGATAGAGACGAAGGTGCAAGGCAAGTTCCACCAACTGCCCCTGCGACTGGCCTGGGCCATTACCATCCATAAGAGCCAGGGCCTCACCTTCGACCACGCCATCATCGATGCCAGCCTCTCCTTTGCCCCTGGGCAGGTATATGTCGCCCTCAGCCGCTGCAGGACACTCGACGGGATGGTGCTTTCCGCTCCTATCGAGGCACGGGCCATCATCTCAGACCAACGGGTGGAGGACTATATCGGCCATCAGGAAGAAGAAGCCCAGAAGAGCATCCGCCAACTGCCCCTGCTGAAAGAGGAATACTATCGACTGCTGCTGTTGGAACTCTTCGACTTCCACGACATCTTTTATAAGGAGGAACATCTGCTGCGGCTGATGACAGAGTTCTTCTATCACAGTTATACCGACATCACCGAACTGCATAAGCGCGTCTTGGCAGGACTGAGTACAGAGGCGATGGCTGTGTCAGACAAGTGGCTGCAGAAGATCCGTCAGACGCCTGCGGAAGAGTTGCACCAAGAGGCGTTCTTAGAACGTGTCAAGCGCAGTGCCGCCTATTTCGAGGAGTCCATCCGAAAAGCCTACGGCAACGCCCTGCAACTGGCAGGCAGCATCCAAAGCAACAACAAACAGGCAATGTCGCGATACGGTGACTCACTCACAGAGACCAGACAGGCCGTCCTCTCGCGCCGTTATCTGCTGGCGAGGATTGCCGAAGAAGGCTTCTCCATCACCACCTATCTGCGAGAGAAACAGTACTCGATGCTCGATGCCATCGATGAGGACCTGGTGAAGAAAAGGGTCAGGGCGAAGAAAGAACCCAAGGCGAAGAAAGAGCCCAAGCCCAAGACCTATTCCCAACATTCCAACTCTGCCTCCAATTCCGGGAATTGACTGCGGTGGAATGTCGGCTCCTTGATGCCTTGCCGCTTCTGAGTCCGATAGTCGTCGAGCAGTCGGAAGGCATAACGGCCCAAGAGTACGATGGCCGTCAGGTTGCAGGCCGTCAGGAAGGCCATGAAGAAGTCGACAATGTTCCAAACCAGTTCGAAACTGGCCACAGCGCCGAATACCACCATCACCCCTGCCGAGCAGATGCGGTAGACGGTCATCACCGTCGGGTTGGGAGTGATGAAGCGGATATTAGCCTCGCCATAATAATAATTGCCGATGATGCTGGAGAAGGCGAAGAGGAAGATGGCTATGGCCACGAACACAGGCCCGATGGCGCCCACCTCAGACTGAAGGGCAGACTGCGTGAGGGCGATGCCGTTGAGTTCTGGCACATTGTACAATCCGCTGATGAGAATGATAAAGGCGGTACACGAACAGACCAACAACGTATCGGTAAAGACACCCAGGGCCTGGATGAGTCCCTGCTTGACGGGATGGCTGACGGAAGCCGTAGCCGCCACGTTGGGGGCACTACCCTCGCCTGCCTCATTAGAGAAGAGTCCGCGCTTAATGCCATTCATCATCGCAGCACCAATGCCGCCACCCGCAACCTGACTGATACCAAAGGCATTGGTCACGATGACTTTCAGCACATGGGGGATCAGTCCGGCATTCATCACGATGACCGTGATGGTCAGCAGCAGATAGCCGACGGCCATGAGGGGCACCAAGACCGCACTCACCTGAGCAATACGCTGAATACCACCGAAGACGATAAACAGCGCCATCGCTGCCAGCACGCTGCCGACCCAGAACGGCGGCAGTCCGAAGGCCTCCTGCATGGCACCACAGATGGTATTAGCCTGAATGGAATTGTTCGACAAGCCAAACTGACAGGTAATGAGCACCGCAAACAAGACCGCCATCCACCGCTGATGCAGACCACGCTGGATATAATAGGCCGGACCGCCGATGAACGAGTCCTTGTGCTTCTGCTTGAACAACTGCGCCAGCGTCGACTCCACGAACGCCGTAGCCGATCCCATGAGGGCTATCAGCCACATCCAGAACACAGCCCCTGGGCCACCGATGGCGATGGCCGTAGCCACACCCGCCAGATTGCCTGTTCCCACACGGGTAGCCACGCTGACGGCAAAGGCCTGGAACGATGAGATATGCTTACTTTGGCCATTCTTCTCCTTGACCTGTTCGCTCACCGTACTGACCGCAGAGTCGGTCAGCAAGCGAAACATCTCGCCTACCATCCGGAACTGCACAAACCTCGTGCGCCAGGTAAACCAGAGTCCACAACCTATCAGCGCCACAATCAGAATGTTGTTCCACAGCCAGTCGTTGACGACGGTTATCAACTCATTCAGTTCCATACCTTATTTTATAAGAGTTAAATCCTTTGTTTATCGTTGTTCATCCTTCAGCACGCGATCCACACTACCGGCATCAAGCAGTCGCCGGCGGGCCTCATCGTAGGTGAGCCCCAGCGACTCCTGCAGCATCCGCGTGCCTCGGTCCACCAGTTTGGCGTTCGTCAGTTGCATCTTCACCATGCGATTCCCCTCAACGCGCCCCATGCGGACCATCAGCGCCGTACTGATCATATTGAGCACCATCTTCTGGGCCGTCCCGCTCTTCATGCGACTGGAGCCGGTGACGAACTCAGGCCCCACGATCGTCTCGACGGGATAGTCAGCGGCGGCGGCCAGTGGCGTCTCCGGATTGCTGGTGATGCAACCCGTCAGCAGCCCGTTCTCTTGGGCCCTTCTGACCGCCCCAACCACGTAGGGAGTAGTGCCTGAGGCAGCGATGCCGACCACACAATCGTCAGCGTCAGGGCCGTAGGCCATCACGTCGCGCCACCCCTGCTCCGGATCGTCCTCAGCCTTCTCCACCGCGTGGCGCAGAGCCCTGTCGCCACCGGCGATAAGACCCACCACCCAGTCTTCAGAGATGCCGAAGGTAGGCGGCAGTTCGCTGGCGTCGAGCACGCCGAGCCGCCCGCTGGTGCCCGCTCCCACATAGAAGAGCCTTCCGCCCCGCTTCATCCTCGGCTCGATGGCCTCCACGAGGGCTCCGATCTGCGGCAGGGCTTTCTCTACAGCCTCAGCCACCAGACTGTCCTCGTGGTTGATGTGCTGCAGCAATTCCGAGACCGTCATCCGTTCCAGATGGTCGTAGTGCGATGGCTGCTCAGTGATTTTGTTCCGTTCTGTGTGTTGCATCTGCCCCAAGTTGATGGCGCAAAGATACGAATAAACGGCCTAATAACCAAATAAATCTCGAAAATGAAGCCTGTTTTCAGGAAAAAGTGTTATCTTTGTGGCCGATAAAACCGTATCGCTATGCAGATCAGAGTCCTTTTCGCCGCCCTGCTGTTGCTTTTCTGTGCCAACATCCCTGCACAGGAGCGGGCAGAGGTGGAACTGGAAACCACTGAGGGGAATATCCGGATAGCCCTCTTCAACGAGACCCCGCAACATCGTGACAACTTCATGAAACTGGTCAGGATGCAGTTCTACGACTCGCTGCTGGTGCATCGTGTCATCAAGGACTTCATGATTCAGGCCGGCGACCTCAACAGCCGCACCGCCCAGCCAGGACAGTTGCTGGGAGCGGGCGAACTGGACTATACCATCGAGGCCGAGTTCCGGCTGCCTCAGATATTCCATCGCAGAGGCATGGTGGCTGCCGCACGGGAGTCAGACAAGGTGAATCCTGAGAGGCGTTCCGGAGCGGCACAGTTCTATATCGTGTGGGGCAAGATCTACGATGACAAGCGGCTGGCCTTTGTCCAGCAGAAACTGGACTCTGCCACCAACGGAGCGGTGAAGATAACGGCAGAGATGGCAGAGGCCTACAAGACGGTTGGCGGCACGCCCCATCTGGACGGGCAGTACACCGTGTTTGGCGAGGTCACCGCCGGACTGGACGTCGTAGACCGCATCCAGCAGATGGCTACCGACAAGAACGACCGTCCCACGAAGGATGTCCGCATTCTGCGCGTCAGCATCATCAGCGACCCCTTCGCACCCAAGCCGAAGCCCGCCCCCAAGAAGAAGACGACGAGAACAGTCCGTAAGAGATAAAACAAACCCAACTTATGAAGAAACTACTATTCGCGGCCCTGCTGACGGCCCTTACACTCAACGTCAGCGCCCAGACCTATCCCCCCAAGGACACACCGCAACTGGAGTTTGCCCTGCAACTGAGAGTGACGCTGGGCGAAGCCTTCGGCATCGACAACACCCAGCACGGACGTCGCACCGTGATCCCCATTACCGGCGGCACCTTCGAGGGCCCGCTGCTCAAGGGCACCATCATCAACGGCGGAGCCGACTACCAGTTGAATGCCGGAGACCGCACGGAACTGGAGGCCATCTACTGCATCAAGACCGACGACGGCGTCTACATCCACGTCCGCAACCGAGGCATCATTGCCAGCGGAAAGGATGCCAACGGCCAACCCACCTTCTACTTCAAGGCCGCCCCGCAGTTCGAGGCGCCTGCCGACAGTCCCTACGGCTGGCTGAACAATGCCCTCTTCGTCTGTGCCCCAGAGTGGACACAGGAATTCAAGGGCATTGTGCTGAACGTCTGGAAGGTGAAATAAGCCTCAGAGATAGGTATTGTCGTCGATTCCCTTGAACATCTTCAGGAATCGGCGGGCACGCTCCTTGCATCGGTCAGCCTCCTCGACGTACATCTCAGGGATGACCGCCCCAGAGTACACCTCTTTAAACGGGGCCTTCAGCAGGTTCCCGTCTTCAGGGGCCTTGGCTATTTCTGCCTTCTTGGCCGTGAAGCGCAGCAGACGGCGCCCGTCGAACCACATGCGCATCTCGTAGGGCACCATATTCTCGCCGACATCAGGCGAGATGGCGTAGATGAACATCACCTGCCCCTTGTCGTCGTAGAGATATTCCTCGTAGAACTCACGGGCGGCGAAATTGTATCTGGCTGTGACAAAGCGCAGATAGTGAGGCGGATAGGGATTGCCCTCCTCCTCGGGTTCCAACTCGCCGTAGTACATGCGGACGTGCTCTTTGTGAGGGCCCGTGGCAGGCAGGTTCTGCACCACGTTCAGATCGAAATACTCGGGCGGCATGGCTGAGAAGCCCTCTGCACCAGGCTGCATCCTGTCCATGTCCTCGTGGACGGCCTGATACGCCTTGCGGATACTCTCGACCGTGTTCTGCGCGCTGACGCCCAGCGCCCCAGCGACACACCATAAAAGGGTAACAACAATTTTCTGTCTCATTTTCGTTTCTATTTGCGCCAGCAAAGGTACAAAGATTTCCGAAATAAACACAAGAATCGGCAGATAATCTTCTGCGGAGGGGGGGAATATCGGAGCGAGAGGCCTGCTGATTGCCGTGCTGACGCCTGTTAGAGAGTAAACAATGCCTGTTTAGAGAGTAAACGATGCCTTCCACGTCATGGCGGGAGGCATCTCTTACTGTGTTGCAAGGCATCGGAATGAGTGTTGCAAGGCATCAGAACGACCGTTAAGTATATATACTTATCAACGCACCCGCGTTTTTGCCATGTAGGGATAGTAAAATCAGGGAGGAATGAAGCCCGGGAGACAGTCGTCAACAGAGCCCAGTCACTACGAAGCGGGCGCCGCCAGTGAAGGTCAGGTCGGGCGCCACCTGATAGCCCATGGACTCTGCCAGCCTGCGGGCCAGCGGAAGGCCGATACCCAGGCTGTGCTCATCGGGGGAGACGTGGAAGAAGGGGGTGAAGATGCGCTCGGCGTCGGCAGCAGGGATGGCAGGGCCGTCGTCGCTCACCGATATGGCATAGGTGCCATCGCCGCAGTCGTGGCAACTCATCAGCACGTTGCCGCCAGTAGCGTACTTGCAGGCATTGTCGAGCAGGCAGTTCATCAACTCCTGTATCAGCGGCGAGGCATTGATCATCACATCGTCGGCCACCTCGGTCGAAAACTCGGTCACCACCTTGCGGTTCTCGTCAATAGCCGACGGCTGCATGTCATAACTGGTGAGGATGGACAGCGCCGCCTCGTTGAGGTTGACATGGTCGGGCTTAGGTATGGGCATGTGGTCGCCATAGAGGCTGAACAGGAGGAGTTGGTTGGTAGAGGTGGCCACGTGGTAGGCATCGCGGCATACGGCCGAGCGCAACTGCATGTATTCCTCGTGCGGTATCTGCCCCTGCCCGTCGATGATGAACTCCGAGGTGTTGATCAGCGTGAGCAGAGGCGAGCGGAGGGCGGTCATGCAGACACGCTTCTCCTCTTCGGTGATGCCCGTCGTGCCCTGGGCATAGGAGTCGAGCATGGGGTCTAGCATCGCCTCTATGCTCCGTGCGGCCTTCAGGATGTCGTTGTATCGCTTGGGGCGCTCCTCGGGCTTCAGCAGGAAGTGCGGGTTGTTGAAGATGCGGGCATAGCCTCGCAGCACGTTGATGGGCGACTTGAGTTTCTCCTGCAGGGTGCCCACAAAGGCTCTACGGATGGCCTGGCCGGCCTCCGTGCTGCGGCGAGCCTCCTGCAACTGCAGGAACTGCTCCTTGAGCCGGCGGTTCTTCTGACGGCGATAGACGAGCATACCCACGAGCAGGCCAATGATGGCCAGGGCCATGAGGCCAACGACAAGCAGCTGCGTACGCCGCGACTCGGCCTTCTCCTGCTCTGCCTGATACATATCGATATCGTGCGACATATCTATGATGCGCTGCTCCAGTGATGCACGCTCGTCAACGAGCATCAGGCTGTCCCTGAACTCTGTTGCACGGAAAGCCTGCTGCCAGTTGCCCATCTTCTCATAGACGTTGATGCGCAGCTCCGTTGCCGTCAGGGGCACTTCGATGGAGTCACACCAGGCGAGCGCCCCCTGATAGTCTTTCTGCATGAGATGGTGGCACACCATCACCTGCTCGAGGTTGGCAGCATTGAACTGCGCGGGCTGGTGCTGGCGGATGCTGTCGTAGCTGGCGAAATAGCGGTAGAAGGCATCGCGGTCGTCAAGTTTGTTGGCAATGATGCATCGGTATCCCAGCACGCCGCTCTCGTACATCGGGTTCTGCAGCATCTGCTTGGGCAGGCTGTCGAGGCAGGCCATGGCCTCGGCGGGCTGCTTGAAGCTGAGCGACTGTGCCAGCGAGAGGTAAGCGTTGAACACGGCCACGGGGTCCTTCTTGGCATCGAGGCCCCGCAGGGCGCGCCAGAAATACTTCTCGCCCAGTTCTGGCTGGTTGCGACCGTTGAAGAGAAAGCCCAGACTCATGTTGGCCAGATAGAGATACTGCTCCTGATGGCGCGCCTTGGCATCGTCGGCCAGGCGGTGAATCTCGGCATAAGCCCGATGAAATCGCTTATTATTCACCTCATATATCACGCGATTCATCCACGAGCGATAGTATGTGGCCCAGTCCTGGCGCTGCTCCTGATAGCTCATAAACGCCTGATGAGCCGCATAGAAGGCCGAATCGTTGCCACTGGCCTGCGCCTCGTAAAGGCGCTGTATCATCTGTTCTTGTTCCGAGGATTGCTGCTTGTCCGCAGGCGTCTGCTGGGCAGCGAGCGCGATGCTCATTGCCAGCAGGACTGCGGTGAAAACAATCTTTTTTGAACCTAATACCATTTCCGTATTCTTTCAATTAAGCAGTTTGTTTTTATGGATTTAATGTAAATAACACGCTGCAAAATTACAAAACATCGCCGACACCTGCAAGCGCCAAGGCACTGCAGGGGCTGATTTTTGTTAATTCTGAAACAATTTTTGCGGATTCTGAAAGTCTGCGACTATCAAAGTAGCCAATTTGCTACTCTTCGATGTCGCGCATCCAAGCCGTCACCGTCTGTCCCATGCGCTGCTTGAAGGCCGAGCTGAAGGTGCTGTAGCTCCTGAAGCCGCTCTGCTGAGCCAGCTGCTGAGCGGTGAACGGGTGACCGCTGGCAACGGCCTCGCGATAGAGGCGGATGAAGTGCTTGATGCGCAGGTTGTTGATATAGGCATTGTAGGTGGTGCGCTGGTGTGTGAAATACTGGCTGAGGTAACTGCGGTTGGTGCCGATGGCCTTGCAGAGATCGTCGACGCGGATATCGTGGCGCAGATAGAGTTGCGTGGCCTCGCAGTGCTGCGCTAACAGCTGGCCGATGCTGGAGGTGGTCGAAACCGATGAAATCATCGATGAAATGGGCGTTTCTGATTCGCCGGAGCCTGCCTGGCCGACGGTCTCATCCTGCTCATCCAGCCTCTGGAGCGTCTCCACCCGCCAGAGCAGCAAGCCGATAAGCACCAGGTCGTTCACCTGGCAGATATACGCAAAGATTCTGCCACTACCCATCATGATGTAGAACCAGAGTATCAGCACGCACACGAATATGGCCACGAAACTCTGCCACACCTCCTTATGCTCCAGGTCGGCATAGTTATCGCGCAGCCATCGCCCGTACTGCCTGACGGCCTGCACCATCATGATCATAAACACGATGCCGAGCAGGAAGAGATAGACTTTCAGCAGCAAGATGAAGGTATCGCTGCGGTAGATCATAGAGATGACCAAAATGGCCACAGCGGGCACCACCGCCACGAAGAAAGGCCACAGCGGGCGCCGACGGTCTTGAAGCATCACCAGCAGCATCGCCATCATCGCGGGCACCAGCGTCATGCTGTCCAACCCGGCACCCACAACGATCGCCAACCATGGATCGCTAATCACCCGGAAGCAACCCAGCAGCGCCCACCACACATGGCCCAGGGCCATCAGCACAAAGAAGGCCGCCACCCATCGGCGCAAGCGCAAGGGTGGCGTGATCTCGGGCGCAATGGCATTGCCGCGACGGAACAACAGATAGGCCCCCGCAACGAGGGCCAATAACGTTACGCCTCCGTAGAACATCACGTAGACTAAATCGCTGTATAACTGCTGTTCTTCGTTCATTGGCGGTTGGTTGATGACATCGTTATATTGGTTTTGCAACGACAAAGGTAAGAAGAATTATCGTAACTGCCAAAACATTCTGCCATTTTTTCACCAAAAACTCACGATGATGACGAATATGACAAATGACAGCTGTCATCGCTCCGCCCCGCCATCATCGGAATTTACAGATGATTAATATTATAATAAATATATATATAATTATATATAATAATATATGTATATTATACATATTAATAGAATAATCTCATCACTGCCTAGATGCGGCCGCAAGAGAGAGCGCTGTCATTTGTCATATTTGTCATCAAAGGCCACAAGTAATATCGTGGCCTTCGATATTACGGCAACGAGGCCACGATATTACGTTTCGTCTTTACTCCTCAGTAATGTCCTCTATCTGGTCGATGATTTCCTAGCACAAAGTGTCAGACACTTTGTGAGGTTCTAGCCACCATCGGAGTGAAAATTTAACTTTACGTACAGATTACGGGTGTCATCTCCCTGCCGAAATTCGTTCGCCGCAAAAGAAAAGGATGACAGATTATCGAATTGTAATCTGTCATCACTGTAATCGCTTCATGCCACGCTAAGCGCACCAAGCGTCAGACTCGCTGAGTGAATCCTCTTCTCAGGCGGTCATCCAGTTCTTTGGCGTCAGACAGGAGATTCCAAATACCGTCCTCAGAGAGCACGCCACGCTTGAGCCCGGCTGGCAATCGGGCGGCCTCGTCATCGGCATAGTCCTGTTTCCACTCCTCGCTGCCGTAATAGGCGTCGAGGGCTTTGATATCTTCCAGGGCAGCCTCATACTTGTCGAGCGCCGCCGACAGTTCCATCACCGCCGCAGCCGATCGCTCCAGCCGCATTTCCATCTGCCTGATCCGCTCTATCTGTTCCATACGCCCTTGCCTTAGCCGATGTAGGCCAAAATGACGTTGGCGGCTTCTTCCTCGGTCTTGCCGTCCATCGTGATGACCAGGTCGTAATTACGAGTGTCGTAGCGTGAGGTGTGGGCATTGTTCTTCAGATACTCCTCGCGCGCCTCGTCCACCTCCTTGATGATCTTCTTGGCCTCCTTCTCGCTGATGCTCCGCTTATCCATGAGGCGCTTCACGCGATAATTCAAAGAGGCCTGAATGAGTACGCTCAGGTGATTGGGATAGCCGTTCAAAGCGAAGAAGGCAGAACGTCCGGCTATGACACACGACTCCTCAATAGCGATGCTATATAAGATCTCCTTTTCGGCCTTCAGCACGGCCTCAGAGGTCAACAGCTCCTTCCTTTCTTCGTCGTAATAATCGAAAGAATTAGCGGCAGATTCTCCTAAAATCAACACGCGCTTAAATTCTTCCCACCAGCTGCGGTTATTGCCTTTCAGGTGCTCAATCTCCTCTGATGTCATGTTAAACTTCTCTTCCAAGGGCTTCTGAATCGCTTTGTCATAATACGGCACACCCAGTTTTTCAGCCAGTATGCGACCGACAGTACGACCGCCACTGCCAAGTTCACGATTAATGGTGATGACAAATTTCTCGTTTTTGTTCATAATATTTATAGTGTCTCTTTCTTCTTTATTATATAAAGGTAATGGGAGCATAAGAGCCCCCATTACCAATAAACAGTCTTAGTCTGCCAACTTGGCCTTGATCATCTCGCGGTTCAGGCGGGCAATGTTGGCGATGGTCTCATTCTTCGGGCAGACAGCCTCGCAAGCACGGGTGTTGGTGCAGTTGCCGAAGCCCAGTTCGTCCATCTTGGCGACCATGTTCTTCACACGGCGAGCAGCCTCTACGCGACCCTGGGGAAGCAGGGCGAGTTGGCTAACCTTAGAAGATACGAAGAGCATGGCAGAGCCGTTCTTACAAGCGGCCACGCAAGCGCCACAGCCGATGCAGGAAGCGCAGTCCATAGCCTCGTCGGCATCCTCCTTCGGAATCAGGATAGCATTGGCATCCTGAGCCTGACCTGTGCGGATGGTGGTGTAGCCACCTGCCTGGATGATCTTATCGAAGGCATTGCGGTCTACCATACAGTCCTTGATCACAGGGAAGGCTGCTGAGCGCCAGGGCTCTACGGTAATCACATCGCCATCGTTGAAGCGGCGCATGTACAACTGGCAGGTTGTTGCTCCGCGCCCGGTCTTGCCATGAGGCGTACCGTTGATGTAGAGTGAGCACATACCGCAGATACCCTCGCGGCAGTCGTGGTCGAACACGAAGGGTTCCTTGCCTTCGTTGATGAGTTCCTCGTTCAGGATGTCAAGCATCTCGAGGAACGAGGTATCGTCGGGAATATCGTGCATCTCGTGGGTGTCGAAATGTCCCTGGTCCTTGGGGCCGTTCTGGCGCCAGAACTTTATTGTAAAGCTTATATTCTTAGCCATAATTCCTTAGTTTTTATAGTTACGTGTCTGTACCTTGATAGCCTCGTACTCCAGCGGCTCCTTGATGAGTTCAGGCTCGTTGCCCTTGCCTTTGTACTCCCAGCAGCCTACGTAGAAGTAGTTCTCGTCGTCGCGCTTAGCCTCGCCTTCCTCGGTCTGATACTCCTCGCGGAAATGACCACCGCAGGACTCATTACGAGAGAGGGCGTCGAAGGCTACGAGTTGACCCATGGTGAAGAAGTCACGCAGGTGGATAGCCTTGTCGAGTTCAATGTTCAGGCCTTCCTTCGTGCCTGGAACGAAGAGGTTCTCGTCGAACTCCTTCTCCAGTTCATGCATCTTCTTCAGACCAGTCTTCAGGCCCTCGGCAGTACGACCCATACCGACATACTCCCACATGATGTGACCCAGTTCCTTGTGGATAGAGTCGACAGAGCGCTTGCCCTTGATGTTGAGCAGGCGGTCGAGTTCTGCATCCACCTTCTTCTCAGCCTCAGCGAACTCAGGCAGATCGGTGCTGACCTTCGGCCATACAGCTTGATCGGCCAGATAGTTCTGGATGGTGTAAGGCAGCACGAAGTAACCATCAGCCAGACCCTGCATCAGAGCCGAAGCACCGAGGCGGTTAGCACCGTGATCAGAGAAGTTGCACTCACCGATAGCGAAGAGACCAGGAATCGTGGTCTGCAGCTCGTAGTCAACCCAGATACCACCCATCGTGTAGTGGATAGCAGGATAGATCATCATGGGCTTGTAGTACTTCACGCCATTGATCTCGTTGGCTACGTCGCCGGGGAATACGTCGGTAATCTCCTCGTACATCTCGAACAGGTTACCATAGCGCTGCATGATGACATCAAGGCCCAGACGATTGATAGACTCAGAGAAGTCGAGGAACACGGCCAGACCGGTATTGTTCACACCATAGCCCTTGTCGCAACGCTCCTTGGCGGCACGGCTGGCAACGTCACGAGGCACGAGGTTACCGAAGGCAGGATAACGGCGCTCCAGATAGTAGTCGCGATCCTCCTCAGGAATCTCCCAACCCTGCTTCGTTCCAGCCTGCAGAGCCTTGGCATCCTCCAGTTTCTTAGGAACCCAGATACGACCGTCGTTACGCAGCGACTCAGACATCAGCGTCAACTTAGACTGCTTGTCGCCATGAACGGGGATACAGGTGGGGTGAATCTGAACGTAAGATGGATTTGCGAAGTAAGCACCCTTGCGATAGCACTGAACGGCAGCGGTACAGTTACATCCCATAGCGTTTGTGCTTAAGAAATAGGTGTTACCATATCCACCAGTAGCGATCACCACGGCATTGGCGCTGAAACGCTCCAGTTTACCAGAAACGAGGTTCTTGGCGATAATACCACGAGCACGGCCGTCGACGATCACCACATCCTCCATCTCATAACGAGTATAGAGTTTCACCTTGCCGGCCTTCACCTGACAAGAGAGTGAAGAGTAGGCACCGAGCAGCAACTGCTGGCCCGTCTGACCCTTGGCATAGAACGTACGGCTCACCTGAGCACCACCGAACGAACGGTTGGCCAGCATACCGCCATACTCACGAGCAAAGGGAACACCCTGAGCCACGCACTGGTCGATAATATTGTTCGACACCTCAGCCAGACGATAAACGTTGGCCTCACGAGCACGATAGTCACCACCCTTTACGGTGTCGTAGAACAGACGATAGATCGAGTCACCATCGTTCTGATAGCACTTAGCGGCGTTGATACCACCCTGGGCGGCAATCGAGTGAGCACGACGGGGAGAGTCCTGAATGCACAGGTTAATCACATTGAAGCCCATCTCGCCCAGAGAAGCAGCAGCCGATGCACCAGCCAGACCAGTACCAACCACAATCACGTCGAGTTTCAACTTGTTCTTCGGGTTGACAAGACGCTGATGAGCCTTATATTCCTTCCATTTCTCAGGCACTGGACCTGCGGGAATCTTAGAATCAATTACTTTAGCCATAATTCTTAGAAATTAAAAGTTGATAATTAGCAGAGGCTCGGAGCGCACTTGAATGCGAAAGCCAGAACAACAATCAGGAAGCAGAGCATGAGCAGCGTCACATAGATGATGCCGATCAACTTCCAACGGCAGAGCCAGATCTTACCACTCCAACCCAAGGTCTGCAATGCTGACCAGAAGCCGTGAGTCAGGTGGAACCAGATGGCAGCAAGCCAGATGATGTAGAGCACTACGAACACAGGGTTGGAGAACGTCTCTACGATCCACGCAAAGCCATCAGCCGGATCATACTGCGTGTAGGAACCTACCAACTCGGCAAACATCATGTTGTACCAGAAGTTGTACAGATGCAACAGCAGTCCCAGGCAGATGATGATACCCAGCACGAGCATGTTCTTCGATGCCCACTCTACCTTACCAGGGTTGACCGTTGTTGCCACCTCGTAACGGTTATCGCCACGAGCGGTACGGTTCTGAGCCGTCAGGATGAAGGCAAAGACGATGTGAATCACTGCCAAGGCAGCCAAACCGAGTGTAGCCACAACAGCATACCAGTTGGCACCCAGGAATTCGCAAATCATGTTGTAACCCTCTTCCGAGAAAAGCGCCACCATGTTCATGCAACCGTGGAAGGTCAGGAACAAGATCAGCGCAATGCCCGTCACAGACATTACAACTTTTCTACCAATTGATGAATTGATTAACCACATAAGTTGTTGAAATTAAGTTATTTAAATATGAATAATTGTTCTCGTTTCTTTACACTTCGGAGCCGTCAAACCCCGTCCAAACGTCGTCGCATGTACCTTTTTATAAGTACTTAAAGACTGTTTTAGACCGCAAAGATACTATAAAATAATGATATTTCAAAGTTTTTTGAGGTAAAAATGCATATAATATTCAAAATTTATTGTTACTTTTGCGGAAAAATAGCAAACAAGGATGAAATTCAAGTATGATGTGATAGTCATCGGAGGCGGTCATGCAGGCTGTGAAGCGGCCTGCGCTTCAGCCAATATGGGTGCCAAGACCTGTCTGGTGACGATGGACATGAACAAGATTGCGCAGATGTCGTGCAACCCTGCTGTCGGCGGCATCGCCAAGGGTCAGATTGTCCGAGAGATCGATGCCTTAGGCGGACAGATGGGCTTGGTGACGGACGCCACCTCAATTCAGTTCCGTATGCTGAACGTGGGCAAGGGGCCTGCCGTCTGGAGTCCGAGGGCCCAGTGCGACAGAGGGAAGTTCATCTGGGAGTGGCGCAGACATCTTGACGCCACCCCAAACCTTGACGTCTGGCAGGATCAGGCTGACGAATTACTCGTGGAGAATGGCGAGGCCATCGGCGTCCGCACCATCTGGGGAGCAGAACTCTATGCGAAGTGTGTGGTGCTGACAGCAGGCACCTTCCTTAACGGCCTGATGCATATCGGACGAAAGATGGTGGCTGGTGGCAGAATCGCAGAGCCTGCCGTACCCCACCTGACGGAGAGCATCACCCGCCACGGTGTCACTACCGCCAGGATGAAGACTGGTACTCCAGTCCGCATCGACAAGCGAAGTGTGCATTTCGAGGATATGGAGATACAGCCAGGAGAATCAAGACCCTACCAGTTCAGTTATATGAACAAAGGTGGAGCCCTGCAACAACTGCCCTGTTGGACGGTGAATACCAATGCTGAAGTTCATGAGATACTCAGAAGTGGTTTGGCCGACTCCCCACTCTACAACGGACAGATCCAGTCGATTGGTCCTCGTTACTGTCCTTCGATAGAAACGAAACTCGTGACCTTCCCTGAGAGAGACAAGCACCCCTTGTTCTTAGAACCAGAGGGAGAGGATACCAACGAGATGTATCTGAACGGATTCTCTTCTTCCCTGCCGATGGATGTGCAGATTGCAGCCTTGAAGAAGATTCCTGCTCTGAGGGATCTGAAAGTGTACCGTCCCGGCTATGCCATAGAATACGATTTCTTCGATCCAACCCAACTGCGACATACGTTGGAATCAAAGATCATCAAGAATCTGTTTATGGCAGGTCAGGTGAACGGAACGACGGGCTATGAGGAGGCTGGCGGACAAGGGACGATGGCTGGTATCAACGCCGCCTTGAAGGCAGGAGCCTCTGACGGAGCAAGTAGCAACGATACTGACACAGACTCTGCAGGCTTCATACTCCACAGAGACGAGGCCTATATTGGCGTTCTCATCGATGACTTGGTGACCAAAGGCGTCGATGAACCCTACCGGATGTTTACCTCCAGAGCCGAGTATCGTATCCTCCTAAGACAAGACGATGCCGATGCCCGTCTAACAGAGAAGGCATACGAGTTGGGCTTAGCCAGCAGAGAACGCTACGACTGGTGGCAGGAGAAGAAACGACATATCGAAGAAATCGAGACCTTCTGCCAGAACTTTGCGATTAAGCCAAGACTGATTAATTCCGCTTTGGAAGCCCTCGGCACTACCCCACTCCAGTTTGGTTGCAAACTCGTAGACCTCGTGAACCGTCCGCAACTCAACCTGCAGAACCTTTCGGAGATTATCCCCCAACTGAAAGAAGTACTGAATCGTCCGGAAAACCGTCAGGAAGAAATCGCGGAAGCAGCGGAGATCCGTATGAAATACAAAGGCTATATCGATCGAGAAAGAATCGTGGCAGACAAGATGCACCGTTTAGAAAACATCAAGATCAAAGGCCATTTCAAATACGACGAACTGCAAGGACTATCCACAGAGTGCCGTCAGAAGTTGGAGAAGATCCAGCCCGAGACACTGGCACAGGCCAGTCGTATACCTGGCGTCTCGCCTAGTGACATCAATGTACTATTGGTGCTTCTAGGAAGGTAATGGGAGGCACAAGAGAAAGAACGTTCCACGTGAAACATAACAACATATTACAATCACATAACTACTTGATTATGAACAACAAAGTACTATTGGACAATCTGCGTGCGATACCAGATTTCCCCAAGAAAGGAATTAACTTCCGTGACGTGACAACACTCTACAAGAATGCAGAGTGCGTAAAGATTATGCTCGACGAACTCGAGGCAATCTACAAGGACAAAGGCATCACCAAGATCGTAGGCATAGAGAGCCGAGGGTTCGTGATGGCTTCGGCACTTGCTGGTCGTCTGGGCTGTGGCATCGTACTCGCACGTAAGCCAGGCAAACTACCCTCAACAGTCATCAAGGAATCGTTCACGAAAGAATATGGTGTCGATACCATCGAGATGCACCTCGACTCTATCGATGAAAACGATGTCGTGCTGATACATGATGACCTGCTTGCCACAGGAGGCACAGCCAAGGCCGCCTACAAACTGGTGGAGCATTTCAATCCCAAGAAAATCTACATGAACTTCATCATTGAGCTCAGGGATGAAGGTCTGCATGGCCGCGACCTCTTCGAAGGCATCGACCTCACCACACTCCTGGTGCTGTAATCGTTTAACCAGGTAACCTCTTCCCCTCCTAAGTTAGGAGGGGTTAGGGGTGGTCTGAACAACTGCTCATACCCAATATGAAACATACACCCTACCCCCATAATGACGCATCTCAGAAATTGCTTCGCCAAACTCTTCGCAACAACGCCACATCTCCAGAAGCAATTCTATGGCGGGCATTGAAGGGTAAGCAAGTAGACGGGCTCAAATTCCGTAGGCAATTCGGGGTTGGACCATACGTTCTTGACTTCTATTGTCCTGAGATAAGATTAGGGATAGAATTAGATGGAGGTGTGCATAAGACATCCTATACCCATGAATACGATGAGATGCGAACAAGGTTTATGGCAGAGAATGGGATAAGAGTGATGAGGTTTGATAATGAGGTTGTATACAATAATATTGAAGGGATTATAGAGGCGATCAAGAACGCTTGTTCAGACCACCCCTAACCCCTCCTAACTTAGGAGGGGAAGAAGTTACACCAAACGTTCCACGTGAAACAATATAACGGGAAAAGCCTTTATATAAAGGAATTATAAGGAAGGAAAGAAATGACGAAGGAAGAGAACGAGAAGAGATTGAACTACCTGAAGGGCATCGTCAGCAGACTACCAGACAAGCCTGGCAGTTACCAGTTCTATGACGATAGCAAGACCATCATCTATGTGGGGAAAGCGAAGAACCTCAAGGCAAGGGTATCGACGTACTTTCACACAGAGGTGGATCGTTTTAAGACCAAGGTACTCGTCAGCAAGATTCACGACATCAGTTACACCGTTGTGAATACAGAAGAAGATGCACTTCTGCTGGAGAACTCGCTCATCAAGAAGTACAACCCACGTTATAATGTCCTGCTGAAAGACGGCAAGACCTACCCTTCCATCTGCATCACCAACGAATTCTTCCCACGTATCTTCAGCACCCGTACCATCAACAAGAAATGGGGCACCTACTACGGTCCCTACTCTCACGTGATGACAATGAAGGCCGTACTCGATCTCATCAAGCAACTCTACCACCCTCGAACCTGTCGTCAGCCTCTTACGAAAGAAGGTGTCGAGACTGGTAAATATAAGGTCTGTCTCGACTACCATATTAAAAAATGTATGGGGCCCTGCGTGGGCAAGCAATCCTACGAGGCCTATCAGAAGAACATCATGCAGGCCAGGGAAATCCTCAAAGGCAACACCCGCCAAGTGCTCCGCGACCTGAAGGATGAGATGCTCAGACTTTCCGAAGAACTACGCTTTGAGGAGGCCGAAGAAATCAAGCAGAAATACCTCGCTCTGGAGGCCTTTGTCGCATCGAGCGAGGTGGTCAGTCAGACGATTCACGACGTGGATGTGTTCTCCATCACCAGCGACGACAAGATGGCCTTTATCAACTATATCCATGTGAGCAACGGTTCCATCAACCAGAGTTTCACCATCGAATACAAGAAGAAACTCAACGAGAGCGACGACGAATTACTGCAGTTGGGCATCGTAGAATTGAGAGAGCGTTTTGGCAGTCAGGCGAAGGAGATTATCGTGCCCCAGGAGGTTGATGTAGAACTCGAAAACGTCACCTTCACCATCCCTCAGCGAGGGGATAAAAAGAAACTTCTCGACCTCTCGATCTTAAACGGAAAACAGTATAAATTCGACCGTTTAAAGCAAGCCGAGAAGTTGAATCCAGAGCAGAAACAGACCCGTCTGATGAAGGAACTGCAGGAGAAACTCCACCTCCCCAAACTCCCTTATCAGATCGAGTGCTTCGACAACTCAAACATCTCCGGCACGGATGCCGTTGCCGCCTGCGTTGTCTTTAAGGCGCTGAAACCCAGCAAGAAAGACTACAAGCATTACAACATCAAAACAGTGGTAGGCCCAGACGACTATGCCTCGATGAAAGAGGTGGTCCACAGGCGCTATACACGCCTTTTGGAGGAGCATCAACCCCTACCCGACCTCATCATCGCAGATGGTGGAAAAGGTCAGATGGAGATCATCCGCCAGGTGATTCAAGACGAACTGAACCTCGATATTCCCATCGGAAGTCTGGCCAAAGACGATCGCCACCGCACAAACGAACTGCTCTACGGCTTCCCTCCCATGCACGTCGCCCTGAAAACGGACTCTGAACTGTTCCACGTACTCACCCAGATCCAAGACGAAGTACACCGCTTCGCCATCGAATTCCACAGAAACAAGCGTTCTAAGCGGGCTTTGCAGTCGGAGTTGGACAACATCAAGGGCATCGGCCCGAAGGCTTCTGAGGCGCTTCTAAAGGCCCTTAAATCCGTGAAAAGGATACGTGAGGCCACCCTCGAACAACTCTCTGAGGCAGTTGGTCAAGCGAAAGCAACCATCGTCTACAACCATTTCCATCCCCAGGAAGAGCCTACGGAATAACCACTTAAGACATAAGAAGGCATCACAGCAAAAGTAAAACAACTTGTTTTACCTTCATACTCCCTATTAGTAAGAGAGTAAAGTCCTATCAGAACGAAGGTAAAACAAGTTGTTTTACTTTTAGACTTGATACGAGCAACGACCATCCTCCTCAAGAGCAAGGGGCCTGAAAAGCAGATTAAGGGATGAAAAAAAGCATCAGATTTGGTGGTTTGAAAAATAAGTTGTAACTTTGCCGACAAATAGCATCAGATGAGAGCAGTCATACAAAGAGTCGCACACGCCAGCGTCACCATCGAGGGTGCCGTTAAGAGCGAGATCGGACAGGGTTTTCTGATCCTGTTAGGGGTCTGCGACGAGGACTCGATGGAGGATGTCGACTGGCTGGTGAAGAAGGTGGCCAACCTCAGAGTGTTCGACGATGAGCAGGGTGTGATGAATCTTTCGATACAAGACGTCGGCGGTAACGCACTGGTAGTCAGCCAGTTCACGCTCTTTGCGAGTTATAAGAAAGGTAATCGCCCGAGTTGGTTCAAGGCAGGTTCGCACGAGTACTCTATCCCACTCTACGAGGCCTTCTGCCGTCAACTCTCAGCAGCCATCGGCAAGGCCGTAGGCACAGGCGAGTTTGGGGCCGACATGAAGGTGGAACTGCTGAACGACGGCCCTGTGACCATCTGCATGGACACGAAGAACAAGGAATAAAAAACAAAGGATATGGACAGAAGACAAATCACCAATTACGTTAACTTCGCGGCCCTGATCGCTTACATCCTGGGGCGAGTACTGCACATGAATATCCTCGTTTGGATCGGCCTGGGCATCATGACGCTATCCAGCATCTGGACGATCATCCACTGGAAGGAGAACGACAAGATGTCGAACTACATCTCTGTAGCCTTTCTCGTGCTGGTAGGACTCTCCTTCTTAGGACTGTAACCAATGAGCAAAATCATTAGTTTCCTGGAGGCCGTCGGTGCCATTCTGATCGTTGCAGCATTGGCGCTCTGGAGTGGCGAATACTGGAAGATATCCAACATACTGTGGTGGGCGGGGTTGGCCTGCGTGACGCCAGCCATCGCCTGGAAAGCCTGGCCGCAGTCGTTCTGGCGACAGGCATTCATCGGACTGGTGTTCTGCATCCTGGTTTTCATCGGCCACTGGTGGTTTGGCAAAAAAGAAATCAAGGCAAAGATACCATTTCTGCCAGAAATAACGATACACAGATAAGAGACAATCATGCGTAAGTACCTGAGAGAGATAGAGATATCTGGTGTGATCCTGGCCGCCATCGGCATCGTCTGCGCGATGGTATGGGGGGTACAGTTTGGCATGTGGCCCTGCGGATTGGGGCTGTTGCTGCTCCTCGTCACCTTCCTCTACAAGGCCTTCCACTGGAAGGAATACGAGCGAGAGAACAAGCAGTACATCATGATCATCCTGCTCACCATTGCCATCCTGTTCTTTCAGATGCTGACAAGAAGATAAAACGGAAACCAAATACATAGATTCAATATGAAACAATACCTGAATAAAATCAGAAACGCAGGCTTTTTCCTGCTAGTCATCTCGTTTGCGATTTCCACGCTTTGGGGTAGAGATCATGCTTTCTTCCCTATGGTATTTACTGTGATACTACTTGGTATCGTGGTGATTTACAAGGCTTTACACTGGAAAGAGTACGAGAGCGACAACAAGCGCAACGCCTGGATCCTGGTGGCGCTGTTCGTGCTGATGTTCATGAAAACCTTCTTCCCGCTATGACGATCAAGGAAGCGCAGGAACTGGTGGACCGCTGGATCAAGGAGTATGGCGTGCGCTACTTCTCAGAACTGACGAATATGGCAGTGCTGACGGAGGAAGTGGGCGAACTGGCCCGGGTGATAGCCCGCAAATATGGCGACCAGAGTTTCAAGGAAGGCGAGCACGATAACCTGGGCGAAGAGATGGCCGACGTGCTCTGGGTACTGCTCTGTCTGGCCAATCAGACGGGCGTAGACCTGACGGAAGAACTGCAGAAGAGCATCGAGAAGAAGACCCAGCGCGACTCGCTCAGACATATCCATAACAAGAAATTAATGGCATAAAACTATAACAATATGACAAATGAGACTGTAGAAAAAGGGCGCATAGAAGAGGCTCTTGGTAAGTATAACCTCGACATCAACGACGAGGACGTGAAGGCCGCCGTGAAGAAGATTATCACGGAGAAAGTACATGAGAACGATACGCCCGAAGTGAAGCAGTTCCTGATGGGAAGCGTGGAACTGACAACGCTGAAGACGACAGACTCCGACGAGAGTGTGATGGCTTTCACAGAGCGCGTCAACCAGTTCGACGAACAGTACCCTGCCCTGCCCCACGTGGCTACCATCTGCGTCTATCCCCGTTTCGCCAGGACTGTGGCAGAGACCTTGGAGGTTGAAGGCGTTGAAATCGCCTGTGTATCAGGTAGTTTCCCCTCCTCTCAGGCCCTTATCGAAGTGAAGACGGTGGAGACGGCGCTGGCCATCAAGGACGGTGCTACAGAGATAGATATGGTACTCAGCGTAGGTGCCTTCCTTTCAGGCGATTACGAGACGGTGTGCGACGAGATTCAACAGATGAAGGAGGCTTGTGGTGACCATAAGATGAAGGTAATTCTGGAGACGGGTTGTCTGAAGACGGCCTCGAACATCAAGACCGCCTCGCTGTTGGCGATGTATTCTGGTGCAGACTATATCAAGACCTCGACAGGCAAACTGGAGCCTGCTGCCACCCCAGAGGCTGCCTATGTGATGTGTCAGGCCATCAAGGAATACTACGATGAAACGGGCATTCAGATTGGTTTTAAGCCTGCTGGAGGGCTGAATTCGGTGATGGACGCACTCATCTACTACACCATTGTGAAAGAGGTTCTGGGCGAGAAATGGCTCACGAATCAGTGGTTCCGCATGGGAACCTCACGCCTCGCAAACATGCTGCTGAGCGAGGTTGTGGGCGAAGAAGTCAAGTTCTTCTAAGGGCTACTATCGCTTAATCTGACGCCTTAAGTGTAATCTCTTCCCCTCCTAAGTTAGGAGGGGCAAGGGGTGGTCTGAACAAGCACATCATCTCGTTGCAGGCCTTTTCCTTTGTTCAGACCCCCTCTGACTCCCCCTAACTTAGGGGGAGAAACAATTACCTAAAGCATCATGATTTATAAGGGTCTACATCTTGCGCCTGATGACATATTCCAGATAGGCCACATAAGCCTCCTTGAGTTCTGGTTTGACGCAAGAATCGATATAAGTCTGGGCCTTCTGAGAGTATCTCTCCATCATCCTTTCAGCATATTGGATACCCCCACTCTGCTTGGCAAACTCCACCAGCACAGCGATTTCATCGGCATTGATCGTGCCTAACTTCACCTTTCTTGCCAATGATTTCATGGGTTCGAAGTCGGAGTGATTCAGAGCATAGATGACTGGCAACGTCAACTTGCCCTCTGCCATATCGTTGCCTGTGGGCTTGCCTATCTCCGTCGAATCGTAATAGTCGAAGATATCATCGCGAATCTGGAAGATCATACCCAGATCTTGTCCGAATTGTTTGGCTTTCTTGATCTCCTCTTCAGAGGCATTCACAGACAGAGAACCCATGCCGCAGCAGGTCTCAAACAAGGCAGCCGTCTTTTGTCTAATCACCTGATAATAAACATCTTCCGAGAATTCGGCATTGTTTATATTCTGCATCTGCAGGAGTTCGCCAGAAGCCAGCGTCATACCAAGGTCGGCGACATATTGTAAAACTCTGTGATCCTTGGTCTTGGCGACATAACTGAGGCAGGTGGAGAGGATATAGTCGCCCACGAGCACAGCCACCTTATTATTATAGGAAGCATTGACAGACGACTGTCCACGCCGCTCGCTGCTCTCATCGACCACATCATCGTGAATCAGCGAAGCCGTATGCAGAAGTTCGAGTGAAACAGCCGCATCAAGGGTGACGTCAGACACCACGCCATAGTTCTTTGCAGACAGTAGCGTGAGCATAGGCCGCATCTGCTTGCCTGTACGCTGGCGGATGTGTTCCAAGGCCTGTGACAGCAGACCGTAACTATGACTCAGAGAACTTTGAAAACGGTAGACGAACTCCTGAAAATCACTCTCAATCGGATGCTTGATAACTGACAAATAATCCATAAAACCTCGAATTTTGTGACAAAATTAGTAAAAAACCTTGTAATATCGATATTTTTTAGTAATTTTACGCAGAAAATAAACAATGTTATGGAGAAATTATTCCTTTTAGACGCTTATGCGCTCATCTATCGCAGTTATTATGCGTTCATCAAGAACCCTCGTATCAACTCGAAAGGACTGAATACAAGTGCCATCATGGGTTTCCTCAACACGCTGAACGAGGTGCTCACGAAGGAACAGCCCACCCATATCGGCGTGGCCTTCGATCCCCATGGACCCACCTTCCGCAGCGAGGCCTTCCCTGCCTACAAGGCCCAGCGCGAGGAGACGCCAGAGGATATCCGTAAGGCCGTGCCCATCATCAAAGACCTGTTGAAAGCCTATCGGATTCCCATCCTTCAGGTCGATGGATTCGAGGCCGACGATGTCATCGGCACCCTCGCCACAAAGGCAGGTGCCGATGGAATCGATACTTTCATGTTGACACCAGATAAGGACTACGGTCAGTTGGTTGGCGAGCATGTCTTCATCTATCGCCCCCGTCATGGGGGTGGTTATGAGACGATGGGTCCGAAGGAGGTGATGGCGAAATATGACATCCCCTCCCCTATGGCCGTCATCGACCTGCTGGCGCTGATGGGGGACTCGGCAGATAACTTCCCTGGTTGTCCTGGTGTCGGAGAGAAGACTGCCGTGAAACTGATCAATGAGTTCGGAAGCATCAACGCACTCATTGAAAGATCTTCTGAGATCAAGGGTAAACTACGCGAGAAGGTCGAAGAGCATGTCGACGATATCCGGATGAGTTACTTCCTCGCAACCATCAAGACGGATGTGCCCATCGCCCTCGACATGGAAGCATTGAAACTCGTTGAGCCGAATGAGGACGAGTTGGGCAAACTGCTGCTCGAACTGGAGATGAAATCGTTCGCTGACAGAGTTCTTAAGAAAAGTCAAAAACCGCAAATACCTGTTAACGGCCAACTCGATCTCTTTGCAGAATTTGCGCCCAACGGGTCAGTCGAGGCCAAAAACGCGAGTTTTGAGACCTTAGAAACGACCCCTCACAACTACAAACTCGTTGATAATGAGGCAGATTTAAGGAAATTATGTGACTTTTTTAGGACAAATGAAATTCTCAGTCTAGATACGGAGACGACATCCAAGAGCGCAATTGATGCCGAATTGGTGGGTTTGAGTTTCGCCGTGAAGGAATTTGAGGCCTTTTATGTGCCTGTGCCAGCAAACCGTGAAGAAGCGTTGCGAATCGTTAATATATTTAAAGAGGTGTATGAGGACACCAAGATTCTCAAGGTCGGACAGAATCTGAAGTACGACCTCGAGGTGTTGCGCAACTATGGCATCACCCTCGCTGGTCCGATGTTCGACACGATGATCGCCCACTACCTCATCCAGCCCGAACTCCATCACAACATGGACTACATGGCTGAGATCTACCTCAACTATCAGACCATCCACATCGACGAACTCATTGGTCCCAAAGGAAAGAACCAGCGATCGATGCGCGACCTCCTACCCTCTCAGGTCTATGAGTATGCTGCTGAGGATGCTGACGTGACCCTCCGCCTGAAGAACAAACTGGAGCCAGAACTGAAGAAATACGAGTGCGAGAAGTTATTCTACGAGATAGAGATGCCTCTAATGCCCGTCTTGGCAGAGATGGAGATAAACGGAGTCTGCTTGGATACGGACTCTCTGAAAGAAACGTCAAATGTTTTAACCAGTCGCATCAATGAACTCGAGGCAAGAATCTACGAGTTAGCAGGCAGTCCTTTTAATATCGCATCACCCAAACAGGTAGGCGAAATCCTCTTCGACAAACTCAAGATCATCGAAAAAGCCAAGAAGACCAAGACAGGCCAATACGTCACATCAGAAGAAGTACTGCAGCAACTGCGCAATAAGCATGAGATTGTGGCAGATATCCTGGAACACAGAGGATTAAAGAAACTCATCGGAACGTATATCGACGCCTTGCCCAAACTGATTAACCCCCGTACTGGTCATATCCACACCTCGTTTAATCAGACCATCACAGCCACAGGCCGCCTGTCGAGCAGCGACCCCAACCTCCAGAATATCCCTATCCGAGGCGAGGATGGCAAGGAGATCCGCAAGGCGTTTGTGCCAGAGCCTGGATGTCTGTTCTTTTCAGCAGACTATAGTCAGATAGAACTGCGTGTGATGGCCCACCTCTCGAAGGACGAGAATATGATCAACGTGTTCCGTGAGGGCAAAGACCTCCATGCGGCTACGGCGGCCAATATCTATAAGAAACCTATCGAAGAAGTAACACGCGATGAGCGCACCAAGTCGAAGCGTGCCAACTTCGGCATCATCTATGGCATCACCGTCTTTGGTCTGGCAGAGCGTCTGGACATCCCTCGCGACGAGGCTAAGATGCTGATAGAAGGCTATTTCGCCACCTTCCCACAGGTTCACGACTACATGGAGAAATCCAAGGAGATAGCCCGTCAGAAGGGCTATGTCACCACCCTCTTTGGCCGTCGCCGCTATCTCCCGGATATCAACAGTCATAACGCCACCGTCAGAGGCTTTGCTGAGCGTAATGCCATCAACGCCCCCATCCAGGGAACAGCCGCAGATATCATCAAGGTAGCGATGATCCGCATCCATGAGCGCTTCAAAAAGGAAGGTATCAAGAGCAAGATGATCCTGCAGGTTCACGACGAACTCAACTTCTCCGTCTATCCAGAAGAGAAGGAGAAAGTGGAGCGCATCGTGCTCGAAGAGATGCAGGGTGCTTTTGCCCTCGCCGTGCCCCTCGTAGCCGATTCTGGCTTTGGGCAGAACTGGCTCGAGGCTCACTAAAAAGGATGATCCTCTTACAACTTCGAGATGCCGCCTGTCATAGAGTGATGCAAGTCTTTCTTGGCAGGATGGCCAGCATATTTCAGACCACCCACACCAGAGTTGATGACCTCGAGTTCGTCTGTGGTCAGGCCAGCCATCACTACAAACAATGATCTTTTCATATTCTTCTCTTTTTAGGGGATTCCTTGCCCATTTGACGATGCAAGGATGCAAAAAGTTACAAAGACAAGACAAAAATTTGGCTGTTTGCCCAATAAATCGTACCTTTGCACCCAGTTTATAAACGTTTATAGAAGAAAATGGCATTAAAATGTGGTATTGTAGGACTGCCCAACGTAGGCAAGTCCACATTGTTTAATTGCTTGTCGAGTGCAAAGGCTCAGGCAGCAAACTTCCCTTTCTGTACGATTGAGCCGAATGTGGGCGTCATCACCGTTCCTGATGAGCGACTGACGAAATTGGCAGAGATTGTGCATCCTGGTCGTATCGTGCCTGCTACTTGTGAGATCGTAGATATCGCTGGTCTGGTGAAGGGAGCCTCGAAAGGCGAGGGTCTCGGCAATAAGTTCTTGGGGAATATCCGTGAGACGGATGCCATCATCCATGTGCTGAGATGTTTTGAGGATGAGAACATCACCCACGTCGATGGCACCATCGACCCTATCCGCGATAAGGAAATCATCGATACTGAGTTGCAACTGAAGGACTTAGAGACCATCGAGAGTCGTCTGGCCAAGACGGAGAAGGCTGCTGCGGCTGGTAATAAGGAGGCAAAGGTAGAGGTGGCTGTGCTTCATGCCTATAAGGAGGCTCTGGATCAGGGCAAGAATGCCCGTATCGTGGAGTTCGAGAGCAAGGAGGAGCAGGACTGTGCCAAGAATCTCTTCCTGCTCACGTCGAAGCCTGTGCTCTATGTCTGCAATGTGAGTGAGGCTGATGCAAAATCAGGCAATGACTTCACCAAGAAAGTCGAGGCCCTCGCCAAAGAGGAAGGAGCAGAGGCGATGATTATTGCAGCCAAGACGGAAGAGGATATCGCAGAACTCGAATCCTACGAAGACAAGCAGATGTTCCTCGAGGAACTGGGTTTGGAAGAGAGTGGTGTGAACCGTCTGATTAAGAAAGCCTACGCCCTGCTGAACCTTGAGACCTTCATCACAGCAGGTGAGATGGAGGTGAAGGCCTGGACATACAAGAAGGGTTGGAAGGCGCCTCAGTGTGCTGGTGTGATCCACACAGACTTTGAGAAGGGCTTCATCCGTGCCGAGGTCATCAAGTATGAAGACTATCTGCAGTATGGCTCTGAGGCCGCTGTCCGTGAAGCCGGCAAACTTGCCGTCGAGGGTAAAGACTACATCGTCCAGGACGGTGATATCATGCACTTCAGATTCAACGTATGATGGATTTGCTTAACTATATTGTCTGGCAGCCAGACTTGGAGGCGTTTCATCTGGGGCCGATAACGGTGCGATGGTATGGGCTGATGTGGATTATCGGACTGGCACTGGCCTATATGGTCGTGAAACGGCTGTATAAGGAGCAGAAGATCAAGGATGAACTCTTCGATCCTTTATTTATTTACTGCTTCTTCGGCATCCTGATTGGTGCCCGCCTGGGCCATTGCATCTTCTATCAGCCACAGGACTTCCTGACCTCGTTCAAGGGCATCGTGGAGATGCTGCTGCCCATTCACTTCCTGCCTGAGGGAGGATGGAAACTGACGGGCTATGCCGGCCTCGCCTCGCATGGTGGTACACTGGGCCTGATGATTGCCCTCTGGCTCTATGTCCGCAAGACGAAACTCAGCATCTGGACAGTCCTCGACAATATCGCTATTGCCACAGGTACCACAGCCTGCTTCATACGCCTTGGCAACCTCATGAACTCAGAGATTATCGGCAAGATCACAGACGTTCCCTGGGCCTTCATCTTCGAGCGTGTCGACATGATGCCCCGCCACCCAGGCCAACTCTACGAGGCCATTGCCTACGCTATCCTCTTCGCTATCATGTGGTATCTCCATAAGAAGATGCCAGAGAAGATAGGCACAGGCTGGTACTTCGGCTTCTGCCTGACCTATATCTTCACCTTCCGCTTCTTCATCGAGTACACCAAGGAGATTCAGGAAGCCTTCGAGGCCTCGCTCCCTATCGACATGGGTCAGATACTGTCTATCCCCTTCGTCATCCTAGGTGTATGGTGTATGGTCAGAGCCAAGAAAAAAGTCTCTGCATGAAAAAAGGATGCCTGCTGCTTTTATTGCTGGGCTGGATGACGACTGTCTCTGCCCAGTTCCTGCATGAGGGCGACACCATTGCCATCATCTCTCCCTCGAGTGCAATGAATAAGGATGCCCTCTATGGAGGCATCAGAACACTGGAGAGTTGGGGCTATCGCTGTGTGGTGGGAAAGAACGCCCTCAACGACTATCACGGCTTTGCTGGTACTATCGACGAACGCCTTCATGACCTGCTATGGGCTCTGCGAGCACCATCCGTCAAGGCCATCATGTGTTCCCGTGGTGGCGATGGAGCCGCTCATCTGCTGAGCCATCTGCCGCTTGATACCCTCCGACAATATCCCAAACTCATCATCGGCTTCAGCGACATTACTGCTTTGCTTTGTGCTGAGGCGAGGGCTGGAGTGAAGGGAATCCACGGTACGATGTGCCATGCCCTGATCACTTATGAGGGCAACGATACCGTCAGCCAATGTCTGCGTCGCATGCTTCAGGGCGACCTGCCAGAATACCATGTGGCGCCCCATCCGCTGAATGTCGAGGGTAGGGCAGAGGGCATCGTCGTGGGTGGCAACCTGTCTGTATATAACGACCTCGCTGGTTCCGACTACGATCCTTTGTTGTTGCCTGGCATCATCCTAGTCATGGAGGATACGGGTGAGGGGATGAGCAAGGTGGACCGTATGCTGCATAATATGGAGATGCGGGGCCTGCTGACCAATGTCAGAGGCATCATCGTGGGCCAGTTCAACGAGTACAAACATCCTGAGAACGGCTTCGACGATATGTACGCCATGCTCCACGAATACCTGCGCCACTACCATATCCCCGTCTGCTATGACTTTCCCGTAGGCCACGCCCATCTTCGCAACTTCCCCCTCCTTACTGGTGCCAAGGCCACTCTCGAAATCACCTCCGAAGGCGCCACCCTCCGTTACTGACTATCGGTAAGTTTATTTGCCAATTCTTTCTGAAAAGACCCCGTTTTTTGCCGATACCAGCAAGAAACAATAAAACTTTTTCTCTTAATCCTTGTTTGTTTCAGAAATAATCCTTATCTTTGCGGGCAAAGAGTGATATTAATATCAAGTTAAACCCTTTAAAACGAATGGCCAATGAAATATCGACTCATCTTTTTTATGTTTTTCTTTGTCACGCTATCATACGCTGACGATGCCAAGATTGTCATCAAGCAGAAGAGCGGCAATGAGACTGTATTTGAATTATCCACTAATCCCATCATCACTTTTCTGGGCGAGGATATGGTGATAACCAACGACTTCACAAGTATTTCCTTTCCATTAGAAGATATTGACAGCTATACTGCCGACAATGGGACAACAACGGCAATAGCATCTACTAAAGAAAAACCAATGTTCGAAAACGGACGCATCCTTTTCAATGGCATCTCAAAGGGAACACCCATCAGCGTTTATTCATTAGATGGCCGTCTCATCAGCAAACAAATGACAGATGCCGACAAAGCAGAGGTGCCTCTAATCAGCTTACCAAAAGGTACATATATCATTAGTGTGGAGAATAACAAGATAAAAGTGATTAACAAATAAAAAAGTAGAACAAATATGAAAAGATTGTATATATTAGCAGCCATAGCCATTCTGTGTCAGACAGCTTTCAGTCAGAAGAAGTATGAAATGGTTGTCGAGAAGACGGACGGCACAGAGACCGTCATCAATGTGGAAGATGTCGCCAGAACCTATTTCCGTGAGAGAGGGAACGGGAATAACACACCGGCTGGTACCGGTGAGGGAATGCTGAAGGTTGGCGAGTATACCATTTATGCCGATCATGCCTATTGGGGATACAGTACACAACACAAGCACCATGTACTATACTTTACGACGGCAAATTACATTGAAGTCATAGACACATACAAAAGTACAGGTGTTCTTAACTTTCCTCCAAAGACGACAACTATCGATATACAATTGTCATACAAAACACAGACGAGTAGCCTACCAGAAGGTGACTTCATTTTCGCTATGACAGCCACAGGCCCTTACGCCGAATCGAGTGATGGCATCACTAACGGCATCTATTTCGGATATGACCCTACAGACGGAGACAGCCGTATCGTGATTACCAAGACTGGAAATGAATACACTATCAAAGTACAGAATATGAAGGTCCACGGTGGGCAGTTTGACGTTAGGAATCAAGATAATCCCTATATAGAACAAAATATATACACCGCGGCATCATTTGAATATACAGGACCCATTACCACAATCTCAGAGAGTTATATAGGTGACGGTAGTGGAAACTGGACTGCGGAATCAAGGCCATAATCCTTAGGACACCGGACACACCGAGGAACCTTTATGTCCCATAGATCAGGGGCGCAGAGGGGTCTGGCACTTTTGCGCCATCTTTTGCTGACAACAAGCTTCTAAAGTTGAATATGTGCTGATGATTGTGAAATTGCTCGATGATACAGAGTCAACCGGTTAGTTGACTTAAATCGAATGATTGTTTGACTCCAGTCAGCTAATAAGTTGACTGGAGTCGGCAACAAGCTTAGACGGCAGTAACAATTAGTTTAAACGACAATATCTATTGGTTTAAATGGCTATAAAGCTTTGTTTAGGCCAAAGTTGAATTGAAAAACACCGAGGGGATCGGCGTCGCCATGGCAGAATTCTGTTGTAAAATACAAAATGTTGCCGATACCAGCAAGTATTTTAAGATTATCTGCGTAATCTGTGATTCTTTTCTTATCTTTGCAGTCGAAATGAAGATATTAAGGAAAGTGCTCATGGTGATGCTGCTGACGATGGCAACAGGTGCAGCAGCGCAAACGGACATCGGTGAGGGAAAGTCACTGAGGGAAGATTCCGTGGGCCTAGGCGATAACCTCCTGCCGACGGATTCCCTCCTGCAACAGTATGACTCGACGCTGTGGAAAAGACGGTTCCAACCATTGAGCATGACAAATCCTGGATACAAGCTCGATACGCCATCCAGCCTCTACGATACCAGACGGGGCAGCTGGGAGGTGAACACTTTGCAGGGCGGTAAGTTGTTCACTCCGTGGCGAGGGGCAGCCGTCATCGTCAGCGGAGGAGCAGACTCAATGCCCGGCCTGCTTGATCGTGAGTCAGGTGCTCTGACGCTCTATCAGGAAACAGGCCGTTGGAGTTTTTCAGCCTCAGCGCTGGCAGACAAATACAGGATGGTGGGCATGGGATTCTTGGAGACACGCTACGGTGTGGGAGGTACGGTGAGCTACTGGGTGAACAATGCCATCTCGCTGCATGCCTTCGGCTATTACTATCCCAACTCTTCGCTGATCAGTCCTGCCGTGAATCCTTATTTAGGAACGACCAATTATGGCGGCTATGCAGACATCCGATTCCACAAGAACTTTGGTATGGATGCAGGTGTGAGACGTTACCTGAACCCCATGACGGGCAAATGGGTGACAGACCCCATCGTCAGCCCTTATGTCAAGTTCAACAACGGTCAGAAGTTTGGCTTCGACTTCGGCCGTCTGCTCAAGGGACTTATCTGGGGCAATCAAGACGAAATGATGCCACGAGGCCCTGTTCGCATGGGTCCGCCACAGCAAAGGAGATAAAGAGTTTAGATTACTCCTCTTCCTCATCGCCAGATTCATCGTAGGCGTCATAGCCGAGGGCATCGAGGTGATCATAAACGAAACGATTGCCGTCGAAGAGGTAATGTGTGTATTGCGTCTGGATCCCTGGGGCACTCTCAATGACCAGTATCACCTGCAGATACCCTTCACCGAGGGCATAGGTGATGTGCGAGTTTGGCCAGAAGGGACGGAAATCAATAAACGGCTCATCTTTCGGCGTGAGCTTCGACGTCTTGGGATTATAATCGTAGAAGCATCCGAAATACTTTCCCTTTGGTCCTGACTCGGCGAGAATGACGGCAAAGAGCAGATGGCCGTTGTCACATTGATAGGTTCTGGCCTCGACCATGTGGTCATCAGAGTTCTCAAAGTCGTACCAGCAATGACAGTAGTCCTCACAGTCGACAAAGGCCCTACCTGAATTGCCATCTGTGGCATCGTTTGACACATACAGCTTATCGCCGGCCTCAGCCAGCAAGGCGTCTGTACTCTTATAGTGCCACACCTTATTAAAAGCCTTCAGGAGCTGGATAACGGTGGGTGACTCTCCGCCGTTCTCGACGGCAATCGTCTTTTGTCGCCAAGTGGTGTGAATGTTCTGAGCCTGCAAGCCTGTGGTCAAAAAGAGGCTCAGCAACAAAGTGGATATTATTAGGATTCGTTTCATAATGATGGTTTATAATAGTTCACAATACTCGAACATGTTCTGATAGGCAGCCACCTTCTTGTCGAAGGCAAGCGGATAGGCACGAGAGGAAGAAGGCAGACGATAAAGTACCAGTCCGCTCACAATGCGTCTGACACTTCTTTGGGAGGTAGGAATGGGGACAAAAGTGTTGACCTTGGGCATCTCTGGAATCTGGAGCGAGGCGCAGATGGTCTCTGTCGCCTTCTCGCCTGTGGTGACGATGGCCCTCAAATGTGGCAGACGAGCGAGTAGGGTAGGGATGTCAGTAGGCACCACCACCTCGAGGAACTTATCCGAGGCATTATCCTTCAGCCGTCGGATGGCCGTAGAGGTATCGAAGAAGGCAATGCCCTTGGAAAGACAGAACGCCACAATCTCCTCCAACTTGAAGCGCTTCTTCTCAAGATCCACAAAGTGATTGCGGTCGCCAAAGAACACTTGTCCCTCGATCCGCCAGTGGTCGTTGATGAAGTTGGGATAATAGAAGTCCATGCACCATCGCTTGCGCTGAGGTGGGAAACTGCCCAGGAACAGCACCCTCGCGTTCTCAGGCAGAAAGGGCTTGAGCGGATGCCACTCCACTCCGTCGTGGCTACGGGCGATATGCTCCGTGTTCAGATAACTCTCTTCCATCGTGACTCTAACAGCCTACAAAGGTAAAAAGAAAACGCGAGAACCGCAACCTTTGGCCTAAAAAACTGCATCCCAAGGGGAAAGTTATCGTTTTTTTTGGTGGATTCAGAATTAATGCGTACCTTTGCAGAGACCATTAATCCCTACGGATATGAAACTGAATGAGAAATTTGTGATTACCATCAACCGTGAACTCGGTTCAGGCGGAAGAACCATTGGTGAGAAACTCGCTAAGCGCCTCCATGTGCCTTTCTACGACAAGGCACTCATCCAGGGGCTGAAGGAAAAGTACAGTCTGACGACAGAAGAGATCGAGCGACTGAAGGGACAGCAGCACAACTGGTGGGCCGACTTCAAGCGGAGCCTGAAGATCATGCCCAGTTTTGCCGCTCCCAACATCATCCCCAGCAAGACGGCCATCCCAGACTTCCTTATCACAGATGACATCTTCCAGTCTGAGACGCTGATTCTGAAAGGCATCGCCGAGGATGAGTCGTGCGTCATCGCAGGCCGTAGCGGCTTCTATGTGCTCCGCGACCATCCCAACCATCTGAGCATCCTCATTCAGGCTCCGATGGAGCATCGTGTCAACCACCTCGTCAGCAAGCGTGGCATCACCCCCGAGGAGGCCGAGAAGATCATCAGGGAGGTAGACAAGGGCCGCGAGCGCTACGTGAAGAAATACACGGGCACCTCGCGATACGACACCCGCAACTACGACATCGTCTTCAATGCCGCCAACCACACGGAGGACGAGATCGTGGACCTCATCATGAAATACATCCAGAAGTAATGGCGAAGAAAGACGGGGAACTGACCCCGATGATGAAGCAGTTCTTCGATCTGAAGGCGAAGCACCCTGATGCCGTGATGCTCTTCCGTTGCGGAGACTTCTACGAGACCTACTGCGAAGATGCCGTCACGGCCGCCAAAATCCTGGGCATCACCCTCACCCATCGTAACAACGGCGCTGGGGCCAAGGGTGACGAGATGGCGGGCTTCCCCCATCACGCCCTCGACACCTACCTGCCCAAACTCATCAGGGCTGGCAAGCGTGTGGCCATCTGCGACCAACTCGAAGACCCCAAACTCACGAAGAAACTCGTGAAGCGAGGCATCACCGAACTCGTCACCCCCGGCGTGGCCCTCTCAGACAATGTCCTCAACTATAAAGAGAATAACTTCCTCGCGGCCGTCCACTTCGGCAAGGCCTCCTTTGGTGTCGCCTTCCTCGATATCTCCACTGGTGAGTTCCTCACTGGCGAGGGAACAGCAGACTATGTAGAGAAACTCCTGGGCAGTTTCTCGCCTAAGGAAGTGCTCTTCGACAGAAGCCGCAAGCAGGACTTCGAGCGCCTCTTCGGCACGAAGTTCTTCACCTTCCAACTCGACGACTGGGTGTTCACAGACCAGACCTCGAAGCAGAAGTTGCTGCGTCACTTCAATGTGAAGAACCTGAAGGGCTTTGGCGTAGACCATCTGCAGAGTGGTGTCATCGCCGCTGGAGCCATCCTGGTATATCTCGAACAGACACAGCACACCCAGATCAGCCATATCACCAGCATCTCCCGCATCGAGGAGGATAAGTATGTGCGACTGGATAAGTTCACCATCCGCAGCCTTGAACTGATTCACCCCATGCAGGACGACGGCAAGTCGCTGCTCGATGTCATCGACAAGACGGTCAGTCCCATGGGAGGTCGTCTGCTGAGACGATGGCTGGTGTTCCCTCTGAAAGACGTAAAGCCCATCAACGAACGACTCGACATCGTAGAATACTACTATCGTGAACCAGACTTCCGACAATGTGTCGATGAGCAGTTGCACCGTATCGGCGACCTGGAGCGCATCATCTCGAAAGTGGCCGTAGGTCGTGTGTCGCCTCGTGAGGTAGTGCAGTTGAAAGTGGCCCTGCAGGCCATTCAGCCCATCAAGACCGCTTGCCTCTATGCTGATAACGAGGCTTTGAAGCGGGTAGGGGAGCAGTTGAACCTGTGCGAGTCGCTGAGAGACAGGATTGAGAAAGAGATTCAGAACGATCCTCCCCAACTGGTGGCCAAGGGTGGTGTCATCAAAGACGGCGTGAATACCGAACTCGATGAACTGCGCACCATCGCCTATAGCGGCAAGGACTATCTGTTGAAGATACAGGAGCGTGAGGCCCAGAATACGGGCATTGCTTCGCTGAAGATAGGTTATAATAATGTGTTCGGCTATTATCTGGAGGTAAGGAATACCTATAAGGACCTGGTGCCCCCAGAGTGGGTGCGCAAGCAGACGCTGGCACAAGCCGAACGCTATATCACCCAGGAACTGAAGGAGTATGAAGAAAAGATACTGGGGGCTGAGGACAGGATACTCTCGCTCGAGGCCAAACTCTTCAACGACCTGATACTTGGCATGCAGGAGTTCATCCCTCAGATACAGATCAACGCCAATATCATTGCCCACCTCGACTGTCTGCTGAGTTTTGCCAAGACAGCAGAGGAGAATAAGTATGTGCGTCCAGTCATCGACGAGACGGAGGTGATAGACATCAAACAAGGTCGCCATCCCGTCATCGAACAGGAACTGCCCCTTGGTGAGCAGTACGTACCCAATGATATCCTGCTCGATAACGAGCGTCAGCAGATTATCATCATCACAGGCCCGAATATGGCAGGTAAGTCTGCCTTGCTCAGACAGACGGCCCTCATCGTATTGCTTGCACAGATAGGCTGCTTCGTGCCAGCAGAGGCAGCAAGGATAGGCCTGGTGGATAAGATATTCACTCGTGTCGGAGCCTCGGATAATATCTCCCTCGGAGAGTCTACCTTCATGGTGGAGATGACGGAGGCATCAAACATCCTGAATAATGTCAGCAGCCGCTCGCTGGTGCTCTTCGATGAATTAGGCCGAGGCACCTCAACATACGATGGTATCTCCATTGCCTGGGCCATCGTGGAATACCTCCATGAGAATGCCAAGGGCCACCCTCGTACCCTCTTCGCCACCCACTATCACGAACTGAACGAGATGGAGAAGAACTTCTCTCGCATCAAGAACTATAATGTCTCCGTGAAGGAGGTCGACGGCAAAGTCATCTTCCTGCGCAAACTTGAAAAGGGTGGGAGTGAGCACTCCTTTGGTATCCATGTGGCAGAGATAGCCGGCATGCCTCGCAGCATCGTGAAGCGTGCCAACGTCATCCTCAAGCAACTGGAATCAGACAATGCCTCCGTGGGCTCCGTTGGAAAGCCTACCGCAGAGATTGCCTCCTCTCGAGAAGGCATGCAACTCTCGTTCTTCCAACTCGATGATCCTGTGCTCTGTCAGGTCCGCGACGAGATCCTCGGCCTCGATGTGAACAACCTCACGCCCCTCGAAGCCCTCAACAAACTCAACGACATCAAGAAGATCGTCTCTGGTAAATGATAGGGATGGCAAGGAAATTGCTGGAAACGGGAGGTTTTTTGTATTTATTTGGGTTTTCTTTTGGCATTCTGCTCACTTATTCGTATCTTTGCAGCCCAAATATATATGTACGGAAACAATAAATAATACACAGATACAATGGATTACAATTTCAGAGACATCGAACAGAAATGGCAGAAGCGATGGGTGGAGAATGGCACCTATCGTGTGGTGGAGGACAAGACGAAGAAGAAGTTCTACGTGCTCAACATGTTCCCCTATCCCTCAGGAGCAGGACTCCATGTGGGCCATCCCCTGGGTTACATCGCCAGTGATATCTACGCCCGCTACAAGCGGCAGAAGGGCTTCAACGTGCTCAACCCGATGGGCTACGACGCCTACGGACTGCCCGCCGAGCAGTATGCCATCCAGACAGGCCAGCACCCCGAGAAGACCACCTTTGAGAACATCGACAGATACAGAAGTCAGCTGGATAAGATCGGCTTCTCGTTCGACTGGGAGCGCGAGGTCCGTACCTGCGACCCCATCTACTACAAGTGGACGCAGTGGGCCTTCCAGCGCATGTTTAAGAGTTACTTCAGCACATCGTCACACAAGGCTCAGCCCACCATCAAGCTCATCGAGCACTTCGAGCTGATGGGTACGGAGAACTGCAACGCCCTCGGAACGGAGGAACTGCACTTCACGGCCAGCGACTGGGCTTCGTTCTCAGAGAAGAAGAAGCAGGAGGTGCTGATGAACTACCGCATCGCCTATCTGGCCGACACGATGGTGAACTGGTGCCCGAAGCTCGGCACGGTGCTCGCCAACGATGAGGTGGTCGATGGAGTCAGCGTCCGTGGCGGCTATCCCGTGGTGCAGAAGAAGATGCGCCAGTGGTGCCTCCGCGTCTCGGCCTACGCCCAGAGACTGCTTGACGGCTTGGAGGTGATTGACTGGACAGACTCCCTGAAGGAGACCCAGCGCAACTGGATCGGACGCTCTGAGGGTACGGAGGTGGAGTTCAAGGTCGCCGACAGCGATAAGCACTTCACCATCTTCACCACCCGTGCCGATACGATGTTTGGTGTGACCTTCATGGTGTTGGCTCCAGAGAGTGACCTCGTAGCAGAACTCACTACACCTGAGCAGAAGGAAGAGGTAGATAAATATCTCGATTATGTGAAGAAGCGCACGGAGCGTGACCGTCAGATGGATCACAAGGTGACGGGTGTATTCTCTGGTTCGTATGCCATCAATCCGTTCAACGACGAGAAGATCCCCATCTGGATAGCAGAATACGTCTTGGCTGGTTATGGTACGGGAGCCATCATGGCCGTGCCTGCCCACGATAGCCGTGACTATGCTTTTGCCAAGCACTTCAACCTGCCTATCATTCCTTTGATTGAGGGTGCCGATGTCTCTGAGGAGTCGTACGATGCCAAGGAGGGTATCATGTGCAACTCTGCCAGCAGCAAGTTCTCATTGAATGGCCTGACTGTCAAGGAGGCCATCGCTGCTACGAAGAAGTTCGTGACAGAACAGGGCTTGGGTCGTGTGAAGGTAAACTACAGATTAAGAGATGCTATCTTCTCTCGTCAGCGCTATTGGGGTGAGCCGTTCCCTGTCTATTACAAGGACGACATGCCCTATATGATTCCTAAGGAGTGTCTGCCGCTGGAGTTGCCTGAGATTGACAAATACCAGCCTACAGAGACAGGCGAACCCCCATTGGGACGTGCTAAAATTTGGGCTTGGGATACGAAGACAGACAAGGTGGTGAGCAAAGACCTCATCGATAACAAGAGCGTCTTCCCCTTGGAGTTGAACACGATGCCTGGCTTTGCAGGCTCATCGGCCTACTACCTCCGTTATATGGATCCCAAGAACGAGAAGGCGCTCGTCAATAAGGATATTGATGAATATTGGCGCAATGTTGACCTCTATGTAGGAGGTACGGAGCACGCCACTGGCCACCTGATCTACAGCCGTTTCTGGAACAAGTTCCTCTATGACTCTGGTTACTCATGCGAAGACGAGCCCTTCAAGAAACTCGTCAACCAGGGTATGATCCAGGGTCGCAGTAACTTTGTCTATCGTATCGAGGACGAGGGTGCTGACAAAGGTAAGTTCGTCAGTTTCGGACTGAAGGACAAATATACCACGACACCTATTCATGTGGATGTAAACATCGTCTCTGCTGATGTGCTCGACATCGAGGCCTTCAAGGCTTGGCGTCCTGAATATGAGCATGCAGAGTTCATCCTTGAGAATGGAAAATATATCTGCGGCTGGGCTATCGAGAAAATGTCGAAGTCGATGTTCAATGTGGTCAATCCGGATATGATCGTCGAGAAGTACGGTGCTGATACCCTGCGTCTCTATGAGATGTTCCTGGGTCCTGTAGAACAGTCTAAGCCTTGGGATACCAATGGTATCGATGGCTGTCACCGTTTCCTGCGTAAATTCTGGAATCTCTATCAGAACGGCTTCGATGAGGGTGAGGCAACAGCAGAGAACCTGAAGAGCGTGCACAAACTCATCAAGAAGGTATCCCAGGATATCGAGACCTTCAGTTACAACACCTCCATCTCTGCCTTTATGATCTGCGTGAATGAACTCTCGCAGCAGAAGTGCAAGAATAAGGAGATGCTGAAGACCCTCGTAATCTTGATTGCTCCTTTTGCTCCTCATATCGCTGAGGAACTCTGGGAGATGCTGGGTGAGCAGGGGTCAGTCTGCGACTCCCAATGGCCTACATGGAATGAGGAGTATCTGGTGGAGAGCCAGGTGAAACTAGGTATCGCCTTCAATGGCAAGGCTCGCTTCGAGATGCAGTTCGCTGCTGATGCCGACAACAAGACCATCGAAGAGGCTGTACTGGCCGACGAGCGTGCCAAGAAGTATCTCGAGGGATTCCAAGTAGCAAAGGTTATCATCGTCCCTAAGCGTATGGTGAATATTGTCCTGAAGAAATAAATGACATTACATCATCAAATGATCCTGAACGAGGCCAGGGACTATATGTTTATAGCCCTTGGCCTCGCCATTTACACCGTTGCCTTCACCGTCTTCTTGATGCCCTATCAGATTGTGGCAGGCGGCGTAACGGGTCTTTCTGCCATCATCTATTATGCCACAGGTTTCCATCTGGAGAACACTTATATCATCATCAACGGCATCCTGCTGTTGCTTGCCTTGAAGATTTTGGGTGTGAAGTTCCTGATGAAGACTATATTTGCCATCTTCACCCTCTACTTCATGCTGATGTTTGCCCAAGATATGTTGCCTAAGCAGGAGAACGGATTGCCGTTTAAACTTATGGGTGAGGGTCAGGACTTCATGTCGATGATTATCGGCTGTGTACTGACGGGTATGGCTCTTGCTACTGTCTTTACCCACAATGGCTCTACTGGTGGTACGGATATCATTGCAGCCTCGGTGAATAAGTATCATCCTAATGTGTCGTTGGGAAACGTGCTGATTGCAGCCGACTTCTGTATCATCGGCTCTTGTATGTTCTTCCCACAATTCGGTACCTACCTCGAACGGGCTCATAAGGTGATGTTCGGCTTCTGTGTGATGACGATGGAGAATTATACACTCGACTATGTGATGAACTCCAGACGGCAATCCGTTCAGTTCTTTATCTTCTCAAGCAAGTGGCAGGAGATAGCCAACGCCATCGGTACGGAGATGAATCACGGCGTAACGATTCTCGATGGTCATGGCTGGTATACGGGTCATAAGATGAAGGTGCTCTGTATCCTGGCCCGCAAGAACGAGAGCGTGAATATCTTCCGACTCATCAAGATGATCGACCCTAATGCCTTTGTATCTCAGAGCGCTGTCATTGGTGTATATGGCGAGGGCTTCGAAGAGATGAGGGTGAAGATCAAGGAGATCAAACAGATTGATAAAGCCATAGAGAAGACGAAGAAGGACGCAAAGAAGATAGACAAGAAAATAGACGAAATCTACAATCATAACAACCAAGCATGATGAAAATCGTATTTGCGACGAACAATGCGCATAAACTCTCTGAGATCCGTTCGATACTTGGAGAGTCTATCGAGGTGCTGTCGTTGAAGGAAATCGGCTGCGATGTGGATATTCCTGAGACTGGCAAGACCCTTGAGGAGAATGCCCTGCAAAAGGCACAATACGTCTATGACCACTATCATATTGACTGCTTTGCCGATGACACGGGTCTTGAGGTTGAGGCACTGGATGGAGCCCCAGGCATCTATTCAGCCCGCTATGCCAGCATGGAGTCCGACGACCAGAGCATCTCTCATGATTCTGAGGCCAATATGGCCCGTCTGCTGAGGGAATTAGGAAACAATAACAATCGCCGTGCAAGATTCCGTACCGTTATTGCGTTAATACAGAAGAAAAATGTCTGTCCCTGCGGATGTACAAGCATCAAGGAGATCCATAAGTTCGAAGGTATCGTAGAGGGTGAAATTATCCGGGAGCGCAGGGGAGGAGAGGGCTTCGGCTACGATCCCATCTTCCAACCTGACGGCTACGATAAGACCTTTGCAGAACTCGGCATGGACATTAAGAACCACATCAGTCATCGGGCCAGAGCAGTGGCAAAACTCGCAGAGTTTTTGAAAGGGTGAAAGGGTGAAAAGTGAAAAGAAATGAAAAGTAAAGACTACATAAAAGACAAAGCATGGTGGCAGAGGATTCTGTTACTCCTTCTTATTGTATCACCTTTTCACCTTTTTACCTTTTCACCTTTATACGCTCAAGTTGGTACATGGAGACACTATCTGGCCTATCACGAAGTACAGGATATCTGCGAGGCTGACCATTATCTGTTTGTGCTGGCCTCCAACGGACTTTACCAATACAATCTTAATGATCAGAGCATTACTACCTATGATCGTATTAACGGACTCAGCGACACTCATATCACCCATATTGCTTGGAGTAATGCCGCCAAGCGCCTGATAGCCGTCTATGAGAACTCAAACATTGATCTGGTGGATATCAAGGGTAATGTAACGAATATCTCAGCCCTGTATAGTAAATCGACGACCGAAGATAAGACCGTAACCGATGTGCGTATCGATGGTATCTATGCCTGGCTGGTCACTGACTTCGCTATCCTCAAGGTCAACCTGCAAAAAGCAGAGATTAGCGACACCTATACCCCTAACCATCCTGACTATCCCACCTCTCTCCCTGAAAAGAGTACAGCCGACTACGATAAATATCTATCCACCGTCACGGCCTTGAAGCCCATAGGTCCGGACTATAACCACTTCTATGAGGCAAAATTTCTGAATGACCGTCTCTACACCACAGGTGGTTTCTTTATCTCAGGCATGCCTGACCCTAATTATCCGGGTATCATACAAGTCTTCGACGGTAACGACTGGACTACCTACGAAGAAAATATCAGCGAAAAAACGGGCTATCAGTATATCGATATCAACTGTCTTGACGTGATGCCTGATAATCCGCAATACGTCATTGCCGGTGGACGTACAGGAATCTATGAGTTCAACAACGGTTCGCTTGTCAGATACCATAACCAAGACAACAGTCCCCTGAAGGGAGCCATCGATCGTGGAAAGGTGCTTGGCAATGACTACGTTCTGATCTCTGCCATGAAGTTCGACAACAACGGTCATCTTTGGGTGCTGAACAATCAGACGGAGGGTGTCACCCTGCTAGAGTTCGACCCCGTCAATAACAAGTGGACCGACCACCATAACAAGGCACTTGTCAACGACAACGGCATTGGCAAGCACGCCTTCCGCAGCATGATTATCGACAGCCGGGGGCTGTTGTGGTTTGTCAACGACAACTGGGTAGAGCCGGCAGTCTTCTGTTGTGATATGGAAAACGATATCGTTTTGAAGTACGACAACATTGTAAACCAGGATGGCACCCGATACAATGTCAATTGGATTACCAGCGTTTGTGAAGACCGGGAAGGCAATATCTGGGTAGGTACCGATATGGGTCCGTTTATGATCCAGAAGAACGAGATAGGAGAGAGCAGCGTGACTTTCTATCAGGTGAAGGTTCCACGTAACGACGGCACCGATTATGCCGACTATCTGCTCAATGGTGTTAGCATCAGCACCATTGCTATCGATGGTGGTAATCGTAAGTGGTTTGGCAGCGACAATGCCGGTGCCTTCCTTATCAGTGCTGATAACATGCAGCAACTACAGAACTTCACTTCAAGCAACTCCAAACTCATCTCCAACAATGTTGCGAATATCACCATCAATCCTTCATCAGGCGAAGTGTTCTTCCTGTCAGACAAAGGACTGTGCTCATATCTGAGCGATGCAACAGAACCCGTTGAGCAGATGAACGACGATCAAGTATATGCCTATCCTAATCCTGTGACCCCAGATTACAGCGGACTGATCACCATCACCGGACTGAGTTACGATGCCGATGTGAAGATTACGTCGTCGAATGGTGCATTAATTGCTGAAGGACGCAGCAATGGAGGTATGTTTACTTGGGATGGTTGTGACCGTCAGGGCCGCCGTGTAGCCAGCGGTGTCTATATGGTTATCACAGCCACCCGTGACGGCAATAAAGGTACCGTCTGCAAAATAGCGGTTATTAATTGAAGTTGTTTTTAATAAACAAAACCTAACTCAGTTCGAGCATCTTATTAATCGGCTTCACCGCCTCGGCTGCTATCTCCGGATCTACCTCCACAGACGGCCAGCCATACTTCAGCGCGTTATATATCTTTAATAAGGTGTTCATCTTCATGTACTGGCACTCGTTACAACTGCATTCCAGGCCGCTCTCGCTGATTTCAGGAGGCACGGGGATAAATTCCTTGTCAGGACATGTGCGCTGCATCTCGTGCAAAATACCGGCCTCTGTGGCCACGATAAACTGCCGCTTGTCAGTCTGCTGCGCATAGTTCAGCATCGTGGCTGTAGATCCCTTCACATCAGCCAACGCCAAGACAGGACCCTTACACTCCAGATGAGCCATCACGACAGCCTCTGGATACTGCTCTTTCAATGCCATGATCTTTGAAACCGAGAAACGCTCATGCACATGGCAGCCTCCGTTCCAAAGCAACATATCACGGCCTGTCACCTCGTTGATATAGTTTCCAAGGTTATAGTCGGGACCAAAGATCAGTTTCGCATCCTTTGGCAGTTGGTCTACCACCTTCTTGGCATTGCCGCTGGTCACTACCACATCCGTCAGCGCCTTCACGGCTGCCGTCGTATTGACATAACTGACGACCTGATAGCCGGGATGCTCTTCCTTGTATTTTTTCAAGTCCTCAGCCTTGCAGGAGTCTGCCAACGAACATCCGGCATTCAGATCCGGACATAACACCGTCTTATCCGGTGAAAGCAGTTTACAGGTCTCTGCCATAAAGTGTACGCCGCACATGACCATAATCTTTGCATCCGTCTCTGCAGCCTTACGGGCCAATGCCAATGAGTCGCCTACAAAGTCGGCTATCTCCTGAATATCGCCGATGGTATAGTAGTGAGCCAGGATAATGGCATCCTTCTCCTTGCACATCCGTCTGATCTCTGCCTTCAGGTCTACGCCTTCGGCTACGGGCTCATCAATGAATCCCTGTTCTTTCCACTCCTTTTTCAACATCACAATATTATTTTTATTTCCTTTTTTCTTTTTTAATAAAAGAGAATATAAGTATGATAGGCTGTGAATATCTTGATAACTTTTTGCCTTTTTTCTTGTATAATTAGTCATCAACTATATACTATAGACTTATCAACTGTGTCTGCTCATTCTTTCTCTCTCATTCTCAGCCGTTCAGTCACTTTATCCACAATTCTCTTTTTCGGTGCAAATTTAATAAGTTTATATCTTTTTTCAGCAAAAAAGTGTGGAAATCTTCAAAAATACCTGTGAATAAACGTGTGGATATCCCTCTGTCAACCCCCGTTCAAGGGGTTTTGTGGATAAACGAACAAGTTATTAACAGAGTTATCAACACACTTATCAACAGTTTTTTCCCTTTTCATACTTGTTATTTCAATAATTCTTATTATCTTTGCCAGCGCAAACAATTAATTCTCCAAAGATATGAAACAAAACAGTATCATCCGTTCGTTGCTGGCTCTGTCCGTGGCCGGTCTCGTATTGTGTTCATTCTCTGCTTGCCGTCAGAAATCGTCGTCAGAGGGAGGTAAGCAACTCTCTGCCGAGGATTATGCTAGGAAGATGGCAAAGGCTGCTGCTGACAGTGTTGGGGCCCCGGCAGCGGTCGAAGATTCAGCGCTGTTCACCTATGCGATGGCTATGGAAATCGTGCAGCCGCGATATAAGTGTGATGAGAAATTCTTTGCCAGTCTCTTTGGCGACCTTGATCTGCCCATGCAGTTTTCTGAGCGTTACGTTTCCGATGCCGACTGGGGTGGCGACAGTCCGGCCATCAGCTACTGTTTCGGCAATAATGTGAAATACGAGGATTATAAATTCACGCCGACAGGCTCGCCCTATTTCGGAGTCCATTTCAATTTCTTCTTCGATGAGTCGCGCAAGACTGGTGCGGTCCGTCAGTTTACCATCATCACTTCAAACAGCGGCTGGTATGAGAAGTTTATGAACGATATGAAGGCCGACGGACTGAAATATGTATCGAATGTCGATCCTGATGTCTATGGCAAGAAAGGAAAGATGTATCACAAGAAGGCCGACCCCGTGGAGGGCAGCACAGAACAACCTTTCTATTATGTCTATGATTTCTCTGTCGAGGGTGTCTATGAGATTGAAGTTGGCTACGATGGCGGCATCGACATATAATAATTAATAATGAGAAAGCTCCGTACGATAGAAATGCAGCGGCTCTCGGTGGAAGAGTTTCGTGAAGCCAAGAAACTGCCGCTGGTGGTGGTGCTCGACGATGTGCGGTCGATGCACAACGTAGGTAGCGTCTTCCGTACTGGCGATGCCTTCCGTATAGAGGCTGTTTGTCTCTGTGGTATCACCTCAACACCTCCCAGTACTGAGATCCATAAGACGGCTCTGGGTGCTGAGGATAGTGTCGCCTGGAGCTATTATCCTACGGCCCTTGAAGCAATAGCACAGCTCAAGGCAGAGGGATATGAGATATTTTCTGTCGAACAGACTCATGGCTCTACGATGTTGCAGGATTTCATACCGCTGCAGGATAAGAAATATGCTGTTGTTCTTGGCAACGAGGTGAAGGGTGTTCATCAGGAGGTGGTCGATGCCAGTGATGGTTGTTTGGAGATTCCACAGTTCGGCACTAAGCATTCTCTCAATGTCTCCGTCGCTGCTGGAATCATCATCTGGCACTTCTCACAACAGGGGTTGTCTCTTTTTCAAATATAACCTATCTGACTTTTTAGGAGATTGAAAAGCTATAGGGTATCCCCTCATCTATAGTGTCACATTTTCCCCCTACATTTTCCCCAAAAATCTTTTGAAAGTTTTCGGGCTTTTTCTTGTTTGTTTCGGAAAATGTTCGTATCTTTGCGCCATCGCTTGTTAGCCCAGCAATGGGCGGCGGGCGGTCTTAGTGATTAAAAAGACGTTTTCGAACGTCTGTCGTTGTGACTCACGAACTTCGCAACTCCGTAACATCACAACAGGCAGATGACAACCGAAGCGTCTACGTGGAGCGTTTCTATATACCTTATTAATATATAGTTCGTTCTGGCGTGGGCTAACTGCGTTGTCTATCCTGTGTGATGTGGGCAATGCGAAGGCCTGTGAGTCCAGGATGGGCAGAAGAACAGCACCTACGCCTTTTTTGTGTACTAAGGAGAACAAGACAATAACTAAGAACAAGCCGAATCTGGGGTGTGAATAGGTGGCTAAAACAGGAGTAAATATACAATGGAAACTATCATTGGGTCAATTGTTGGCGCAGCAATTACTGCAATTGTTACGCTTTTGGGCTTTTATTTTAGTGAAAAAAATCGGTTAACAACAATAATGGACGATTTATTTTCATTAAAGCATGAGTGGAATATGGCATGTTTTAAAGAAAAGGAGACATACCCAAATGAGATATCCAATATTCAACTTAAAATAAAACACCTCTTAGTAGAGGTTATGAATATCAAGCTTGTTCGTATGTCTCAACCCCAATTAAGGCTTATTGCTGACACTTGCGAGGATTTGCTATATTATAATGAAGCAAATGAATATTGGAAGAAATGCTTAATGAAAAAATTCATCATACCTGAAATCGAATCAGAATATCACAGACGATATGCACAGTTTCTATATGAAAAAGTGTTGGATTACAACAAGGGTGACGAAGAATATAATAAGGCGATAAAACTTCCCAATGATAATGCGGGCCAGCGTTATATCAACTATTTTACATATATTTCATGGGCAAATGATATAATAAATTCGGAAAGAAACATTCTTTTTGAAAAGAAACTATTACCACACAATACAGAACTCTTGGATAACTGTATTAGAAACGCGAAATTTATATCTCAGGGTATATTAAACAGGGACCAAAGGGATGAATGCCATAAGATAATTGTAGAATTGTCTACTACAATAGAAGAAAGAAAGCTAAAATTGAATAGACTTAATTACCAGGAATAATGATTGCTGCAGATTATAATAGTACTACATTGCTTCCCATTGGGACATTACTCCAAATGGGGAAGTACCGTATAGACCGCCATCTATCTTCAGGAGGTTTTGGAAACACCTATGTTATTACAAACTTGCAATTCGATGAACAGTTTGCAATGAAGGAGTTTTTCATGAAAGGTATCAATGAGCGTGACAATGATAGTACAACGGTCAGTGTTAGCAACAAAGATAATCATCAACAATTTGAGCAACAGCGGGAGAAATTCAAGAAAGAAGCACGACGTTTGCGAAAACTCGATAATCCTCATATCGTTCATGTACACGACCTATTTGATGAAAATGGCACTACCTATTATGTGATGGACTTAATCGAAGGACTGTCTGTTTCAAGCCTAATGAAGCAAAAAAAGAAGCCACTGCCAGAAAACAAATCACTTGATATAGTTCAGCAAGTACTTGACGCTCTTGCAGTAGTTCACAAAGAGGGTATATGGCATCTTGACATAAAACCAGGTAATATCATGCTTGACAAAAGTGATAATGCCATTTTGATTGATTTTGGTGCGAGTAAACAGATTAGTACCTCAGAAGGATATACCTCTACAAGTTCCGCTATGTGTTATACACCTGGTTACGCTCCGTCAGAACAAATAGATCAAAACATGGAACGTATTGGGCCTTGGACAGACTTCTATGCTTTAGGAGCCACCTTATATAATATGGTAACGTGTAATCAGCCACCTTCTGTATCAGAAATTATAGATGGGAATACCTTCGCATTTCCAACCCCAACCAGTATAGTAACTCAGCAACTCATACAGTGGATGATGATGCCTAATAGACAGAAGCGTCCACAGACAGTTAACGAGATCAGAAGATACTTGGAACGAAACGACGGAAAATTCTACAAATATGACAAAAAGGAAGAATTGCAGATAAAAGAAGGACCTTTATCAGAAGAAACAGAGTACCACAGCAAAATAACTAAAGGCAATTCCAAATTGTCAAATATCAGTGTTGAGAAAAAATCAATACACAAGAAAGGAAAGTCAGTTATTCCAAAGAAAAATGTCACATTCACAGAACATTATCTTCAGCGAAAGTACATTGTAATTTTCGTTGTTGCAGCGTTTCTGTTATCTGCTGTTATATTTGGTGTTTATTCGATTAATAACAATACTGTTGCTTCAAGTAATCACAACCTAACAGAATCAAAATTAAGTCCTCCCAAGGCAGCAAACGAGTTAGAATTAAGTAACAGAATTGATTCTATCTGTAAACTGAGCGAAAAGGCGATAGCATTATATAATACCGTAAGATTTCATTCTGGAGAAATGTCCGTTTCAAGTAAAGAATGTAAATCATCATTAGGTCAATATTTATATACTGGTCCTACCGATGAAGACGGTATCCCAAATGGTATTGGTGTTGCAGACTTTACAGATGGTCGTCTATATATAGGTCCTTTCTATCATGGGCGTATTCAAGGAGATGCCTTTTTTCGCTATGACAATGGCGATACGTTTGAAGGAGACTTCAATAGCAAAAGCGAGTTTAGCAACGGAACATATACAATACGGAACGACGGAAGCTATTTTAAAGGTACATTCAAGAATGGTAAGCCCCACGAAGGACAATGGTATGATAAAAATGGTAATGAGATAAATTAAAGCCTTATGAAAAAATATATATTTCTTTTATTGTTGACTCTATTACCAACATTGGTAATGGCACAAGCATCTGGTGGACAAATAACTCGCCCATCAAATAAGCAACAGAATGTGCAAAATACAGGAAGCAAATCATCTAATAACAGAAGTAATGTATATCGCGAAGTTTATTACGAGTCAACTTTATCAGTAGAAGAAAGGAAAGTTTGGGAAGATGAGAAAGCAAAAGCGAAAGAAAGAATGAGACTGTTAGCATATAATTTAAAAGTCCAAGGTTTGGAAGCAGGAAGAAACTTTTATGATGGAGCTGCTCGCTGTAACAGAAAAAATGATAATGCTATTTGTTTTATCAATAAAGATGGTGAAATCCTTTTTGTGTTACCTCCATCCATATCAGATGTTAGAAACTTCCATAATGGATTTGCCGTGTTTAGCCAAAGACATAATGGCTCATTGAAGCATGGAATAATTGATAAGAGTGGTACAGTTGTAGTACATGCAGAATATGATATGATTGAGGATTTCAGTGAAGGATTATTTAGAGCGAAAAAGGGAGGGAAATATGGATTTATTAATAATAATGGAAATATAACAATTCCATTTGTATATGAAGATTCAAAATCTTGCCATGAAGGCTTGATGACCGTGATGAGGAACGGGAAATGGGGATATATTGATAAGGACGGCAATCTTGTCATACCTTTTAATTATGATCTTGCAGATATATTTAGTGAAGGTTTAGCAGCCGTGATGAAGAACGGAAAGTGGGGGTATATTGACAAATCTAACAATTTAAAGATTCCATTTTTTTATTGGCAGGCATATCCCTTTCAATCAGGAGTGGGACAAGTTATTTTAGATACAGACAGAATTCGGACAGGATTTATAAATAATCATGGAAAATATGTGATACCACTGCATAATGGAAATCTCGGGTTCTATAGTGATGACTTGATAGCAATAAATGGGGCATATTTGGACAATTTGGGCAAAGTACAAATTCGAACGAAATATGATTTATGTGGGGATTTTTCAGAAGGGTTAGCTTTTGTGGGAAAGGCTTACTCTGTCGATAAATTCAAATGTGGCTTTATTAATAAAAAAGGACAGATTGTTATTAACTTTAAATATGATGGACATGTTGATTCTAATCCCAAATTTAGCGAAGGCCTTGTTTGTATATGGAATAATGGTACTAGTGGGTACGTAGATAAATATGGAAATTCTACTTTTGATTTTGAATAGAATATGTAATGAAGCGAAACCGAATATTATTTAATAGTCGTGATGAACTGCTTAGAATAGAGGTTGAGAAGATTGTCTATTTTGAAGCAGACGGGAACTATACTCATATTGTGTCGAGGAATAAGATGAGAGCTACATTAGGAATGAGCCTTACAAAGACAGAGCAGGTGCTTACGAAGCAATTGGGAGATAAGGCGCGAGTATTTATGCGTGTAGGAAAACGATTTATTGTTAATCTCAACAATGTATATAGCATCAATCTTGCTAAACAATACTTGGTTTTGACAGACCAAGAGCATTTTGCTTTTCAACTGCCCATATCAAAAGAAGCGCTTCGGAAAATGAAAGAACTAATTGTTCAAACTAAAACATAATTGGTATGATTACAATTATTATAGGAAGAGATACAAAAACCTCGCAATTGCGAATGACTGCAAATGGGAAGTCTGCAGCCATCTGCGGAAAAGAAGATGTGCCAATGGGAGTTGGGCGCGAACATATCAGCATCGCAATTGATGATGAAGGTAGCATAGTACTACGGAATCTAAACATCGAAAATGACACATACGTCAATGGTATAGGTGTTGAAACTAAACGATTGAAAGAGGGCGATCGTATAGAACTTGGCAAGGAACACTATCGGATAGGTTGGGATGTCATTCAGCCTTTTGTCCCAACGTTTGTTGATATTCGTCCTTTGAAGAAGGCTTGGGATGATTATCAGGAAGAACTACTTCAACTCCAAATTAAAGAACGCCGTTCCGGGGTACTTCGTTCTGCTACAGGACTTATAACAATGGGGGCAATGGTACTCAGTATCTTTACAGGACGGGACAACCCCGTGTTCCTCACCTTATATATAATAGCAGGAGTAGTGTCTGCTGCATTTTTCGTTAAGGCATATCTTGATTCTGCCAAAATGCCAAAAAAGCAGCAAGAAACACGTGATAGTCTTCCAAAGAAATATGTTTGCCCTTCGTGTGGGCATTTTATGGGAAATCAGTCATACGAAATATTGAGCCAAGGAAAGGCTTGTCCTTATTGTAAGGCAATCTACCGCAAATAAGGCATTTCGTCACTGTAGAGAGGCCTTTCGTGTAGAATGAAATCAGAAAGTTGTAATCAGCCTCTAATTTGACTATCTTTGCACTCGTAAATCAATAATCACTAAAAAAGGATCGAAGATGAAAACTAACGAAGAAACAATCTATCAGGCTCAGGGCCAGATTGAAAATGAGAAGAAAGAATCTGCCAAGAGTGGTTGGCAGAAAGTTACAATCGCAGGTGTTACTGGTATTATGATGGGAGCCAGTGTTATGCATGTAGCTGATGCCTATGCAATAGAGGAACCTGCTACTTCAAACGAAGGTGATTCTGTTATACGACCCACAACAAGCCATACAGCAGAAAATGGTTTAAGGGTGGCTGAGGTTGACCAGAACCTCTCTTTCGGTGAGGCATTTGCTGCTGCTCGTGCAGAAGTTGGGGCTGGTGGCGTTTTCTATTGGCATGGTAGAACATATAACACTTTTACAGAAAACGAATGGGATAGCATGCCTGATGCAGAGCATCATCAGTTTGCTCAACAAGTGGCTCCTGAAATACAAACAAATGAAATGCCATCAGAGCATAATCATTCTACCGCCCAGCATCATGAAGCACATCATGATCAGCAAGAAGACGTATCTCAACAGCCACAAGTCAGACAAGTATCAAATGGACAGGAAGAAGAGCAGAATGAACCAGAAGTTCATTTCCTCGGAGTTGATCAGGTTCAGACGGATGGCGGACAAACTATAAATGTCGGTCACATGACAATTGCAGAAGAGGAAGTGGCACTTGTTGATATGGATAATGACATGATATTTGATGTCGCTGTTTCTGATCGTAATCATAACGAACAGATTGACGAAGAAGAAGTGATAGACATTTCTGACAGGCAATTATCCGTAACAGACTTTGCCTTGGCTGCTGAGCAAGAAAACCAAAGCGAAATAACTGCTCAACCAGAATTTGCGAGCAATCCTCAAGACCAGTTAGCGGAAGACATGCCTGACTATATAAATGATGCAGATATACAGACAGCATAGATGATGCATAGGTTTTATCGTATATTATTATTGTTTCTGGCTTTTGCTTGTGTAGGCGAAGCCAGAAACTATATTGTTTGTGTTGGAATAGCGGATTATCCTGGAACTAAGAGCGATCTGAAGGTTAGTAGTCAAGATGCAGTAACCATCAAGACGCTCTATGATAAGAATGGGAATACAGATTCGGATATATTGACTAACAGCAATGCAACTAAGGCAAGTGTTATTTCTGCAATTGAGATAATGTTTTCAAGGGCTAATGCGGATGATGCCATTATCCTTTTTTTTAGTGGTCATGGAGTTCCTGGTGGATTTGTATGCTTTGATGGTCTACTAAAATATGAAACAATTACCTCCATTATGAAAAAATCTTCGGCTCGAAGCAAAATAGTGTTTGCAGATGCCTGTTATGCGGGTAAGGCCCGTAAGAATAACAAACGCTCTCAGCAACAAAGTGAAACAAGCATATTGTTCTTCTTATCGTCACGAACTGATGAGCAATCACAGGAACGCCGAAGTTGGCGAAATAGTCTTTTTACAGCCTATTTGGAACGTGGACTCAGAGGAGGTGCTGACAATAATCGCGATAGAACGGTGACAGCACGGGAATTATTTGACTTTGTGAGTAAAGGTGTAGCAGAGTCATCAAAGCAAAAACAACATCCTGTGATGTGGGGTAAGTTTAATGATAATATGCCTTTGATGGTGTGGAATAAGAAATAAGGAAAAAGGAAATGGAAGCTAAAAGAATAAGATGTCCTAATTGTCATGGTGTATTAGAAGTGACAAATCCAAAAAGCGAGGTGGTTCTGATGATTACTTGCCCTAATCCTAACTGCAAGGCCAAAATAAGGGTGCAGTTCGATACGGGTGAGACCATACTTGCACAAAGCAAGAAGAATGAAATGGTTCCAGGATTCCTTACATATCAAGGTCATACGTATGAGTTAATGGAAGGAAAAAATACAATTGGGCGTAGAAGTACAAAACATGAAGCACAGATTCAGTTTGCCACTGATGATAAATCAATGAGCCGTTTACATTGTCAGATTGAAGTTGTTAAATTGAAGAGCAATAGGATGAAAGCTATCATCAATGACCTGCGGACTCCAGAGAAGATAGCGCAAATGCCACTATGTGTTGAGGATGAGCCGTTAGCAAAGGAAGACCGCGTGGTGCTTGCTAATGGAGATTATATCCTTATGGGGAGACAGAGGATCCGATATAATCAAAAACCGATTGAGAAATGAAGATTAGCATATACCCGCCAGAATGTCTGTATGAAATAGGCAATCGTCCAAATCAAGAAGATTCCGTATATCCTGAGATCGGACAGGCAACAGTTGAGAGTCGTTTCTTTATAGTATGTGATGGGATGGGGGGCCATGAACATGGTGAGGTTGCCAGCCAGACAGTGTGTCATACCGTTGCCGAATATATAAATAGTTACTGGAACGAGGATTATTTCTCTGATGATCTGTTTCTTGATGCCCTGCATGCTGCAATATGCGAAATTAACAAATTGGATGATAACTCCGTGAGGAAACCAGGAACAACTATGACTTTCCTCTGTCTGCATCGTGGGGGAGTTATAGCGGCTCATATCGGTGATAGTCGAATTTATCATATCCGACCATCTGAAGAACGAATTCTTTATAAGTCGAGAGACCATTCTTTGGTATATGACCTTTTCCTTGCTGGTGAAATAACAGAGGATGAGATGTCGACATATAATAAGAAAAATGTGCTAACTCGTGCAATACTTCCCAACATGGATCAAATGCCAAAAGCTGACATTGCCCATATAACAGATATCTGTGCAGGCGACTATTTCGTGCTCTGCACAGACGGATTACTTGAAAATCTGAATGACAAAGAACTCGTAAGCTTACTTGAAGAAGATGATTCAGACAAGGCAAAATCACATAGAATAAGCTTGGAAACTTCTGCTAATGCAGACAATCACTCTTTATACATTATTCATATCAAAGACGTTGAGAAAGAAAGAAACGACGAACTTCTTATTGATGACGAGAATACGACAAGAAGGAACTCTATTTTATTAGAGAAATCGATGATAAACGAATCTACAATTGATAAGATCATCAGAAAAATAATTGGATGGAAGAATTCAATATTACTCCGTGCCTGACCCCATTCGGTTGGAAGAGGAGAAGGCATTGAAAAAGGAAGAAGATGAATAAGTACAGGGTTTTACAGATAGCCATTCCAGATTTGGCGATCGTCTATGGTGGTGTGAGAGGAAGGACGCTCTCATCGAGCCATTTGGCCCATGCCCGTAATGCATTGGCTTTGGCTGGCATCAGTCAAGTGATAGACCTGAGGCAGGAGAGGCAGGACTACACGAGCGACAGGTATAGGGATATCTGCGAAGCGAATGGGCCATCGAATACTACAAGTTGGCTGATGAATATGCCAGTCTCGGTAAAGAAGGCAAGGCATTCCTGAAGAACTCAGGGGAGTAAGCAATATCAACGGGCATCCTCTCCCAAGCCTACGAAGTCGCCTAATTACACCTTCCGCTTCACCCAATACATCACCCCTGCGTTGGAATGTTTGCTCTGGAACTTGTACTCAGGGCGGCTGAGGTAGTTGCCGATTTTCTGAAAGGAAGAGGCATCCTCGTGGTAGCCTTTAAAATGCTGCTTCAGCAGAGCTGAAAGATCTTTGAGTAACATCCACTCCCCTTCTTCGCTTCCCTGTAAGCCGCTGACAGGAGCCGTTGTCCGTGGCTTCTGGATGACGGCCATCAGCATCTCGCCCAGGCCGTTTAGGCGCTGGTACTGCAGGTTGTGCTCCATCAGGCGCCGCTCCTCGTCCTTCGTCAGCCAGTAGCGCTCGCCCTGGCGAATCTCCTGCAGCAGCTGGGCGAAGACCTGGTCGTGCTGCACGGGCGTCTCGAAGTCGATGTCGCCGTCCACCAGACAGCAGACAAACCTTCGCGAGCCGGAGGGGTCGGTGAGCGGCGCCTGGTCGTTGGTGGTGCCGATGAACGAGGCGTAGCGGCGGTTCGACGTGTAGGCCTTGCCGTAGGGCGGACGGTACTTCAGGTCGGCCGTCGACACGAGGTACTTCAGCACGATTTGCTGGCGCTGGGTGACGCGGTCGAACTCGTCGAGGTTGATCAACCCGAACGACGACAGCCCGAGGTTCAGGTCCTGCTCGTTCTTGAAGTTGATGCGGTCGTTGTAGTAGTCCTGCAGGTCGCGCGGCAGCAGGATACGGCAGAATGACGACTTGCCGCAGCCCTGCCTGCCTATTAATAAAGGTACGAGGGCGTTGCCCGTCAACTGTCCCTTGCCCAGCCACATCGCCACCATCGAGCGCATCCAGATATGGAACAGGTGCGTCCACTCCTCCCACTCCGTCGGCACCCTTTCTGCGAGGGCTGTCAGGCGGTCTCGGCCATCCCACCTCGGCAGATGCTCCAGGTAGTCGTTCAGCGGGTCGTGGCGCTCGATGTCGTCCGAGTTCACGTAGCGCCGGATGTCCTTGTCCCAGCAGCGGATGCCCTGTTCGAGGGCCCGCATCGTGATGGAGTTGCGGGCCTCCTCGGTGAGGTCCTGGAACGAGAAGCCCACACCCGTCTTCATGCGGTACTCGGCGACGCCCCGCATCACGTTCTTCCGCAGTTCGTAGTTCTCGCTGAGGAAGATGCCGACCTTCATCGTCAGCAGCGTCTCGGGCGGTATGGTCTTCGTGCGCTGGATGCCCTTCCGCTGCATGTAACGCTCCACGTGACTCTCACGGTAGGCGTTCTCGAACACCTTCTTCACCGTCTCCCGGTCGTCCCAGAAGTCGTGCTTCATCATCGCCTGGCGCTGGGCGACGGCCATGGGAAGCCCCGTCTGCATGCAGTAGACGGCCAGGCGGCTCAGCGTGGCGTGGCGGCGCTCCTCGCGGTCGGCGATGCCCTCCGTATCGTCGTAGGCCTTTGTCAGGTTGAACTCGAAGATGCGGTAGTTGCGGCGGTAACTCTCGTAACTCACCTCACTGGCCGCGAGCGTCGTCGGGGGCTGCCGGCGCAGCGACTCGGCGGGTTTCTCGGCCTTGGCATAGACGGGCGTCGCCAGGGGGTTATACACCATCTGCGGGTCGTGGCTCACGTAGCAGATACGGCTGGTCAGCGGCTCGAGCTTCTCGACGGTGACACCCAACTGGCCGTTGTAGATGAGCCGTGCCCGTTCATAGAGGTTCTCGTGGAAGAGGGGGATTAGATGCTCGTGGAGTGTGGAGTGTGGAGTGTGGAGGGAGATGTGTCTTGCGGCAGCATCTGCACTTGGAGTATTCTCATTCCACACTCCACCCTCCACACTCCACGAAGACCTTCCCCCCAACAGCTCCCCACGGCAGACGATCTTCACCGACTGCCCGTCGGCCCCGACAAAGGCTATCAGCGTCTGCGGCATCTCGCCGGCCCCGCGGCGCACCGCCTCGGCCTCCTCCAGGCTTGCCAGGTTGTTCACCTCGAGCAGCACCAGACCCGTGTAGCCTTTAGTGACGAGTTCGTGGTTTCGGTTCTCCTGTTCCAAGGCGAAACAGAGGCGCGGCAGGTCCTTCGGCCAGTTCTCGTAGCCCTCGAGGGTGCCGTTGTTGCCGACGGTGACGTACTGCATCGTGGGCAGTTCCCTGCGGAAGGTGTCCACGGCCTGCCCGTACTCCTCCGAGCGGATGAGGTCTGCCACTTCCTGCAGCGACAGCAGCCGCAGGGTCTCCTTGTTGCGATAGCTCTTAATGAGCGTGATTCTTGGTGCCATAGTCGTTATTCTACTATTAATAAATAGGTTCTGTTAATATGCCTGCAAAGGTACGAAAATTCTCCGAAATGTGCAAGCATTCTATTTTCGAATTTGTTTTTAATTTTATGGTTTAGCCATCACTTTTGTGATTAAACTATTGTAAATCACCATAATAGATAGTGATGGTTTATTGTTTAAGCCATCACTTTAACGTCACTTTATGACTATTTGCTTACATTTTCAGTCTTACATAGTTAGGTAAAAGATAGCAGTTTACCATAGTTCAGATAGGGTAAACTGACAGTTTACCCAGTCTAAACTGTCAGTTTACTTAGCCTAAACTGTCAGTTCAGACTATCTGTGTTATTACAAACTGCCCTGTAAATCAATGGTTTAACTACTATTTTTACTCATTTTTGTATATATTTTATCATTATTTCAAGCATTTGTGATGGCTAAGTGATGGCTATTTGCATTAACCATCACCTATTTTCTTATTGATTATCAATATTATATCTTAATAAGTGATGGCTTTTGCCTATTTTTCGATATTATACTTTATATGTTTATTCATAATGACGAGAATCATCAAAATTTTCTGTCAGAGAGGTTAGTCAGAAGAATGTATGATAGTAAACTTCTGGTTATATAAAAGAAGCTTGGATGTAGCTTTGCGGAGATTATTTCGGGCGGAAACAGTAAAAATAAGCAAGTTTTCGCCTGAAATGTTTTTTGAATTCGATTATTATTCGTATCTTTGCGGCATAAACTCAAGTTAAACCCTTTAAATTCGAAGTATTATGCAAAAGCAACATGTAAAAAAGGAAGGAGACGGTAAAATGGAAGCCCGCTACATCAACCCTTACACCGACTTCGGTTTCAAGTATCTCTTTGGTACGGAACCGAACAAGGACATCACGCTCGAACTGGTGAATGCCCTGTTGCAGGGGCAAGAGACCATCACAAGCCTGACGCTGCTGCCAACGGAGCAGCTGGGGGATACCAGGCTCGACCGTCGCTCGGTGTTCGATGTGTATTGTGAGAACGAGAAAGGCGAGAAGATTATCATCGAGATGCAGAAGGCCGATCAGCAGTGGTTCAAGGACCGCAGCGTCTATTACTCATCGTTCCCGATCCGCTCACAGGGGGAGAAAGGCCTGTGGCGATTCGGCCTGAAAGCCGTCTACACCATTGGCATCCTCGACTTCGTGTTCGACGAGGACAAGGACGATGAGAACTACTACCACCATGTGGTTCAGCTGATGGACGTGGAGAAGAAGACTGTCTTTTACGACAAACTGACCTATATCTACTTGGAGATGCCGAAGTTTCGGAAGACGGAGGAAGAACTGGAGACGATGATGGACAAGTGGCTGTATGCCCTGAAACACCTTCCCGACCTGCTGGAGCGCCCCCGAGCCTTACAGGAGCGCATCTTCTCGAAGTTCTTCGAGGTGGCCGAGGTGGCAGCCCTTTCAAAAGAGGAATATGCCAAGTATTGGGAAAGCGAGAAGGTGTTCTACGACAACGACGGTGCCATGCGTACCGCCAGGAACAAGGGCCTTGAAGAAGGTCGCGCTGAAGGCCTTGCTGAGGGACTTGAGAAAGGTCGTACGGAAGGTCGTGCTGAGGAGCGGATGACGAATGCCCGCAGCCTGAAAGAGCATGGCGTGCCGATAGATGTGATAGCCAGAAGCCTGAGTCTCACTAACGAGGAGATCGGGGCTCTGTGATATATAATAATGTGTACCGTTATAATATAGACGATGCCTTGAGTCAAGTTGATGCTGAACTAAATGAATCGGACTTTTATAAAAACTAAATAAGGTGGTGACTCTGTGAGCACCACCTTTTTGGTTCGTAACAAAACGATTTACTCAGGCTTGAAATCGCCCTTGCCAACACCGCAGATGGGACATACCCAGTCGTCGGGGATGCTCTCAAAGGGTGTACCAGCGGCGATGCCGCCATCGGGGTCTCCTACTGCGGGGTCGTAGACGTAGCCGCAAACTTCACAGATGTACTTCATAAGCTTTAAATAATGTTTAGTTATTAATTAGGGATGATATTCTCTCAACAATCCGCTCAGGCGGAATGTTCTGTAGACAGGCATAGTCGCCTCGACGGCAGGGCTTGTTGCCGAAGATGCTGCAGGGACGGCAGTCGAGGTCTATCTGTATGATATTGTCTTCCGACTGGTTGAATCCCAGAAAGCCAGCCATGGGGTGAGTGGCTCCCCAGACGCTGACTACTGGCGTACCCGTAAGTGAGGCCAAGTGCATGTTGGCAGAGTCCATCGAGAGCATCACGTCGAGGTGGCTCATCAGGATCAGTTCGTGATAGAGTGTCTGGCAGTGGTTGCCGACAATGGTGCACTGTCTGAACTGCGTGCACCAGGGTTGGAAGAACTCATTCTCCTGCTCTCCCTGTCCGAAGAGGAAGATGCGCGCAAAGGGGTGGCGCTCCAGGAGGCTGCGGATCACCTGCTCCATCAGCCTGGGTGGGTATACCTTGCCTTGATGGGCTGCGAAGGGTGCGATGCCGATCCAGGGATGGGATTCCTGCTTCGTTCCGATGGCAGCAGGCAACAGGCTCAGGTCGCCGCCAGCCGTGGGGAAGATGCTGTGGAACTGCCTGACGTCGACGGGATATCCCAGCCGCGCGAACACCTCGGCGTAGTTTCTGAACGAGGAGGGTAGGGGGCTCTTGTCCTTCTTGTGTTTCGAGGTCAGTTGCCGGCGCTGCTTGCGATGCTTCCGGATGTGCTCTACCTTGTAGTGGCTGAAGTTGAACCGGTAGCGCAGGTATTCGGAGCGCAGCACGTCGTGCAGGTCGGCCACTTTGGTAAACTGCTTGGCGGCAAGCCGGCGGTAGAGGGCATTGAGGCCTCTCATGCCGCGGTATTCGTGCTTGAGATCGGCCTCCATGAAGTTCACGTTGGAGGACAGATGCTCGAAGAGCGGACGGGCAAAGGCTCTGCTAAGCACCGTCACCCGCACGTCTGGATACTGCGTTGCCAGTGCCCACACCACGGGGACAGCCATTGCCACGTCTCCCAGTGCCGAGAACCTGATCACCAATATATGCTCTTTCATCATATCTCTCACCTCTTACCTCTCACCTCTCACCTCTCACCTCTTACCTCTTACTTCTCACCTCTTACCTCTTATTATAAAGCACGGGGTTTGTCGATGGGTCGTTGTACATCTTCATCTGCCGGTACACCTTCATGTACTTCCTTCCGGCCTCGATGTCCTCTAGCAGTTGATCGATGGCCAGCGACAGGTCTTTCTGCTGTTCCAGCAGCACGCTGAGTTTGGCCTTGCACTTGGCGATGTGTTCGGCCGCGGCATCCTGGCGTTCCACCTGCTCCTGCATGTGGTAGATTTTCAAGGCGAGGATGCTCAGGCGGTCAATGGCCCAGGCGGGGCTCTCTGTGTTCAGCCGAGCATCAGGCAGCACCTTTACATCGATGTATTGGCTGCGGAACCAGGAATCAATCTCCTCTACCAGGTCAGTACGGTCCTGATTGCTCTTGTCGATGCGGCGCTTCAGTTGCAGAGCATCAAGAGGATCAATGTGCGGGTCGCGGATCAGGTCTTCGAAATGCCATTGAACGGTATCAATCCAACACTTCAGGTAGAGGCGGTTCTCGATACTGTCTTTGGGATACGGATTATGGATGGGTGTATCTACATCATCCGTCACGTGATAATCGGCTATCACCCGGTTGAAAATCTCGTTGGCTTGTTCGGTAAATAGCATGCTCTTTTGTTTTTGTTTTGCAAAACTACGGAATCTTTTTCAAATAACCAACGAATTGTTCAGTTTTTCGTATATTTTTTCTTTTTATTAGATTAATGAGGTCAAAACAGGGCAATTTTTTGCACAAACACCCCCTTTGTGTGCAATTAAGGTGCAGTTTTTCTTAAAAAAATTTGCGTAAGTGAAAGAAAATGTGTTACTTTGCACCCGATTTCGGCAAAACGCCGTTATTTTTTCAAGATAGCAAACACATTATTAACATTTTAAAGATTAAAATTATGTCAGAAATTGAAAGCAAAGTAAAGGCAATTATCGTAGACAAACTGGGTGTTGACGAAGCAGAAGTGAAGGCAGAGGCCAGTTTCACCAATGATCTGGGTGCAGACTCACTAGATACCGTTGAACTGATTATGGAGTTCGAGAAGGAGTTTGGTATTTCTATCCCCGACGATAAGGCTGAGAAGATCAGTACCGTTGGTGATGCTATCGCATACATCGAGGAGAACGCAAAATAAAAAGTAAAAAGTAAAAGTGAATAGTGAAAAATTTGCTACCACCATTTCATTTCACTATGGAGTGCGGTAGCAAGTTTTTCACTTTTACTTTTTCATTATTACCTTAAAATATGGAATTAAAAAGAGTCGTCGTAACAGGTCTTGGTGCTGTGACTCCCGTTGGCAATACGCCCGAGGAGATGTGGCAGAACATGGTCAATGGTGTCAGTGGGGCTGCTCCCATCACATTGTTCGACACAAGCCTGTTTAAGACGAAGTTTGCCTGTGAGGTGAAGAACCTCAATATCAACGATTATCTGGATCGCAAGGAAGCCCGTAAGATGGACCGCTATACGCAGTTCGCCATGATCGCTGCCATCCAGGCCGTGAAGGATTGCGGCTGGGACTTGGAGCAGGAGGACAAGAACCGCATCGGCGTGGTCTTCGGCGTTGGCATCGGCGGTATCAAGACCTTCGAGGAAGAGGTGTCGTATTACGCTCTGAACCAGGAAAATGGTCCTAAGTTCAACCCCTTCTTCATTCCGAAGATGATAGCCGACATCGCCGCCGGACAGATCTCCATCATGTACGGTTTCCATGGTCCCAACTATATCACCGCTTCCGCTTGTGCCTCTTCTTCGAATGCACTGGCCGACGCCTTCAACCTGATTCGTCTGGGTAAGGCCAACGCCATCGTGGCAGGAGGTGCCGAGGCCGCCATCTGTGCCACAGGTGTGGGCGGCTTCAATGCCATGCATGCCCTCTCCACCCGCAACGATGAGCCTGAGAAGGCCAGCCGTCCGTTCAGCGCCAGCCGCGACGGATTCATCATGGCTGAGGGTGCAGGCTGTCTCATCCTCGAAGAGTTGGAGCACGCCAAGGCCCGTGGTGCGAAGATCTATGCCGAGATGGTCGGTGCAGGCATGAGTGCCGATGCCCACCACATCACAGCCTCTCATCCCGAGGGACTGGGTGCTAAGCTCGTCATGCAGAACGCACTCGAGGATGCCGGCATGAAGCCCGAGGAGATTGACTACATCAATGTCCATGGTACCAGCACCCATGTGGGTGATATCTCCGAGGCCAAGGCCATCAAGGAGGTCTTCGGCGATGCTGCCTATAAGTTGAACATTTCGTCTACGAAGTCGATGACGGGTCATATGCTGGGTGCCGCTGGTGCCGTAGAGGCTATGGCCACCGTTCTCGCCGTGCAGAACGACATCGTTCCTCCCACCATCAACCACGAGGAGGATGATAAAGACCCGGAGATTGACTACGATCTGAACTTCACCTTCAACAAGGCGCAGAAGCGTGTGGTGCGTGCCGGACTGAGCAATACGTTCGGTTTCGGAGGCCATAACGCCTGTGTCGTATTCAAGAAGTATGAGGCTTAACGAGATTATCGACAGAATCAAGCTCCCTTTCCGCAAGGAGAAGGAGCTTTTTTCTTCTCTTCATGCGATACTGGGATTCTATCCTCACAACATCGAGTATTACAAGCAGGCGCTGATGCACAAGAGCATCCGCAAGCGCAATGACAAGGGCAAGCCGCTGAACAACGAGCGGCTGGAGTTCCTGGGTGATGCCATACTCGATGCTGCGGTGGGTTACATCGTCTATCGCTATTATGAAGGGAAGCGTGAAGGGTTCCTCACCAATACCCGTTCAAAACTCGTCAGCCGTGAGACATTGGGCAAACTTGCCAGTGAGATGGGACTCGGCAGCCTGCTGCTCTCAGCCAGTCACAGCACCTCGCACAACAGTTATGTCGAGGGAAATGCCTTCGAGGCCCTCGTGGGAGCCATCTATCTCGACCGCGGCTATGAGGCCTGCCTGGAGTTCTTCGAGAAGCAGATCCTCGGCAAGTACATCGATATCGATAAGGTGGCCTTCAAGGAGGTGAACTTCAAATCGAAGTTGCTCGAGTGGTCGCAGAAGAACCGTGTGCGCCTCGAATACCGCATGCTCAAGCAGAAGACCGACGACAACGGCAGTCCTGTCTTCAGTTTCATGGTGCTGCTCGAAGGCCAGGAGGGTGAGAAAGGCTCAGGCTACTCGAAGAAGGAGGCTCAGCAGCAGGCTTCGAAGGAGACGCTGCAGCGCCTGAAGCGCGAGCCGCAGTTTATCGATGCCATCTTCGCCGCCAAGACCGAGCGTACGAAGATGGAGGAAGAGCCAGCCATGGCTGTTCCCGATACCGAGCAGGAAGAGGAGTTCATTGTTAGTCCGAGGAGTGAGGAGAGCGGAGTGAGGAGTGAGGACACTCCTGCTGCAGATTCTTCCCTCCAAGGTAATCCCGCTCCCCGCTCCCCGCTCCCCAACCCTCAAGACGACGAGTTCGATCTCTCCGACCTCTCCGTCAAGCCTAAGGAGAAGACCCGCGAGGATATCATCGCCGAGGCTGAAGCAGCCGCCTTTGCCGAGGCCGAAGGCTGACCGATAAGCGTCAATCAAACAAAATCATCTTCCTTTCAGACAATTTTGTGAATAAATTGCTGAGAGGAAGATATTTTTATTGTATCTTTGCGACAACAAATCACACAGAGGTTTATGAACGAGATAGCCTTTTCCGGATTCCTGAGTGGCTTTGCGACAGCATATTTCGCACTTCATGCCTATCAGTTATTTCGTCGTAAAAACAGCTCACGGCTCCAAATGGTCGTGGCTGTTATCTTCGTTCAGTGGGCGCTCTTCAACCTGAAAGACTTCATCCTGACAATGCAGGATTACAACGACAAGACCACGCAAGATTTTATCACTCTCATTGATGGTACATCACTCATTGGCTACACATGTCTTATTTATGAACTGATCCGACCTTGTTGGGCCACATGGCGCAAAGTTTTCATGATACTTTTGGCTTATGTTCCCTTCTTTATCCTCTATTTCCTTCGGCCAGACAGCTTGATTATCCGTTGTTATATGATGTGCCTGTTTATTGCGGGAACCGTTATCTTCCTGCAATGGTTTCGGCAGGCCAAGCAATACATCAAATACATTCGTGACTACTATTCAAATATCGATGAAATCGACATATCTTGGCTGCAAGTGGTGGCTGTATTCTTCATTGTATGCCAGCTGATTTGGGTCATCATCAGCATCGTTCGTCATCCACTGACAGATTGCCTTTATTATGCTTCGTCTATCATTCTATGGCAGATAACGTTAGAGCACATACTCTATCAGCAGCCAGTCGTCATGGAGACATCTCACTTCACGGTAGCAACGGAGAAAAAAGACTATGCTTTTGCCGAAAAGGTGCCGATGATTATAGAAGAACAGCAACTCTATCTCAATCCGACGCTCACCATCAGGGAACTGGCAAAACACGTTGGGACAAACAGAACCTATCTGAGTGATTACTTTGTACATCATCTTCATACCACCTTCTACGACTATATCAATTCTATGCGAATAGAGAAGATAAGCTTGCCGCTAATGGACAAATACCCAGAGCGCACCTTGGAACGTATTGCCACAGAAAGCGGCTTTCAGTCCATCTCAACCTTCCGCCGTTCGTTCCAAAAGTTGAAGGGTATTACTCCCAGCGAATATAAGAAGCAAATGAAAAAGGCAATATGAGAAAGGATTTTTATATATTTTTCTTTGTAATTTGGGAAATAATGCTTAACTTTGCCCACGGAGTGAGAAGGACTCGCTCTGGCAGAAGGAGCGTTATGTATCTGCTTGCGAGTGAAAATGTAGGAACCTTTCACGACAATAACAGCAGGCAATCAAACGGCTTCCACGTTTTATGCGTGGGGCTGTTTCCCAAATTCTTGTTATTGAGGTATCCTACAACCTTCACTCGGAACTGGCAAAGACAGTCCCGCGCTTCTGCTGTGTAGGAAGATAATAGACATTAATATATAACCAATAACAATAGTTTATGAAAAGAATATTTTTATCGATGTTGACGTTGCTGGCATTGCCGTTATGCATGCTGGCACAGGAAGTAGAAGTGACAGTCACGCTTACTGAAGCGGGAACATTGCAGGAGAGATTGTCGGAATATGACTATGTTGACAAACTGACCGTCAAGGGAAAGTTTAACTCTCTTGATCTAAAGTATCTGTCAGAACATAAAGGGCGTATCCTCGACCTTTACTATTTGGATCTCAGTGACATAGAGATTGTGAATTCTGATAAACCATACCTCGAAAGAAGTGAGAGCACTGGTGCCATCGGTTACAATAATTATTTCAAATATTATTTAACAACGTATGAGAAACAAGAGGAAACGGGTTCCGCAGGTGGCGGTCATGGTCTTCATGCTGAGTATACCTATCATTACTATAGTTCAAGTTTCCTCAAAGCCTTTAATGGGTGTACCAACCTGAAGGAAGTCCACTTACCCAAGGCAATGGGTAAGATTGTGGGAGAAAGTATATTAGGGGGATGTTCAAATCTGGAGCGTGTTGTATTGCCTGAAGGTTGTGAAAGTATAGGTGACTATGCGTTTTCTGGATGTACTGCTTTGAAAGAAATGAGTAATACCTCAAAGATAAGCCATGTGGGATCTTATGCTTTTAGTGGCACGGGGGAACTGAAACCTCAGCTAGCACCATTGAATTATGTAGGTGAAAAAGCTTTTTATGAATCAGGTATTGAAACAGTAAGTTTTAATTCCGAATTAAAGGCGATAGGTGAAGGTGCGTTTTCTAGTTGTCAGAACCTGACGTCTTTAAATATTCCTGGGAATGTAGATAGAATAGGTAATTATGCATTTTCAGGATGTATTGGTCTTAAAACCATTATTGTTGGAGAAGGAACGCGCTATATAGATTCGCATTGTTTCTATAACTGTGGAAACGTAGAAACGATGAGTCTGCCTTCTACTATAATCGGTGTGGGAGATGATGCCTTGACAGGAGTCCCTATGGAATTTGAAACAAAAGATGGTGTGCAGTATGTAGGTAAAGTTGCATACAAATTAATGGACAATGCGATTACTGATGTCGTGATACGTGATGGAACTGTAACCATTGCAGACCATTTTGCTATATATAACAGCTCTATGGCCTCTTTGTCACTCCCTTCGACATTGAAATGCATAGGAAAAAATGCATTCGGTTGGACTTCCAAACCATCATTCAAATCTGTCGTATTGCCAGAAGGACTCGAAGAAATAAGTGAAATGGCATTTAATAATGCAAAGTTTTCGAATATCACTATACCTTCTACTGTAAAGACTATTGGAGGACGTGCTTTTGGATACTGCACAGCCTTGGTACGCGTTAATTGGAATGCCGTTGATGCCGTTGTGAAAAGGTATGACTATGATGGAGTCTTTTATGGTTGTTCTGGTTTAGAGCAGGTGGTGTTTGGTGAAGGTGTGAAACGTGTGCCAAACAGATTATTCTCAGAAGGTGCAGGTAATACTATTGGAAGTAGTAACTTATATAGCCTGACCAGTGTCACGTTCTCTTCTACCATTGAAGAGATCGGTGATGGCGCATTCTGTTATTGTGAAGCTCTCAAGACGATTAACTGGCCGGAGAAGAGTTCGCTGAAGAAAATAGGAAATAGCGTTTTTGATTACTGTTTCTCTTTAGAAGAAGTTGTCTTCCCAGAAGGAGTTGAAACTTTGGGTAGTTATATGCTCGGTGCAAATACTGGTGGCGATAGGAAGATGGCATTAAAATCTGTGACGATTCCTGCATCTGTAAAAAGTATAGGCTGCCAATTTATAGGACAGCGTTGTGATAATGTAGAGAAGGTTATCTCCTTTATCAAGGAACCTATGGAAATAGGTAATGATGAAGAGGGGGCTCGTGCATTCTACAGCTACTACGTAAAGAATGCAAAACTTTATGTCCCTTATGGAACAAAAGCAAAGTATGAAGCTCAGTCTTCATGGCAGGATGATGATAATAATCCTTGGGAAATAGTTGAGTTCGGCACTCCTTCGGCAGCAGCACAAATCGCTTCCACAACTACGAACGACTTCAGTCTGTTGAGTAATGAGACGGATTTGTCGAGTATCATTGTTGACGGCGTCTATCTTGCGCTTGATAGCGACAATGGTGACGGCTATGATACTGACAATGGTTGCGTGGTACTGAACAGCACGATGACAGAAGGCCAGATAGACGCTGTTATCCAAAAGAATACCAGTGACCAACAGGTTGTTAACACCTATCAAGGTGCCATTATTCATTTGGCAGCAGGGAAGGGTAATCTTGAGATAGATGGTCAGACCTTAGGCAGCAGTAAACTGATGGTGAAGATAGGAGAGAATGCGCCTACCGCTATCGACCAGCCTAGCCGTGGAATCAAGAAAGTAGCTTATGATCTGGAAACAGACGCATTTGTCTATCTCTATGCTACAACGTCAGGATCGTCTCAAGTAACTACACGTGCGGCTTCTGCCACCAATAGCATTAAACTCTATGGACTGAAGGTAAATGTCACTAGCTCCATTCCCCCAGGTGATGCCAACGGTGATGGAGAGTTGAGTTCGTTGGACATCAAAGAGATTGAGAATTATATCCTCGGAAAACCAACTGACAAGTTTAATATAAAAGCTGCGAATATAAATGGTGATAGTCAGGTTGATGCCGCAGATATTGTGCTGCTGATAAATAGGATAAACGCCCAGCCGCTCCTTGGAGAAACAGGATTCTATCTGATAGGTGATCACAATGGTTGGAATACTGCAGACAAAAACTATGCTTTCAAGAAACAGACGGATGGCAAAACCTGGGAAATAACCATTCCAAGCGAAGGTGCAGGATGTTTCAAGATTGCGCCAGGGTCTGCATACGACCATCAGGATGGAACATTCTGGTCTTACCTACTCTGTGCAGAATCCGACCAACATACAGGACTCCATGGAATTATGCAGCAAGGTGACATTCTAGCGGCATGGTTACTAAATACTGAAGGCGCCACAAGCTATACCATCCGCATCGTGCCATCAGAGATGACCTACCAAATTACAGCCAAATAAAGCATTTTATCCTAAGCTATATGAAACAATCAATTAAACTATTAACGGTGGCCCTGATGATTATGGGCTTTGGCGTGCAGACGGCATCTGCGCAGGTGAAACGTGGCACAACAGCTAAGAAACCTGTGACGGCAATAAAGAAGCCCGTCACCAAAGTGAACAACAACTTCGCAGTATTGGAGTTTGACGAGTGGATAAACCATAATGATCCGTTTGAGGATGAGGAGAATATCTATTTCCTCGATTATCCTAGTGGATCGTCGAATGCGCTGCGTGCCGTCAATAAACAAACGGGCGAGGTGAAGATCGTCGTCCCAAAGAAGAAGCGTGCCCGTACCAAAATATGTAGTGCAGGAAGTGATGGTAAAAATGTCTATATGCGATTGGAAGACAAGGGTATCGCCTTGTTCAATGGCACTGATGTCAACTCTTCAGAGATCGTTATCCCCCAAAGCGAGCAATACAAAGGCTTTCTCAATTATGGCAATCGTGGCAACAACATCATCTGCTCTCCCAATGGCCGTTATCTATTACTTTACGGAGACACTCCTCTTGTATATGACATGCAGACAAAAGAAGTAGTTAGGACTGGGGTTGACAATACGATTCATGATGCCGTTCTTATCAACGATGGGCTGCTGATAGCTCTTGAATATTACGAGATGATAACTGCCCCAATTCATCCAAATCCCTCACTTGATTCCGGAAGCCCAATCAATCAGGAAGGTGTGTCACGCTACAAAGTTGACAAAGTTGGCAATGGTGCTGGAGGCGAATTCTGCTCTATCTGGTATGACGAACCTTCGAATGAGATCTATGTGGCATTGGGTGAGCAAGTATTGAAATCACCTGCTCAGCCTGAGCTTAGTTTCAAGGAGATCTATTGCCTGCCAGGAGAGAATAAGAAGTTTACTCGCTATGCCTGCAATGGTCAGCGTGTATTTGCTGTGACAGACAACTATCAGAAGAAGTTTTATGAGTGGGACAACAAGGATATGACGGGCGAGCCCAAGATCTCACAGTCCATCGACACGGGCATTACGTTGACATCCTCCTTTGGTCTCACCAGAAAGTTTGTAATCTCCGACGTCCAGCGCCTTTATTATGACAAGGCAGGTAATCTCTGGGTCCAAGTGGCTGATGGTCGCTTCATCATCTACAATCCTGATGGCATCAAGGGCCTCACAAAACTAAAGGGGAAGTATACCAAGCACGAACTCCCCAAAGAAGAAGACTAACAACATTTAAATTCGGGTATCATGAGGTGTAGGATAGTTATTATATCCTGCACCTAATTTCAACATAATATCCTTGGTCTTCGTGTCAGAGCCGTCTGTGATTAGTATTAAGCTTCACTTGGTACAAAACAATTTGTTTTGTAGTCTAAGTAGGCATCCTTTACTATGTTACAAGGCACTAGTAAAAGAACAAAACAAATTGTTTTATACCTGCAATGATGGCATCTTAGTGTATTAAAAGAATTACGTGATATCGCTTATAACGGCTTTCTTATGATAAAAAAACGTAAATTATTCCGCAGTTACAGGGGATTTACGTAATTTTGCACGCGATAACGTGTGAAAAAGAGAAGTGAGATGAGTCTGACTCAAATAGTAGGAAAGGTATTTGTATCGCGCCAGCGGGAGTTGGAGAAACACCAGAATGGGGGCGAGGCACTGCAAAGAGCGGTGCTGGAGCACCTTGTGCAGACGGCCAAGGATACAGAGTACGGCCGAAAGCACGTCTTCGGCGCCATCAAGGGTTATGATGATTTCATCAGCAATGTGCCAGTGAACACATACGAAGAACTGAAGGGCGACATTGACCGTATGCGTCAGGGTGAGAGTGATGTGCTCTGGCCAGGACGTGTGAAGTGGTATGCGAAGTCTTCAGGAACCACCAACGATAAGTCGAAGTTTATCCCTGTCAGCCAGGAGGGTCTGCAGAAGATCCACTATGCTGGAGGGCGCGACTCTGTGGCCATCTACCTGAGGAACAACCCACGCTCGAGGATGTTCGACGGTAAGGGACTGATCCTTGGCGGTAGCCATGCCTCGAACTATAATCTAAAGGATTCGTTAGTAGGTGACCTGAGTGCCATCCTCATTGAGAATATCAACCCGTTGGTGAACCTCGTCCGTGTGCCGAAGAAGCAGACGGCTTTGCTCTCCGACTTCGAGGTGAAGCGTGAGCGCATTGCCCAGGAAGCCATGAATAAGAACGTGACGAACATATCAGGTGTGCCTTCTTGGATGCTCTCCGTGCTGACCTGTATGATGGAGATGACGGGCAAAAAGCATCTGGAGGAGGTGTGGCCCAATATCGAGGTGTTCTTCCATGGTGGTGTGGCCTTTACGCCTTATCGCAAGCAATATGAACAACTGATAACGTCGCCTAATATGCACTACATGGAGACGTACAATGCCAGCGAGGGATTCTTCGGTATTCAGGACGATCCTAACGACAAGTCAATGCTGCTGATGCTCGACTATGGCGTGTTCTATGAGTTCATTCCGATGGAGGGGGGTGACCCTGTGCCCCTCTGGGCTGTGGAGAAGGGCAAGAACTATGCGATGGTCATCTCGACCTCGTGCGGCCTCTGGCGCTATGAGATAGGCGACACCATACAGTTCACCTCGACGAACCCCTATAAGTTTATCATCTCTGGCCGTACGAAGCACTTCATCAATGCCTTTGGCGAGGAACTGATTGTGGACAATGCCGAGAAGGGATTGGCCTACGCTTGTGATCAGACAGGTGCTGAGGTGCTGGAATACACAGCGGCTCCTGTGTTTATGGATGCCAATGCGAAGTGCCGCCATCAGTGGCTCATCGAGTTCTCCAAGCCTCCGCAAGATCTGAAACAGTTTGCAATGCTCCTTGACAAACATCTGCAGGAGATCAACAGCGACTACGAGGCCAAGCGCTATAAGGATATCACCCTCCAGCCGCTGGAGATTATCGTGGCGCGCCAGAACCTCTTCAACGACTGGCTGAAGTTGCGCGGCAAGTTAGGCGGCCAGCACAAGGTGCCACGCCTCAGTAACTCACGGGACACTATCGAACAACTGCTCAAGATGAATGAGGTGAGTGGGGAGGTAAAAGAATAGTTATGAAGAAAGGAAAAGATATAGGAAGACGTATGCGTATGCTGGTGGCGGTAGGAGTAATCTCTTACCTCTTACCCCTTACCTCTTATCTCTTTTCCTCTTGCGCCAAGATGGGCAGTCCTGATGGCGGATGGTTTGACGACGATCCACCACAGGTGGTGAGGACTGAGCCAGCCGAAAGGAGCATAGGCGTGAAGACAAAGAAGGTGGCCATCTATTTCGATGAGTTCATCAAACTGGAGGACGCCACGAACAAGGTGATTATCTCACCTCCACAGTTGGAGATGCCTGAGATCAAGGCCCAAGGCAAGAAGGTGGTTGTGGAACTGCAGGACTCTCTGAAGCCTAACACCACCTATACCATCGACTTCAGCGACGCCATCAGCGACAATAACGAAGGCAATCCTTTAGGATCGTATGCCTTCACCTTCTCCACAGGTGAGCAGATCGACACCTTCGAGGTGTCCGGCTATGTGCTCGACGCCTCAAACCTCGAACCTATAAAGGGTATCATGGTGGGACTTTACGACGATTTGGCTGATTCTGCCTTCAAGACAAAACCCATGTTGCGCGTCTCCCGTACAGATAGCAGAGGCCACTTCGTGGTGAAGGGTATCGCCCCAGGTACCTACCGTGCCTATGCCTTGCAGGATATGGACAACGATTTCCATTTCGGAATGCGTAGTGAGATGCTGGCTTTCAACCATGATACGTTCAGTCCCAGTTCGAAGCCTGACACCCGCATCGACACTATCTGGCGTGACTCGCTCCATATCGATGCCCTACGCTCTGTGCCATATACGCACTTTCTGCCTGACGACATTACCTTACTGGCTTTCACCCATATACAGACGGACCGCTATTTCCTCAAGACAGAGCGGAAGGATCCGGAGAAGTTCTCGATGTATTTCACCTATGGACATCCGGAGTTGCCTGTCATCAAGGGTATGAACTTTGAGGCAGACAGTGCCTTTGTCATCGAGACTGACGAGAAACAGGATACGATCCACTATTGGCTGCGTGATACGATGCTCGTTAATCAGGATACGCTCCGCATGGAAGTCAGTTATATGATGACAGACACGCTGGGCAACCTCGTTAGTCAGACTGATACTCTCGAGGTACTGGCAAAGACACCTTACGAGAAGCGGATGAAGGATAAGGCCAAGGAGATAGAGAAGTGGCAGAAGGAACAGGAGAAGAAAAAGAAGCGTGACCAGCCATACGACTCCATCTATCCAGCCAAACTGCTGAAACCAAATATTGATATTCCTTCGGCCATGCTGCCAGACAGCAAAGTGATCGTTGAGATGCCTAACCCGTTGGTACGCTGCGACACTTCTGCCATCCATCTTTATTCACAAATCGACAGTTTGTGGTATGAGGCGTCATACGAATTCAGCCCCATATCTGGTACGATCCGAAAGTTTGAGATAAGTGCCGACTGGCGACCAGGCATTGAATATAGTCTGGAGATAGACTCTGCTGCCTTTGAGAACATCTATGGTCAAGTGTCGGGCAAATACAAGCAAGGCATCAAGGTGAAGAGCCTTGACGAACTTAGTACCCTGACTCTAAACCTTAGTGGTGTTACAGACACGGTGCCGTTACGGGTGCAGTTGTTGAATGGCTCTGGCGCTGTGGTCAAAGAAATCATAGCCAACAACCATGTCGCTCATTTCGACTATATCATTCCCAATAAATACTACGTCAGCGCCTACCTCGATGCCAATAATAACGGCAAGTGGGACACAGGCAGTTACGATGAGGATGTGCAGCCAGAGGATGTATTCTTCTATAATCGTGAAATAGAGTGCAAGGAGAAGTGGGACATTACCAAGCCGTGGGACCTCACAGGCACCCCACGCTTCAAGCAGAAGCCTCAAGCCATCACGAAGCAGAAGCCCGAGGCTGAGAAGAAACTGAAGAACCGTAATGCTGATCGTGCTAAGAAACTTGGTATCGAATATAATAGAGACAAATATATCAAACTAGAAAAATAAAGTAATTGTGAGAAAACTGTTATTGATATTGGTTGCTTATCATTTCTCACTTGTGGCATCTTTTGCCCAGTGTGGGATAGAGAATACCGCCTTTAAGTCGGGCGAGACACTCGGTTATGATCTTTACTTCAACTGGAAATTCATCTGGGTGAGGGTTGGTACTGCCGAGATGGATATCAGGATGACGAAGTTTGAAGGCAAGGATGCTTGGAAGTCGTATCTTATCACGAAAGGCAATTCCAAACTCGACAAGTTCTTCATCATGAGAGATACCTTACTTTCTTACTGTAATCCTGACCTTTCGCCACTGTATTTCCGAAAAGGCGCATTGGAAGGCAACAGTTATTATGTTGACGAGATTTGGTACAGTTATCCTCATAGCAGTTGCCAGTTGAAGAAGCATCGTATCACTTCCAGTGGCGAACATTTATGGAATACGAGTACCTACAAATCGTGCATCTATGACATGATGTCTATATTTCTCCGTGCCCGTAACTTTGATGCCTCGAAAATGAAGAAGAACGATGTTATCCCCATGCCAGTGAGTGATGCCCTCAGCCTCGAAAACTCTTGGCTGGAATTCCGTGGCAGGGAGAACTATAAGATGAGTGATACAAAGGAAAAGTTCCGCTGCTTGGTGTTCTCGTTCTATGTGCGGGAAAAAGGCAAGAGCAAGGAACTTATCCGCTTCTGGGTCACCGACGACCAGAACCATATACCAGTACGCCTCGACATGTTCCTTTCATTTGGAAGTGCCAAGGCGTACCTGAGAACCTATAAAGGTCTGCGTAGTCCGATAACAGCGAAGATTAAGTGATTTTTTGTTTATAGTTTAAAGTTTATAGTTTATAGATGATTACTTCTATAGGCAGAATGAATGGTTTGCCTGGTTATCATCTATAAACTATAAACCACTTTCAAATTTCTTAATCTTATTAAGGTAGTACTGACGGAGGTCCTGCCATTTATAGTAGGGCCATTGGTCAGTTGTGGCAGGCAGATAGGTTTCGCGTTCGTTCAGCAGGGCCTTTACGAGGATATCACCAGCCTTACCTTTCTTCGGACGGTAGAACACCAGTTGGATGTTGCAGCCCATGGGGAAGATGCGATAGTTTCGCCAGTAGGTATCCAATTCGTCAAGGTTCTCCACGGCCATACCACAGTTATCAAGTTCCAGCAGACATGCTAAGGGCATCACACACACCTCATGACCAAAGCGCAGGGTAGCCTGTGTCTGGGTAACGGTATCGGCTGTCTCGATGATGTTCTTCAGGAGGTTCAGTTGGCTGAACGGCATCTTTGTCCCAGAGACGGGTGATGCACCATAGTCGAGATACCAGCCGATGTTGCGGATGCGCCACTGGTCGTAGACCTCATCGTCTGTGAAGAGAGAAAGCAGTTCGATGTCTGTATCGTGACTCTGCATATTCGCTGCTACTTCGAAGAGACGGCGCATAAAATCGCCAGAAGCCACATTATTATATACCCACTGCTGATCATTGAAGAGGGCCTTCATCAGACGCTCCGGATGGGTGTATTTCTGCTGAGCCTCAGTATACTCCTTGTCACCAGTCTTTCCCTGTTCCTTGACGACTCCTTCCCATGGCTGGTTCAGATAATATTGCAGGCTCTCACTCACATCGTTATGGATCTGGGCCGTAGGGTTGGCAGCAGACAGCTCCTCACATTCGGCTATCATTGAGAGGATGCAGCGTACGACAACGGTACTGCGAGCATCAATCTTCACGCTAGGGGACTTGAAGATCTCAGGGAAGTGCTGGGCCATACGCTTTCCGATGCCGTGATGCTGACGTTCGCCGACCGTCGTCAAGTCACCCAGGCGCTTTTCCGTTGTGGGATGGAAGGCCTCCAGTTTCTGGAGTGTCTCTTCGCCCAGCGGTGTCAGTTTCCCTGCTTCACGGGCACTCTTCAGCGTGGTCATAGGCAATCGGTAGTCACCTTCCCAGATCAGCCAGCGCGAACCATGACGGCCGTAGTGGCTCATATAGAAAGGCTCATAGCCTTTGGGTGCTGGCGTCAGGGCCTTGTCCGTCAGCTGACGGTCATAGTCCAGATAGTTACTCCCCGCCAGATAACGGTTGGCAACAATCTCGTCTTTGGCTGAAGTCTCGAATACAGGCGCTTTCTGTGCCTGCGCGGCCACCGAACAAGCAATGGCCATTGTCAGTAATACCTTTTTCATTGTTCTTGTTTGTATGGTTATTATCGGGGGAGAAGAATGTTACTTGCCATAACGGGCTTCAATCTGACGGAGCCGATACTGCAGATAAGTCACGATTTTATATGAAAGAGGGAAATATTTCTTTTCTTTATAGCCGATGAAGTCGTACATGGTGGCATAGTGTATGAACTCATGCTTCAGAGGATGGACACATTCTTTGAACCAAGGTTTCAGTCCTCGGCAGTAGTGTACAATGTAAGGATCTTCACGATCGGCGAGGATACGGTCCCATTTACTGAAATGTATCTGCCATTCACTGGTGGGATAGAACCAGTCTTCCATGAAATTGTATTTGAAATCGAGGTATTTTACCTTACCGCTCAGGATCTTATTGGCAGGATCTTGATCGGCGTAGGGACAAGCGTCAGGATGTTCTTTCATGTATTCAGCCATCTTCTGGCCAATGTTGTTTTGCCGCCAGTAGTCGAGATTGATGAGTTGGACGCCGGCATTGAAGTAGGGTGTGGCAATCTTGTTGAGATTGTGTATGAAGATGTCGTCGCCCCTCTGATCTTCCACCACACCGCTGGCATAACCGTCAATAGGCGTGTTCCACAAATCGGAGAGATCATGGCGGACGATGATATCACCGTCGAGGTAGATGACCTTTGAGTCTTCAATCAGATCGGCAATCATAAAGCGGTTATAGGTGGCAAACGTATAGCGTTTGATGAAAGGCAGGTTGTCGTATAGTTCCTTTGGAACCTTTTTGATGATAATCTGCTGCTTATAAATGTTGGCCAGACGGTCAAACTTGCTGATATTTTCTTCTTTCAGACCGTCAGTCAGTAAGTATATGCGACAGTCATTCTTTCGGTTGTTTTCGAAAATAGAAGTGGATAATGCCAGACACGGCATGACATATTTGTCATTTAAACTGAGTGCGAAGTTCATATGCTTTTTGTTTGCAAAGATACAAATAATCGCCATTCTTTGCAAGCAAAGTAAATAAAAAACGAGTGCATCATGCAAAATTCATATTTTTTTTGTAATTTTGCGGCAAATATTTATAAAAAAAGGAACGCATGATACAATCAATGACAGGCTACGGCAAGGCCGTCGTGGCCTATGAAGAGAAGAAAATCCATGTAGAGGTGAAGTCGCTCAACTCGAAGCAGCTTGACCTGAACACCCGTATTGCACCACTCTATCGTGAGAAGGAGATGGAGATGCGCCAGATGGTGGCAGAGGCCCTCATCCGCGGTAAGGTGGACATGAATGTGTGGATAGAAAAGGATATGGCGGCAGATCCGACACCTATTAATGCATCCCTTGTGGAGAACTATTACCAGCAGATCAAAGCCATCTCCGAGAAGACGGGTATCCCCGTGCCTGAGGACTGGTTCTATACGCTGCTTCGTATGCCCGATGTGCTGACAAAGACAGAGATGGAAGAGTTGGAGGATGCTGAGTGGGAAGCCGTTAGGGGCGCAGTACAGGAAGCCCTGAAGAATCTGGTGGACTTCCGTATCCAGGAGGGTGCTGCCCTTCAGAAGAAATTCTCGGAGAAGATCGACAACATCGAACGACTGCTTGGTGAGATTGAGCCTTATGAGACGAGCCGTGTAGAGAAGATCAAGGCTCGCATCATTGACGGCTTACAGCAGATTCCTGGCGTGGAATATGACAAGAACCGTTTGGAACAGGAACTGATCTACTACATCGAGAAACTTGACATCAGTGAGGAGAAGCAGCGTCTGACGAACCATCTGAAGTATTTCCGTGACACGATGGCCGAGCCCGCCGGACAAGGTAAGAAGCTGGGCTTCATCGCTCAGGAGATGGGACGTGAGATCAACACCACCGGCTCGAAGTCGAATCAGGCTGAGATGCAGAATATCGTCGTCAAGATGAAGGACGAATTGGAACAGATTAAAGAGCAAGTGCTTAACGCCCTTTAAGGGCAGTGAGGAGTTTATAGCTGATAGTTGATAGTTTATAGATGATTACCTGGCAAGCCAAGAATAATCCGTGTAGACTATAGAAGCAATCATCTATAAACTATAAACATTAAACTATAAACAAGAAAATGAGAGGGAAATTGATTATTATAAGTGCTCCAAGTGGTACGGGGAAGTCAACCATCATCTCGTGGCTGATGAAGGAGCACCCGGAACTGAACCTTGCGTTCTCCATCTCCTGCACCTCCAGAGCCCCGCGAGGTACGGAAAAGAATGGTGTAGAGTATTTCTTCCTCACGCCCGAGGAGTTCCGCCAGCGGATAGACAACGGCGAGTTCCTGGAGTATGAGGAGGTCTATGAAGGTCGTTTCTATGGCACACTGAAGTCACAGGTGGAGCGACAACTGGAGGCAGGACAGAATGTGGTGTTCGACGTTGACGTGAAGGGTGGCGTGAATATCAAGCAGTTCTATGGCGATGAGGCTCTGAGCCTGTTCATCCAGCCGCCGTCTGTCAATGAACTCCGCCGTAGGCTCGAAGGCCGTGGTACGGATGCCCCCGAGGTCATCGACCAGCGTATTGCCAGAGCGGAGTTCGAACTGACCTTTGCCGAGAAGTTCGACAAGGTGGTGATCAATGATGTCTTGGAATATGCCGAGGCCGATGCCCTGGCAGTGATACAGGATTTCCTGGGAAAAGAGTAACGATGACAGATCTGGGGAGGTAAAAAGCAAATGATAAAGACAGGACTCTTCGGCGGATCTTTCAATCCCATCCACAATGGACACATTTCGCTGGCCCTGCAACTGAAGGAGCAGGCGGGACTCGACGAGGTGTGGCTGATGGTTTCGCCTCAGAACCCCCTGAAGCAGTCAGCCGACCTCCTCGAAGATGAGCATCGGCTCAGGATGGCTCGTCTGGCTGTGGAGCAGGTGGAGGGCATCGTCGTCAGCGACTACGAGATGCACCTGCCGAGGCCGTCGTATACCTGGAACACCCTGGAGGCCCTCAGGCGCGACTATCCTGACCGCGAGTTCGTGCTGATGATCGGCGGAGACAACTGGCAACTCTTCGACCGCTGGTATCACGCTGAAGACATCAAGGCCAACTACAAGATCGTGGTCTACACCCGTACCGCGGGCGATCCTGGCTATATAGATATCTCGAGCACGGACATCCGCCGCAGAATCCGTGAGGGTAGGGGCATCAGCAGGCTGGTGCCGAAGTTGGTAGCCGATTATATTAAGGAGAACAGACTTTATTCCGAAGAGAGGTGAGAGGTAAGCGACATATCAATCCCTTTGTGTGGATAGGGCGTCTTTGGAGTCCTATCGCCAAGAATGGTGCTTTTTTCGTGTTCATGTTCGTCTTGGGCTGGCTGTGTACCCAGTTCGAACTCATGCCCTATTACCTGCGGGAGCGGGGAGCACAGCCTTATGCGCTCACCCTGCCAGAGCTCTTTCTCGATATCTATCTCCTCTGTGTCGTCCTGACGCTCATCCGTCCTCATGATTCTTCTGGCGGTAGCAAATGGTTCACTCTTCACGCTTCACTCTTCACTCTACTCAAGGCTCTGCTATACATCTTTTTATATGGGGTGGCTCTCATCGACATGTTCTGTTATGTACGGTTCGAGTCGACGCTGACGCCTACGATGCTTTCACTTGTCGCAGAGACCAGCAGCCAAGAGGCACGCGAGTTCTTTGCTGGCTACCTCAGTTGGGACATCATCACAACCAGTGTGGGATGGATTCTGCTGCTGATATTGATCCATATCCTTTGGACCATAATCCGCTGGTGTCTGAATAAGGTCCGCCAGCGCATGATCCTGCCCAAGGTCAATAACGGTTTTGTGATAGGCATCAAGGCTGTGTTAGGTGGCCTGGTGGCCTGGTGCCTGTATACGAGTATCAGTCAGACTTGGGACAATAAAGTAGCCATCAGGCGTCTTTTCTCTTGTCATACGGTCGGTGAAGTGGAACACGAACTGAACCGCAAGGACAAGGCCAGCCTCTACCTGCCCGTCTACCGTCTCGCCTTTGGCCTTTATGTCAACGGCTTGGCCGACCATCAACTGGAGCAGTTGAAGGTGGCCAGCCAAACGATACAGATAGACAGTTGCAGTTTCCGTGTGCCGGATATCGTGCTCGTCATCGGCGAGAGTTACAACAAGCACCACTCGCAACTCTATGGCTATGATAAGCCTACGACACCGCGTCAGGTGGCGATGGCTGCAGAGGGCTCGCTCGTGCCGTTCTCAAATGTCGTTGCCTCTTGGAACCTCACAAGTTTCGTCTTCAAGCATGTGTTCTCGCTCTACGCTGTCGGCGATAGTGGGGCGTGGTGCGATAAGCCGCTCTTTCCGGAGGTGTTCCGGAAAGCGGGCTACCACGTGACATTCATCACCAACCAGTTCCTGCCCAAGGCCAAGGAGGCCGTCTATGATTTCAGCGGCGGTTTCTTCCTGAATGACTCTGCTCTCAGCAGCCGTCTCTTCGATGAGCGCAACACGGAGTTATATCGTTATGACGGGGATTTAGTGGAGGAAATTTCGAGGAAAGCGGAAAGCGGAAAGCGGAAAGCGGAAAGCGGACGTCTCACCATCCTCCATCTCATGGGATCTCATGTCGACTACCAGGCCCGTTATCCGCAGAAGACGTTCAGACGGTTCACCCCCCAGCAATACGACCGTCCGGAACTGACACCAAAACAGCGGCAGACCCTGGCTCATTACGACAACTCGCTACTTTATAACGACTCTGTCGTCAAGGCCATCACCGACCGTTTTGCCGACCGTGATGCGCTGGTCATCTATATGCCTGATCACGGCGAAGAGATCTTCGATGGTGAGCCCTACGTGTCAGGGCGTCTGCATAATACGAAGGTAGACTATCGGCTGGCGCATAACGAGATGGAGATACCGTTCTGGATCTGGGGATCGCCACGATACATCGAGAACCATCCATACGGGTGGCTTGCCATTCAGGCTGCCAAAGACCGTCCGCTGATGACGGATGCCCTGCCCCATCTGCTGCTCTACCTTGGCGGAATATCCACACCGCTTTACCGTTCGGAACTGAATGTCATCAGCCCAGACTACGACATGAACCGCCCGCGCCTTCTGAAGGGTGTCGCCGACTACAACAGGTTGATTATCGGCCATCGCTGATCACTTATTATAAGTTATGAATAGTAGATTCTTATCACAGACGGAGTGTACGGCGATGCGGGGTATCGCCATCCTTGCCATCATGCTGCATAACTACTGCCACTATGTCAAGGGCATTGTGAAGGAGAACGAGTACCAGTTCCTGGAAAGGCATTGTGACCAGCTATGGGCTGTGATGACCAGTCCCGATGAGTTCCTGCCCATGCATCTGCTCTCATTCTTTGGCCACTATGGGGTGCCTGTATTCCTCTTCCTCAGCGGCTACGGACTGGTGATGAAGTACGAGTCCTCTCCAGTTCCAACTGTCGGGCAGCGGTCTGCTGTGAGGTCGGTGTGGGACTTTATCCTATACCACTATCTTAAGTTGCTGCGTATGCTCATCGTGGGCTTCACGCTGTTCCTGATGGTCGATGCCGTCACCCCAGGCCGATTCCCTTTCCATTGGGATCATGTCATCGCCCAGTTGCTGATGTACATCAACGTGTTGCCTGAGCCCGACAAGATCATCTGGCCCGGCATCTATTGGTTTTTCGGACTGATGATGGAACTTTACGTCGTCTATCGGTTGTTGCTCTATCGCCGTCGTAGCCTTTATGTGGTGCTGCTGATAGCCCTCTGCTGGCTGTTGCAGGTGTTCTGTGAGCCCGACGGTGAGATGCTTAATCGCCTGCGCTACAACTTCATCGGCGGCATGCTGCCCTTTGGGGTCGGAATAATCGTCGCAAGAGTTTTTTCGAGGAGTGAGGAGGGTGGAGTGTGGAGTGAGAATACTTCAAGCGCGGATTCTGCCGTAGAGGCTACCGCAGAACATATCTCACTCCACACTCCACCCTCCTCACTCCTCGAAAAAACTCCTCACTCCCCACTCCTCGGACTGCTCCTCGCCATCGTCCTGACGGTCGCCATGTCTTTCTCCTTCCACGCCTGGTTGTGGATACCTGTGGTGGTCATCATCGGAACCATTGCACTCGTGAAGGTGCTGCCAAAGGTTGTGCTGAAGGTGTTCGTATGGTTTGGCACCTTCTCTGCCGCCATGTTCGTGGCCCATCCTATCGCCCGCAAACTCTTCATCACCGTGGCCTGGCAGCGCGATGCCTACGATGGCCTGATGCTCTATTTCGTCGTTGCCATCGGGCTCTCTTGGGCCGTGAAACAGATCATTGACCGTATTCCCTCCCCGAAACGATGAAGATGCGCGAGATAGAATGGGCAGATGTGAGCCGTTATCGCGGCGAACTGATGGGGGCAGCCATCTTGTTCATCATCCTGTTCCATATCCCATTGCCACGTTCCGATATGTTCTTCGGACTACGTCGCTGTGGCAATATCGGGGTGGATATGTTTCTCTTCCTTAGCGGCATAGGACTATGGTATTCCTGGCTGAAACAGCCATCGTTCAGCAACTTCTACAAACGCCGCCTGCTGCGCATCTTCCCTACGTGGCTCGTTATCTCGTCGGTCTACTATCTCCAGCGCTTTGACTTCGAGACGGGCGACTATCTCGACCTTGTGCTCGACATCACCACCAACTGGGGATTCTGGCTCCATGACGAACTCTCCTTCTGGTATATCCCTGCCATCATGATGCTCTACCTTTGGGCACCGCTTTATATGAGACCTATCCAGCGCCATCCCTCATATCGTTGGTTGCCTGTGCTGATGGTTTGCTGGTGTGTCATGGTGCAATGGGTGACACCCGTGCACCAGGCCGTAGGCCATATTGAGATCTTCTGGAGTCGCGTACCTGTCTTCTTCATAGGCATCAACTGTGGCGAACTCGTCAGGAGAGGTCTCCGGATGGAGCCCGCGAGCCGTTGGCTGGTAATGGTTACCTTCCTGATGACGGCTGCCGCCTGTATCTGGCTGGAGCAAATGAGGCATGGGCGTTTTCCGCTCTTTGCAGAACGGATGGTTTACATTCCACTCACCGTCACCCTCATTCTGTTGCTCACCGACCTGTTCCGCTGTATGCCGGGGTGGTGTCATCGTGTGTTCATCTTCCTTGGAAGCCTGAGCCTGGAGATTTATCTGATTCATAATCATTTTGTGATGCAGTATCTGATACCCTATCATCTGGGCTATTGGCCCACGATGCTGCTGACCACTCTTCTGACGCTGCCCTTGGCTTGGCTGCTTCAGCAAACCCTCAAACGACTATGTCCTCAATGAAAAAGATCTACGCCTTTGATTTTGACGGGACGCTGACTACCCGTGACACCTTCTTGGTGCTGATCCGCCATGCCTGCGGCACGGCGAGGTTCCTGTACGGCTTCCTGCTTTTTGTTCCCCTGCTGGTGCTGATGAAGATGAGGCTCTATCCCAACGGGACAGCCAAGCAGCGGGTGTTCGCACATTTCTTCAAGGGAATGACTATCGAGGCGTTCGATGCCCTTTGCCAGGACTTTGCCCGCACCCACCGTCATCTGCTGAGAACTGATGTCGTCAGACTGTTAGAGCAGGCCGTGGCCGAGGGCTCGGAAGTTCTTATCGTTAGTGCGAGTATTGATAACTGGGTACAGCCCTTCTTTCCGTCTGTCACCGTCTTGGGTACCCAGATAGAGGTCGCCAACGGCCTTCTTACGGGCCGATTCCTCACCCCCAACTGCTATGGTCAGGAGAAGGTGCGTCGTATCCTTGCCCTTCATCCAGACCGTTCCTCCTACCACCTTACTGCCTACGGCGACAGCCGTGGCGACCGTGAACTCCTGGCCTTTGCAGACGAAGCGCACCAAGTATGAAGGACTATCCCGACAGAATGACGCCAGCACAGGCCCGTACGTTCCGCGATGACGTGCTGAACATCGTGAGCCAGATTCCTCGTGGACGAGTGACGACTTATGGATATATCGCAGCCCTGGCTGGCTGGCCAAGTCATTCCCGCATGGTTGGGCGCACGCTTCGCTACACCCCTGGGGCAGAGCAGTTGCCCTGTCATCGTGTTGTCAACCAAGCAGGCCGTACGGCTCCTGGCTGGAGTCGCCAGCGAACGCTATTAGAGGAAGAGGGTGTCGCCTTCAAGGCCAATGGCCATGTAGACATGAGTCGCCACTTGTGGGAGCCGTCCGACCTTTTCCTCCGCTAACCCCTTTGGTGTCGTAGAAATGCCTCTTATAGGATCAAATCCGACTTGAGTGGGCATAAAAAAACCAGCCCGAAGGCTGGCTCTTATTTCTATTCCCACTCGATGGTTCCCGTGGGTTTTGGCGTCAGATCGTACAGCACTCGGTTCACTCCGGGCACCTCGGTGATGATGCGCTGCGTGATGTGATGGAGCAGCGTGTAGGGGATCTCCTCGATGGTGGCAGTCATGGCATCGCGGGTGTTCACGGCACGGATAATCACGGGCCAGTCCCAACTGCGCTTGTTATCCTTCACACCCGTCGACTTGTAGTCGGGCACGATGGTGAAATACTGCCATACCTTGCCTTCCAGGCCGTTCTTGGCAAACTCCTCGCGCAGGATGGCATCGCTCTCGCGCAGGGCCTCCAGACGGTCGCGGGTGATGGCGCCGGTGCAGCGGACACCCAAGCCGGGACCGGGGAAGGGCTGGCGGTACACCATGTTGTCGGGCAGGCCGAGTTCCTTGCCAACCACGCGCACCTCGTCCTTGAACAACAGTTTGATGGGCTCTACCAACTCGAACTGCATATCCTCAGGCAGACCGCCTACGTTGTGGTGTGACTTCACAGGGCCCGACTCCACGATGTCGGGATAGATGGTGCCCTGAGCCAGAAAACTGATACCCTCCAACTTGCGGGCCTCCTCTTCGAACACACGGATGAACTCAGCGCCGATGATCTTGCGCTTCTGCTCTGGATCGGCCACGCCAGCCAACTTGTCGAGGAAGCGGTCTGTGGCGTCCACATACACCAGATTGGCGTTCAACTCGTCGCGGAACACTTTGATCACCTGCTCGGGCTCACCCTTGCGCAGCAGGCCGTGGTTCACATGGACCGACACCAACTGACGGCCCACGGCCTTGATCAGCAGGGCAGCCACCACCGATGAATCCACACCGCCGGAGAGTGCCAGCAGCACCTTCTTGTCTCCTATCTGAGCGCGCAGCTCCTTGATTTGCTCGTCAATGTACTTTTGGGCCAGGGCGGGAGTCGTGATGCGCTCCATGTCTGCCGGCCGAACGTTTCCTGTAGCCATAATCTCTTAGTTTAATTTGTGAATAATCTGTATTTAGGCTGCAAAGGTACTACATTTTTCGCTAAATCCACAACATCTTCGCCATTTTCTTCACAACATTTTGTTGATATGCCTGGCGGCAAACCAGCGTATCTTCTGCAAGAAATGATGACGGATGACAAATGACAGTGTCATTTTTTGTCACCCAGTCCTTCGTTAGGATATACGACACGAAGCCTCAGTTTTCCACATCATCATGTTATTATATAGTATATTTTAATTATATTATATATTATATATATAATATGATCTATATAAATAATATAATAATAATAATAGTAATATATATATAAAAATAGTATCATATAGTCGTATTTTGCAGCAGCCGTATGATAGTCCGAGCCCGGAATCTGACACTGTCATTTGTCATAATTGTCATATTTGTCATTTTCCTCGCCGGCAACCTGTTCAAAACCGCCTATTTTGCTATCTCCGAGATTACAAAATCGCCCTCTGCCGCCTTACACCCCATACTTTACTGTCGTTCTGATGCCTGTTTATCCTCTCGCTGATGCCTGTTTTGCGTCGTTCAGATAGGGCTTTACTAGAGAAAACAATGCCTGTTATGAGAGAAAACGGGCATAAGCGACCCAGTAAACAGGCATTTCAGATAAACAAGCCATTAAATAGAAATGGCCATAGTAACCTCTTCCCCTCCTGAGTTAGGAGGGGAGCCCGTTAGGGCGGGGTGGTCTGAAGAGGCGCTATAACTGCCCAAGGCGGGGGTACCGCCAAGGCCATGAAATTCAAAAATTATAGGCTTTATTCTGCCTCCAGCAGCAGAATTGGCTTTTATTCTGCCTCCAGCAGCAGCACGCGGCTGCTCCAGTCGTTCTTCTTCGACCACTCGGGCTCGTTGCGGTAGGGCATTTCGAGGCCGTGGTTCATGAGATAGGCACCGCTGAAGGTCTTGCCCTCGACATCGAGAGGCTTCAGGTCAATGCGGTTCAACTCGTGTACCTTATATTTCTTATCGGCATCGAGGCCAGCCATCTTGACTCGGGGCAGGTGCTCGTTCTGGAACGACTCCGTCTTCCACCAGAAGAATACACTCTTCGTCTTCGCTTCGTTGACGTACATCAGCGAGGCCAGGCCGATTTTATCGTAGGGCGACACAAGGCGGTAGAGGTCGCCGAACTGCACAATCGGACGGATGCCCTTATACTCGGCAATGGCCTTGCGGCAAAGAGCCTTTTCATCGTCGGTCATGTTCTTGGGCTGGATCTCCATGCCGAGGCGTCCGCTCATGGCCACGTCAATGCGATACTTCATGGCTGTGGTGCGGAAGACGGTGTGGTTGGGCGTGGCAGAGATGTGCGAGGCCATGGCGATGGCAGGGAAGAAATACGAGGTGCCCCACTGCATATAGATGCGCTGGAGGGCATCGGTATTGTCGGAGACCCAGAACTCATCGAACCAAGGCAGCACTCCCCAGTTGACCCGTCCGCCACCAGAGGCACAGGCCTGGATGGTGAGGTCGGGGTATTTGGCACGGATGCGCTGGCAGGTCTTCTCCAGGCCGCGATGGTACTCGATGTAGAGGTGGCTCTGGTCGTTCATCGTCAGATACTGCGAACCGTGGTTCAGGATGGGCATGTTGGCGTCCCACTTGATATAGTCAATCTCGGGATACTTGGTCATGAGGTTGTCCACGATCGAGAAGACGAAGTCCTGCACCTTCGGGTTGCTCATGTCGAGCACCACTTGCGTGCCACCACGTCCCAGCACGGGCTCACGCTTCGGAGCCTTCACGATCCAGTCGGGGTGGGCCTCGTAGAGTTCAGAGACGGTGTTGGCCATCTCCGGCTCAATCCAGATGCCAAACTTGATGCCGTGCTTCTTGGCGTCTCTCAGCAGACCTTCGATGCCCTCGGGCAGTTTGTTCTTGTCGACCACCCAGTCGCCGAGCGAGGAGTTGTCCACCTTGCGGGGATATTTGTCACCAAACCAGCCGTCGTCCATCACGAACAGTTCACCGCCCATCGAGGCAATGTCGCCCATCATCTGATCCATGCCCTGCTGGTTGATGTCGAAATAGACACCCTCCCACGAGTTGAGCAGGATTTTCCTTTCTTTGTCACCATGGGCGAGCATATACTTGCGGCCCCATTTGTGGAAGTTGCGGGAGACGCCTGAGAGTCCGCACTTAGAGAAACTCAGTGCCACCTTGGGCGTGATGAAGGTCTCGCCTTTCTTCAGGTGATACTCCGAGTTGTCGGGGTTGATGCCGGCGAAGAAATAGTGGTACTCTGTGTCGTCAGTGTCGATCTTCAGTTGGAAGTTGCCAGAGTAGCAGAGGGCAGCGCCAATCACGTCGCCAGCATTCTCACGACCCTTGCCATCGAGCGAGAACATCACCTCAGCGTGGTCAGTATGCGAGTTGCGGGTGCCGTCTTTATTCTTGATGACTTTCTCGCCGGGCAGTATCGGCTCTTCGACAAGACGGGCCTCGTTGGCCCAGGAGCCGTAGAAATGGGAGAGCCACACGTTGCCACGACGGATAGGCAATGAGCAGGAGGCAAACTGCGTCAGCGTGACCGTCTTCGCCTCGCCGTTGGTGATCTCCGTCCACGTCTCGATGATATCCTCGTCCTCGTACGCCCCATAGCAGAGCACGACAGTCATGGGATAGACCGTGTCTTTCATCGTAATTCTGGTAACCGTTCCCCTCCTATAGGAGGGGCTAGGGGAGGTCTCCCATCCCGTTACCACCAATTCAGTAGACATGTTGCCATCGGCATGCTTCATGGCCAGGGCAGCCTCTGCCGGACAGTTCATGCCGTAGGCCGGATAGGCGTCCATCCGTCCGTTGCGGGGAGCCTGGAGGCTGGCCAGATCGAAGTCACTCAACTTCTGACCGAAATACACATACTGTGGCTGTTTGCCGTTCTCAACGTTGAGAACCATCGTCGAGCGTTTCGTCTCGATGGTCACTTGCTCTGCCTGCGCCATCAATGATGCACCGAGGAGCAAACCAAGAATCATTCCTTTCTTCATAATTAGTAATTATAGGTTTTAGCATTCTTGGTACAAAGGTATGAAATTATCTATGATTATCCGCGCATTCTTTGGCTTTTTTTGTTTTTTTGTTGCCAAAGTGCGCGGATACGACAAATAAATATTATCACGTCGGAGTCATCGTCGCTAATAACCGTAGATTTCCTTGATGTTCTCGCGGAAGAAGCCGAAGACCTCATGGTCGGAGGTGGTGATGGTCATGATGTCTGCCGTCCAGATCTTATACTCGATGGCGTTGAAGATGTGCATGAATGACTTTGAAAGTGGTTCGTCATCCTCTAACTGCGTTGTTGTCACGTCTCTCATGTTGATCAGTCCATAGCGGTAGTAGCCATTGTAGCCGTCGCGCTTACCGTCGTAAGTACAGGCGTACGGCTGGTTGTAATAGCCGCTGAATTCGTTCGTGTTGATGCTGCCTTGCACTCTGCCGTCTGCCGTGAACTCGATGGAATAGCGCTCATCGCCCCAGTCTTTGTTATTATATTGGGTTGTGCCCCCGGCATCAGAATAACTCTGCAGGAACCAGCGTTTCCGTATGTAAGCGAATTCGGAATCATCGCCAAAGGGGTCGAAGTTGACATCCTGCTTGATGCGGTTGAAGACGACGGGCTTGTTCTCCATCTTGGGATAGATCTTCCAGAAATAGAGGTCGGTTAGAGCAGTCGTGTAGGCGAGGTCAGGATTGATGTTGTTATTCAGCGTCACGTCGAGTTGATAGGTGTCTCCATTGTCTGCCAGTTCATAGTCGCCTAACGACATGCTGCTGTGTTCGCTGTATGTTCGTCCGATGACGAGGGTGCAGTAGTTGAAGTTGACGTGGTGAATGATAGGACTGATGTCCTTGTCGCCCTTATACGCCTCGCGGAACTCCTCAATGCTATTGATGATCAGGCACTTCTGCTCTTCGGGGTCTTCACTGAAGAAGGTATGCCGTCCCTGGGTCTCGTTCTTGTATAGTGCGTCCATCATGAAAGAGATCAGTTCGTCGCTTGGAATCAGCGCCGTCTCCATATCAAAGTCGCCAATAATTGGCTCTGGCTGAGTCTCGTTGGATTCTGGGTCGTCTACGGCAATTACGTAATCGATCGTGGCATTGAGCGTATAGGAGTGCTTCTGATCAAACGAGTTGAACTTCAGGTCCTGCAGGCTAATCGTAATGTGCGATCTCCCATTGTCGCCCGTCTGCAGGTCCACCACCTGAACTTGTCCTCCTTTTGCATAGTCAAACCTCCCCTCGGTCAGCGTATTACGATTGTCAAAGGCTATCACTTGGATGGCGCTGCTGTCAAAGGTATCTCCCACCTTCAGTTCACCGGCACTAGCGGCCTGATCACTTTCAATGTCTAAAGTCATGACGTTGAAGAGCGATGAATTCAGAATCATAGCCGAGAATCCCAGATGGTATACCGTATGCGTGCTGCCGTTAGGTTCGGTCTTTATTTCCTGTCCGCTTGTCAAACTGCCCCAAGGAGTATAAAGACTGCATAATTCTGTATCGCCGTTCTCCGACAGGATCTGCAACACATTCAAGTCACCAGCAACAAGATGAATCACATCAGCACTTTCATCGTTGGCCGAAAAGCCATACAATCCAGTAATAATGTTTGCTTTTTCTTCATCGTCGGTCTTGCTGCAACTGCTCAAGCCGACTACCAGCATCATTGCTGCGCCTATCCAATAGAAAATGTTCTTTCTCATAATCGTTGGTTTTTTAGAATCTCTTCATCTATATAATTATAGAAAGGCAATAATCTTGTATGGGGAAACTGGACGTTTGGATTTATTAACTATTAGTGCCGGCATTTATGATTGCTTAATATTTTTGTTTGACAGGCTCTAAACGGACTGATGGCAAATAGGTTTTGCTCTCCTTTTAGCGCTTGTGGGCGATGACGTAGATGATGACAGGGGCACCAATCAGAGGCGTGACGGCATTAAGGGGGATAACACCGGTCTCGCCAGGGAGGAAACAGATAAGGTTGCAGACAAGGGCTACGATGGCACCACAGAGGATGGTGGCTGGCAACAGCACACGATGGTTGTCGGTCGTTAGCAGCAGTCGGGCAATATGCGGTACGGCAAGGCCGATGAATGCCACAGGACCACAGAAGGCAGTGGTGACAGCCGTCAACAGGCCAGTGACGATAAGCAGCCAGTTGCGCACCCTTAAGATGTTCACGCCGAGGTTCTCGGCATAACGGTCGCCTAATAAGAGGGCGTTGAGGGGTTTGATGAGCAGTAGGGCACCCAGGAGTCCGATGAGGGTAACGCTGGCGAAGACGGGCATATTGCTCATCGAAACTCCGCCGAAGGAGCCCATGCCCCAGACCATATATGACTTCACACCCTCATCGGTAGCGAAGAAGTTAAGCAGTGAGATGGCTGAGTTGGAGATGTAGCCGATCATGATGCCCACAATCAGTAGCATGACGTTGTTTCTGACCAGCGTGGAGAAAAAGAAGATGAGCGCCATGACGGCCATTGCCCCGATGAAGGCGGCCATCAGTACGGCGGCAAAGCCACTCACTTGTAAAGAACCTATGGAGAGTCCACCGCCCAATAACAGCATGACTAAGGCCACACCCAGTCCGGCACCGCTGTTGATACCAAAGACTGAAGGGCCTGCCAACGGGTTGCGGAAGGCCGTCTGAAGCATCAGGCCACTGACGGCAAGGGCACCGCCACAAAGGGTGGCCGTGATGGCTTGTGGCAGTCGTGACTCTAGGACGATGAACTGCCATGAGGGTTTCAGCGACCTGTCGCCCATGAGGATGCTGAACACATCGCCAACGGGGATGTTCACGGAGCCCATCACGAGGTTCAGGACAAAGAGCACGATGATGAGCAGCGACAGCGCAAGACAGTAGAGGGAACTTCTGTTCATGGGTTCAGACGGTGGTAATAGCGCAGGGTGTGAGAGGGCAGCAACTCGGGATGGAGCACCTTGATAAAGTCGCGTAGGAGCCAGTCGGGACGGAAGGGCGACTCCTCATAGAAGAGGGAGCGCTCCACGTCGCAACCATACACCTCGCCATTGCGAAAGGCGCGGAACTGGTCGTAGCCGTGATGCTCGGCACCCAACTCAGAGAGGGTGATATCGTGGTCGCTACTATAACGGAATAGCCATACGTCGGCCTCGCCCGCCTTCTCGAGAACAGCCTCGAAGGGCAGCGACACACTGCCGCTGTGCTCGTCGGTACCCCAGGGATAGTCACCGCCAGCATCCTGTATCATCTGACCGATGGTGCTCTGTCCGCCAGGCACGTACCACACGTTGCCCGTCACCTTGTCGAGGAGGACGGATTTCTTGCTTACAGTTGACGGTTGACGGTTGACAGTTGACGTAAACAGGTCTTTCAGGGCGCAGTAACTGCTGTCGATAACGGCAAAGAGACTGTCAGCCTGCTGCTCGCAGCCATAGAGCATGCCATAGAAGCGCAGCCACTCGGCACGGGCCAGCGGCGAGGGCTCCATATACTCGGCACACTCGATGATGGGGATGTCGATCTCATCGAGTTTGCCGTAGCCGCCACTGTTCTCAAAGGGTGAGAGCAGCAGTGCGTCGGGACGCTGGTCGATGATCTTCTCCACCACCGGGCTCATGCCCTCGCCCACGTCCGTGATGCGCCCTGCCTTCACCTGCTCGTGAATCCAGGGAATCTTGACGTACTTCAGGTCGGCCACGCCAGAGATGCAGTCTTGCTTGCCAAACTCCATGAGCATGGCGCAGTGGACAGTGGTGAACATGACAGAACGGCGGAGCGGTGTGCGGACAATGGTAGCATTACTATCCTCGTACTTCCGAGAGTCGCTGGGCACGAGGAGATAGCGATGGAGTGTATGTCCCTGCTTCCAGGGATTCTTCACGGCCACCTCGGTGTAGTCACTGTGTCTGACCACACTGAGGAGCGTGGAGTACTTGAAGCGGACGGTGTCGCCCGCCTCCTGTGAGGCCGTCGTCTGGCGTCCTCCACAGGAGACAAGCAACACTGTCAGCAATAATAATAAAGTGTGTTTCAAGAGCGGTTACTTCTGATATTCGATGTCGATGTCGTCGATGCAGACATAGGCAGGCGTGGTAAGACCATAGTCGTTGTTCTTGCTTCCATCGAACTTGAAGGACAGGCTCACGATGTTCTCGAAGTTAGGATCTTCGCTCAGGTCGCAGTACGTCCAGTCACCGACGTACTTGCCTTCTCCAGCGAGTTCGACTGCGTGGATGGCACCACTGTCACCATTGGCGTTAGTGGGACAGAGGATGCAGTTCAGGAAGTCTTCTGCCTCGAACTTACCGGGCGTCATGCCGTCACCGTTGAGGATGGCGTCGACGGTCCAGGCGTTGTTGGTGTACCAAAAGCCTTTCAGCGTGACGGGCTTCCCGAAGTCGATGGTCTCGCCATAGGTCTGCACAACACAGAAGTTCTTACCTCCGTGAGCCTTGCCAGTGATGTTGTTGAACTGGTCGGGGGTCATGGTCTCTGAGGCATAGGTGGTCTCCGTGCGGTTAGAGATGGCATAGCCCATCCAACTGGCCCAAGAGGGGGTGAAGTTGGTGTTGAAGGTGGCAACGTCTTCCACATAGGTGCAGGCGAAGGCCTCAGAACCCCAGTTGTCGAACTTGGTGCCTGTCTCGTCGCCACACCAGTAGCCATCGGCATTGAGGGTAGCACCCTCGAAGCCTATCGTGGCCTTGACGGTCTCGGGCTCAGCGGGCTGGGGCTCGGGAACCACGATGGGGTTGTCTGTGTTGCTTGTACAAGCGGTGAATGAAAGGGCAAAGCCACAAGCGATGGCTGCCAGACTGAAAAATTTGTTTGTCCTCATAACTTTTTGTTTTTTAATTGAGTTAATAATGCTAATTGTTATTTTGAAAGATATTTCTTGCCATTGGAGATGATGATTGTCTTTTTCGAGGAGTGAGATGGGCTACTCGAGGAGGGAGGAGGGAGGAGGGAGGAGGGAGATATGTTGATGCGACGGCCAAGGAGGTCGTAGGCAGGGGTATTCTCACTCCACGCTCCACACTCCCCATTCCTCGGGGGCTGGATCCCCGTTGCCTGGCGGATGGCGTCGAGCGAGGCCTCGAGGTGCAGGTCCTCGGCACCCATGAACTCTGTGGAGGTCTCGCCCCACCACTCTGGCTGGGGGCACTTCTGGTTCAGACCTGTGTAGACACGTACAAAGTCGATGAAGTCGAGGTTGACAGGCTGTCGCGCCTCGTCGACGGCCCATGCGATGTCGATGCCGCAGCCTTCTATATTATAAGAGGTGGCATCGGCATTATCCGTGAAGTTAGGCAGGTTGTCGGCATAGCCATAGCGGAAGCCGATGAGCACGTAGTAGTAGGGGCTCCACCCGCTGTCTACCTTGTCGGAGAGGTTATACATATTATCTGGCAGGCGTGTGCCGCTGAAGGTGAGGCCGTCGGGGAGCCACTGGGGGTAGTACTCCTGGGGATGGTAGTGGTTGCGGTCGATGGTGCCGCTCTGTCCGAGATTGTCTGTCCAGGGGATATCGCCCATGGGATTCTGATGATAGGTGACCTCATAGTCGTAGACCACCTTCCCCACGCTGTCTGCGTCGCACGAGCCGCTGATCTCGTACCAGGGGTCGTCAGGCAGGCCGTTGCCGTTGGTATCTTTCGACACCATCACGATGCCTGCCTCGTTCATGCCGCCAAAGACGAGGTTCTTCATCTCCTGATAGGCATTGCCCCAGACGGCGAAGTCGCGCTGGCCAGGGATGTTGGCGATGGAGTGGTCGAAATGGAAGGTGATATAGCCTCCCCATCCTCCGAGGGCCACGAGATGTGCGTCGAGGGGTCCGAGGCCCGCCACGTTCTCGTTACACTTGCGGAGCATGTCGGCCTCCGTGTCGCCCTCCTCATATTCTGGGGCGTCGTTGACAAACTGTCCTGGTGCGGGGCGGTACTCGTCGACGGCCTGGATATATTTTGAGTGCTCCTGAGCACTTAAAGGTGAAAAGGTGAAAAGGTGAAAAAGTGAAACACCTATCACCAAACCTTTTCTTGTCATTTTATATCTCATATTCATTCTATTGTGTTTACTTCTTACTTTCCACTTTTAAAAACGTCGCGTGCCCTGGGATATCGCCGGTTTTGACCTTCCAGTCGAAGGTGCCGTCGGGGAGGAAGTGGAGCAACTCGCCACTCGACACGTAGTTCTTCGCATCCATCAGATAGAAATCGCGGTGGATGGGATTCACGATGATGCCGTAGGGCATGCGGATCTTCTGGATCTCAGGGGCCTGGCTGAGGCTGTTGGTGACCACCTGATGGGTGCGCACATTGATGATGCCGTAGGTGACGGTGTTCGTCATCGTCGCCTCGCTCCATTGCGAACCGTAGAAATAGAGTGAGTCGCCTACGATGCAGAGGTCGCTGACGGCCTGGTCGAGATGACCGCCCACCCGCATGCGGCCATCAGCATCCTGCTGCATCCACCAGATGGTCGATGTCTCGTTCATATAGTTACCACGGGCGGTCACCCAGAGTTGACCATACTGGTCTGCCTTCACATGGTGCAGGTTGGCTGCCACATTGATCTTTTCCGTCTCTCGCATCGTCTGCAGGTCGATGACGCTCATCGTACTCTCGTAGCCCTGTCCCGTCATTCCCTGATAACCGCCGCTGTTGGCCACGTAGAGTCTCTGTCCCACGATGGCCATCTCCTCTGGCTGATACCCCACGCTGACGGAGTCGACCTTCTGCAGGGTGAGGGTGTCGACCTTGTAGACACTGCCTAAGGGACTGCTGCTTGCACCATACTGGGTGCCAACATACGACGAGACGTATGCATACCCATCCTTGAAGGTGACATAGCGGCAGTTGGGGATGTTCACCTTTCCGATCCTGACGGCATCAGAGGCACGGGCCACCTCTACCTTGTTCGAGCAGTTGATGACCAGCCACAGACGGGAGCAGTATATCTGACAGTCGTTGCCCACATCACCCAGTGCCATCACCGTCGAGGGGTTACGCTCGGAGTATATATTCCTATAATAATGTGTGGTGGCATCCTGTCCGGAGAGGTCGAGGTAGTCGAGGGTGGCCTTGTTGGAACCCATATTGCCCTCGTTGAGCAGGTACATGCCGACAATCTCGCTCTTCACCGCCTTACCTCCTGTGTTGATATCCTCCATCGGCACCACCATCACATCGTTCCTGCAGGCAGACAGAAATACAAATAAGGACAAAAGGGCATAAGAACATAAGTTTTTGGCATTGGAGCATAGGAGAGAGCATAATAAATATGTTCTTATGTTCTCATGTCTAAAAACAAGAATCTTATGTCTAATCTGTCTTATCATATTTCTACTGTTAATGAGAGGGTATAGTTCCTGCCAGGCATCGGGTAATTCACGATGACCTCGTAGTCCTGATCCAGCACGTTGTTCACCTCTGCCTGGGCTATAAACTTTAAACTATAAACTACAAACTGATAGCGGAGCGAGAGATCGCTGGTATACCAAGGCTCCATATGGTTGTAGAGAATGTTCTCCTGTTCGTCGTATCGCTCGCCGGCATAGATGAACGAGTAGTTCAGATCCCAGTTCTTATAGGAGAGTCCGACGATGGCTGAGCCGGAGTGCCAGGGGATGTAGGGTATCTGGTCGTTGTAGTAACTGTCGGCAGGGTCTGTCACGTCGCGGGCATCCTGATAGGTGTACTGGGCTCTGGCCGTCGCTACGAGGTCCTTTCCGATCTTGAAATCAGCCTCTGCCTCTACGTCGATACCCTTGATGTGGACCTTTCCTAAGTTAAGCATCGTCCAACGGAACTGCTGACCCTTGGGATAGGCCACGATCTTGTCGTGTACCGTATTATAATAAGCGTCGAAGTGCATCTCCGCATGACGGACGATACCTTGGGTAAAGTGCTTGTTCAGCGCAAAGCCTGCATCGTACTGCGTGGCCCGTTCCGGCACGAGGTTCGCATTGCCCATGTCGGTATAATAGAGGTCGTTGAACGTCGGCATACGGAAACTCTGCTTCACGTAGGCCCGCAAAGAGAAAAACGTGCCCCGGAAGGGATAGACGTTCACAAATACTGCCGGAGTCAGTTTTTGAAGTGAAGAGTGAAGAGTGAAGAATGAAGAATTTGCTGCCGCCGAACTATTCTCGTACCCCCGTGCCCCCGTATCTCCGTACTTCCGATATCTATCATTGATAAACGTGGCAAGCAACGACCCCTGCGCCTTCAGGTGCTTGTAGTCGATAGCCGTTGCGAGACTGACAAGGTTGGAGATACGGGTGGGATAGGCGAAGTTCCAGATGTCGGCATCGAGTTTGTTCCACTTGAAGTCGTAACTCAGCGAGGCACTCCAGTTGGGCAGCAGTTCGAGCACATTGGCTGTCGAGAAGTAGATCTCCTGCTGTTTGTAGCGGTTGTCTACGGGCAGTTGCGTGGAGTCCTTATTCACGTAGTGAGTGTTGTAGTAGGCATATTTCGCCAGCCAGCGGGTGGCGAACTTATCACCTACGCTCTTGTCATAGGCAGCCTGGAAGAAGGTGTTCAGATCCTGCTGCCGCTCTCCCCGTCGCCACACGTTGTTCACAATAGCCCCGGGGATGCCACGGGCGGAGTTGTAGAGATAACCCTTTACCTGCCAACTGCCCTGCCAGAGCCGTCCGTAGAGGTTCGCCTCGATACGCTCAGCATGGATGTCGCCGTTCTGACGCACAGCCGTCGTGTCCCAGGCGGTCGTCCCGTCGGGATAGCGCCGCTCATAGCGGAACTTGTATTTCCCGCTGGCCGTCAGGAACCCCGCACTCACACTGCTGCTGACCGTCTCCGACAGTTTTTGCTCCCAGAGAACTGACAATCGTAACATATCACTGCTTCCATACTGCGCCTTAAACCGCAGATGAGTATTCTCGTACCTCCGCACCCCCGTACCTCCGTACCTCCGAAACTCGGGCTCCTTCGTTCGTATATAGATCGATCCTGCGTTCCCAAAGTCGGAGGCTGGCTGGAAGATGGCACTCTTCTGTCCGTTATAGAGCGTGATTTCCTCCACGTTGTCGAGCGAGAACTGTCCGAGGTCTATCTGTCCGTTCTGGGCGTTGCCCAGTGCCACTCCGTCGTAACTGATGCCGAGGTGATGGGTACCCATCGATCGGATGTTGACGGTCTTGATACCCCCTACGCCACCATAGTCCTTCAGTTGGATGCCAGAGAAATAGCGCAGGGCGTCGGCCACGGAGTGCGTATTGAGCCGCTCCAGCATCTCGCCGTTCAGTTTCTGACTCGGCACCACCTCCCGCATGGCAGGCTTTGACACAACGACAATCTCCCGCACGTGCTGTACAGAATCCAGCCTGCCTTGGGCAAAGGTGAAAGGGTGAAAAAGTGAAAAAACGAATATAAGCGGCAGAATCCTCTGCCACCAAAGCATTCTACAGACTCCAGTCTCTTGACTCCAGACTCCTCTCAAATACTTTTTCACCTTTTCACTCTTTCACTTTTTCACCTTTTCAATCTAACCCCAGAGATTGATAGATGGCAACGTTGTCATCGGCAGGTCTTCTGACTTACCGTCCGGTCGCAGACGTCTTCCCGATAATCTCAGTGACTCTGTGTCTGCTCCGATAAGGACGGCTTACAGCAGCGGGACTGTTCAGGATTTACACCTGATTCCCTATTAATCACTCCATAGTGAACCGATTCTGGGTGCAAAGTTACGAATAAGTGAGAAGATAACCAAAAGTTTTCAGAGTTTTCTGGGATTGAGACCGAAAGCCATCGTATCTTTGCACCATCAAACAAAACATTTTATTATAACAATTTAAAAAAAGAAAGGAAAAAGATTATGGCAAAGACTCCAGTATCGATGACAATCGATGGTTACAAAGAGAGAGAAGTGTTTTTATAATATTTAGCCGAAAGTTCTAGACTTTCGGTTTTTTTTACGAATGCCCACTACTTGTTGAGTAGGGGATAAGTAAGGGATGCCTCCTATAGGGGTATGGAAGGCAGAAAGTTAGGAAAGAAATTGGAATAATTAGAATAATTATGCCAGAAATTAGAATAAAACATTGTTTCTTATCATCTTTAGTATAAATTTTTGGTCATTATTCTCATTTCTTTCCTAAAAAGTTGTATCTTTGCAGCGATGAATAGCGAAACGATTCAACTGAAGGACCTGAGCATCGGTTACCAGACAAAGCATAGCGTCAAGACGGTGGCCGAGGGTATCAGCGGCAGCATACGCAGCGGTGAGTTGACGTGTCTGCTGGGTGCCAACGGTGTGGGGAAGTCGACCTTGTTGCGCACGCTCTCTGCCTTCCAGCCTGCTATCAGAGGGGAGATTTTGTTTACAGTTTACAGTTTACGGTTTACAGATGATTACACTGACGGATCTGAAGGGCTTGCCAGCAAATCAACTGTACGCTCGGCTTTGCCGCTTGCTACCGCAGGGACGCAAGAACTTAAACCGTCAACAGTAAACACAAAAGAAATAGCCTCTCTGTCGGACAAGGACCTGAGCAAACTGATTGGGGTGGTGCTGACGGAGAAGCCCGACGTGAGGAACATGTCCGTCAGGGAATTGGTATCGCTGGGGCGATCACCCTATACAGGCTTTTGGGGGACCTACTCCGAGGAAGACCTCCGCATCGTGGATGAGGCCATCGAGATGGTGGGTGTCAAGAGCCTTACCCGCCGGCCTATTCACACCCTCAGCGACGGCGAGCGGCAGAAGGTGATGATTGCCAAGGCGCTGGCCCAGCAGACGCCCGTCATCTTTCTCGACGAGCCGACGGCCTTCCTCGACTATCCAAGCAAGGTGGAGGTGCTGCTATTGCTGCGTAGCATCAGCCGTCAGGCGCAGAAGACCATCTTCCTCTCTACCCACGACGTGGAACTGGCACTCCAGTTGGCTGACACCATCTGGCTGATGAGGAAAGCAGAGGAAGGAGACATGAGTCCTATGACTATCGGCTCGCCTGAGGCATTAGCGGCAAGTGGCGACCTCGGGCGGTTCATCGAACGGGAGAACATCGTCTTCGACAAGGAGACGCTTACCATCAGGGTAAAGAAGTAGTCATAAATTTCAAAGTTTAAACTTCAAATTTCAAAATCTATGATATTCGGACACGGTGACGACGCCTATCGTTATGGCGCACAAATCAAGATGGACTTCAGTTCCAACATCTATTTCGGCGCTGACCTGTCGGGGTTGCAGGCACACTTGGCAAGCCGTTTCGGCATCGTGGGCCATTATCCTGAGCCGGAGGCCGTAGGGCTGGAGAGGATGCTGGCCGAGAAGTTCGGCGTACCAGAGGAGACCATTATGGTCACCAATGGTGCTACGGAGGCTATCTACCTCATCGCACAACTCTACAGCGGATGGGCATCCATCATCCCGCAGCCGACCTTTACGGAATACGAGGATGCCTGTAAGATCTATAATCACCTGCTGTCGTATAATACTGACGATGAACTCGAGATTCTGCCAGAAGACCGCCTCTACTGGCTCTGCAATCCCAACAACCCTACAGGCAACGTGATGAACAAGCACCTCATCAGCCACATCATCCGCCAGCACCCCCGTTATCTCTACGTGATCGACCAGTCGTATGAGGACTATACGCTCAGTCCGATGCTCAAACCTCACGATCTGACCGACTGCTATAATGTGATGCTCGTCCACTCGCTCTCGAAGAAATACTGTATCCCAGGCCTGCGATTAGGGTATATCTTCAGTTCGCCCATTATCATCGACCGCCTGCTGCAGATCCGTCAGCCCTGGACCGTCAATGCCGTCGCCATCGAGGCGGGTAAATACCTGTTGGAGCATGATCCGAAGATGGTACCCGACCTCCCTGACTATCTGGCAGAGGCCCAGCGCCTGCGCCAACAACTGTCGGCCATCGACGGACTGCTGGTGATGGACACGGCGACGCACTTCATGCTGGTGAACATCGATCATGGCGACACCCACGACCTGAAGAAATGGCTCATCGACCATTACGGCATCCTGATTCGGGATGCCTCCAACTTCCGTAGTCTCGACAATCATTGTTTCAGGGTGACAGCCCGCACACCGGAAGAAGACGACCGTCTCGTCGAAGCCCTTAATGCGTATTTGAATTCTTATTGATGATATATCGCTGATAATATGTCAGCAGCAGTGTCGTCATCGGCAGGGCGATAATCATGCCCAGTACGCCTAATAATGAACCCCATATCGACAGCGATAGGAGGATGATGGCAGAGTTCAGGCCCGTCACCTTGCCCATGATCTTCGGTGTGAGGAACGTATCCTGGATGGTTTGCACCACGGCAAACACAATGAGTGCCATGAGCATGATGGCCCAGAAGTTCTCGCCGGTCTCGGCCGCTTTGACAATTGCCAGAAGGATTGTTGGGATGAAACCGACAAGTTGGAGGTAGGGTACCATGTTCAGCAGGCCGATGAACAGGCCGAGGCCGATGGCCATAGGGAAGTCGATGATGACAAAACCTATGCTGAAGAGGATGCCGACACACAGCGCCACGATGCCCTGACCACGGAAATACTTGTTCATGCCAACCTCGATGTCGCTCATCAACTGGATGGCAAAATGGCGATACTTGATGGGCAGCAGGTTAGGCCAGTCGTTGCAGATCTTCTCGTAGTCGAGCAGGATGAAGAGAGTGTAGAGGAACACCATCGTCAGGGAGAAAACACCCGACACGACGCTGATAGACTGCATGATGAATTCCCACACCTTAGGCACAGCCGACTTGATACCTTCGAGGAAGCCTGTCTGGGTCACGATGCCTTTAATCTCGTCGATGGTCAGGTGCTCACGCAGAAACTTCTGAAGGATGTTGGGGATGTTGCTGAGTGTCTCCGACTGGGAGAGATAGTTTACCAGCAGGTTCTTGACATGGACACTCTCTTCAATCATCGGTGGTATGACAAGAAAGGAAAGCCCCGTCAGCACGCCACCCACAACGATGAAAGAGCACAGGATGCCGAGGATGCGGTACTTCATCCGGCAACGGAACTGGAAGAACTTGACCATCGGGAACAACAGGTAGGAGATGAGCCATGCCAGGAAGAAGGGCGTCAGCACCCCACTCAGCCTATTGAGCAGCATGACGATGCCGACAACAATGATCACTGCCACCAGGCCGCGAACAAACGTATCGAAGGTTATCTCTTGACGATTCATGTCTGTTATAATCAATGCTTTCTGCTGCAAAGGTACGATTAAGCGGGGAGAATACCAAAGAAATCATGAAGTTTCTTCGTATTTTCAAGCGTAAATACCATCGAGTATCGTTCAATGGTAAGTTATTTTTAGGGTAGCGCAAAGCGTTGCGGCTGTTTTTTGCGCAAAAGTGTTGCGTATTCAGATATTTTGTCGTTCCTTTGCATTGTTGGAATGGCAGTAGATATCGTACCTGTCTTATCTCTCGCCGGGACAACCACACAAAAATTCAATATAAATGTGAAAGAACCGTCTGCTTGATGAAATCAGACGGTTTTTATTATTGCTCCAAGCGCAACGCGTTGCGTAATAAATCATATATATGATGCGTTTTATTGAGACAGAATCCACTAATTTTGCAATTGTTATCCCAAAACGTTCAAAACTTGAAGAAACGTATATCACAGCGCGACATAGCCAAGATCCTCGGAATTAATGTTTCGACGGTATCACGGGCACTGAGAGGCCAAAGCGGCGTGAGTGCTGCTTTGAAGGAGAAGATAGAGCGGTTGGCCCAGGAACAGTGTTATCGCCCGAACCCCTTTGCCATCAGTCTTCGCTTCGATACCACCCGCACCATCGGCATTGTGGTGCCCGACGTGTCGTTCGGCCCCTATGCTCACTTTGTGAAGCGGGTGGAGGCAGAAGCCAGAAAGGCGGGACTGCTGTGTATCATCATGGACTCTGACGACAGTTATGCTGGTGAGGTGGAGTGTGTGGAACTTCTCGAAAGCATGCACGTAGAAGGCGTCATCCTCAGCCTGTCTCAGGAAACGACGGATTTTACCCACCTGGAACGGCTGAAGCGGAATCACATACCTTTGGTCCTGTTCGACCGGACGGCAGACATCGATATCTCATCTGTTGCCATCAATGATGAGCAACTCGCCCGACAGGCCACGCTTCATCTGATTGACGGCGGGGCCCGGCGCATTGCTTTCTTAGGAGGACCAAACCTGCTCAAACAGACTACAGACCGCAAGCATGGCTATATCGAGGCCTTGCACGAACGGGGCATTCCTGTCAGGAAAGAATTGGTGAAGTGCAGTTCTCTCAATTTCAACTCTGGCCTGTCTGACACACTCGAACTGCTGAGCCTGCCGGAACCGCCTGATGCCATCGTTGCTGTTCACGGATTGTTAGCCGTCTCGTCCATTCAGGCTGTTGTCAGCAAGGGATTGCATGTGCCAGAGGATATGTCGATTATCGGGTTCATGAGTGACTGGGTGTCGGAGATGGTAACTCCCCGGATAACGTTTGTAAGACACAGCCCGAAAGAGTTTGGCACGAAAGTCTTCAAGTTGCTGCAAGATCAGATGAACGGCCATGACGAGGTCTGCCATGTTACCGCCGGTGCACGGCTGGAAGTGAGGGAAAGCACCCGGAAAGTGCCTTAAGGTATCTGTTACTCCTTCTTTGTTTTTTCAAAAATCTCTCAAATCGCTTTGATATGTCGGCGATTGTTTGTATCTTTGTGCCAGAATTATCAATATCTCAAAATCATGCATAAAAGAATCAGACTTTTTCCTCTCCTGATGCTGTTCCTCTGCGCAGGCAGCATTCAGGCACAGGACCGGCTCTATGCCGACGAGTTCCCACTTGGTGACGTCACATTGCTCGACGGTCCGCTGAAACATGCCCGCGACCTGAACATCAAGGTACTGCTGCAGTACGACAACGACCGCCTGTTGGCTCCTTTCCTGAAGGAGGCCGGCCTCACCCCGAAGGGCGAGTTGTATCCTAACTGGGCAGGACTGGACGGTCATGTGGGTGGCCACTATCTGACCGCCTTGGCCATGAACGCCGCTACGGGCAGCAAGGAATGCCAGGAGCGCATGGAATACTGGATCAGCGAGTTGCAGGCCTGTGCCGATGCCAATGCCAAGAACCATCCCTCATGGGGCAAAGGCTACATCGGTGGTGTGCCCAATAGCGACCGTGTCTGGTCTACCTTCAAACAGGGCGACTTCAAGGCCTACTTCGGTTCGTGGGTGCCGTTCTATAATGTCCATAAGATCTATGCCGGTCTGCGCGATGCCTGGGTCTATTGCGGCAACGAACAGGCCAAGTCACTCTTCCTCGGCCTGTGCGACTGGGCCATCAACCTGACGGCAGGACTCACGGACCAGCAGATGGAACGGGCACTCGATACGGAGCACGGTGGCATGAACGAGGTGCTGGCTGATGCCTATGCCATCACGGGCGACAAGAAGTATCTCGACGTGGCCAAGCGCTTCTCCCACCGTCGCCTGTTGAATCCTCTCTCCCAGCGGCAGGACTGTCTCGACAACCTGCATGCCAATACCCAGGTGCCGAAGGTGGTGGGGTTCGAGCGTATCGCCGAACTCTCGGGCGATGAGGCCTACCACAATGCCGGTATCTATTTCTGGGACATCGTCACGGGTGAGCGTTCGCTGGCCTTTGGTGGCAACAGCCGTCGTGAGCACTTCCCCAGCAAGGAGGCCTGCAAGGATTTTGTCAATGATATCGACGGTCCGGAGAGTTGTAACACGAACAACATGCTGAAACTCTCTGAGGAGTTGCACCGCCGCAATCCCGAGGCACGCTTCGCCGACTACTACGAACTGGCTACCTTCAACCACATCCTCTCTACCCAACACCCCGAGCATGGCGGCTATGTCTACTTCACCTCCGCCCGTCCGCGTCATTATCGCAACTACTCGGCTCCCAACGAGGCCATGTGGTGCTGTGTGGGAACGGGTATGGAGAACCACGGCAAGTATGGTCAGTTTATCTATACCCATGTGGGTAATGCTTTGTATGTGAACCTCTTCGTGGCTTCTGAATTGAACTGGAAGGCGAAAGGTGTCACCATTCGTCAGGAGACCGGTTTCCCCTATGCCGAGACCAGTAAGATAACCATTGCTGAGGGCAAGGGCAAGTTCGCACTCAACGTCCGCTATCCGGGTTGGGTGAAGCCGGGACAGTTTGCTGTGAAGGTGAACGGTCAGCCCGTCGCCATCGTCACAGGTCCTTCGTCGTATGTCACCATCGACCGCCAGTGGAAGAAGGGTGACGTAGTGGAAATCAACTTCCCGATGTATAACTATGTGAAATATATGCCCAACCTGCCACAGTACATCGCCCTGATGCACGGTCCCGTCATGCTGGCCATGAAGACTGGCACGGAGGACCTCGCCATGCTGATAGCCGACGACAGCCGTTTCGGACAGTTGGCCGTGGGCAAGAAACTGCCTACCGACCAGGCACCTATCCTTATTAATAATAATATTGAGGACATCGCCAACCAGTTGCAGCCCGTAGCAGGCAAGCCGTTACATTTCACGCTCTCTACCAAGATGGTCAACGAGATTCGCAATGAACTGATGCCCTTCTTCGAACTCCACGACAGCCGTTACATGATGTACTGGCTCGCCCTCTCGGAGGACAACTATCAAGGCTATCTCGACAACCTGGCCAAACAGGAGCAGGAGCGTCAGGCATTGGAGGACCGTACAGTGGACAAGGTGCAACCAGGTGAGCAACAGCCAGAGTCAGACCATTTTATGGAGACGGATGACTCGTTTGTGGGCAACTCCAACGACGTGTTCTACCGTGACGCCAGCAACGGCCACTACTTCAGTTATCTGATGCAGACGGGTGGACAGACCAACCTCAGCCTGCGCCTGAAATACTGGGGTGTGGGCGAGTGGAAGAGTCATGAGTTTGACATCTTCGTCGACGACGTGCTGGTGACCTCCGTGAACAACACGGGTAAGTATCGTATCTCAGAGTTCAAGTACGAGACCTACCCTGTGCCCGAGGAGGCACTGAAGGGTAAGAAGCAGGTACGGGTGAAGTTTGTGGCCAAGCCCCACCGTCAGATCGGTGAGATCTATGAGGTGAGGCTGGTCAGATAGTCTCTGCGAGCAAGTGTGACGCAAGGATCTTCACACCTATCAGTATCAGGATAACGCCTCCCAGCAGTTCAGGTTTCAAACGCTGGGAGGCGCTTTTGCCGAAGCGGGCCCCCACCTGATAGCCGATGAGACTGAAAAGGAACGACACCGCTCCGATGATGATAAGTGGCAGCGTAAGTTGCCCCACAGATGTATAGCCAGTGCAGGCAAAGGAGATGCCGACGGCCAGGGCATCGATGCTGGTGGCAACGGCCAGCAGCAACTGGGTGCGCAGTCGACGGGGATTGAAATGCTGTTCCTCCTCGGGATGCAGGCTCTCCCACACCATCCGGCCGCCAATGAAAGCCAGGAGCCCGAAGGCAATCCAGTGGTCATAGGCCTCCATATAGGTCTGGAAGTGGCTGATGCCCAGCCAACCTATCAACGGCATCATTGCCTGAAATAGTCCGAATAGCAGAGCCATTCTAAAGTTTACGGTTAACGGTTTACAGTTTACAGTTGATTTGCTGGCAAGCCCGCTGACGATCGATACCGTCAGGCAGTCCATCGCCAGTGCCACAGCCAGGAGGATGATATCTATCAGACTCATTTCGGTGGCAAAGATACATGATTTCATGCAATAAACAAAAGAAATGTCATATTTTCTTTGTACCTTTGTCGGCAAATACGGTTTTGAATATGGTAAAAGCATTCCGAGTAGTCAGCGTCGTATCGACGTTTTTGTTGTTGCTTGTCGCCACGATGGGACAGGCGAAGGGAGAGGCGGGCCTGAAACCTCGCCTCGTAGTGTGTACCGACATAGCCCCTGCAGATGTCGAACCCGACGATATGGAGTCGATGGTGAGGCTGATGGCTTATGCCGACCAGTATGAGATAGAGGCGCTGATCACTACCGTCGGGTGGAACTGCGACCCTTACCCCGTGGAGTGGGCGGTTTATCTGCAGCGCGTCATCGAGGCCTATAGGAAGGATGTGCCAAACCTGATGAAGCGCTCTGCCCAACCGTCGTTCCTGCCGCTTGAAGAGGAGAACGGCGCTCAACAGTTGGGCTATTGGCCTAGTGCCGACTATCTGAAAGGTCGTGCCGTGATGGGCAGTCAGCGAGGGGGCATCAAGGTGATCGGCGAGGGCAACGACTCGCCTGGCAGTGAATTGCTCATCCGACTGGCCGACGAGGCTGACGACCGTCCCATCTATGTCGCTGCCTGGGGTGGTGCGAACACCCTGGCGCAGGCTGTCTGGCGCGTGAAGCAGACAAGATCGGCTGAGGCCCTGAAGCGTTTCGTAAATAAGTTCCGCATCTATACCATCACTGACCAGGACATGCAGTATAATAGACGTATGGATCGTGCCTACAGTTCTCACCAATGGCTGCGGAAGGACTTTAACCGTGACCTTCTGTTCGTCTGGGACGAAGGAACGTGGCAGGCGCAGTGCGAACTGGGCAAGCGTTACTGGCCGCAGCATCAGGCGCTCATCCAGGGCAAGGGAGCCCTGGGCAGGGAGTATCCTGACTACAAGTGGGGTGTCGAGGGCGATACGCCCAGTTTCCTCTATCTGATGCCCAATGGGCTCAACGATCCGGAAGATCCCCGTCAGGCAGGATGGGCGGGCTATCACGAGAGGGGGCTGTGCGCCGACTCGCTGACCACGGCCTGGACCAGTTGGCAGGAGCCTGTTCGTAGCATCAGCATAGGCTATAAGATGCGTTTCTACCCTGATGAACTGAACGACTTTACGGCCCGTATGCAATGGGCTGCCGAAGGACAGGGCAACCATAACCCCCAGATTCGTCTGGCCTCAGATGTGAAGGATAAGCAACAGCCCCTATCTCCTGTTAATATGAAGGTGAAGGCTGGTGACACCCTCACCCTCGATGCCTCAGACTCTTCAGATCCTGATGGCGACCGTCTGGCGTTCCTCTGGTGGCTGCAGCCTGAGATAGGCACAACAAAAGTGGCTATCAGCCAGCCAGACCAGCCGATAGCCACGATTCATATTCCAGCGGATGCCAAGGGGCAGACTCTGCATGTCATCTGTGAGGTACACGATGACGGACCTTTCCGTCTGGTAGCCTACCGTCGCCTGATTCTCAGTATCGAGTAGGCTGCCTGTCAGCAGACCTCTCAGCCCACCTGACTGCCAGGTTTTACATCTTTGGTTGTCGTCACCACGCTGAGGCTCTCGTCTGCGTCGACGGCAGAGAGGATCATACCCTGGCTCTCGATGCCCATCATCTGACGGGGGGCGAAGTTGGCCACGAAGAGGATACGCTTGCCGATGAGTTCCTCGGGGTTCTCATAAAAGGCAGCGATACCTGAGCAGATAGTACGGTCTGTGCCTGAGCCGTCGTCGATGGTGAACTGCAGCAGTTTCTTCGATTTCTTCACTTTCTGGCAGTCCTTCACCAGCCCGACGCGGATGTCGAGTTTCTCAAAGTCCTCGAACGAGACGGTATCCTTGATGGGCGCAGCCTTATAGGCAGCAGCCTCATTGGCTTTCTTGGTGGCCTCGAGTTTGTCGAGCTGCTTCTGGATCACCTCGTCCTCAATCTTCTCGAAGAGCAGGGCAGGCTCACCCAACTGGTGGCCAGCCTTCAGGAGGTCTGTGCTACCCAGTTGCTCCCACTCGAACGAGTCAATATTGAGCATCTCGCGGAGTTTCTTGCTCGAGAACGGCAGGAACGGCTCGAAGGCGATGGCGAGGTTGGCCGTCAACTGCAAACAGATGTTGAGAATAGTCTCGCAACGCTTGGGATCAGTCTTCCACACCTTCCACGGCTCGCACTCGGTGATATAGCGGTTGCCGATGCGGGCGAGGTTCATGGCCTCGAACTGGGCATCGCGGAACTTGAACTGCTCCAGCAGCGTCTCCACCTTCTCCTTCACGTCCTTGAACTCCTCCAGGGCGGCCTTATCGACGTCCTGCAGTTCGCCACAGGCAGGCACCACACCGTTCCAGTATTTCTTTGTCAACTGGAGGGCACGGTTCACGAAGTTACCATACACGGCCACCAGTTCGTTGTTATTGCGATCCTGGAAGTCCTTCCAGGTGAAGTTGTTGTCCTTGGTCTCAGGGGCATTGGCGGTGAGCACATATCTCAGAACATCCTGCTTGCCAGGCATGTCGACGAGATACTCATGCAGCCAGACGGCCCAGTTACGAGAGGTCGAGATCTTGTCATTCTCGAGATTCAGGAACTCGTTGGCAGGCACGTTGTCAGGCATGATAAATTTGCCGTGGGCCTTCATCATCACGGGGAAGATGATGCAGTGGAACACGATGTTGTCCTTGCCGATGAAGTGTACGAGGCGCGTGTCCTCGTCCTGCCACCACTTCTCCCAGTTGCCCCATTTCTCAGGCTCCTTGGCGCACAACTCGACGGTGTTCGACACATAGCCGATGGGCGCGTCGAACCACACATAGAGCACCTTGCCATCGGCTCCCTCGATGGGCACGGGGATGCCCCAGTCGAGGTCGCGGGTCATGGCACGGGGCTGCAGGTCCATGTCGAGCCACGACTTGCACTGGCCGTACACGTTCGGCCGCCACTCCTTATGCTCCTCGAGGATCCACTGCTTCAGCCAGTCCTGATACTCGTTCAGCGGCAGATACCAGTTCTTCGTCTCCTTCATCACGGGCGTAGAGCCGGAGATGGTCGACTTCGGATTGATGAGTTCCGTGGGCGAGAGGTCACGACCGCACTTCTCGCACTGGTCGCCGTAGGCACCCTGGTTGTGGCAGTAGGGGCACTCGCCCGTCACATAACGGTCTGCGAGGAACTGCTTGGCCTCCTCGTCGTAGAGTTGGGCGGTGGTCTCCTCCGTCAGTTTGCCCTCGTCGTAGAGTTTGCGGAACCAGTCGGCGGCAAACTTGTGGTGCGTCTCCGAGGTCGTACGGCTATAGATGTCGAACGAGATGCCGAACTCCTCGAACGAGTCCTTGATCATCTTGTGATAGCGGTCCACCACGTCCTGTGGCGTGATGCCCTCCTTACGGGCACGGACGGTGATGGGTACACCGTGCTCATCCGAACCTCCGATAAACAGCACCTCGCGCTTCTTCAGTCTCAGATAGCGCACATAGATATCAGCAGGCACATACACACCTGCCAGATGGCCGATATGCACGCCGCCGTTGGCATAGGGCAGCGCCGACGTCACCGTCGTGCGCTTAAAAGTCTTGTTTTCCATTCCTTAAATACGTATTTATTGATTTTGGCTGCAAAGGTAGTGCAAATCGAGCGAAATGCAAAATAAAATGCAACTAATTTCAATGATTATTCTTATCTTTGCACCAAAAAAGAGACAAAGACTTAGGCTCAACCCGTGCCTGATGTATTATGCAGGCATCAGCGACGAAGCACAATGTGCATTTAAGTATTCATTTAATTAGGAAGATGATGTAAAAAACTGTCTGTAAGCGTTAAAGTATCTTAAAAGATAGTAAAAACCCGTCAACCTTTTGGGTTTTCTCAGTTATATCTATGTAGAAAGTCTACAAATGAAGACGTTTAATCATTTTAAAAGTTTAGTAGTTATGAAAAAGAATTTGTTATTTACGATGAGTGTCGTGCTGCTGATGGCCGGCATGGTGACGACGGCTTGCAGTAGTGATGATAATGATGATCCCAAAACACCTGAGGATCCAACAGAGACAGTTATCAGTAGAGATGATGGCAAAATTATTCCAGTTCCTGGAGACAAAAGTAACTTTGATGATCTTTATGATTTCTTTAATAAGGAATTACCACTTACGTCATGGGGTGAGAATAATAGTGCATTCCACCTTGACAATTCTGAAACTTGCTATTTCATAAATAGTTATGACGATTTAAAAGCAATCTATACAGGTAAGGAGCAAATGCCATCGATTGATTTTAAGTCATATACATTAATTATCGGGCAGAAATTATCAAACAATGTTTATCAGAATCTTGATAAACAATCCTTTTACGAAAGAGACGGGGTAACTTATCTTGATTTATACTTTTCTGGTGATATTGTTTTGCCTATGTTAGTGTATTTTAATTATTGGGGCCTCTATCCGAAAATGAGCAAAAGAGATATTAATGTTAACATAATTGAAATAGCCTTCTGATCATGATCAGACAATCAGGAGGAACGCCCTCTGACGTATCGCTATTCTCAGAACACAAGTCAGGAATGATGTGTAAATTTGTCACATGTTTGTGATAATTCCTACGCTAATACCTGTAAGTCTGGATAGTTGGCGGATGCTCCTGACTTTTATCGCTCAGACATTGAATTGAAACGCTTAGATGTATCCTGAAAGCGTTTCGTATAGGCAGGTTTTTGCTCTGACAAAAGCCATAACTGTCTATTTCCCAGCCATATAAGCCCATCGGCATTGAAACGCTGAATTTATTCATCGTATTCAGATTATGCCTATCTTTGCAGCCGACGATTTATAAATTAAAAAGTGAAATTATGGCTACACACTTTTTATTATATTATCACCTTAATTCATACACACACAGATGATGATGAAGAAACTAATAGGGGTTATGGTATTAGGAGCGGTTGTGCTCCTGGCGGGCTGTAACGGTGACAAGGCTCAGATGCTGCAGCAATTAGAGCAATTGGAACAGCAGAACCGTTCCGGCCAGCCGATGCTGAACGACTCGCTGGCCGAGTCGTTAGTCAACTACTTCGATCGTCATGGCGATGCCAACGAAAGGATGCGCTCCCGCTATATCCTCGGCCGCACCTACTATTGCCTCGACGAGCTCCCCCGTGCCTTGGAAATGTATAACGAAGCCGCCGACTGCGCCGATACCACATCAGCGGACTGCAATTATAAGGTACTGAGTCGTATCCATGCTCAGAGTGCGAATATTTTTCATAAGCAGGTACAGCCTCGTAGCCAGTTAATGGAATTAAGAATCGCAGAATATTATGCTTGGAAAGGATGTGATTCTTTGCAAGCTATAGAATGTTATGCACAACAGGGAGATGCTTATGATTATTTAAAACAGCCAGATTCTTTAATAATGATCAAGAGTAATGCTTCTTGTTTGTTTCAAAGAATTGGACAAATGGAACGTTCTGCACAAACATTAAGCCCTGCGATAACTGCACTAATTGAGAAAGGCGATATAGCCAGAGCAAGATTATTTTGTCATCTGTATGAAACAAAATCTGGTTTGTTTGATGAAAAGGATAACATTGTATCGGGGCGTGAGATCTATTATTATGCGAAAGGTTGTCTTTTATTGGCCATTCATCAGTTGGACTCTGCCGAATTCATCTTTAGAAAGGAATTACTGTATGGCAAAGACTTAAATAACCAAATAGCAGCTTATAAAGGACTTCAAAAAGTTTTTGAGCAGAAACGTATTCCAGATTCTATTGCCAAGTATGCCAATCTTGGCTATATTCTGAACGATTCTGCCTATTCCTCGTCAGAAATGCAAAACATCCAGAAGTTTCAAGCCTCTTACAACTATAACCACCATAAACTGCTTGCAGAACAAAGTAAAAGAGAAGCAGATATTTCCATGATTCTCTTTATTAGTTTTGCAGTTATCTTTTTGGTTGGAGGTGGTGCTGCATTCGCTTTTTATAGATCAAAGAAGCTAATAGAACTTGAAGAATATCGCCAAAACTTAGAAACATTGGGAAAAATCCAGTCAGAGCTACAAGAACTATGTGGTGAAGATGCCGATTTCCCAGCATTGATTGCCAGAAAGAATGAAGAGATAAGTCATTTGCAAGACCGGATATCGGAATATCAAAAACATCAAACAGACAAAGAAAAGGCAAACTTAGAGGATAGATTGATCCACGCGAAGGTCGTGAAAGATTTGTCAGGTCTGTTAGATGAGAATCCTGTCCGGCAAGCCTCCCGTGAACAGATTCGTCAAATCACCAACCTGATTAATGAGCAAATTCCTTCTTTTTATAATGAACTCAATTCCTCTGTCGTCTTACGACCTGTAGAGTATGAGGTTTGTATGTTGATCCGTTGTCATTTTAAACCTTCGAGTGTAGGTAAGCTGTTAGGTCTTGATGAGGCATACGTTTCAAATGTCAGAAGAAGAATTTTGCACAAAATATATGGTTTAGAAGGTAATCCGAGGGATTTGGACGAGCGGATTATGATAATTTCCTAACCTTTCATTTCCTTTCACTTTACAACTTGTAAGTTTTTGAAAGGTGTTTTCGGTCTCGGAAACACCTTTAGTATTCTTGTTTTTCTCTAAATTTGCCTCCGATTTCCAATAAACATATTAATAAACGACTAATAGTTACAATCAAGATGAAAAGAACAGTATTTGCAATCAATCAAAATGGTCAAGAAGACCGCCCCCGTGATCACCCGTAATCACCAGTTGGATATATCACTATGGCTGCTTGATATTATTTACTTTTTAAAATATTTAAATTATTAAATAAAAATTTAAGATATGAGATTACTTGCTAAATTATTTTTCACGTCATTCATTTTTGCTTTAAATAGTTGTACTGATTTTGATGAGGCAAACAAAAATATATCCCCCAATTATGTGAAGACTAGTATTTCATCAGAAGAAGCGGCACAATTAGCCATAGACATGGCGGAAAAAATGGCTGTCAACACTCGGGGGAATGACAAACAAAGAGAGGTTGGAGAGGTGTATGTTTGGAAGACAAAAGACATATGCAAATATGAAAGTACGACAAGAGCCTCAAGTAAATTAGAATTATTGCCAGACACTCTTTTGTACGTTGTTAATTTCAAAGATTCCAATGGTTATGTGTTAGTTTCTGCCGACAAAAGATTGGGAGAAGTAGTAGGCATTGTAGATAAAGGCAGTCTTAAACCTTCAGGCGAAATAGATAATCCTGGGTTGAATTTGTATTTGAATGAACTTTGCCTATACTATGCAGAACAACTTAGCTATTCATATAGAACTATTACTAGAAGTTCATCTTATACAGATTGGGAAATAGCAGAACGAAAAGGACCACTAACATGGACAGAATGGCATCAACATGCCCCATATAACAATAATTGCCCCATTATAAATGGATTTCACGCTCTTGCCGGTTGTGTTGCCATTGCTATTGGCCAGATTATGGCATATCATCACGCACCAACAACAGACGGTGGTTATGCCTATTTATGGAATGAAATGGGTAATCCTTACGAAATACCTCAGACAACAGCTGGAGAAGTTTCTGTTGCGATACTTATAGCAAGAATAGGTAGCATGGTAGGGATGAACTATGGCTTGAATTCTTCAGGAGCAAGCCCAACAAGTGCGATTAATGGTTTTGAAGAAATGGGATACCATTATGAGTTGTATCCGAATGGTTATTCAATTGATGCTTGCTGGACGGAGATTGATAATAACCGCCCATTCTATATTCGTGGGGGGATCGGCCTGAACCAAGGAGGTCACGCATGGGTTATAGATGGATACATGATAGAAGAAAGGGTTAACATTAACGACCCCAGTGATATTCAATACAGAGATTATGTACGCTGTAACTGGGGCTGGGGAGGCAGCGACAACGGTTTTTATATAACAGATCCGTTGGCTGCACCAAATTACTCCTATAACAATCATGTTATTACAAATATATATCCTATAAGTTACAATGTTAATTAGTGCAATAGAGTATGAAAATATTTAATGTTATTTTATGCCTTATGGCATGTGTCCTGTGTTCTTGCACGAACACTGATGATGATTATAATACAAACAAAGTCAATGAGACACCAGTAATTAGTGAGTACATCTTGCCAGATACAGATTATTCCATTTCTTCAAAAGAATTTCTCAGTCTTTTCTCAGAGAAAAGCTGGAAGCTGGTCCGATTAGAATATATCTTGGAAGATGGGTCGGTATTAGATCATGTAACTATTGATGGCGTGGATTATGATTTGTTGGAAATTGGGGTTGACGGAATGTCTTTGCCAAACTTTTCAGTTACAGGTGATTCTAGAATCAAGGAATATATCTATGTTGACGATGTTCCATCTGCATGGGTGAATGGTCTCTGTTATGACTTGGGCAATTTTACATATGATGAATGCAATAATCTGTTGACCATTCAAATGAATTCTTTCAAAGAAAGCTGGCTAAACGGGAAGCACAGGATATTACAGCTTAATGATGATGAATTAGTTGTTTCTTGCAATGTGTTCCTTTCAAAGAGTATTGGGAAAGACGTCCAATATGGCATATTGAAGTATAGATGTATGACCGAAGAAGAACAGTTTTACTTTGATGAGAACTATAAAAAGAAAGTAGCAAATTAGCATCCGGAGATAAGGCTTCCCGCAGTGGTGAAGGTAAACCGCCATCAAAATGACATCACTGTCTATAATCACAAAGTCTGGATGGAGCGTATACATGCCTTGATTTCTAACTTTTCGGGGCAATTTGTTCACATTTTTTCTAGACTGGCTTATAATCTCGTATTATCTAAATTTGTAGCAGAAATGTGCTATCTTAAAGAAATAACAATCAAAAAAGTAACGTATGAAAAAAACGATTTTATCCGTATTGAAGAAGGTAATGATGGTAGCTTTACTTCTAATTGGGGGGTATATCTCCTCTCATGGTTCACCTGTGCAAATACAAATGCACATTATTGATCAAAGCAGTGGTGGCGCTGGACCGACATATGCACCTCCCCGTCCTTGGTACATCACTCAGGATGGTTACGTTCTTACCATGCCAGCCTTTGAGGATGACTACATCCTTGAACTGCGTGATGAGAACGATGTGGTAGTCTACACAGACTACGTGCCCGCAGGGACAACTCAAATTGTCCTTCCCTCTACGCTCTCAGGCGACTTTGAACTCCGCCTCGTGGCCGACACCTATTATTATAGGGGATTCATAACATTATAACAATTATAATTAATTAAAAAAACATCACAATTATGAAAAAAGTTTTATTACCTTTTTTATTATTTTTGGCCCATTGTACTCTTACGTACGGTCAGGTATATACAAATCCGACTACGGGTCAGGTCGCTTTAGGAACTTCAACGTTTGTGAATAAGGCAATTGTTAGTGCAGGAGCGACTCATAATTATACATATCCGTATAATTTTTCTTTTGGTCTCTTGTCGCACGCTATTGACGGAACCTATTCTGTAGGACTTAAAGGATTGTCAAGTGCATCATCGTCCATTGCACATGCCATTGGAGTTCAGGGTCTTGCGGATGGTGGACAATCTGGTTTCTTATATGGAGTAGTTGGAGGATTGTCTAGCCAGACATCTAATGGCGCAGGTATATTTGGTACCTTGGTCAACCATTTTGGCTATAACGTTTATGGGCGATATGCGGGCTATTTTGATGGTAGTGTTTATCTGAATGGTAATACGACCAGTCTTCAATTAGTCATGCCTTCAGATAATAGACTGCAGGAGAATGTCACGAGATTAGGTAAGAACAACTTAGAATCAGATGCCCTGGAGAGGCTTCTTTGTATGAATGTGATAAAGTACAATCTTGTTAAGCCAAAGTATGATACAAATGATGAAGATTCTACAGTAGTCTTTCCAGACGAAAACGAGGCCAGTTACCTGAAGAGAAGTCATTATGGCCTGTCTGCGCAAGAACTTCAAACTATATATCCAGATCTTGTTGTTGAGGGCCAGGATGGTTTTTTATGTGTAAATTATATAGAGCTTGTCCCTATTCTAATTCAATCCATTCAAGAGCTAAAACAGGAATTGGATGATTTAAGAAATGGGACAGGCGTAACTCGAGGCACAACCGATTGTTCGAGATCCGTTATATCGCAAAATATTCTATATCAGACCAGTCAAAATTCTATTAACGAGAAGATCACTATTCGTTTTAAGGTGGCAGAAAATATTCAGAGTGCCTCTATCAATATCTATGATATACGAGGCAAGATGTTGAAGGAGTATTCTGTTTCTTCTGGCAATGGTAGTATATCAGTTGGTGGAAATGAGATAGGTCATGGTATGTTTCTTTATTCACTTATCGTGAATGGACAAGAGATTGATACAAAAAAGATGATTATCTCAATGTGAGATCTGTGGAAACAAGCGACTATCGAAAGGTGAACGAATCCTATCGTAGGAGGCTAATCTACCATGTTGGCATTGACTGTGGGTTCTTCGTTGAGTTGAACTACATGGTCAATGCCATGCTCCACTGCTTGGCAAACGGGTATCGGTTCCAGCTTTATTCCGAAGATGCCAACTTCGGGACAGGGAAGGGATGGACTGAGTATTTTATACAATTCTGTGAAGAAGCCCATGAGTCGTTCCATCACAAGTACAACCTTCACCGTCCACCCACATGGCGACGCATACTGAGGAATACCATTAGGATCAAATCCCCATCCTTCATCTTCTGGAAATTGAAGTTTCTGTTGAAAACCCTCGTAGGACATTGGCTGGCTTTTAGGGCTTACGGCGAATATGTCAGACTGAGCCAGGATGTGGCCCATGAGCCAGACAGGTACTATCACATTCCTGCTCTTGGCATCAGCTGTTCCTATGCCGAAGCCTACGCGATGCTGTCAAGGATGATCTGGCAACCACAACCTGAGGTGCAACAGAAGATGAATGATGCCAGACGCCGGCTCTCTCTTCCTGAGAAATTTTCTGGCGTTCAGATTCGGGGAGGTGACAAGGCTTCGGAAGCACAACTGATCAGCGGCTGGCAAATTATCCAGGCACTACATCCCCAAGACGGTGAATGTATCTTCGCTCTTACGGATAACTACCAGCAGTTGGAGATTATAAGAAATGAGTTCCCGCAGTTACGCTTCGTCTCATTATGCCAGCCCCATGAGACTGGCTATCGTCATCAGGCATTTGAACACTTACCTGCACATGAGAAGAAAGAGTCCATCATAAGACTTCTCACTTCTGTCGACATCCTGCTTCATTGCTGTGCTTTCGTTGGTACCATCACGTCGGGGCCGAGTGTATTCTTATTAAAAGTAAGAGCCGACGATCCTTGTGTCACCGCCATTGACTGTCCTCAGGACATGCTGCCCGACTGTCTGACTCTCAATATCGATGAGCGCGCCGCCATCTCCCGAAGGTTTGTCATCCGTCTTACATGATGATGTGTGACCCCTCTCCGAAGCAGGGATATCGAAAGGCAATTATATAAGCAATATGCAAGGTTGTATAATAAGAAAAATCACTTAAAAATAGGAGTAAATCACAATGGTTGGAGTCATATCAGTCTCCTCGGATGTTTCTTGCTCAATATCTCATGCTGCTTCTGAAGATTCACATGAGTATATATCTGCGTTGTCACTATGGAACTATGGCCAAGCAATTGCTGGATATATGTTATATCCACGTCTTCCTCCAGTAATAAGGTCGCGAACGTATGCCGAAAGGTATGGGGTGTTATATGTTTCTCTATGCCCAAATCCATCACCACATCACGCACAAGCCATCTAACAGATTGAGGTGATAGTTTTTTCCCAAGTCGGCTAGTGAAAAATGGTTCATTGGATGAAATCGCATCAGCACGGAAAACAATCCATTCTGTTAGAATCTTCAAGGTCTTTCTCTGACAAATATCCACAATTCTCTCCTTATCCCCCTTTCCGACAATCCTTAGACGACCACAAGAGAGATTCACGTCACACAACCTTAAATCACACAATTCGCTTACCCTTATGCCTGATACAAACAGCAATTCAATAATGGCCACATTCCTGACAGCCATCATATAACCAAAGGTTTTGGGGACGCAATTATCTAGTCTGGAATAAACAACACCTAAGATTGTCTTTATCTCATCAATCGTCATGACTGTAGGGAGCCTTTTCGGTTCCCGCATTTTGATTTGCATCCGTCTTAAAGGATTATTCCACCACTCGTTCTCACATTCATAATAATGTAACAGTGCTCGTAGTGAGGCAATTTTTCTTTTTATCGTTTTATAGCGGAATGAGGATATGCTACGAAGGTAGCTTCTTATTATCTCTTTGGATAAGTCAGCAATAGAAACATTTCCACAAAACTCTACACATTGATTCAGATCTGTCCTGTAAGCTTTGATTGTCTTCTCTTCCAGATTCTTTTCGATTTTGCAATGGCATAAATAGTCATTTATGACATCTGACATTTTCTGATACTTAACTTCCTGTTCCATATTCACTAATGTTTGCTTTTTTATATAACGAAAAGAGATACATTTTTGTGTAATGAACTAATGATAATAACAAATTATGGATAGTATTGGTTTTGAAGAATATGCATTTCTTGAGGAAAAGATTCGTTATGTTGAACAATATCTAAATGATATTGTGCTACTCCTTGTTGTCAAAATGAAATCATCAAATGACTATCAAAACCAGTACGATGTTGAAACAGAGTTTTTTTCTGAGGAAGAACTATCTGATTATATAGAAGCTTTAGATTCGCTTGGCATTTATCATGATATATCATATGGCGAGGACGATTTCATCCGCAAAATCAGCACTAACTATTTTGAAAAATATAAATATCAGCATAAGATAGTATTTAATACTACAGGAAGCAAAAGGATTCGTTCAAGATCAGCTCTAATACCTGCTGTTTGCGAGATGGTTGGATTGAGATATGCATCAAGTGATATCCTGACTTGTAGTTTGCTAGAGAATAAAATTCACGCAAATGCTCTTTTGATGCATTATGGTTTTCCCATACCTCCAAGCTGGTATTATTACCCAGATTATGGCTGGCAGAGAAACAGGCCTCCACAAAATAGAAAACTTATCATCAAACCGTGTGCAGAGAGTGCTAGTATCGGCATTACACAACAGTCAGTCGGTTTTTACTCTCATGATTTCGAGAATATGATACACGAAGTGAGTAACGCCTTGCATGAGCCTGTAATAGTTCAAGAGTTTATTGAAGGTTGGGAAGTCGAGGTCCCTGTTCTTTTCGTCGGTAAGAAGATTGCCTTGCCACCGATGGGGATAGAACTGGGCAAAAACAAATTCCTCAATGACAGGTTTTTGAGCTTTGAGACTGTCTTTTCGGACGATTATGACTATTATCGGTTTGACATAATTGATTCTAATGTGGCCATGACTCTACGAAAAATAGCTGAAGATAGTTCGCGTATTTTGGATCTGCGTGGCAATGTGCGTGTGGATTTTAGGATAAATGATAAAGGTCAGTACTTTATCACAGATTACAATAACTCTCCTCATCTTACCAAATTTCATTCTGTGGCAAAATCTCTCATGTCATTAGGATTCCAGTATGCAGATTTGTTCTGCTTAATTTTATATAACTCGTTGAATGACCAGTATCAGAAATCACTCCAAATTTGAAGGTCTGAGAAGAGATATACCATTTTGAAGTAGTCCCAATTCGGGCTCAAGTACGATTGCTGAAACTTTGCAAACGCATCTTGCATGCTCTGTAAGGAATTGTACAGGGAATCGTCGCACATTACTTTTTTTAATGTTTCATAATATTTCTGATAATAACGACCTCTTGTGGCTGAAATCATGGGTATAAGACTTTCGACATTTTTTAATGTGTCTAATGCATGAGTTTTGTTGCCAGAAAGATAGAACACAATGGATCGATCAATACTATAATAACAGATATGATATGGATCGTATTCTACTCCAGACTCAAATATGATTGTATCCAATGCCAAGAGAGCCTTTTTTACCTGATGATCTCTTAAAAGTGCTCCCGTATAATTCAGCTTTATCAATATACCGTCTTCCTCGCAAAAGTGTAAACGGATAACGCTACCAAACTCCTCAAGCAGTTGAGCATAGGAATAAGCATTTTGGAAGTTCATAGCAAGGAGATAGTTGTTAAAGGCAGCTTCTATATTCGCAAAATGCATGTAATCAAATTCTTCTGCTACATGCAAAGCTTTAAACGCATATTGTCCGGCCTCTTTGAACAGGCCGATTTCTATACAGTTGCTAGAAAGATTAACTAATGTTTTATAGAGTAACGCTATATAGTCAGTCTCACCTTTATTTATCAATCCCTCTATTTCGCGAAGCATCTCCTGTAGTGTCATATGAGCTACATTTGGATCATATATGGAATCAGCCAATAGCAAGAGTTCATAATATGCGTGTCTGGATTTACGATCATACTCCAAACGGCTAATTAGTTCCTTTCGGTATTTCTGATACAGGTCCCTGGCATCTTGAATTTGATTCAGAGAGCAATGTAAAGAGATGCAGAGCCGTATCAACCGTCCCCATAAATCAAATTCTTCTTGTCCATAACTGTCCAAAAGACTTTTTGAGGATTCCAATGCATCAATTCGGTCTTCCTTTCGGTTGGTTTTAAATTGCAAAACGCAAACCGTATATTTGGCCTCTGCAAGCAACAATGGGATTTTGATATTCACTATATTGTTATTGATGTGCATAATGGCCTGTTCCGTTATTCCTTCAAAGACGAGGCGATAGGCTTTCGCAATAATTGTCGTGGCGTTTCTAACCTCATCGTTTGTAATGGCATGCTCAATGTCCACGGAAAGTCCTTCTCGTATTTGACTGATTAGGTGTAGTCCGGTGAGTATTTGTGATTGTTGATCCCGTCCAGCAAGTTTCTCTGCCAATGCTCGTCTTGCGTATTCTGAAGGCATGAGTACTTTGAGACAGCCTGAGTATCGCAAATAGAAATCTTTCAGATCCATCGAATAATTTCTCAAATTCATCTCTCTCAACGAATCGTTGATGAAGCATATGGATGACGCATTCTTGGTTAAAAGGTTCATAGAAACAGCTTCGTTGATAGCTGGACATATTGATTGCTGTTTCAAAACGCATTTTAACTCATATATAGAAGCCTCTCTTCCTATTGCAGCAAGGCACGATAACAACTGTATTATAACTTCTCCTGACTCCGTTTCTCGAATTCTTTGATTTATTAAATCTGTATAATAATCATAATCATTTCCTGCAGACGCAAATGCTTTGATACTGTTCTTGTTTAAATATTGGCATACATGACGAAGTAAGAGCAAGTGGCCTCCTGTTGCAGCATATATAGCATCAATTTGCAGATTAGAGCAATTTATAGATGGACTCCATGCTTGAAGTATATCGGAAATATCTTCTTTTGATGGATAATTGATAATAATACTTTTAGCTTTATACTTTGTTAATAAGAGTGGAGATTCTGTAGTACGACAAGCTACGAGTATACTGATAGGCACATTTTTCTCATAAAATAGAGGGATTAAGTTTTGTAGGTAATTGACGGTGCTTGTATCCATGTATTGATAATCATCACACGAAATTACAACATGTTCGTATGTCTTAAAGAGTGTAAATAGTTCTCTTGAAAAAGGAATGTAGCAAGATAGGATCTCGTTACTTCTTATGATATCATCTCTATCTAACAGATGAATGATATCATTTGCTTTGATAATAGCATCTGTAATAGGGGGTAATGAAAATGTTGTCTCAATTATTGTCCCTATAGCCTCTACGTTTTCTTTCCATCTGTTCTTTTTTGACAAGTAAGATTCAAGAGGAAAGAATGGAATACTTTGTTTTCCTTTATCTCCATATAATTGTATAATCGCTATTTTTTTATAATTAATATTTATTGATGAAATGCAATAATCCATCAAATACGTTTTTCCGGTACCAGGAGCCCCACATATATTTATCGTTTGATACTTCTTGTTAACGATGTCGTTTACAATACTGTCGGCAATGTTCTTCCGTTTTGAAAGGAAAGTATCCATAATTTGTTATTATCGTTAGTTCACTAATTTTTAGTTCAAAGTTACATATTTCTCCGTATAGTACCTATTCTTTTAATAAAAATTATATGTTTCATCGCAAATTCTTGTTTTTTTTAATTTCCCAGGCACTTAATCAGAAAGAGATGCCACATGTATGATCAGTGGTATTGCGGTGAAGAAAAGGAGTAGCATAAGAATGAAACTCCAACAACAACCCACATCCATCCAACATCTTGTTCGACAATCAACTATTTTACTGGAGATCCTATCCTTGTATACCATACCGCCATTTTCTTCTGGTATGAAATGATTCTTCAGTATGCTTTTAGACACGAAATGATACAGGTAATCTAAACAAACATACAGTATTCCGCAAATGAAAGATATCACTAACCAGATACTGGCATTAATCTTTCCATTCTCTTCGGAATATGTGAGAGCCCACAAAACGGCAATAAGCGTATATATGACTTGCCTACCCATCGTATCCCTCTTAGACGATGCATCTTTCATAAAATTCATGATCTGCTCCCCGTCTGAATACTTCTTTGATGGATCCTCTGTTTCCTTTACTTCCATATCTTTCTTCTCTTCTTCCATCACTTTCTCTTCAATTTTCTAACCTTTATAACTGTTCCTTTCTCCAATTTTACCATATATGGCGGCCAGACACCACCCTTTCTTGAATTAACAGGCAGAGATCTCCTATCAATGACAGGTATGCCCAATAGGCCAGATTTTGCCCTCTGACGTCTCTGTATCTTCCCAAATTTGCGAACTCTTCTAAATTTCATATTCTTCTATTTACTATTATCTTATTATCCATCACGTATTTCATGCAAAGATAGTACGAATAACTCAGATATGTATATTTTGAAGCGTTTCATATCCAAGACAAAATGCACAATCGTGGCAAGCACAGAACTGCACCGCACTGATTATGAATAACTTATAAGCAAAAGAGGGGTTAGATATTTGAAACGCTTATCATCTTAGCCACGGCCCGTCCTAGGTAAAATACCTATAAAACCAATAATAATCACAGAGCAATGACCAATATATAGTATGATTTACCCTTTTTCCAACATTGAAAGGTACTCCACTATCAGCCAATATGTTTCTACGCAAAGAATCATCATCAATAGCTGATTTCACCTCATCTATACCATATAGATGACTTCTTGCTATATACCACCATACTTGGCGAATGATTTTCAGACGATCATGTTCTAAAGCCAATGCATCAATCGTGTTTGAAAGTTCTGTCTGACGTAATGGAGATTTCACCCTTTTAGAGATACCTATACTTCCATCGTCCTTATACACAAATAATTCTTTGACATTTGGAAGAAAGAATAATGGGACTATCTGTTTGTTTCCTCGACACTCATTACAACATAAGTGAAGCTTAGAAGGATATATATTTTTTGCTTTATCTTCATCAGTAAAAAGACTACCATCACACGAAAGCACCAGATTCTCATAGGCACAGAAATGAGGATATCGTGGACCAACACGCCACCGGCGAGTAGAGCCGTTCAGATGAATATAGGTAACTTTCTTGAAATTTTTATTAAAACGCTTATAATAATTGATTGTCTTATCATCTTCATCACCATTCTTTTTCTTGCAATGATGTGGCATAACGTGCTCCAACGAGGTATGACTGCCTACGTTCAGGTGTCTCATGCAATAGCAACAATAGCCGCCTTGCTCCTGATGTAACAATTGTTCCATCCTCCTGTCACGCTTAAAAGAGTTAAAATCGCAATTTATATACCTACGTTCTTCCTTATTCCATGCCTTCCGCAAGAAATCATTAACGATACGATGTCCCCTGCCCCGTTTCCCTCTATTGTGCTTATCAATCCAAAACATACTAATGAAGCAAGGATTATTCGTCTTTCCAATCGACAATCATCCGCTCTGCCTTTTCCTCGCTATGAAGCAGTTTAGTCAACTCTTTCTTTCTCTGTGAAATCAGTTGCTCATTGCCCATATCAAGAGCTCTTTTTATGGAAGATTTAAGAAAATCAAGTTCTTCATTTCTTGGATAGCCCTCCATCCAGTCAAGCAAGACATCATCGTAGTCTATGCCGAAGAGATCAGGCAACTCATGTGGCTGCTTCTCTCCAGCCACCAGTCTGAATACCCTATTTCGCTGATCCTTCGAAGACAAGTTACTTATCACAAGTGGAGAGTGTGATGTCATTACAAACTGCAGTCGGGGGAATGTACGAGTAAAGCGCTCGACAACTTCTGTTTCCAACGAAGGGTGAAGATGCAAGTCTATCTCATCAATCATGGCCAGTCCAGTTGGTTCGACATCTGCTTGCCTATTCAGCAGATAGGCACGATATGCCAAATCCAACACAATGGAGTAGAGGCGCTTATATCCTGCAGGCAGACCGTCAAATTTGATTTCCTGACCAGATTTCAGACGAAGCCACAACTCTGGCTTCTGCTCTTCGTCAAACATATAGAAAAGACGATCTATCTCAAACGAAGCATCACATAGGTTCGTGTTGATGACCTGTGAAAACTGTTTCAGTTTCCTTGAAACAAAATCCACTTCTTTCTGTGTAAACGCATCGGTATCGCTTTCCAATTGCTTCACCTTTGCCATCGAATTAAGCAGTCTACGTTTCCATATTTCCACACAGGCAGTTTCATTATCCCATTGATAATATCCGAAATTGCGTAAGGTCTTTCCATTCGCAGACATCTGCTGCTTGGCAAATTGTGAAATGTTTGTCAGTTTATGAGGGAATGAGTCTGAGAAATATGCTATCAATGGCAACTCATCATGTTCCTTATATAATTGAATCAATTGTTGATAAGCAGGCTTGTATCGTGCGGGGTAGAGCGCCGATCCTGTGGTCGATCGACGATACATGTCCCAGGCAATCAATTCACCAAGAAACTCTATTTCACCATGAAAATTGGCATCGGCTGCAGCATCTTCAGTACTCTTGTTTCTATGAAATTCATCATATCTAATTGACTGCATCTTTAAGTCAGGGTTTCCTGCAGAAAGATAATCGTCGCCCATTGAACGGTCATTGGTAAACATAAAGTAGAGCGAATATACCATCGCTCGGATTAGCGAAGTCTTTCCTGCGCCGTTACGTCCAATGATAATAGACACCCCTGGTGCAAACTGCATCTCGAAATGGTCGAAACACAGGAAATTATCTATGACGAGTTTCTGATATAACATAAAACCCTACGTTTAATTAGCCGCTGCAAATTTACGGATTATTTTCTAAATCTCAAAGAAATTACTCATTTTTCTGCTTTTTCGCCATTTCTTTATCATCTTTCATATATTATTTGTATCTCTTTACCAAATGATTACTCAGCTTTTGAGAAGAGTGTTGTATTAATCTATGCAGTATTCATTAGTGTCCCGATTTTAACGGGACACTAATGTATTAACACCTCATACTCCATATATTATATAGTTCCGAAAGATAATAATAATCCTGTCCACTTGTCAAAAGAAACAAATCATAAATGCCTTTCAAATCTCTTATTATATCACAATATGCTCTCCCTTGTATTTTATATGCTTGATATTCTTCTTCTCGACAAGTAGTTAATAATTTGGCGGCAAACATATCCATTTCATTGAATAAATGCATTACTCTTTGAAGAAATATCTCAGAGTTCTTTTTCATTTTTTGTGGTTTCTTTATAATACCACGTTCTTTATCAACATATATTTCCCCTATCAAATTAAGATGATTTTCTGAATGATAGTTCTTTGTAGAGATATATTCTTGAATAATATCTCTTTGGAATGACATACAGAGTTCCAACACAAAAGAACTAGTTCTTTCTCCTTTTTTTCTTGAATTTTTAAGGGTCAAGAGTCCCATAATCACGGCAATAGAAGTATCTATTACAGCCCATATAGCCATAAAAAGAGGTAGGTTCATTGTTCTTTTATATTACTTCCTTTTCAACATCAACCCTTTTTCATCTTTACTAATAATACTATATCCATCTCGTAAAGATCGAATCGCACCATATCCACCTGCAGCAACCGCTACAGATACAGCGACCCATGTTGCTTTAACCCCCAGTATTGTTATAGCAGCAGTTGCAGAACCTGTAAAACTGATAGCTCCTCCAACACCTGCTGCAGGAGCTGTAGCGACAGTGACAGCAGGAGTTGCTAAATATAAAGCGACTGCTGAAGCGATTGATGCGCCGGCTATTCCCCAAGCAATCTTTCCTGTTGCTTTGAGCCGTACTATTTTTCTTTTTAAATCACCTTCAATATAAATAAATTCTTCTTGGGCTTTAATTGCTTTGCCAAGTTCTTCTGATGTTCTAACTGTTTTCATCTTTTTAGAGATTTTTATCAATAAACTGTTTCAGAACAATTACGGCATTATCGCTTTCAGGTTGCCGCCACTTAACATCTTTCAGCTTATCTGCCTTGCCTGAAATACATGCAGTCTATTATTCTATATATTTCTCAATTATTACAATTTCCCAGTTATTACATCTCCGATTTCCGCTAATGGCTCTATTCCTGTCTTTTTTAGCATTTTGGAAATAAATTTGGCTGTACTTTTAGGTTTATACCGCAATACTATTGGTGCATTTTGGCTTTCCGAAGAAACAATCTGTCCAATTTTGTCCACATACGGAATTGTTGCTCTGGATTTTCCAATCACAATTCTTCCATATAAAGGAAGTGATTTTGTAACTTTACGACGTTCTTGAGCCTTAAACATCCTAACCTCACACTGCTTGGCAATTTTCTTACTTTTTCTTTGATTCATAGTTGTTGTACTCCATTAATAGTTCATATATCAGATGAGCGATGTATCCAAATAAATTAGTGCACTCTTTTTCCGAGAACTTTCCAGTTTTCTTTGTATCAAAAATTAAAAGACCTTCTGGCACGACATCCTTCTCTGGTGGCGTTATTGAAAAAACAGCAAGTGAATGGTAATATTCTGGATAGTTGTCGCTTGACGTATAAAAAAGACCTGCTTCCATGTCTTTATCTAGGTCATTCGACATCCAATACCTTTTCTTTTGATTTATCAAATATGTAAAAATGTTATTAACTTCATACCCTCTATCACTTTTATAATTTCGTGCTCTATTAGCATACCTTATCAGTCTCTCATACTCCATGACCTCTATATAATATATATAGTTAAAATCTCTGGGATTGTCTCTATTTCTTTCATCAACATTTCGATAATGTATAAATGGCACAAGACACAAATTATCCAACCTATCTAGGCTTAGCCTTTTTATATTTATTGTGAGATCCAACTTGAAAGTTTTATAGATTGATGAGTGAATTACCCGTAGAAATTCTTCAATCGTATGATTTACTTCTTCAGTAGAGCCTAATCGTTGATAGCGAATATTCTCCTTTATTTTATAATAGTGATGATAAATGTCTTTGTGTATAGAATCGAGTAGTTTATTGTTTTTATTGGCAACTTTGAAATGATACATGGTTAAAAGCGTACATGGAATACCATGAGTGCCAATATTGATTCGATATTTACGCGTACAATAATTAATGATTCCAATGAATGCAATGACAATTGCTATTGGTAACAAAAGAAACAGACTGCAATAAACTATAAATTCTGAAATGAATTGATTAATTGACCTCAAACACTGAGTCAGGGTATTATTCCCCCAAGTTAGCATTTTTGAAAAATAACCTAATACATCTGATAATCGAGCTATAATTTTGTCAACCCCATTATTGATGTTGACAATTCCTGAAACAATGACTATAATAGTAGATAGCCAAGTGACAAACTTGTTCCACGATATTGTTTTCATTAATCTATCTTTATAATTTCAACTCTATTTGTGAACTTTTTGCAAAGATAGCACAAATTATTGAATTGTGTATATTTTAAGGCGTTTCACATCCAATGGGAAAACGCAATTTCGACAAGTCTAATAATCGTACCGCATTGATTATGAATTACTTATAGCCAAATAACGTGCTTGTAAATTTGAAACGCTTATCATCTCTGTCACGGGTCACTTATATACATAATCGCATAATTTTATATAAAAGCAACGTATTACTTAATTTCAAATTTCCGGTTACACGTTATCGTCTTTTCATTAAACTTGATATCAAATTCAGAATAGTATTCCCCTTTGGGAAGCGGCGATTTATCATCCTTTTTATAGAAATACTCGGAATAGTAATGTTCGGTTCCATTATAATACAATGTCGGGATGTCAAACCAGGGACAGACAAATACGACAGAACTTTGTGCCCTGATAACCTCACATTCACGAAAGCTTGTCATGATTACGTCCCAAGGCGTCCCGATCCTTACCCCTTCCTGTGAAAAGACGGTAAAAACATCAAGACCTAAAACCTCTGAGAAAGGAGGCAATATAGCATCCTCATCAGTATCGTTCTTAATCTCTAACCTGAAAATGATATTATCACCCTCCTTAAAATCGTAACATTCCATACCATCTTCATTCTGGAGTCGGAAATCTACCATCAGGTCGCTACTATTCTCAATCGTACCTGCTCCATCCTTTTCACTGTGATTATTGATATCAGTCACGTCATCTGATTTGCTGCATGCACTCAACAATCCTAATGCCAGCAGCACGCTCATCATCAATACTAGTATTTTCTTCATAAGCCGTCAAAACGATTCCATCGCGGATAGATATTGTTTATAGAGTGCAATGACGATCTTATCTATTAAGATCAATATCGCATACCGTAAAAAATAATTCTCAACCAATTTCGCATATTTTGCTTTGTCAGGAAAGATATTCAAACAGGCCAACAGTAAACTTGTCAATCGTTGCTGGCCGTCAATAATCAGATTTTGAACCGTATTACCTTTCGTGTACGCTCCAATTGTTATTGGAGGTACGAACTGGTTTCTGTTAAAGGTCTCTATGAGGGTCTTCACCCTGTTCTCGTCCCATACGAAGTATCTCTGATACTCCGGCAAGACAATATTCTTTTTGAGTATCAGATCAAGCCAATGCTTGAGTGTATACTCTCCATAATAAACCCTATTTCCCATATTCCAATTTATTATTTGTACATGATGTAGGTCACTTATAGTTTCAATTGGAATGCAAATATAAGGGAATAAATTGATAACTGAATAAAAAGGGGCGTTTCAAATCCACGGCAAAAGGTAAAAATATGTCGGGCATCGGAAGCGTAGTAGTTTGATTATGAACGATTTATAAGCAAACGGCTAACCCGGAAACTTGAAACGCTCCCCATCTTCGTCATAGCCTATCATATATACATAATCGTATAAATTCATACAAGAATTGGTGGCAAGAGTTGTTATGTCTCTTGCCACCGAGTGCGTTAAAGAATATTAGGGATACTATTTCCCAGCTTTCAATTGATAGATACTCTGGCCATCTTTCATTACCTTAATGATATACAGATCAGACGGAAAACCGTTGCTTAGATTGTAAACGGCAGAGATATTGATATGTCGTAATTATAATTTTATTCCTGCGGAGAAGTGGGATGAAGCACCTTGTACATCCTCAAGGTGTCTTTGTAACTAAGTGGTACTTCTGCAGGAGTAAAGTCACATTTGCTATAGAAACCTACAGCAGAATACTTTTTAGTTTTATAGGCTTCTACTGTTAAGAACTCACATTCAGGGTTGTCGCGCTGCGCTTTCTCTTCCACTTGACTGATGATATATTCGCCTATTCCCTGTTTTCTTTTTTCTTTTTTAACAGCCAAATAGGCGATTTCAATGGCCGGGAACTCTTTTTCTGCAAAGAAGTCCTTATTATCCAGGGCAATATTCGGTTTAGGAACAAATCCAGACCTCATATCATCTTTGTCATCATCATCTAAACTTAATGTATCTTCACCAAGTGATAGCATGGCCACTATTTCATCGCCTTGCTTGATTGTGTATGTGTCACACCCTGTTTTATTCAGATAGTCTTGAAGCTTATTGTGAATGAATTCATCCATCTCGTCAATTCCACAATAAAAATTTGAAAGAACTGATGCATCATCAATTCTTTCAAACACCAAGTTTATGTATTCCTCTTCTTTATTTCCAGATAGCATTGTACTTTCTTGAAATCTTTTCAGATCGACGAATACTTTCTTTTTCTGACTGATTCAAGTTACCTGTGCGGGCACGAACCAATGCTTCACGAAGCTCTTTCGCGAATTTTCCTGAAATTGGCTTGCGGGGTGATTCAATTCCTAACATAACATCAGCATTTGTTCTAATCGAGTGCAAAGTTACGAACTTTTTTCTTTATTTCCAAATTTTAAAAGGGAAAAATGAGTTAAGGGTTCTTTAAACAAAAGAAATTCCATACTTTATTTAATTTGCTTATTTGTATAAAAGTCCAGCAGGCATTGGAAGTGTAGCAAATTGATTATGAGCGGCTTATATCCAAATAGCGAGTCCGCAAACTTGAAACGCTCCCCATCTTCGTCATAGCCTATCATATATACATAATCGTATAATACCTTATATACAAACTGCGAAAAATTGAGGATCATGGCTGCAATTTGAAGAAAAATTGTTGCGCCTATCCGACATTTTTTCGATAAAATGTTGCACGCAAGCAACATTTTTATTATATTTGCACCCGAAATAGTAAATATATGGACGCATTATTCAGGAAAAGTGACCGGCTATTAGCCAATACCAGCACGGAAATCATCCGTGAAAAGATGGGCGAAATCCATTGGAACACCCGGCTTATCAGTATTATGGGTGCAAAGGGAGTTGGGAAATCAACCCTCATCAGGCAGTATTTGAAGCAGAACTACAAGCCCCTTGACCGTAGTGTGCTATATTGCTCGGCAGACACGGTGGACTTTTCCACACGCACGCTTGTGGATTTGGCAGAGGAGTTTGTAGTACGTGGCGGCGAACTATTAGTAATAGACGAGATCCACAAATACAAGTCCGGCACCACGGACTGGAGTCGGGAAATCAAGGAGATTTACGACCTGTTCCCCCAGTTAAGGATGATTGTGAGCGGGTCATCTCTTCTCCGGTTGAGGGAAGGGGATGCAGATCTTTCCCGTCGCGCTATCAAATACACGATGTCCGGTCTTTCCTTCCGCGAGGCCTTGCGTTTCTATCACGGTCTGTCGTTCCCCAAATGGTCGTTGGAGGATATTCTGGCTCATCCCTATGACTTGTGGCAGATGGTTTCGTCGGAGTGTAAACCAGTGGCCCTGTTCAAGGAATATTTAGAGAAGGGCTACTATCCTTTCCTCTTGGAGGGCGAGGGAGACTACTATACAAAGATCGAGCAGGTGGTCAACTACATCATCGAGACTGAGCTGCCCCGGATCTGTAAAGTAGATGTCGCCAATGTCAGGAAGTTGCAGGCGCTCATTGCCCTGATATGCAGTGAAGTTCCCTTCGAGCTGAATGCCAACAAGTTAGCCGCTGCCCTTGAGATAGGGCGCGATACGGTGGTCGAATACCTCAAGTATCTGGGTGATGCCAAAGTGCTGAGCCTGTTGTACTCCGACAAAAAGAAGATAGGCAAGTTGTCCAAGCCCGACAAGGTTTATCTGGAGAATCCTAATATCCTCTATGCCCTGGCTCCTACCCACGTGGAAATCGGTACCCTGCGTGAGACTTTTGCTGTAGGCTGCTTATCAGAGTCTCATAGGGTGGAATACGGCAAGGCACAGGGCGACTTCAAGGTGGATTCCAAGTATACCTTTGAGATTGGCGGGCGAAGTAAGGACTTCTCGCAGATTGCTGGCGTAAAGGATTCCTACATCTTTGCCGACGACTGGGACATCCCCGACGGTGCCAAGCTACCTCTTTGGATGCTCGGATTCCTTTATTGATTTCGTAGCGTCATCGATGAAAGCGGGAATCCATGTCCTCAATGATGTACGGTACAAAAATTCCCAAGATTTTCAATGAAAAATTCCCAAAATTTTCAATATGGTCTCCATATTGTGCTGCTTTGTGCTATTCTGAGGACTGGTGATTTTGGGGAGAATTCTTAAATTTCACTAATATAGAGCCGATAGATGTGGTGAAATAAGATAGATTTTGTACTTTTGCAATCGGAGTCATGTCCATGCCGTAGGGCGTGGGCTGATGACAGAGCATTTAGATGGAAGTTATCCCACTTCAAAATTTTCGGGAATAAACAAGCCGTGGGTAATGGACAGACAGATGCTCATGCCTGTGATATTGTCGATTGACATTTATCATATCGGGCGTGAGCGGTTGTTCATTATACGGCCTGGTCCCCGAAAAACCTTGAAGTGATAATGGCGACAAGCGCGCCTTTTTCTTTTCTATCTGTTCGGCAGTTATTCACTCTAAACAAACGGAAAGATGGATTTGAAAGTACTTGGCGAAAGACTTCGGATGATTCGGAAACATTTGGGCATTAACCAGCAAGAGTTGGCTGATGCCACCAACCTGACGCAACCCGCCATCTCACGATTGGAAAAGGGCGATGAAGTCTATGCATCCACGTTGTTGGCTGTGCTTTCTTTCTATCAGGATAAGATATGCTTAGACCGTCTCATTGCCACAGACCTTGATACTGGCCAAACCGCCCAATTGTATTCCAGTCGTCAGGAGGCACGGCAAAGACTGAGCCTGAGCCTGGCAGAGATTACCAGCATGCTTGACCAGACAAAAGAACAAGTTGAAGCCCTGAGAAACAACATCTGATGGCTACTCCAATGGCAGGGGTTTAGTTCTGCTTCTGATAGAGCGAAGCCCCTCTGGCGAGAGTACCATGATACGCTTTACCTCTTCATCGCTCTTCCCCATTTCTTTCAGAATCAGATAAAACATATTTTGGGCGGACAGTTTGGTGACCCTTTTCACCTTTCTCAGCCTATTGTAACTCTGATAATTGGTGGCAGCATAGTATTTGTTGAAATACTCTTCTTCCCTATAGCTCCAGTTGAGGGCTGTCTTTCCTTCCATAATCTGGTCATAGAGCATCTTGCCTTCCTTCAGTTTGGGAGCCCCTTCATCCAATAGTTTCTGAATGTCCAGATTCAGCTTCTTGATGGCGGTCTCGGCATCCTTTGCATCTTTTTCAAGCTGGTTAATCTTTTGCAGATTCTCATCTTTATTGCTTTCCAACTCACTAATATGGGCCAGGGCTTTGTCTTTGTTTGCCGTCAGTTGGTCGATTTCCGTCGTATAGGCATACAGTTGATCCTGATGTTCTCGCTGGCGGGCCTCCTCCTTCTTTTTACGATAGAAAAGATAGAACGCCATTAACACCAGGACGATGGCAGAACCCAAAAGCAGCCTTTGCGTGCTGAGCAGTTTCTTGTCGGCCTCGTGCATGGCCACCTCATGGTCAAAGCGCAGTTGCAAGTCTTTGATGGTATCGTTCTTGAGTTTATTCAGGATGCTGTCCTTGATGTTGATAATCTCATTCACGTTTTTGCTCACATCGTCGACATTTCCATGCTCGAGGTCGTAGGAAATAATGCTGTGAATGAGGTTATCTTTATCATAACCAACCCCTCCGGTTTTAGCAAGTGCCTTCTTCCATAGACTATATGCTTTTTCTTTGTCTCCTTCGGCGTAATAGACATCGGCCAGATGTTCAAGGGTTATAGGCAATTCGTTGAACTCTAACGCTTTTTCAAAAAACTCTTTCGCTTTTATTGGTTTTTCACCTTTGTATAATAAACCTATGTTTGTTAGGAATTCCGCTTTATCAACACCATAAACATTATTGATGTATGGTATAGACCTTTCAATATAGTAAAAAACGCTGTCATATTGATTAAGATTGGCGAATGCAAAACAAATATTACTATAAGAGTAAGCCATCCAGTTCCTGTTTTGATTCTTTTGGGCAATGTTCAATGCTTTCTTAGCATAATGGAGTTGCATAAGGTTATTATCACAAAAAGCATTCAGATATGCTAAAGACTCCGCAATTTTATACTGAAGATGAAGATTGCTACTTTGATCAGTTAAAATCTCTGCCTTTTTGCAATAAAGGATAGCTTGCGGATAGTCCCTATTCATTTTAAATCTAGATGATTTATAAAAATAGGCATCAGCAAGCTTCTGACTATTTCCCACCTCATTATAATACGTAAGAGCCAGATCAAGCAAAGAGTCTGACGATAATGGATGGTTTGTAACATAGCCTAATTGCGTTGCCAATAAGTAATAATGTGCCTTGTCTTCAGGTGACATATCAGCTTCGTTGAGGCTATTATGAATGACACAGGCAGAATCAATTTGTTCCTTTGCTATTAAGGAGTCGATCTGATTCAACTTTTCTGTTACTTTCGTACCATTGCAGCCTGCCAGCATGTGCAAAAAGGCAAATAGGTAAATCATCTTTTTCATGTTCATGCTGCAAAGGTATGCATTATTTATTAGGAATTTGCATAAAATCGAGTCTTTTTTCGCTTTTCCATAGAGTTGAAACGCCCAGATATTCATTTTATCCATAAAAGACCGTTTCGTATAGAACGATTTTTACTTCAATTAGAATATAACATACTCTATTTCAGCAAAATAACAAAAAATGTTTTGAAACGCTCAATTTACTCGAAATATACAGATTATGACTATATTTGCAGCGTCTTTTAAAACTCAAACAACATGAAAAAGTTAGTATTATTATTGTTAGCGGGGTTACTATTGGCCTCATCAGAGATGTTTGCAGACAAGTATAACAGCAAGAAGGTTGCTCTACCACCACCTCCTAACAGAAATCCAGAACTAGTTATATTTGATTTGTATTTGGATGAGAACACTGGTGACCTCGTCATCACTCCCAACAACGCCGTTACAGGCCTGAACATCACCATCACGGGAAACGGCGTGACGTATCTCGACACCACCGTTGCTTTGACTGCCGGGCAGAGTTACACCGACAGCCTGGCGGGTTACAGCGTGGGTACGTACCTCCTGACCTTGTCGACGGCCGACGGCGTGGTGGCCCAATACGAAATCACTGTCGAGCCTGACTAATTGCCCGGAAAAGACGGGTCACCCTACTGGTGAACCTGATTCACCCAGACTATTACGGGGCGTACGATGAGATGATCCGGAATCTCACCCCGTTGTTACTCATCCCTCAACAGAACCCTCGGCTGGTCGAGCGGCTGGATTTCCGGCCCGACTTGCCGAGGGGTTCCCGAAAACTTATCTATAAGGAGATAGCCCGGCTGTTGCAGTCGGGCTTTTCTGTGCTTGCACGTGGCCGGGTAGCTGATGATCTCTTTTGGTGGCTTGCCGATGAAAAACACAGCAATTTCGGTGTTAAATTCCAGTCCATCAAACGCCTTGTATATCAGGAACTTAGCGACGGAATTTAACATCTATTTGGTGATGCTTCTGAGCGTTAAATGCTTGCAGACCGACGTGGTTTCCCTTACCTTTGCATCGTCGCGACAAACTATTGAATAAGTAATGGAAATTAAAAACCGAACAATTATGTCAAAACAAACATCACGCATCTTTCAGGAGATGCCTTTGATTGAGAAGTTGCTGCACCAGAGCATCAGCGACTACGACCCGACGTGTGACGACGCCATCAACGAGACGATGAAGGAACTGCTGCACAGGGAGGTGCCGGACAGGGCAGACAGTTTCGTGACCACGCTCTATGCGATCATCCAGGACATGACGTTTAGCGACTGGCAGGACTTCTGGCTCGACATGGGGATCAGGGTCTACGACGCCGAAGAGGACTGGGATTTCCCGACAACGGATTTCACGGATGACACAGATTATGATGAAGACTATGATTTTTAGTCCCACAGAAATAAGGGAAACGAAAGAAAGTGCCTTCGGCACAGGCTGCGCACAGAAGAACGAAGCGAAAATTTCCTTTATTTCTGCGGGATAACAAAAAAACTGCGGAAAAAATGCTTATGGAGAATCAACGAATAATAGAATCATTAGGAAACTTGATTGCCGAGGAACTGGCAAAGGCGGGGACGGACCCGGAACTGATTGCGAAACTGAAGAAGGACAGGATCACGGCAGACAAGGAACTGTCTCCGATGGAGTTCCTGATGAAACTGTTCGACGTGCCGTGTTGTCCGAGGGGCGAACTGGTGGCGTTTACGGGCAAGGCGAAATCGGGCAAGACGTTCGTCATGTCGATGATGATGGCGGCAGCGTCGGCGGCAGAGGCCTTGGCATTCCACAGGACGACGTTTGAGCCGCTTCAGGTGCTGTGGATAGATACTGAGCAGAGCGACCAGAGTACGCAGGATATTCTTAGGAATAGATTGATACCGATGGTAGTCTCTTCTCCCCCTAAGTTAGGGGGAGTTAGAGGGGGTCTGAACGAGCGCACAGATTCCCTTGTTCAGACCACCCCGCCTGCCGGCACCCCTCCTGACTCAGGAGGGGAATCGTTCCCCGAAGGCCTGTACGATATTTTCAACG
>Ga0310695_10000215_pt1 | contig 153387 bp, 98 predicted proteins | sample RumenRJG_04DNA_FD_203882 | JGI IMG/M metagenome (GOLD analysis project Ga0310695, IMG submission 203882) | Bovine rumen microbial communities from Lethbridge, Alberta, Canada - RJG_04 (v2) (version 2) | ecosystem: Host-associated > Mammals > Digestive system > Stomach > Rumen | place: Canada...
TTACTCACCCTTTCGCCGGTCGCCGGCATGTATTGCTACACCCGCTGCCCCTCGACTTGCATGTGTTAAGCCTGCCGCTAGCGTTCATCCTGAGCCAGGATCAAACTCTTCATTGTATATTCTTATATATCTAGCTTGTCCTTGGCACTGTTTCCTAAAGAAACTGACGCTCGTTTAAAGTTGATATGTGTTACATATCTCGGTACTTGCTTGTACTTTCCTTTCAGTCTTTTCAATGAGCTTTCGTTAAAAATCCCGCTCGTGTTCCGAACGGGATTGCAAAGGTACACCTTTTTTCTGAACTGACAAATTTTTTCTGACTTTTTTTGCAAAAAATCGGCAAAAATCTTTTTGTCATGCGGACAAAAAGCACACAATCATTTCTGGTTCAGCGCAATGCGTGCCTGAAGCTCCCAGGTGCGGATTCTGTCCTTATAAAAGTTGTTGGCGTTGACCTTTTCAATGGACAGGTCGCTGTCGGAATTTCCGCCCCAGCGGCGGCATGTATAAAGGACATCCCACACCCGGCCGATCCGGTACTCCCGGCTGATCCGGAGACCGACGGCATAATCCTCCCCATACTTGGTCGTCGGGAAGTTGAGCTTCCGGAGAAGCGGCGTCCAGAATCCGCGCGGAGCGCCGAGCCCGTTGATGCGCAGGGCGTTGTTCCGTCCGTTGTCCGGCGTCCATTCCCGGTGTTCCACGACAAAGGGCGGAAGCGGATTCAGGTCGAAATCCGTCATCCGGTAGCAGCCGATGACCATGGCGCAGCCTTGCGCGCGGAAGGCATCGACAAACTTCTGCACCGTATTCTCGTCATAATAGAGGTCGTCCGAGTCCAGCTGGAGGGCGAAACGGCCGCAGGAAGGATGGTGGATGGCGGCGTTCCAATTGCCGCCGATGGCATGCCAGGTCGGATCCTGGGCGATGTAGATGAGTTTCGGGTCTCCCAGGAAGGACTTGATCACGTCCACCGTTCCGTCGGTGGAGTTATCATCGACGACAATGACATTATAAGGGAAGTCGGTCTTTTGGGAAAGGGCGGAGCGGAGGGCGTCGCCGATGGTCTTGACCCGGTTCTTGCAGGGGATCACGACCGACGCCTCGAAGGCGAAGTCCCCCTCCGAAAGGTCCACGTCCCTGAAGACCGGGGCCAGATAGCCGCCCACGGCCTTGAGATGGTCGGTCACGGCCTGTTCCATCTCGATCTGGGAACTGCGGTTCTTCGGATCCACATAATCGAACTGCTTCTCCCCCGACTTGCGGAAGTCCGTCTCTATCTCATAATATAGGTACTCACCGATATGTTCGAGTCTCCCCTTCTGCGACATCTTGAGACGGAGGTCGTACAGGCCGGCCGCCTCATAGTCCGCCGTCATCCGGGAAGCCGCTTCCTTCAGGGCCGATGTCCGCAGCAGCAGCAGTCCGCCGAACTCGAAATCGTCGCGCAGCGCCCCCTCCTGGCAGTCGATGACAGGCGCCGGGGTCACCTCGCCGTCCTTGGATAGGAAGCGGTCCGCATACAGGAAGGCGGCGCCGGTGTCATCGGCCACCTGAAGCATCCTTTCCAGGGCGTAATGGACCAGGGAAAGTTCCGTCCGGCGGGTATAGAACAGGGTGAACTCGGCGGAAGCGGTTTGCGCGGCCGCCCGGATGGTTTCACTGCGTGAAAACGGCTCGTCAAGTACATGGACGACAGCGACCTCGGGTTCCGGGGCCAGGATTCCGGCCTGGGAAGACAGGCCTACGAAGCATTCGATTCTTTTCATACCTCAAAGATACGATTTTTTTCTTTCGCGTGTGAAGAAAAATCCGTACCTTCGTGGACTCTTAATAGTACGCACATGAAAGCACTGACCCGAACCGATTTTCAATTCCCCGGCCAAGTGTCCAAGTACACCGGCAAGGTCCGCGATGTGTACAGCATCGGATCCAATTTCCTCATCATGGTCGCTACCGACCGCATCTCCGCCTTCGACGTTGTCCTTCCCAAGGGCATTCCTTTCAAGGGACAGGTCCTGAACCAGATCGCCTCCCGTTTCCTCGACGCCACCGCCGACATCATCCCCAACTGGAAGATCGCCGAGGTGGACCCGATGGCCACCATCGGCTGGCGCTGCGAACCCTTCAAGGTGGAGATGGTCATCCGCGGCTATCTGACCGGCCACGCCTGGCGCGAATACAAGGCCGGCAAGCGCACCCTCTGCGGCGTTCCCCTCCCCGACGGGATGGTGGAAAACCAGCGCTTCCCCGAGCCCATCATCACGCCGACCACCAAGGCCGATGAAGGCCACGACGAAGACATCTCCAAGGAAGAGATCATCGCCCGCGGGATCGTCGGCAAGGAAGACTACGAGAAACTCGAGGCCTACACGCGCGCCCTCTTCCAGAGAGGGACCGAGATGGCCGCCGAGAAAGGACTCATCCTGGTGGACACGAAGTACGAGTTCGGCAAGCGTGACGGCGAAATCATGCTGATGGACGAGATCCACACCCCCGATTCCTCCCGCTACTTCTATGCCGACGGCTACGAGGAGCGTCTCGCCCGCGGCGAGCACCAGAAGCAGCTCTCCAAGGAATTCGTCCGCGAGTGGCTCATGGCCAACGGCTTCCAGGGCCAGGAAGGCCAGCAGGTTCCCGAAATGACGGAGCAGGTCGTCAGCGGCATCACCGACCGCTACATCGAGCTCTACGAGCATATCACCGGCGTTCCCTTCGAGAAAGCTGAAGGCGAGGATATCGCCGCCCGCATTGAAAACAACATCGAGCAGTTCCTGAAGAAGATATGATCGAGCGCTACTCCCGCAAAGTGATGAGGGACATCTGGACCGAGCAGAACAAGTTCCAGGCGTACCTCGAGGTGGAAATCCTCTCCTGCGAAGCCTGGAGCGAACTCGGCGTCATCCCCCGCGAGGACGTGGACAAGATCCGCGCCGCCGCCCGGTTCGACGTCGCCCGCATCCAGGAGATCGAGCAGGTTACCCGGCACGATGTCGTCGCCTTCACCCGGGCCGTCAGCGAAAGCCTCGGTCCGGAGCGCAAGTGGGTCCACTACGGCCTCACCTCCACCGACGTCGTGGATACGGCCAACGGATACCTCATCAAGCAGGCCAACACCATCCTGGAGAAGGACCTGGAGGAATTCCTGGAAGTCCTGAAGCGCCGCGCCCTCGAATTCAAGAACACGCCCTGCATCGGACGTACGCACGGAATCCATGCCGATATCACGTCCTTCGGGCTCAAATGGGCCCTTTGGCACGAAGAGATGAAGCGCAACATCGAGCGTTTCCAGTTTGCCCGGAAGGGGGTGGAAGCCGGCAAGATGAGCGGCGCCGTGGGCAATTTCGCCAACATCCCGCCTTTCATCCAGGACTATGTGTGCGAGAAGCTGGGCATCGCCTCGGCCGACATCTCCACCCAGGTCCTCCAGCGTGACCGCCACGCCTTCTACATCGCCACCCTCGCCGTCATCGCCTCCACCCTGGAGCAGATGGCTTTCGAGATCCGGAATCTCCAGCGGACCGAGGTCCGCGAAGCGGAAGAGGCTTTCGGGAAGGGCCAGAAGGGCTCCAGCGCGATGCCTCACAAGCGGAACCCCATCTCCAGCGAGAACATCTGCGGCTGCGCCCGCGTGATGCGCGGCTACATGTCCGCTTCCGCCGAGAACGTGGCCCTGTGGCACGAACGGGACATCTCCCACTCCTCCACCGAACGCATCATCCTTCCGGACGCCACGGAACTCCTGGACTACATGCTCTGCCGGTTCAAGGGCATCCTGGAGAACCTGACGGTATATCCGGAAAACATGATGGCCAACATCTGGCGCACCCGCGGCGTCATTTTCGCCCAGCGCGTGATGAATGCCCTCATCGGCAAGGGACTTACCCGCGAGCAGGCCTACGACACCGTCCAGCCCATCGCCATGAAGGCCTGGACCGAAGGCCTGGACTACCGCACACTCCTCAAGGAAAGCGAAGCAGTCATGGGGCTCCTCACCATCGACGAGCTGGAAGGCTGCTTCACCCTGGATTACTATTTCAAGAACGTGGATTATATCTTCAAACGAACTGGCATACTATGAGTAAGGTTGACGTGGTCCTCGGCCTGCAATGGGGCGACGAGGGCAAAGGCAAGGTGGTCGATGTCCTGACCCCGGATTACAAGGTGATCGCCCGCTTCCAGGGCGGCCCCAACGCCGGACATTCCCTCGTTTTCGACGGGGACGGTTTCGTGCTGCACACGGTTCCTTCCGGCATCTTCCGTCCGGATTCGGTCAATATCATCGGCAACGGCGTGGTCATCGACCCGGTCATCCTCCAGGATGAGATCGAGGCCATCGAGGCCAAGGGGGTGAACATCACCGGGAAGCTCCTGATTTCCAAGAAGGCGCACCTCATCCTCCCGACCCACCGGATGCTGGACGCCGCTTCCGAGGCCTCCAAGGGAAAGGGCAAGATCGGCTCCACCCTCAAGGGGATCGGACCCACCTACATGGACAAGACGGGCCGGAACGGACTCCGCGTGGGCGACATCCTCTCCCCCGAATTCCTCCAGCGCTATGAGGCCCTGAAATACAAGCACTTCGGTCTCCTTGCCCAGTACAAGTTCCCCTTTGACATCACCGACTACGAAGTCAAGTGGTTCAATGCCGTGGAGAGCATGAAGCGTTTCACCTTCATCGACAGCGAATTTGCCGTGAACCGCTACTTGGACGAGGATACGCCCGTCCTGGCCGAGGGGGCACAGGGCGCGATGCTGGACATCGATTTCGGCACATACCCCTTCGTCACCTCCTCCAATACGATGACCGCCGGCGTCTGCACGGGTCTCGGCGTGGCTCCCTGCCGCGTGGGCAAGGTGATGGGCATCTTCAAGGCCTACTGCACCCGCGTGGGCAGCGGCCCGTTCCCGACGGAACTTTTTGACGCCGACGGTGAACGCCTCCGCCAGATCGGACGCGAATACGGTGCGACGACCGGACGGCCCCGCCGCTGCGGCTGGCTGGACCTCGTCGCCCTGAAATATGCCGTCATGATGAACGGCGTCAGCGAACTGATCATGATGAAGGCCGACGTGATGAACGGCTTCGACAAGATCCGCGTCGCCACCGCCTACGAGATCGGCGGCCAGGTCACTCAGGATTTCCCGTTCGAGTGCACGGACGACGTGAAGCCGGTCTATACCGACTTCCCCGGCTGGAAGGAGGACATCACGAAAGTCCGCCGTTACGAGGATTTCCCGGTCGCCTTCAAGAACTATGTCGATTTCATCGAGAAGGAAACCGGTTGCCCCGTGAAGATCATTTCCGTAGGTCCCGACCGTTCCGAGATCGTCATCCGGTAAGACCAGCCCCATGGACAGGAAGATCGTCATCATCCCTACCTACAACGAAAAGGAGAACATCGAGGCCATCACCCGCAAGGTGTTCTCCCTTCCGCTGGATTTCCAGGTCCTCGTCATCGACGACGGATCCCCGGATGGTACGGCAGGGATCGTGAAACACCTTCAGGAAGAGTTTCCCGGGCGTCTGCACCTCATCGAAAGAAGCGGCAAGCAAGGACTGGGAACAGCCTATCTGACCGGATTCAAGTGGTCCCTGGAAAACGGATATGACTATATCTTCGAGATGGACGCCGACTTTTCCCACAATCCGGACGACCTCCTGCGGTTGTATTCGGCCTGTGCGGAAGGAGGAGCCGACCTGGCGGTCGGATCGCGCTACTGCCATGGCGTCAGCGTCGTGGACTGGCCGATGAGCCGGATCATCATGTCCTACTATGCGTCGGCGTATGTCCGGGGTGTCCTGCAGATGCACATCTTCGATACGACGGCCGGCTTTGTCTGCTACACCAGGAAGGTTCTCGAAACCATCGACCTGGATGCCATTCAGATGAAGGGATACGGATTCCAGATCGAGATGAAGTACACGGCTTTCAAGCTGGGGTTCAAGATCCGGGAGGTTCCGATCATTTTCACGAACCGGCAGTCGGGCACGTCCAAAATGTCCAGCGGCATCTTCGGCGAAGCCTTCTGGGGCGTTCTCAAACTACGGTTCCGAAAGATTACCGGAAGGAAATAAAAGAAAAAACGAAGGATCAGGCATCCTTCGTTTTTTTTGCGTTCCACTGTGTCAGGACGAGGCCGACGCAGGCGATTCCCAGACCGACCCACTGCCATCCGCACAGGATCTCATCTCCCAGCAGGAGTCCCCAAACTGCCGTAGCCACCGGAATCATCGCCAGGAAGATCGTCGATTTGGCGACGCCCAGATATTTGATGGAGAAGGCCATCAGCGAGAAAGCCAGGCTGGAGCACAGGACCGTGAGGGCCAGGAGCGGTTTCCAAACATCCCAGGACCAGTAAAGGACGGGGTCATAGGTTTCCAGGCCGCGAGCCAGGAAGAAAGGAAAGAAATATACCGCGCCGATGAGGAACTGGTACATCACGACCACGGAAGGTGCATAACCGCTGGTCAGCGCTTTCGTGCAGCTGGCATGGCCGACTTCCGCAAAAACGGCGATCAAAAGCACCAGGATGCCCAGCACGAAGAATCGGCCCGTCTCGGAGCGGGCATGACTGACCAGGAAGAGGCCGGCCAGGCAGATGGCGATACCCACCAAGTTCATGGGCGTAATCTTTTCCTTGAAGAAAAACAGGCCGGCGAACACGGCGACGACCGGAGTCGATGCGATCAACAGGGCACTGATCGTAGGAGAACCCGTCAGTTTGATGCCGTAGGTCTCGCAGAAGAAATAGATGAACGGCTCGCAAAGGGCGAGCAGCATGAAAGTCGTCAGATCCTCTTTCCGGACGCGGATGCTGAAGCCCATGGCCAGGTTCACCCCCAGGAGAATCAGTCCGGCGCAAAGGATGCGGACCGGCAGGAAGAACTCCACGGGAATATCCAGCTGGATCAGGCGGTCACACCAGATATAGGACAATCCCCACAGGGAGACTGCCACGAGCGTACTGAGATAAACCAGCAGTACATGGGCGTTCTTTCCGAATCCTTTCATAAGAAAGTGCAAATATATAAAGAATTCGGCGAAAATCCGATAATTTGTAAGGATTCTCGCCGAATAGACTTACAGATTCACGGTTTTACAGAACCAAGACGGCACCGCCTCCGGGAGCCAGATGCACCTTCCAGGTGCCGTTCACCTGGACATCTTCTTTCCGGTAATCCCGGGCGGCCCGGTGGGCATTGACACCGTCCACGAAAGTGACGCCCTGCTTCGAACCGATCTTCAGCGGGGTCAGGTCAACCTCCAGGTCACGGGCATCCCAGTTGCCCAGGGCGCCGATGTACCACTTGGAGCCGCTGCGACGGGCGATCACGACATATTCCGCGATCTTGCCGTCCAGGGCGATGGTCTCATCCCATACCGTAGGGACGGAAGAGATGAAATCCGTGCACTCCGGTTCCTGACGATAATTGGAAGGAGAGTCGCAAAGCATCGTCAGCGGGGCATCGAAGACGATATACTCGGCCAGCTGGTGGCAGCGGGTTCCCTGGGACATGGCCTCGGAATTCACCGGACGGTAGTTGTTCTTGGTGGCATTGCGCATGGCACCCTGGGTATAATCGGCGGGACCGGCCACCAGGCGGGTAAACGGAATGGTCACATCATAGGTAACCTGGTCGATCTCCGGACCGCCCCACTTCATCTGTTCCAGACCGTGGACGCCCTCGAAATTCACAACGTTCGGCCAGGTGCGCTGCAGGCCGGCCGGCTTGTAGGCTCCGTGGAAATCGGCCAGGAGCTTGTATTTCGCCGTCGTTTCGGCCGCCTTCGTGTAGAACTGCACCATCTGCTGGTCGTCCCGGTCCATGAAGTCGATCTTGAAGCCCTTGACACCCATTTGCGAATAGTGCCGGCAGACGGCGTCCATATCCCGGTTGAAGGCCCAGTAGCCCGCCCAGAGGATCAGGCCGACGTTCTTCTCCTTGGCATAGGCGCACAGCATGGGGAGATCGATTTCGGGGATCACCTGCATCAGGTCGGCCTCCAGGTTCACAGCCCAGCCTTCATCCAGGATGACATACTCGATCCCGTGCTCGGAGGCGAAGTCGATATAGTACTTGTAGGTATCGTTGTTGATGCCGGCCTCGAAATCGACGCCGTAGATGTTCCAGTCGTTCCACCAATCCCAGGCGACCTTTCCGGGTTTCACCCAGGACCAGTCGCGGTTGTCGGCAGGACGAGCCAGGCGCCAGGTCATATCATTCTCCGCCAGGTCTTTGTCCTTTTCCGCAATGATGATCGTACGCCAGGGGAAGGAGGTCTGACCGGGCACTTTGGCCAGGAAATTCCGGCGGGAACGGACCAGTCCCTGCAGCTTGTTGTGTCCCCCCTGCACGACCTGCAGCGGATAACCGGCAAACACGCCCCGGAGCGCGATTCCGCCACCCCGGTTGGTCAGATACATGCCCGGATAGTCCAGCAGGTCGGACTCGGTGATGCAGAGCTTGATCCCGTTGGATGCCTCCACCGTGATCGGAAGGAAAGCAAGCCGGCCCTTCTCCCACTGGGTGATGGAGTGATGGACATACGTATTCTCGAAAGAGCTGAAGAACTGCGGCTCATAGGACTTGAAATCCCGCGCCACATAAGGGACATACGCCTTCCAGTCCGCCGGGAAGGCAAACTCGGCCTGTTCGGAGGCGACGGCGATCTCGGGAACTTTCTCCTTCGACACGAACCGATAAGCCACACCGTCGTCGTAAGCCCGGAAAATGATGTCATAGCGGCCGGCCGACAGGGTCATCTCATTGAAATGGTCCTTCACGGAAGCCCGTTTGAAAACCTTCGCCGGGATATTCTGCCGCACCGTCCGGCGGGAGACCCGGAAATTGTCGTCGCCTCCATAGAGGACTCCGTCCAGAAGCGTCATCGAGATCTGGGAAGGAGCCAGCAGACGGACACCGTCCCGCTCCACGGAATAGGAGACGTGATAGCCCGTATTGACCGTCACGACGATCCTTCCGTCGGGAGACTTCAATTCGACATCCTTGGCTTGCATGACAACCGCCGTAAACAAGGCGGCCAAAAACAAAAGCGTTCTTTTCATATATCGTTCAGAGTTATTTAATAAGCTTGAGTCCAATTCGATTGCGTTCCAAATCCACGGAAACGACCTGTACCCGGACCTTCTGATGCAACTTCAGCACCTTGGAAGGATCCGCCATGCCGCGGACACCCATCCGGGAGGCATGGATCAGCCCGTTCTCATGCAGGCCGATGTCCACGAAGGCACCGAAGGAAGTCAGGTTCGTGACGATGCCCGGAAGCTCCATGCCCTCTTTCAGATCGTCGATCTCATGGATATCATCGGCAAAGGAGAACTCCTCGGCCGATGCACGCGGATCCCGGCCGGGCTTGGCCAGTTCCGAGAGGATGTCGTTCACCGTGGGAAGGCCGAAATCGCCCTCGACATAGTCCTGGGCCTTGATTTTCCGGCAAAGTTCCGCATTCCCGACCAAGTCTCTGGTGGAGACGCCGAGGTCCGCCGCCATCCGGTCCACGATGTGATAGGCCTCCGGATGCACGGCACTTCCATCCAGCGGATTCTCCGCATCCGGGATCCGCAGGAAGCCCGCACACTGCTGGAACGCCTTCGCACCCAGGCGCGGAACCTCCAGCAGCTGACTCCGGGAAGTGAAACCGCCCGCCCGGGTCCGCTGATCGACGATATTGCCGGCCAGGACCGGTCCGATGCCCGACACGTAGCGCAGCAGATAGGGACTGGCCGTATTGAGGTTGACACCGACGCTGTTCACGCAGCTTTCCACCGTGTTGTCCAGCTGCTCCTTCAGGAGCGCCTGGTCCACGTCATGCTGGTACTGGCCGATTCCCAGGGATTTCGGGTCGATCTTCACCAGTTCCGAAAGCGGATCCATGAGCCGGCGGCCGATGGACACGGCTCCGCGCACGGTCACGTCGTACTCCGGGAACTCTTCCCGGGCCACCTCCGAGGCCGAATAGACGGAAGCGCCATCCTCGCTGACGGAGAAAATACGCACCCGCTCGTCCAGGCCCACTTTCCGTACAAACTCTTCTGTCTCACGGCCGGCGGTGCCATTGCCGATGGCGATGACTTCGATGCCGTATTTCTCCACCAGGTCCGCCACGGTCATGATGGCCTGGACCTTCTTCGCAGCCGGCGGATGCGGGAAGATGACCGTATGGTCCAGCAGGTTCCCGTGTTCGTCCAGGCAGACGACCTTGCAACCGGTCCGGAATCCCGGGTCGATGGCCATCGTCCGCTTCTGTCCAACCGGCGCGGCCAGCAGGAGCTGACGCAGATTCTCGCCGAACACCCGGATGGAGTCCGCATCGGCTTTGCGCTTGGCTTCCCGAAGGACTTCTCCGGTGATAGACGGTTCCAGCAGACGCTTGTAGGCATCGTCAACGGCCGTCCGGATCTCCCGACCGCATTCGGGGGCCGGATAGCCCTTTTCCTGGCAGAAGTCGTAATAGATCTTGTTGCCGCACTTCTCGGGATCCGCATCGATGGAAAGACGCAGGAATCCTTCGTTTTCGGCCCTGAGCAGTGCCAGAAGGGCATAGGACGGAATCTTGGAAATGGGCTGGGAATAGTTGAAATAGGTCCGGTACTTGGCGGCTGCCGGATCTTTTTCCGCCGCCTTCGTCGCCTTGGACTGCACCCGGCGGGTACGGAAGACACTCCGGAGATTCTCGCGCACCCGGGCCGTCTCGGACAGGCGTTCCGCGATGATGTCCCGGGCACCGGCGAGGGCTTCCTCCACGGAGGCCACCTCCCCTTTCACGAAAGGAGCGGCATCGGCCTCGGGACGGCGGGATTTCCCGTTCCAGAGCAGGCCCGCCAAAGGTTCGAGTCCCTTCCCTACCGCCACGGTCGCCCGTGTCTTCCGCTTGGGACGGAAAGGCAGGTACAGGTCCTCGAGGATCCCGGATTCCACGCAGTTTTCGATCTCCCGCTGCAGCTCCGGCGTCAGCTTCCCCTGCTCACCGATGGTGGCAAGGATGGAAGCCTTCCGCTTTTCCATCTCCGCGAAAACCTCAGTCCAGTGCTTGACCTCAGCGACTTCCACATCGGTCAGCCCCCCCGTGCGCTCTTTCCGGTACCGGCTGATGAAAGGGACCGTACACCCCTCCGAAAAGAGTTCGGCACAGTTTTCCACCTGCCAGTCCTTAACCCGCAGAAGTTCCGAGATATGTCTTACATAGATTTCTTTCACGACCTACCGGATCTCAAACAACTGCAGGAAACCGGTCATCATGAAAACCTGACGGATTTCGTTGGACAGGCCCTGGATGATGATCTTCCCTCCCTGGGCGGCGGCAGCCTTCCGGATGGTCAGGAAAATACGCAGGCCGGAACTCGAGATATAAGTCATCTCGGAGCAGTCCAGGACGATGGTTCCGTCCGCCTTGTCCAGCAGAGGTTGGACCGCCTGGGTGACTTCGGAGGCGGCGGGTGTATCCAGACGGCCCACAAAACGGACTGTCGTCGTTTCCTTTGATTCAGTAATGTAAACTTCCATGGTTTATTTGTTTTTTGTCATCAACAAGATATTCTTCCCGTCTTTCCGGGTGTAGGACACTTGGTCCATGATATTCCTGACAAGATAAATGCCAAGCCCGCCGATGGGCCTTTCCTCCGCATTCAGGGAAAGGTCCGGACTGGACGCTTGCGTGGGATCGAAGGGAAGGCCTTCGTCCGTGACCACAAAGTCGATGCGGTCATCCAGTATGTTGGCCGAAATCTCCACGACGCCTTTGGTTCCCTTCGGATAAGCGTAGAGGATCACATTGGACACGGCCTCCTCCAACGCCAGGTTCAGACTCATGGTCGTCGCCTGATCCAGCCCCGACTTCGTCGCGATCGCTGTCACGAAATCGGCCAGGCGGGGAATCTGCTGGATATCGTTTTTCAAGATCAAATGCCTCATCTGGACCGAGGGGATATTCTGGCGGTTGAAGCGGATGACCAGCATGGTCAGGTCATCGCTCTGCTGGGCTTCACCCACATGCGTCACGACAGCTTGCTCCATGCCTTTCAGCATGTCCTTCGCGGATCCGGCAGCCACATGCGCCGCCGTCCTGAGCACCCGTTCCTCGCCGAAAAGCCGGTTCATGGAGTCCGCGGCTTCCGTCAGTCCATCCGTATAAAGGAACAAGGATTCGCCGAAAGAAAGGTCGGTACTCTGCTCCAGGTAGTGATATCCGGGCAGAACGCCCAGGGGCAGGTTGGGTTCCACCTCGAGCAAACCTACATTCCCGTCGCTGTGGATCAGGACCGGGGCGTTGTGCCCTGCGTTGCAATAACGGAGATGCCCCGTATTCAGGTCCAGGATTCCCACGAAAAAGGTGACGAACATATTGCTTTCGTTCACATCCGCCATCGACTCGTTCATGGAGGTGACGATACGGTGCGGGCTGTTCTCGTGGGCCGACGTCGTCCGGAACAGGCTCCGGGTCGTCGCCATCACCAGGGAGGCCGGGATACCCTTCCCGCTCACGTCGCCGATGCAGAAATAGAGCCGGTCATCGTAGATATGGAAGTCATACAGGTCTCCGCTCACTTCCTTGGCCGGAATGATGGTCCCGGACATTTCCAAGTCCTGCCGGTCCGGATAGGGCGGGAAGGTCTTCGGCAACATGGACATCTGGATTTCACGGGCGATATGGAGCTCGTTCTCGATCAGGTTCTTTTTCTCCGAGACATCCCGGAGCTTGACCTGGTTCCGGAAAGCCAGGTACAGGATGAAACCCAGCAGCATCACGCCGATGATCTGCAGGAACCGGACCAGTTTGTTCACGCGCTCGATTTCGCTGAAGATCTCGTTATAAGGGATGATGACCGCCATCGACCAGCCGGCCCGCTCGATCGGCGCATAGCAGACCATTTCCTTCTCCCCCTTGTACAGGACGGTAGCGCTTCCGGTCTCACCGCGCAGCATGGCCTTGGACACCGTCACCGCTGTCGTATCTTCGAGCATGGCCGTAACCTCCTGGGCCGTTTTCTTCATGACGAAGGCCTTGGACGGCGAAACCATGAGCTTGCCGCTCGGGCTGATCAGCATGCTGAAGGCGCCCGGATACTCTTCCACTTTCCCCACCAGGTCGGTCAGCCATTCCAGGGAAATATCCGCGGTCAAGACGGCAAAAATCTCTCCGTTAACGTCCCGGACCGGCGCGCTGAAGGTCGTCATCAGCTCTTCCCCGCCGCCGGTATCGTAATACGGCTCGGACCAGTACGTCTTCTCTGTTTCCAGGGGCACGGTAAACCACTCTTTCTGCAGGTAATTGTAATCCTCGTTTCCCAGCTGGACACTGACGATCAGCGAATCCTTCTTGTAGGAATAGGGGGAAAACCAGTAGCCCCGTTCCGGGAAATAATTCTCGACGAAAGCGATGGCGGAGCCGTAGATGAAATCGTTGGTCTGGACGATACGCTGCGTCAGGGACCAGAGGCTGTCGGAGTTCGACAGGAGGGTCTGGACCGACCAGATATTGTTGTCCAGAGCCGTTTCCACCTGGTCCATCACTTTGGTAATCTGACTGTTGGTCATCTGGATCCGCCCTTTTGCACGTGCGGTGGCCTCTTCTTCCATCATTCCGCGCGAGAAGAAGTACTGGACCAGCGACGTGCCTTCCAGGGTAATCATGGCCACTATGACCAGGGCCAGTCCCTGAAGGGCATAATTGACCGTTGCCTTGTTGATAATCCGTTTTGCCATAGCGTCAGGTTTGAAGGACGGTTTTCAGGGCTTCGCGGAAACGGGGCATCTTCTGCCCCAGGTCCCGCTCCACCAACAGGGTTTTCAATCCGGCATAGGGGCGGACTTCCTCCTCGATGTCGGAGAGGGGCCGGTCCGTGCCGAAATAAGCGGAGGCGAAGGCTTCCCAGAACCTGACGGCTGTCGCAGGCTCCATATGGAAAGCTTCCCGGACAAAGTCCGGATCACTGAGATAAGCGGTGACATAGACCATCCCCACGTCGAAGAGCGGGTATCCATAGCCGAAGTCGCCGAGGTCGATGAAATAGTAGCGGCCCTCTTCGTCGAAAATGAGGTTTCCGAACTGAAGGTCGCCATGCAGGGCGGTATCCGAATCCGGCGAATCCTCGATAAAGCGCGAGAGGCGGTCTTTCTCACGGCTGGTAAAGAGCGGAGATTCCGCCAGCAGATGCTGATAACGCGTCTTGACGCTCTCGAACTCCGTGGTATCCACATGGGTACGGTGGAGGGTATGGCACATCCGGGCCATCTCCTCCGCATAGCGGGGAAGATTTTCCGGATGCAGGCTGATCGCCCGGGCGATGGAAACCTTGCCCGGAATCCGTTGGAACCGGATGCCGAAACGCTCCCCGTCCGTGACGAAATCACCGGGCTCCGGCGAAGGAATCCCGGCCGCGAAAACCCGACGGGCAAGGATCAGCTCGTCCACCGACTGGCGGACCTTTCCGGGGCCATACAGCTTGAGCATCAGGTCCGGGTTCCGCCGATGATTGTAGCTCATGGCGTTGGCCCCTTCCCCGGCATACTCGTAATCCGCCATATCGACGGGTATCGCTTTCAATTCTTCCATATCCTAATCCGGCTTTACCGGAAATACTTTGAAAACCAAATACTCGAACTCCTGGAATGCATAGGTGTCCCGGAGTTCGGAAAGGGCATCCACCAGCGCGTGATAGCGCCATGCATGGACCGCCTTCTCCTTGATACGGAACATGTTCCAGAAAGATTCACCCTGTCGGGTATAATCCCGGGCAATGGCCCGCATATTAGAAAGCTTGTCCCCCAGGGCCACAATCTTCTCGTCCCGCGAGGCCATGGCAATCCGCTGCAGGGAATCCCGCTTCCGGCCCCACCAGTCCAGCCCCGTTTCCTTCAGATCGCTCTCCGTCCGGACCAGCATGGCCACGCGGTCTCCGAACTGGGAGCGGATCTCGTCGAGGGAAACGCCCGTATCCTCCACTACGTCATGCAACGCGGCGGCAGCCAGCAATTCCTGGTCCGCCGACATCGTGGCAACGATGGCCATCGCCTCCATGGGATGGACGATGTAAGGAAAACCCTTGCCGCGCCGTTCCGTTCCGGAATGGGCACGGACGGCGAACTCGATCGCCCTGTCCAGCAACTCAGTATCCAATGGACTGTTACTCACTCCGTTTGATATATTCCATGATCAGGTCCACGGCGTCATCCTCCGTGAGCCCGTCCATATTGATGACCAGGTCGTAGTTCCGGGTGTCGTACCGGCTTACGCCTGCATATTTCTTCGTATAGTTCTCCCGGCCGGTATCCACCCGGTCGATGACGGATGCGGCCTCCTCCTCGCTCAATCCCTGCTTCCGCATCAACCGTTCCATCCGATGGGCCATCGAAGCCCGGATGAGGATACGGACCTTGTTGGGATGGGCCTTGAGGACGAAAAATGCGGCGCGGCCGGCGACCACGCAGGATTCTTCGGCAGCGATCTCCCGGAGAATCCGGCTTTCCGACTTGAAAAGGTCGTCGCTGGTGACCAGTTCCGGATTCCCTTTCTCATCCTTATGGTAGAGATCGGTTCCGGGCGAAAGGGCAATCTTGTCGCAGATCTCGGTCCACCAGTTGCGTTTGCGGGCTTTGAGCGCCTCGATCTGTTCCTCGGAAAGATGGTACTCTTTCACAAGTCCCTCGAGCTGGACCTTGTCGTAGAAGCGCACGCCCAGCCGCTGCGCCAGTTTGCGCGCGACGGAACGGCCGCCGGACCCCAACTCCCGATTAACGGTGACGAGGAATTTTTCGTTGGTATTCATAGTCAGGATTTTGAATGCATGAAGGAAAGGTCCTTGGCTTGTTCCACGATGTACTCGGCCATCATGTCATTGCTTTCGGAAGGTCCGTTCAAGGTGTCCAGCATCAGCCGGACGCCGGCACGGCCGCTCCCCTGTTTCAGGATATAGGCGATGCACAGGTTTTGCGGGCCCACGGAGGAAGACAGGATGTCCAGGTCCGTCACGCTGATCTGGTAGCAGGCGATCTGGTATGCCGCGTCGGAATAGTTGCGGACGAGCTGGTCCACATCGCCCAGGGTCTTGCAACCCAGGGCCTTGAAAAGGGCCAGGTAAGGCATCAGGGTCACATCCTGGATCTCCGCCTGGTTGACCGAGGCGATCCGCCGGTTCAGCTTGTCGAAGGGCCCCAGCTTGAGGTAGCTCCGGTAACTGTCGCCGTCCAGCGGCACTTCCTCCAACCGTCCGGATGCGACCAGGGACTGGACATTGCGACGGTAGTTGTTGATATCCGTCCGGATCCGGCTGAACTGTTCGTCGATCAGTTCCAGCATGCCGGCCAGGCGGTTCATGTCCCGGAGATAATCCCGCGGGACTTCCACGCCGGACTTGTACCCGGTATCGTGGTTCATGTTCGCCCAGGCATGCTGGAGGATGGTCCGCATCTGGATTTCAAAGCGATAGGGACAATCCGGAACGCTGCAGATATAATGCAGGGACAAGTAGCCGAAACTGTCGATTTCATGCAGTTTGCGCTTGTCCACCGAGTTCTCCCAGTCCACGTCGAAGAGGCGGTCCACCACCGAGGCGACCTTGTCCACGTCATCGACATAGAAGGTGATGATCCGGACCCCGAAGATATCCGTAATATCCTTCAGGCTCGCATATTTCGTCCCTTTGAGTTCCAGTTTCCCGGCCAGGGACTCCTCGGGCTTGATCCGGCTTTCGATGGAAGCCACGACAATGCCCGTTTCCGCAAAGACGGTCCGGATCTGTTCCGGCACCGTAGCCTGCAGTTTCTCGAAGACCGGGCGCTGGTCCCGGTACTCCTGGAGGATGGCTTCCGAATGGGGGGCCAATTTCAACTCATTCATCGGTTGTATCCTTGATTTCATCACTGAGGGCCGTTCGGACGAAGACCCAGTCCATATGTTGCATCCGGGGATCTTTCACCCCGTCATCTTCCTTCAGTTCGGGAACCCTCCGGAGCAGTTCATCCAGCTCGCCGGCGACATAACCGCGGGAGAAGAGGTGTCCCTGGCTGCGGAGATGCTCCTGAGCCGCGAGATGCCCGAAAGCATCGGCCACGGCACCCTTTTCCGGGAAATGGGCTCCCTCATAGACAAGCGGGATCCGAACAGCCATCTGCTGCAGGTCCGGTCCGGAAAGTGCCTGCAGGGTGGGAATGAAGGCCGACCGGGACAGTTCCTGCCCCTGCTCGCGCATCAGGGCCATCCGGTTTCTCAACCGGTCGGTGGCCGTTCCCAGAAGGCGCTTGTGCCGGGACTCCCAGGTTTCCGAACCGCCCAGGGAACGCTGGCTGGCGTCATAGAAACGAGCCGCCTGGTCCTTGAGATCCTTGCCGGTGATGGACGGAAGGGTCCATACCGATTCGGACATTCCGAAAGGCCGGAGAACCGGATCGCCGCCGGGATGGTAGGTCCGGTTGTAGAAGTCGAACAGACTCGCCAGGCGACGGTCCGCCACGTCCACACGGACCAGGATGACGAATCGGGACATATCCTTGTTCTTCCGTGCGGCGGTCTGCAGCAGCAGGACGGAAAGCTCGATATTCCGCTGTGCGATACCAGTAGCGACAACGACATAATTCACGCTGTCGATCAGTTCCTCACATTTCCGCCAGAAGCCGTCCGAACCCACCGTTTCCGGATTCCAGACAAGGGCCGGATCCTCCCGCAGTCCCGGGCAGCGGTGCAGGAATTCGCCCCGGCTCACCTCCATATCGTCCCCGAAAATATCATACGTCGTGGGAATCCGACGGTTGTCCTTGCCCACGAAGGAGCCGAACTCATACAGGAAACGCATCGCTTCCTGGCCGGTCGTGTTGAACCCGACCAGGAGCGCATGGAAAGCGCCGTCCACATACCCCAGCGGCTGGCCTTTGCCGTCCCGGGCGATCTCCACGAAATGCACCGGGTGAAGTTCCGGGCGGTCGAATTTCAGATTCTGGACGATCAGGTAGTGGAAATCCACCAGATGGAGGCGGCGCTGCGTCGCGGTGTAGATGGAATTGAAACCGTCCATCCGATTCACCCGGCAGAAGACTTTCGCCTGGACGGAACGGTCCTGCATGAGGCTTTCCATCATCTGGCGGTTTTCCTCCTCGTCGTCCAGGAGGAAATAGACGCTGGTCCTGGGATTGTGGAGCCAGGGACGGAGCCGGGGCATGCCGATGGCCGCCGTCAGTTCTTCTTCGCGTCCGGAAACGGGACGGTGTCCCTTCAGGAGGACGAACCGGTCCGTGCCCAGTTCCTCATCCAGGCCCACCTCCTTCCGGCGGCTCACCAGGCTGGTGAAGATGTCACCGAAGGAGATCTCCGTATGGATGCCGTCCGATTCGGGCAGGTCCACGAAGATCAGATATCCCTGGTCCGAAGGGTTTTCCTCCCGGGCCCAGTCGTCCAGGATGGACTTCGCCAGGAGTTTCGCACTGCGGCTCAGGCCCAGGAAGACATGGTTCTTGCGGTTGACCGCGGCGGAGTGCTGGTGCATCCGCAGCCACAACCGGTCCCGCAGGCGGCGCGGAAGGATCTGGAACACCAGTACGAAAGAGAACGAAAGGATGAAGGTGAATACCGTCAGGTATGCCAGCAGCAGTCCCGGTTCCCGGAAGATGACGGCGGCGATGATATCGTCGAACACCACGGTGTGGCCGATGAACATCTCGAGACCGGCCACCAGGGAAGTCAGCGTGAGCTGGATCCAGTTTCCTTCCGTCACCGTATGGGAGGAACGGGCGAGCAGTACCACATGGATGGCTGCACCCAGCATGAGCAGGAGAGCGAAAATGGCCCCCATCCACCCTCTGCGGCCCCTTCGCATGAGCGAATTCAGGAGCCGGATGAAAAAGACTGCCGCGATGGTGAGGCCGATAAACCACGCCACCATCGCGGGAGTCGATATGGGAAAATCGTTCACGTGCATCGCGAGATACGGTTTAACCCACAAATATAAGAAAAATCCTTTTATTTAACGATAGTATAAGTACCGGCTTCGTAATCCTTGGTCTCGGTTTCACCCGGCAGGGTGACGGTAGCCGTCGTTCCTTCCGGAATCGTGAAGGTCCATGTCCAGGTATCGCCCTCATACTTCCAGCTGCTCTTGATGAGGCCGGAAGCAGACTGATAGGACGCATCCAGGTGGCCCAGGCGCTTGTCCGGGACGGGCTTCAGGATGATGTGCTTGAAACCGGGCTTCGCGGGATCCGCATTGATGCCGGCGGCCGTCTCCCACAGCCACTGGCACACGCAGCCATAGGCATAGTGGTTGAAACTGTTCATGCCGTTCGGGCCCATGCCTTCGTCCACCATGTAGCTGTTCCAGCGCTCCCAGATCGTGGTGGCGCCGTTGTCCACGGAGTAGAGCCAGCTCGGGTTCTTCCGCTGGTACAGGAGCTCGTAGGCGATGTCGGAAAGGCCATTGTCCGTGAGCGTCTGCATGAGGATGGAGGTGCCCAGGAAACCGGTCTGGAGGCAGTTGCCATGGTCCGCGAAATTCTGCTTCAGGCGGGCGATCATGTTCTCCTTCGCCTTCCCCTCCACGAGGTTCAGCTTCAGGGCGAACAGGGCCGGCGTCTGCATCGTGTTCAGGACCGGGAGCTTGAAGGTGCCGTCGGCATTCAGGAAGCGGGACTTCAGGTACGCCTTCGCCTCGGCGGCCATGGCCTCGTATTTCGCGGCATCCCGGCCCGTATCGGCAGCCATGTCACGCATCATGCCGGCGTCGATGGCCCAGTAGCAGCCACCCAGGTAGCTCCAGTAGGTTTCCGCCTGCTTCCGGGTTTCCGCATTGACGAAAGCCTTACCGGTGCAGCTCTCCAGCGCCTCGTAGCTGAGCCAGTCGGCCCAGTTGTAGTTGCCGTTCTCGGCGATGAGGAGCGGATGGTCGTACCGGGTCTCGTTGACATGCTTCATGAAGAGTTCCATCGAATCCCAGCTCTCGGCGACAATATCCTTGTCACCGAACTGCTTCCAGACGGTCCAGGGCACGATGACGCCCGCATCGGCCCAGCCCAGGCGCATCTTCTCGTTGCCGTACTGGGCGAACGGAGCGACGCCCGGATAGCCGCCGAGCTCGTTCTGGCTGTCCCGCATGTCCTTCATCCACTTGTGGAAGAAACGGTCCGTATTGGCGAAGAAGGTACCGGTTTCCGTGAAGACCTGCGTATCGGCCGTCCAACCCAGGCGCTCGTTGCGCTGCGGGCAGTCGGTCGGGACGGAAAGGTAGTTGGAGCGCTGGCCCCATACCGTATTGGAGATAAGCTTGTTGATCAGTTCGTTACCGGTCGTGAGCGTACCGGTCTCCAGGTCCTCGGCGATGGAGGTGACGGGGATGGAGCCGATGGCCTTGAACTCGACCACGTCCGTCGCGGTGACGGAGATCAGGCGATAGCCGAAGAAAGTGCAGTGCGGATAGTAGGTCGCATAGCCTTTCGTATCGGCAAACGTGTACTGGAGGATCATGCCTTCCTCCGACATGCGGAGATTGTCGCGGTGGACGCTTCCTTCCGGACCGTCCATGCCACGCTTCTTCGCACCGTTGCCGTCATTCAAGAGCTCGCCCGGCAGGCAGGTGAGGACGGTTCCGGCAGCGGCCTTGAACTCGAAGCAAGGCACGGCGGCGGCATTCTGGCCGAAGTCCACGACGAGGGTCTCGCCGGGATTCAGCGTAACCGTCTGTCCCGCAGCATATTCCCGAAGGATATGGACCTTTCCGTAAGCGGCTGTCTCCCGATCCTCGGATTCGACGGCGCCATCGACACCCTGCCAGACATAAGTCCGGACGGGCTTCAGGGCCAGGTCCTTCCGCAGATAGATCTCAGCGCCCTCGGAAGGCAGGATCTCGCCCTTGAACTCGGTGTTCACGACGGGAACGGAAAGCTTCTCCGGGGTGGCGTAGCCGGGCAGCTCCCGGGCGTCGTACTCCTCGCCGTCAAAGATGGCGGCATGCTTCACCGGACCCGCGATACCGGCCTTCCAGTGCTCGGTGTCCGTACCGAAGCATTCCTTGGTACCGTCGGCATAGGTCAGTTCCAGGACACCCCGGAAGGCGACCTTTTCGCCCAGCATGCCCTTGTAGTCCCCGGTCGTGACGATCTTGTCTGCCCACCAGCCCGGAGTCACCTGCGCGGCGAGGGTGTTCACGTTGCCCTTGCCGGTCTTGAAAGCATCCGTCACGTCATAGGTAAAGCTGCGACGGGTCTTGAGCGGATGGGTGAAGCCCGGTTTCATGACTTCCTTTCCGATCGGGATCTCATTGACATACAATTCATAGACACCGAGTCCGGTGGTCATCCAGACGGCCGAGGCAACCTTCTTCGAAGGTTTCACTTCCGCGAGGAACCAGCTGGCTCCGTCAGCGGCCCGGTCACTCTTCTCGCGGCTCGTCACCACGGGAGCGTCCTTCACCGAAATCCACTGGGAAACTTCCCAGGCCGACGCATCCAGGGCATCGACCTTCTTTCCGGCTTCCCCGACGGGAGCCTGAGCCGTACAGGCCGCAAGCAGGAGCATCGTAGCGCCTGCCGCCATCCATTTCCAGGTCTTTTTCATCATATCAGCATTTTTACAAAGGTAATCATTTATCAGCGAAGGTGGTGTACTCCGTTCCCATATTCTTGTCCACGGATGGTGGCCTTCACGCCCACCGGCAGGGTCACGACCAGGGCATCCCCTGTCCGATCGACCTCGATGACCCCGTAAGGGGTATCCTGCTTCACCTTGACCCAGTCCAGGCCGTCCGGGCGCTGCGGGTCGATGATGACATGCCGATAGCCCGGCTGGTCGGGGACGATGCCCCCGAGACTCTGGTAGAACCAGCTGCCGATGCCGTTGTAGCAGTTGTGCAGGTGGCTCCGTCCGCCGTCCCACTCTTCCCAGACACCGGTGGCGCCGCTGTCCAGCATGAACAGGTACCCCGGATAGCCGGGCTGCTTGAGGAGGCCGTACAGCCAGTCGCATTCGCCTTCCCGGGTAGCCCATTCGGTCAGGACCGGGACACCCACCAGACCGGTGGCCAGATGGCCGCCATAAACGGTCTCCGTCCGTTCCTTCAACACGGCTACGACCCGCTCTTTCAAGGAATCAGGAACTACACCGACGAGCAGAGGATACACCATGTCCACCTGGCTTCCGGAACCGTAAATGCCGGTTTCCGGCTGATAGAAGGTTTCCTGGATCCGGTTTCTGAGTGCCTCGTACCGCCGGCGGCAATCCTCCGCATCCTCATCCCGGCCCAGTGTCCGGGCGATCTGCTCCAAAGCCAGGTAGGACTGGCACAGGGCGCAGTTGTTCACCAGGTCGATGGACACGGGATCCTGGACGTCCACCCCCTTCGGGGCCGCCCAGTCACCGAGGTACCAGCCCCGGTATTCCGTATTGGGCCACTGTTTCAGCAGACCGTCCACGGTGTAGGTATCGACATAGTCCAGCCAATGGCACATCTGGGGGTAGAAGCGTTCCAGGGAACGCTGGTCGGCACTGTTCTGATAGGTCCGCCAGGCCGCCTGGATCAGGAAACTGCACCAATAGGGGCCGCCACCTGCCGTATAGGGGTTCGGGGCCGTATGGGGCAGTCCGCCGTCGGGGCGCTGGGCATCGGCCCAGGCCTGCAGCCAGTTCAGCAGCGTCGGGGCCGCGTCGGCCAGGGTAAACAGGGTCTGGGCAGATGCATTCCCGTCTCCGCCATATCCCAGCCGCTCGATGCTCGCGCAGTCCACCATGTACCCGTCGAAGGCGAGGTTCTCCACCGTCCGGTGGACCAGGTTTTCGATCCGGTTCAGGTCCTCGTCCGAAGACAAAAACCCGGCGCCCGTTCCGGAAAAAGCCGCCCGGATCGGAAAAGCCGACACTGACACCGGCGCCGCAGGGAGGCTGTCCAGCTGCACATACCGGAAAACATGGTGGTTGAAGCGGTTCCGGAAAGAATCGCCCGCCGGCCGACCGGAAGAGACATACTCGTCATAGCCGCAGATCTCCCAATCATAAACTTCGGCGTCCACGTCACTGAAGGTCGCCCGGGTCAGATGACCGGCCGGAAGGGAAGGCAATTCGATGGCAAACAAGGCATTGACGACCTGGCCGAAGTCGATGCGCCAGCTACCGTTCCCGAGATCCCGGATCTCCACGGGCTTCATTTCCTCCATCAGGATAGCAGGCTCGCACATCTGCATCGAGGCGGTCAAGCCCTCGACCGGGACGACGTCCACCGGCGTCCACTGCGGCTCCACCCCCGCTTCGATGCGTTCCCCGATGAACTCATGGGGACGCCAGGTTCCGAGATCCCGGTATCCGCTCCAGGCGGCTTCCCAGGTCCCGTCCGTCCAGACCAGGGGTTTTCCGTCCACGTCCAGTTCCGCCTTCACCAGCGGTCCTTCATACGCAGCCCGGAAAGTCGTGGGTTTGTACCAGCCGGAGCTGGCCGCGATCAGGAGCTCATTCTCTCCGGCTTTCAGGAAACCGGACACGTCATAGACAACGATCTGGGAGCGTCTGTCCAGCTGGGACACGGCCGGAGCCAGGACGGCATCGGACACTTTTTTCCCGTTCAGGAACGCCTCGTGATAGCCGAGCGAATTCACATACAGGAGCGCCGTTCCCGTTTTTTCGACATGGAAGGTCTTCCGGAGCAGCGGTTCCCTGCCCGCTCCGGGCACGCCGCCGACATACTCCCCTTTCAGGCGGTCCTCACCGATGATTCCCACCCCGAAGCGCTGTTTCGGACTCCAGTCGCTCACCTCTGTTTCGGAGCGCCAGACGCGGACCCGCCACCAGCCGTGCTGACGGCTGGAAAGCGGTTTCCCGCCGTTAGGGACCATCACCTGGTCGGAAGACGGAACCCGGCCCGAAGACCAGAGTTCCGGTCCCACCTCGATCTCGTAGGCCACTTGTTCCATGGGCGCACCGCTCCGGATCTTCCAGCTGAAATGCGGTTGACCGGAGTCGATGCCCAGCGGCTCGACGAGTCCCTCGCAACGGAGGTCATATACGCCGAAATCCGGTGCGCAGGCGCAGAGAAGGGCGGCACCCGCCGCTGCCAAAAGCCATTTCCTCATTTTTTCACTTTGATATACAGGACGCCGTGCGACGGGACCTGGTAAGTACCCATCGGAATGTCTTTCTGGCGCCAGAGGTCGCGGACCGTTTCCACGCCCTCGATGCCGATCTTGCCCAGCGCACCGGCGAGGTCCACCGGGACCGTCCCGTCATTGAGATTGAAAATACCCACGGCGATACCGCCGTCATAAAGTTCGCGGCTCCACATCTGCATGCCATCCTCCACGACATCCTGATGCGCCTGTTTGCCCAGGATATCCTGGTTCACGGCATTCACTTCGTTGTTGCACAAGAGGTTGAAGGTGAACGCATCGATCTGGGAAAGGTCGCAGCCGATGAGCATGTTCGCAGCGAGGAGCGACCACAGGGAGATATGCGTGTACTGCTCGTCCGGGGTGAGCCGGCTGTCCCGGAGATTGTCGCTCCAGCCCACCTTGCCCACGACCAGCATGTCCGGATCGTTCCAATGGCCGGGGCCGGCATAGGGATGCAGGCCCACCTGCTGCTCGAAGCCGATGGTGTACAGGGATTCCCAGGTATCGGTGATGTCCCCCGTCGTGCGCCAGGAGTTCGCGTCAACGAAGGCGCCCCACTCCCACACATTCGCCATACCGTACTGGCACAGGGAATAGAAGATGTCGCGCGGCTGCTCGCGAAGATACTGCTGCATCTTCACGTACGGACGCAGGTAGGCGGCCGTAGAATGGTCATTGCTCGGGTTGAACACTTTCGCGTATCCGCACCAGTCGTATTTCAGGTAGTCGATGCCCCATGCATTCCAGGTCTCAGCGTCCTGCTTTTCATGGCCCAGGGTGCCCAGATAGCCGCCGCAGGTGCGGTCGCCCGGGGAGGAATAAATACCCAGTCTCAGACCGTTCCCATGCAGCCAGTCGGCGAGCCCCTTCATGTCCGGGAACTTTTCGTTCGTGGCGATGGTCCCGTCCGGGTTGCGCCCGTCCGCCTCCCAGGCATCGTCGATGTTGATGTAGGAGTAGCCGTAATCCGCCAGACCGGCGTTCAGGAAAGCGGCGGCCGACGCCATCACCCGTTCCTGCGAGACGCTGGTGCCCCAGCAGTTCCAGGAGTTCCAGCCCATGGGCGGGGTCAGGGCGATCTGCGATCCCACTTTCAGCGTGAATTCAGCACGGGTTTCGCCCTTGGCATTCTTGGCGATGAAAACCAGCGGATAATTCCCTTCCTCTGCGACGCAGCCGCTCAGGACACCCTTGTCCGGATCCAGCTTCACCCCTTCCGGAAGGCCTTCGACAGCATATTTCATGGGCTTGTCACCCGAGAAAGCCAGCCGGAAGATGACCGGGGAACCGGGGCGGACGCCGAACACGAGCGGTCCGTTGTAACGCGGTGTGGCCGGTGCCGCCGGCGTGAGGATGTATGGCGTGCAGACTTCAGCCTCGAGCGACTCATCGAACTTGTCATCCCTGTAGATGACGGTGAGCCGGGCGTTCTCCGCAGCCTTGACAGGAAGCGTCACCTCTTTCTTCGGAGACAGTTTTAATTTCATCGGCTGCGTAGGCAGTTCCTTTTCCGTGATGGGATCCTTGATGACCGTCTCGAAGGTTCCGGAGGTCTTGATGTCGGAACGGAGCGTCGCCGTATAGGTACCATTCTTCCCGGTGAGGGACAGGGACACATAATCGGACAGGGCGGGCTTTCCGATCCAGGCCGGGCGGGCATAGAAACCACCCGGATCGCCGCCGTTATATACCCGGACGGCAATGATGTTCTCCTGGTCCCACTTCACCAGTTTCGGATCCACGATATAGCGCCGGGGCGCGTCCCACTTTCCTTCATAACCGTCTTTGTCTCCCGGATTCCGGCCGGTCTTGCCCACCAGGACGCCGTTGAGCCAGGTCTCATCCGTATCGTCGATGGGTCCGAGGTCCAGCAGGACCTGTTCCATGACGCCTTTCTTCAGGGTGGAAGGGATCACGACATGGATCCGGTACCAGCCAAAGCCTTCCGTATTGCGGATTCCCTGCTGGTTCCAGTCCCTGTTCAGGGCCAGGACCTGCCAGGCCGTGTCGTCGAATCCGGCCTGCAGCCAGGCCATGTCATCTCCCACATGGAAACGGGCCGTTTCCACGGAAACGCCCTGTGCGGCGGCCGGGAGAAGCCAAAGGAGCGCCGCAAGGATCGTCAGCATCACTTTTTTCATATTCATTCAGGTTTACGTTGTTTATTCCAAAGGCCATGTGAGGCGGATGTCCCGCGAGGAAGCACCCACCATGATTTCGGGAAGACCTTCCGGAATCACGAAAGCCTTCCGGCTGTCGCTCCAGTAACGAAGGTCCTCGCGGCGAAGGGATACCGTCACCTTGCGCGTCTCTCCCCGCTTCAGGTGGACCCGCTGGAAGCCCCGCAGTTCCGAGATGGGGGCCTTCCCTTCGTATTCGGGTAGCCGGACATAGACCTGGGCGACCTCATCTCCTTCATAGCGGCCGGCATTGCACTCGAAACGGTTGTGCTCCTCGTTGTTCGCCGTGAAATGCTTAGAGGTGGAGACGACTTTCAGGTAACGGGGATCCCGCGCCATATTCACCGTCGGCGACCAGAAGGTCAGGAGGTCGCTGTACTGGGCCGTCTGCTTCTTTCCGCGTTCCAGTTCATTCCAACGGGCCCGCGCCTCATCGGAAACCACGCCGGAGATGCGCTCCAGCAGGGCCGGGTTCCACATTGCGGAAAGTGCGATGGCCTGCGGGAACACCGTAAAATTCCCAGGACGGACGATCCCGTGCAGGGCCTCGTTCCCGTGATAGTATTTGTCGATCTTTTCATCGACCGTCAGGGTTTCCAACAGGGCCTCCACCCGCTCGCCGATGGGGAGGGATTCATTCTTCCAGGCTTCGGACTGCGAGAGGGCAGGAAACGTCGCGGCCAGAAGAGCCGCCAGAACAGTCAGTTTTCGCATCATCATTCAGTCACTCGTTTGAATACTGGGATATTTTCAAGATCGACGGGAACCTCCGCATAGCGGCCCCCTTCATAATGGGTTTCATCCCGTAAATAGATCCATCCACCCTTATTTTCAGGCAGATAGACGCGCCAGGAGGTCACCTTCGGAGCCGTCACCGGGCACACCAGGTAGTCGGGGCCGAACATGAACTCGGCGTCCTGACGGAGCGCCTCCGCATCGCCCGGGAAATCGAAGACCAGCGGACGCATGAGCGTATAGTCCTCCTCCCAGACCCACCGGGCATGCCGGAGAATGTAGGGCTGCAAGGATTCGCGCCGGTCGATGGCCTCCTCGAAGAGCTGCCGGATCCGGTCCGGATACTCCCACGGCTCCGTATGGCTCACATAGCCATGGACCCGCATGAAAGGAAGATAGACCGCCGTCTGGATCCAGCGGACCATGCATTCCTGGTAATCGGGATCGTCGTATTGGCCGGTCGGACGGAAGAACCCGCCGGCATCGTAGGTCCACCAGGGAAGGCCGGCGGCCATCTGGCCCAGCCCGCCCGCGATCTGGCGGCGGAAGGAGCCCCAGTCGGCGCCGACATCCCCGCTCCAGGTCATGGCGCCATAGCGCTGGATGCCCGGGAAGGCGCTCCGGGTCAGGATGACGGGAAGACGGTCGGGAGCATCCTTGCGAAGTCCGTCATAGACCGTTCCGACGACCTTCAGCGGATAAACGTTGCGGTAGAATTCACCCGGAATGCCTTCCGGGCCGATGGCTCGGTTCGCCAAGTCGTCGTTCTCGGGCTCCGTGGCATCCAGCCACCATGCGTCGATCCCCACAGGCAGCAGCCGGTCCCGGAAGTTTTCCCAATAGCACGCCGCCGCGTCGGGCTGGAAGAAATCCACCCAGTCCGTCCCGTCGATATAGTACCCGTTCTCTTTCATCTGCCGCCCCACTTCCGAGCCCTGGTCCACCTTGGACCACACGGACAGCATCAGGTGCTGGTCCATTCCGTGGAGTTCCCGGACCATACCCGCCGGGTCGGGGTATTTGTCCTCGTCGAACCGCATGGCATTCCAGCCATGTTTTCCCCACCACTGCCAGTCCTGGACGATGGTTCCCACCGGAATGCCTTCCGCATGGAAACGGCGGGCGGCCGTCAGGAGTTCCTCCTGCGTATCGTACCGTTCCCGGCAATGGATATACCGGAACGCCCAGTCCGGCATCGGAGGCACCGAACCGCTCAGGCGGCGGAACGCGTGCATGACGGCATCGGCATTCCCGGCGAAAACGGTATAGTCGATTCCCTGGGAAACGGGACTGTGGAAGGTGGTTTCCCCGGTAATCCGCCGCCAGCCGAGCACGGGCGCATCCCCCTCGGCCGCCCGGACTTCCACCCGGTGCTTGCCGGCCTTCAAACGGGCCTTGGCAGCGACGGTAGGCGGAAGCCAGAAATTGGAAAAGTCCACGAGGACCTCCCCGTCCACTGCGAGATACTGTTTCCGGGCCATGGAACTGCCTACATCCAACAGCAAAGCGTAATCTCCGTCCTCCGGCAGGTCGATTTCGCCGGCAAAGCGGTTGAAACGCCTGATTTCCATGAAATTGCCGGAAGTACCGGTCACATTGACCGAGGCCGATTCCACCGAAGTCTCCACCAGGGACAGGGGCTCATGCGCTTCGGAGGGATTGAAATCCGTCAGCCCGTAGTTGTGCCACAACAGGCCGTATCCCCGGTTGGAAACGACCATGGGCAGGGAAATCTGGGAATTAACCTGCGTCAGCCGGCGGGTCAGGCCGCGGATATCCAGGTAGCCGTCCTGGAACTGTCCGGTACCGAACAGTGCCTCCCCTTCCGGCGACACGAACGTCTGCGTTATGTCGAAAGCAGGATGATCCCGCACCGGGGAGGGCTGCAGGGAACGGCTCTTCTCTTCCAGCAGCACCCGGCCGTCGGCATCCTTGAAAAGGAGTTTCCCTTCCGCAACATGATACTCCGCGGTGAGGCGGGCCGTCGTTACCGACACACGGTCACCGGTCTTTTCCACGTGGTATCTCGGCTTTTGAACCGGCTGGGTATAAATCAGTTCCTCCAGCACAGGCGCTCCGTCGGGAACCACCCGGACACGGATGGCATCTTCCGCGAGCGGCTCAAGACACAGGGTTCCTTCCGGAACGGGAATCCGAACCTCCTGTTCCTGGCAGGAGAGGAGGAGCACAGTCAGAATAGGTATTATCGCAATCTTTCTCATAAGACCATCCAGTTATCCAGGTGGCGGAGCGTTTCCAGGCGGAATGCGCCGGGCCAGGCCACCAGCCAATCGTTGACGCGTCCGCCTTTCCGGTTGTAAGCGCCGGCGGGCTCCAGCCCCCAGCTGCATTCGAAGTAGGCCTCGTTCTGGGATCCGGCCGGACGGAGCAGTCCGTTCACCCGGAGCGTACCGTCGGAAAGCAGCTGGTTGCCGCCCCGCCAGATGGCGCGTGCTTTCTCCAGCCACTGCCGGTCACCGGTCAGTTCCGCAAGTTCCACCCATTCGGGAACCCAGTAAAGTGCATACGGGTCCAGATGGTTATGCTGGACCGATACGGAGGTAAGGCCGAAAGTATGGACTCCGTACTGCGTAAAGGCATCCTCCACGGGGTACGCACCGTCATAGTGCCAAAGCCAGGTGGACAGATAATAGGATACGGCCAGGGCATCCTCCAAATACGCCTTTTCGCCGGTCAGGCGATGGAAACGCAGGGCCGAGCGGAGCAGGGAGATGGACGATTCCTTGTCGATGCACCAGGTATCCAGCGCGCCGGCCGTGGTAAATCCCTGTTCCCGAAGCTCGGACAGGTAGTAGTCATAGGCTTTCCGGGCGGACTGCAGGTACGTCTCGTTCCGGCTTCTGCGGTAGGCCTCGATCATGGCGGGAACGAGGAAACAGCCGATGGTTCCTTCCCGGTAGATGCTCGTCCCGTCCGGCTGCCATCCCTTCGCGTAGCAGCCGTTTTCCTGCTGGTCCCTGACGACGAAATCACAGATGCCGTAAGCGACACGCTCATATTCCGGCCGGTCATACCCGCATGCTTTCGCCACATCGTATGCTTCAAAGAAGTTCACCGCCGCAGTTCCCAGGTTACAGGCATCGACCGCATCGTCCGGATTGTCGTACCGGACCGTGAAAAGACCGTTCGGAAGCGTGCACCGGCTCCAGGTATCCAGGGTGGCCATTCCCTTCTCCAAGGATTCCCGGGACCCGTTCCTCAGGTAATCCTGCAGCAGGGTGATGGCATAGGAGGCATTCTGGCCGCACCAGCCGATCTCATATTTCCCGCCGCCGCGCTGCTTCCAGGTCCCGTCGGGCTCGGGAAGGAGTCCGATGCTGAACCCTTTGTAATCCCCTTCTTCCGCCCACAGGGACTCTTTGGCGTACCGGACGCCCAGTTCCCAGACCTTTTCCGGAGGGAACACCTCCACGTCCGGTTTCGGGGCCAGTTCCCAGGCCTTGTCCAGGAAAGAGCGCATGGCGGCGTGTCCTCCCTGCACCGGGGTCACATGGACATACAGGGACAGCCGGACGGTCTCCCCTTTCCGGAGCGAAGCCCGATTCCGGTACCCGGAGGCAAAGCGGTCCCGGGCTATGTACGTGAGCGGCATTTCTTCCTCCGGCCAAATGTAATGGTGTCCCACCTGGCTCTGTTCCGGCCGGATGGAAACGGAATAGTTCAACCGGTCCTCCCGGGGAGCTTCGGTCCAGGTGGAGACCGCATAACGGTCCCCTTCCGAATACATCGCCCCGGGGATGGAGGTACGCCGGGCGGCCGTCGTCCGCCACTTGCCGTCTTCCCGGGCCCCCTTCGGCTCTTTACCCCGGCCCCATTCGTTCCCGTTGTAGGAGACGGACGGAATCATCCAGAACGAACAGGAGGAAAGATGCACGAAACCGGCTTCCAGACGCGTGGAATCCAGGTCTTTCGTGACCGTAAAGGCACAGTCGATCCGGAAGGTCCGCTCATCCAGCCGTTCCGCCTTCTCCCGATGGGTGATCCCGGGCATGGCCGGAATCCGGAATTCGCCGATGGTCGTTGCGCCCTCTTTTAGGGCAAGTCCTTCCGGCAACGCTTCCCAATGGAAGGGTTCCTCATCGGGAAGACGGTCCAGGTCGATATCCAGGCTGTCGCCTTCGGAAAGGACCCAGCGTCCACTTTTCGCCTGGCGATGGTCCAGGACCCGTACTTCCAGCTGATTTCCGTCCAGGCGCCGGACGCAGATGTCGAAGTCTCCCCCGAAGGCCCGGATGTGCCGGAGAGCCATCCGGGGCCACGCCGCAGCCAGTCTGGGCGTCAGCCGGAAAGACCGGAAACCTGTCGGGCGGATGCCGAACATTCCCTCCGTCACGACGCGGGCATACAGCCCGCTCTCGGCGGAAAGATGACGCTGGGACCCTTCCGGCCAGGCTTCGATGGGATAAGGGACATGGTCCCCCAGGAGTCTCCGGGCCGAATAGCGGTGCAGGAAATCACCCGCCGTTCCCGTGTCCCCGGCGATATACATGCCACGCAGGGCGTACAGGGTGGAACGGTCCCAGAAGGTTTCGCTCCCCTGCTGGGTAAGCAAACCGTTCTCCGTCATCAGTTTGTCGGAGGTCAGGGCGGCGATGGTTCCTTCCGTGCGCTCCGTCAGTCCTACGATGAGCGGCAGGCAGATCCAGGACCGGAGGACCTCGTTGCCGTCATAATACCGGTAGGTATGGAACCCCTGGACCTCCGCCCCGAAATAGGATTCGATCGCCTTGGCGAGCCGATGGGCACGGGTCTCGTACCGCAGGGCCTCGGAAGCGCGCCGGCCGAGGCTCCGGGAGAGCATCGCCGCGGAGAGAAGTCCGTCATAATACAGCGTGGAGGTGGAGAGGTTGGCCTCTCCCGCCGGGAACCGGCCTTCCAGTTCGTCCGAATCGGAGCGGACGACACCGGCGGCATTCCGTTTCCGGTGGCAGTACTCCAGGCACCATTCGATGAGGGGCCAGAGTTCCTCCGCCTCTTCCCGGCTGCCGCATTCGAGGGCATACCGGGCCGCCCCATGGGCGATCATGGCGGCATCGCCCCGGTCCCCGGCCCCGTTCCAGATATCGGTTCCTTCCGCGATGATGGAACTGGGGATGGGCGTATAGGCGGGATTCATGAACCGGGCGAAATGCCGGTAAGCGTTCAGTGCAGATTCATTGCCCTTTCCATAGCCCAGGAACGGGAAGAAGGGATTGACGTATTCCGCCTGGTCGTTGGCCCAGATGGCGGCATAGTAGGATTCCCCGCCGGGACCGTGCATATACCCGCCCGCCGTCTTGTAAATGCTTTCGGAAGCGCGGATTTTGGCAAAACGGAACTCCCGGTCCAGCACCGGGTCCGGTGTTTCCAGGACCAGGTTTCCATCCACTTCGTCCAGGTACGCCCGTCGGGCGCTCCACTCCGCATCCAGATCGGGCCGCAGCATGTCCTCTCCTTCCCGGTAGGCCTGGAAGCAGGCTCCGAAGCGGAGGGTTTCACCGGGGGCAAGCCGGAAGGTTCCGGCGCCGAAAACATCCCCCCGGATGACATAGGAGCCCGTAACGCCTTGATCCGCCGGCGTAGTAAAGACCTGGGAGAAAGCGGGGACGAATACGGTCACCGGCCTGTTTCCCAGGTTCTCCAACTCATAGGTTTCACCCAGGAGCGGTGCGCTGGCCGACGGGAAGATCCGCCGCTTCATCCGCACGGACGGGACCGTTCCCGACCTTCCCGAGGCGAACGTGCCCGTCACTTCCAGGCAGCCGTCCAGCCGGACAGATTCCACCTGCTCGTTCCGCAAAGAATACCCGTTGACGCTGACGAGGGAAGGGATGTCCACCCCCATCCTGTGCATCAGGCTGGCGTGCGTGTTGTTGGGGACCGTCCGGAGCATCGGGAAGACCAGGGACCGTTCGCAGTGGAAGGACCGGTCCTTTCCCACGCCCCATCGCAGCACGACGGACATCTGTTCGCCGCTCATCTCGATATGGTCCTCGCAGGGCAACATCGTTTCCGACGGTGTGAAAACGATACCGGTCCCAGCGTCTTCTAAGGTCCAGCGATGCGGTTCCCCGCCCTGCCCGATGGCCGGGAGGACGGCAAGTAATGCGGCAACTATCAGCGATATCCCACTCATACCGTCAAAGCAGGGTCCAATCCTCTTCCAGGCAGCTCACATGGTGTTCCGTAATCCCTTTCTCCTCCATCCAACGGCGGGTGTCGCGGGTCTTGAGCCAGGTATTCTCGGGCGCGGGCTCCCACACCCAGGACGGCGTGGGCCAGAGACAGGCCCGGAAACTGATTGACTTATAGAACTGCTCGTTGCAACCGCTCTGGCCGTGATGGGCCATCTGCAGGTAGTCGCAGTCCAGATACTCCTTGTACTGGGCAAGGACCCGGTTGCCGCGCTCCTCCTCGGCATCCCCGAGGAAGACGACGCTCTTGGCATCGTCCCACATCCGGACGATCATGGTCTGCTCGTTGTAGTGTTTCGTGGGGATGCCCATGTCCGCGACGCTCAGGATCATGATCCCGACCCCGTCCATATCAAAACGTTGGCCGGCCTGGTGGACATTGACGAAATCGGTCCCGTCCATGAAGTTGTCCAGGGCGCGATAATACCCGCGGGCATTTTCCGCACTGCCGGGTTCGCAGTCCAGGAATGCGTCGGGGACCCGGGAATAGATGACTTTGTCGATGGTAATGCCCTGCGGATCGTTCAGGATAGTCGCCAAGGCCTCCATGTGATCCTCGTGCGGGTGGGTGATGAACCACAGGTCCACATGGTTCCCGGCTTCCGCGAGATGCTTCCGGAGCTTCTCCACCTCGGTGGCATAGCCGCCGTCCACCATGAACACCTTGCCTCCGGAAGTTTTCATCAGATAGGATTCGCCGATGGTGTCGGTGACCGACGAAAGCTGTTTCAGGGAAAAATGCCCCGTGGGTTTCTTCCCGAAAAGTTCCTGTTCCTTCTTGCTCCAGCCGGAAGGGGCGCAGCCCGACAGGGCGACGCCGGCAGCCGCCAGGGAGGATACTTTGATAAAATCTCTTCTGTCCATCTAAGTTATCGTTTCAGCGGTTTGTGGTCTATACAAAATTAATCATTTTTCCCGTAAGAAAGAAAGGGTCACCGGACCGGTGAGGCCCGCCGGCTGCAGCGGCGAGTCCGCACAGAAATAGGACCAGAGGACGAAACCCTTGCGGTCGGGGCTGGGCCGTTTCTCCCCTTTCAGGAACCAGTCGGGGAAGGCTTTCATCGCCCGGCCCATGGTCTCGCCGCGGTCCTCGCCCCATTCGAAATCGGGTGCATACTGTTCGTCTCCGATCAGGAGGTTCGCCCAGTTGTTCGTCACGGCCACGGCCACCGTATTCTCCCCGACGACCAGGAAATCCGTGATGTCGGTCCGATAGGGCGGATACCACAGGTCGGCCACCTTTTCCCCATTGACAGTCAGCGAGGCGATGTCGTTGAGCCCGCCCAGGTCGATGGTCACCCACCCCGAAATGTCTTCGGGCGACAGGGTGAACCGGGTCGTATAGGTCGCGGTTCCGGAGAAATACTTCAGGCGATTCTCCTCACATTGGCTGAGATCCTTCAGTTCGAAGGAGGAGAGGGTGAAAGGATCGGACAGCTTGGGCGCGAAAGCGACCTCCCAAACATTTCCCAAATCCCTGGTTTCCAACTTTTTCAGTTTCGGAATCACCTCTTTTTGATACCGGGTCGTCCCCTTGTTCTGCACCAGGAAAACGGACTGGCCCGGCCCCAGGGCTACCCGGACGGAATCCGAAGCGGCCGCCAGGGCGATGGATCCGTCGTACGGATTCCAGAATTCGGAGGGCTGCGGACCGGCCGGGAAGACGGTCGTCAGCGAATCCGTCTCGTCCGGATTCATGACAAACCAGATGTCGGCACCGTTCAGTTTCCGCTGGATCCAGTTCGGTCCCCGTTCGCCCAGCTTCCCCTGACGGAGCAGCATCTGGCAGCGGCTCAGGTAGGTGAAGAAGGCCTTGCCGGGCTCGAACCAGGTCTGGTGCCGGGAGAAATGCGTTCCCCACCAGCCCATGCCCATGCCGGGCTGATACCGGTCGTCGAAGGGCTGGTGCACCCAGTGGTGGAGGAACAGGAGATTCACCCCGGAGACGAAGGCCCCGTCGGCCGAATGCTTCAGGAAGGCGGGATCTTCCGTGTAGTGGCTCACTTCCGGCCGGCCGGTAAAGGCCTCGGCCCCGACGATGTTCTTCCCGTATTCCTGGGCTTTGTCCACGATGGCCTCGTTGATGCGACCGCTGCCGGTGGTCCAGAATTCACCCATGGGCACGTCCGGAACATACACGGATTCCGTGGTACTGAAGGGGCCCCAATAGGGCTCCCAGAAAAGCTGGAGGCCTTTTTCGTGGACCTTGTCCCTTGCCACCTGCCAGCCTTCCCGGAGGAACCGGCGCTGGATGAGGAGATCCCAGTCCTCCCGGAAGGCATCGTTCCGGGAATTGCCCGGGTCGGCTTCCATCAGGGCGATCCGGGGCAGCGGATCATAGCCGCAGATGCGGGAGAAATACTCCCGGAAGCCCGGCGTCCAGTTCTGGTCCCCTGCCTCGTAGCTGTCGATCAGGATGTGCGTGAAGGACTTTCCGAAGTATGGACCCAGGTGTTCCTCCAGCGGACCCAGCACCTGGTCCCAGTGATACTCGGACACGTCCCGGTTCATCTTGTCCGCCTCCAGGGCCTTGCCGATGAGTTCGTCCGGGAGCGGATGCGGGTTGGACAGCGTGGGTGCGTGACCGATCCGGAAGATGGTCCAGCGTCCCTTGGGAGCATCCCAGACCAGATTTCCGTCGGCATCCATCCTGTCCGTCAGGTCGATCACTTCATCCGGGGAAGCATCGGCCTTGACAGGGACCGCCATGACGGCAATGTCCCGGTAGAAAGTGGACTGGCGTCCCGAATTGCCCCAGCCGCCATACACCGTGGGCTCCGGCTTCGGCAGGACGGTTTTGACGGTTCTGCCGCCTTTGACGGCCGTCCGGCTGTGCACGACCTTCTGCATGCCCTTCTCCTCGTCGATCCACGGCCCGCCGGTGGTACTGTACCCCGGCGAATTGTGCAGGCCGACCTTCAGCCCCAGTTCCTCCGCCACTTCGGCGGCATAGGCGAGGGCGTCCCAGTAAGCGTCGCTGCGATAGGTCTGCTCCGGCCAGGGATTGTTCTCCATCGGATGGTGCGTCTCCTGCACCGCCGAGGCGATGTTGAAAACCGTCGCCCCGCCGATGCCCGCTTCCTTCATGGCTTCCAGGTCCTTCCGGATACCATCCTTGGAGAAGTCGGGGCCCATCCAATGCCACCAGACATAGGGACGGTACTCCATGGGCGGAGCTCCGAACATCCCGGCCAGGTCCGACGTCGCAGGGACTTTTTCAGTCCGGGCGCAGGAGCACAACGCTGCCAGGGAAAGGACTATGAGACAGGCCTTTTTCACTTTGCAAACACGTCAATCGGTTTTCCGCGCCAGCTCTGGGGCACTTCCAGGTTGAGGATCTCCGCCACGGTGGCGGCGATGTCGTACTGGATGACGGTCTCCTGGATCTCGTGGTTCTTCTTCACGCCTTTGCCCCAGATGACCATCGGCGTTTCCATCTCCAGCATGGTGGTTCCGCCGTGTCCCGTCTGGTAATGTCCATGGTCGGAGGTCAGGATGATGATGCTGTCGTCGTAGATGCCGGCCGCCTTGATGCCGTCCACGATGCGCTTCACCCGGCCGTCCACGAGCGGAAGCTCGGCATAGAACTCGGCGGAACCCTGTCCATAGGAATGGCCCATGTGGTCCAGGGCATCGATGTGGATGAAGCAGAGCGTCGGTTTCTTGTCCACGATATACTTCACGCTCTCCTCCACGACGGATTCCGTATTCGTCCCGGGATCGTCGATCCGGACCCGGTGGTCCACGCACAGGGAGTCGGCATAGTTGAGGAAGTCGCCCCACTCGCAGATGACGCCGGTTTCAGCCTCGGGCCGGGCCTTCTTGAGCTGGTGGAAGATGGTCGGCTGGGCATTGTGTTCCGTCAGGACCAGCGGTTTGAAATCCGGAGAAGCGCTGTTGCTCGCGATACCCGTCGCCTCGACGGGCGTTCCGTTCATCATCGCGCCCCAGTTGGGACCGCTCGAGGACGGGAGTACGGTCCGCTTGTCCAGGGTCCAGGAACCCTCCTTCATCATTTCCTTGATGAACGGGGCCTCCCCTTTTTCCATGCACCAGGATCCCCAGCCGTCCAGGCCGATGAGGATGACATGGGAGGCGAGGTCCGCCTTTTTGGGTTGCGGCTGTGCGCAGGCAACGGCGAGAAGCGCCGTCAAGACAATTGATAATTTTTTCATATACAATAGGTTATTTGACATATACTCTTGTTCCGGTAATCTTTTCTCCGGCATTCTTTCCCAGCCACACTTCGAACCAGCCTTCCTCTACGTGGAAATTCATATCCCGGTCCCAGAGGGCGAACTGGCGGTTGGGGATTTCCAGTTCCACCTCCCGGCTTTCACCCGGTTCCAGGGTAACACGCTTGAAGGCGGCGAGCTGCTTCAACGGCCGGACGACCGAGGCAAGTTCGTCGTGGATATAGACCTGCACAACTTCGTCACCCCGGACGGAACCGGTGTTCGTCACGGTCACCCGGACCTTCAGCGGCTGGCCTTTCTCAAGGGTCTCCACCGTCTGGAAATCCTTGTAATCGAAGGTGGTATAGCTCAGGCCGTAGCCAAAGGGATACAGGGGCGAGCCGTCGTTCTCCACGTAGCCGTAGCCGCGGCCGCTGGGCTTGATGCTGTAATACATGGGATTCTGGCCGATACTGCGAGCCCAGGTGATGGGCAGGCGGCCGCCGGGATTCACGGCTCCCGTCAGGACATCGGCAATGGCGCGTCCGCCCTGCTCGCCGGGATACCAGGCTTCCAGGATGGCTGCCGCCCTGTCGGCCCAACCGGAAATGTCGATGACCGCTCCGTTGTGAAGGACCACGATCACGGGCGTCCCGGTCGCAATCAGGTCGCGGACCATCTTCTCCTGGTCCACCTCGATGGCCGGTGCCTGCGCATCGGCGACGATCAGGCCCCCTTCCGTCGTCCGGTTCGGCCGGACATGGCTGGACGGCAGGTGGAAGCTGCTGCGGTCACTTCCCTCTTCTTCCGTAATGGAAGGGAAGAAAACGAGGACGTCGCATCGGGATGCCAGCGGATTCACGTTCTGGCCCACCGGAGCCAAAACCACCTCGGCAGTGCCTTCCAGGGCCTTTTTCAGGCCTTCGTACGGGGTGACGCCGTCTCCCTTCCAACCGCCGCGTCCACCGCTGTAGTCACCGACGTTCAGGATATTGGCGGAAGGGCCGTACACGCCGATCCGTTTCACCCCGCGCAGCGGGAGGATGCCGTCGTTCTTGAGAAGCGTCATGGCTTTGCAGGCCGCTTCGTAAGCCAGTTCCCGGTGTTCGGGACTGCGGACGATGGCGGCCGCCTTTTCCGGATCCACCAGCGGCTCGTCGAAGAGCCCCAACTCGAATTTCAACCGGAGCACCCGGCGGACACTCTCGTCCAGCACCTTTTCGGGAATCTTCCCCGACTTTACCTGCTCCAGCAGACCGGAACTGGTGTTGGCCAGCTGCAGGTCCATTCCTGCATTCATGCAAAGGGCAAGCGCATCGTCTTCCGTCTCGCACAGAAGATGACGGTTCCCGACCATTTCCGTGGCCCCATAATCGGAAACGACGATTCCTTTGAAGCCCCACTCCTTCTTCAGGATATCCTGCAGGAGTGTCGGGTTGCTGCTGGCCGGGATGCCGTCCACGGCATTGTAAGCGCTCATGATTCCCCGGGCTCCGCCTTCTTCCACGCAGGCGCGGAAGGGCTCCAGATAGACTTCGCGGAGTTCGCGCCAGGAGGTGATGGAAGCGAAGGAATCATGGCCACCCTCGCCGTAATTGTCCACGAAATGCTTGGGCGTCGCGACGACACCGCCCTCTTCCAGGGCTTTCACGTAAGCGACGCCGAAACGGGAGTTCATCAGCACGTCTTCCCCATAGCTTTCCTGGCCGCGTCCCCAGCGCTGGTCACGGGTGATGTTGATGACCGGCGCATAGACCTGACGGACACCGACGGCGCGGAGCTCTTCCGCAACCACCTGGCCTTCCCGGTAATACAGTTCGTCGTCAAAGGTGGCCGCCATGCCGATGCTCTGCGGGAAACAGGTGGCATTCCCCCACTGGGCTCCGTGCAGGGCTTCGCCATGCTGGAGCACCGGGATGCCCCACCGGCTGGCTTCGATGGACTTCTGCGTATCTTCGTTGATGCGCTCCGCCACGGTTTTCGGGTCGTTGGGGAGTCCCCCGTCCGGGAGAAAATGGCCTACGTTCCGGACATGGCCCTTCGTATAATCCCGCTTTTCATAGAATTCGTCCATGAACAGGAGCTGGGCGCTGACCTGGGCTACCTTCTCCTCCACGCACATCCGCGAGAGGAGGTCTTCCACACGCTTCTCGACCGGGAGCTGCGGATCCGTGTAACGCGATTCCTCCGAGCAAGCACCTAGGAGAAGCGGTAACAGGAAAAGGATGCATGTTCGTTTCATAAATCGAGCATTAGGGTAAATAGACACAGTCATCCGGCAACGGTCCGTCATAGCCGCCGGGTGTCCGGAGGCCGACGGAGAGCCGCTGCCCTTCACAATCTTCGAAATAGCGGAGTTCCAGCCGGTGGAATCCCTGGGCGAGATTCAGGAAAGACCAACCTGTCTTTTCCGAATGGGAGCCGTCCAGGTCGATGACGGGCCGGCCGTCCACCAGCAGGACGGTCCCGTCGTCGGACGTGATGTACACCTGATACACGCCTTCCTCCCGGGCTTGGAGCCAGGTGGTGAACACATAACCGAAATGGTCCTGCTCATCCGGATCGTCCACCCGGATGTTGTCCAGGGTTCCGTTTCCGGTTACACGGCCTTTCTGCAGCATTTCCCGGGTGGACATGAATCCACCTTCATATCGAGTGAAAGCTACCCCGTTCCGCTCCGGTTTCACGTCCGCGGCCGGCATCAAGGGGGCGTCCTTCAAGTCTTTCTCTATCTGGGCATAACGTTCCAGCAGGGACTGGGCACCGTAGGTTCCGCCCGGCCACTCCCATTCGGACATCCGGGCAAAGCCGTCCCGCTGGATCACCCGCCGGGCGAGCGATACCGCTCCCGACTGCAGACCCTTCAACGGATTCTTTTCCATCAGCAGGAAAACCAGCGGGAACTCCGCCGTTTCCAGCCGGTGGACGAGCACGCTGTCCGCCCCCACGGCTTTCCGGGCTTCGGCAAACAGCTTTCGCCCTTCCTGGATGAACTCTGCCGTAAACATCGTATCGGCAGGAGAAACATAGCAGTTGCCATGGACCCCTTCCCGACGGAGGATCCGCTCTTCCAGCTCCAGGTAATCGCGGACATACTTTCCGCCCGCTCCGTAAAAGCCTTCCGTGAAATCGTGGATCAGGGCGTCCACATCGGCATCGGGATTCCACATCAGCTTGGAAAGGATCCAGGAGCGCATTTCCCGAAGCTCGCAGGTAACCGTCTGGTAGTCACCCTCTTCCAGGATACCGATGGCGTGATTGTCCCGGAAGTCCCGGATATGCGGCTGCAGGGTTTTCCAGTTCGCCACCGGCAGGCAGTACTGGGCGAAATCCGTCACGTAGTCCCAGATGTACAGGTGCGGAGCGATGTTGCCCCAGTCGCGCAGGTCCTTCAGGAAGGCGACATTCCGCTCACATTCGTCGTAGTTATGCCACATGCAGCATTCGATGCTGCACAGGCGGATGACCACATTGTCCCGGGGAACGATATCCTTGGGGGCATGCCGTGTGTACTGATAGGCGAAGGTCCCGATGAACTTGTCCGGGAACTCCTCCCGGACCGCATCGGCCACCTGGTTCACGAACCAGACCATGACACCGGACTGGCCGCCGTATTTCTCGGCCAGGGCCGTGCAGGCGTCGCACTGGCAAAAGAGCTGATTATCATTCTGTTCCACCGAATAAATCAGGAAATCCGGCTGTTCACGCATGATCCGGCGGACACTTTCGATCGTAATCTGCAGCACATCCGGATTGGACAGGCAGGGCTGACCGTAACCGCCGTAACGCTTCCCGTCCCGCAGGCAGGAATACTCCGGATGCGTGGCGAAATACTTCTCCACCGGCACATGGGTTCCCAGCGCATGGACCCCCCAGTATCCTTCGGCACTTCCGGGAATCGTTCCCTCCCCGTCCGGAGAAGGGATCCGGACGAAATTGTTGCGCATCCGGGCGGAAAAGACGGGATTCACCCGGACGTCCAGGACGCAGTTGTCCCGGATCGGGATGCCCGGGGTTTCCTGGCAGGACAGCTTCCGGAACGTCCAGGTGTCCTGCTTGGGAGCGACGCTGACCGTGGAGGAATACCATCGGCAATCCAGTTCATTCTCCAGGAAGGCATAGACGGCGTACAAAGTACCCCGGGGCGTCTTACCCTGGAATACGATATCCTCCCCGTCATTGTAATACACGAAGGAATCGTCGCTTCCTTCCGGCGATTCGCTGCCGATCAGGAGCCGTTTCCCGGACACGGCGGCGTCCGAGACCGGCAGTTCCGCCCCGCTCACTTCGCGGATCCAGGTTTGCAGTTCCTGGGCGGCGTAGCGTTCGATCTGGGACGCATCCGGCGACAGGACGATGGTATAATCCGATTTTCCGTCCTGGAAAAGGGTGTGCGGCGAACAGGCTGCCAGGCACAAGGCCAGCAAGAGTAAAAGTTTGTTCCGCATCATAGAAAAAAGTTCAGGCCGAGGCCGATGACATGCTCGGCCGGCACTCCGTTAAAAGCATAGTACAGGTAGTAAGCCTCCAGCTGGACTTTGTCGGAAAAGTCGTAGTTGCAGGCGACGTAATGGCGCGTTTTCTTCCAAGTATCCCCCCAGGTGAACACCTCCACCGCCAGATAGGGACTCCATCGGCTCTCCGGAATGGCGTACTGGACCTTCAGGCGGGAACGAAGCAGGTTGCTTTCGGTCCCCAGGGCAGGCGTCCAACTGTGCACATAGCGCTCCCGGATGGACACTTTCAGGTTCCCCGACTTCAGGGTGCCCGTCAGGTCCAGGTTGAGCTTGTGCGTATGGAACGACGGTTCCTGCAGGAAGTCGTAGGCGGCATCTGCCTTGAGCCAGGGCAGGATCTTCACGCCCAGCGTAGTGCGCGTGTACCAGCACTCCAGGCGCTGATACTGGTAATTGTCATGTTCGAAATAGAAGGAGCCGAAGAAGGGGCTCTCCCCGAAATCATGGTTCACCTCGATGAACTCCCAGCCGCCGAAGGTATTGTCCTCCCCTCCCTGTGCCCGGAGGCACAGGGGGAGCAGCAACAGAAGTCCCAGGATGAAACCTTTCTTGCCCATGATCAGTCGGCAAGAGGAATCCAGACCTTCATCTTTCCGGCCTCCCGGTTGTCCCACGCGAAATACGGGAGGAAGGTCAGCGTCTTCCCGCCCGCCTGGGCCTTGATCTGCATCAAGGGATGTCCCCACCACTGACGCTTGTCCAGCGGATTCACGTCGAACTGGGCATCCTTCGTCAGGCAAAGTTCGTCGAAGCCTTCCGGATTGTCCACCTCTTCCATGCAATAGACGATCGGACCGCGCTGGACGGCACGCTTGCCCTCATCCTCCTTCACGCGAGGATCGGCGGCAACTGCTTCCACGGGCATCGCGAGGGTCATCTCGACCACATCTCCATTCTCCCATTTCTTGTCCAGGATGACATAGCCGCTCTGGACGGGGGCGGTCACCGCCGCACCATTCACGGTGACGGTGTAATCCTTGCACCAGGCCGGGACCCGGAGGCGGACCTCCGTCTTCACGGGCTTGTCCATGCCCAGGGTCAATTTCACGTAACCGTCCCAGGGATAGGAGGTTTCCTGCTTCACGCGGACATCCTTGTTCCGGAGTTTCACGGTCGTTTCGCTCCCCATGTACAGGTTCACCCAAAGCGCATCCATCGAGGTCCCATAGACATAATTGCCCACGGACGGAAGGAAGCGTGCGATCTGGCTCGGACAGCAGGCGCAGCCATACCATTCCTGGCGATGATGGTTTCCCAGGGATTCCAACGGGTTCACATAGAAGAAGTGGTCACCCTTCAGGGAAATGCCCGCCAGGGCTCCGTTATAGAGGGAACGCTCCATCACGTCGGCATACTTGCCGTCGCCGGTGAACTGGAGCATGCGCCAGTTCCAAAGGACCATGCCCACGGAAGCGCAGGTCTCGCAGTAAGCCGTCAGGTTCGGAAGGTCGTAATCCTCCGTAATGCCTTCGTTGCGGGAGGACTGGCCGATGCCGCCGGTGATGTACATGTTCCTGTTGACCACATGGTCCCACAGGCGGTCCAGGGCATCCGTCAGGCCCTTGTCACCCGTATAGGCAGCGACATCCGCCATTCCGCAGTACAGATACATGGAACGCACGGCATGGCCGGTGATCCGGGACAGATCGCGGACCGGAACTTCATCCTGATAATAGACTTCGGGCCAGTCCCGGGGGTCATTCTTTCCATAGGAACCGTATCCATGTCCCCGCTGATCCAGCAGCCAGCCGGCGAAGTCCAGGTATTTCTTTTCGCCCGTGACCTCATAGAGCTTGACCATCGCAAGCTCGATTTCCTCGTGCCCGGGCACCCAGTGCCGTCCTTCGGGGCCGAATATGGACATCATGTGGTCCGCGAAACGGATGGCCACGTCCAGGAGTTTGCGCTTTCCGGTCGCCTTGTAATACGCCACGGCCGCCTCGGTCATGTGTCCGGCACAGTACATCTCGTGCTTGTCCATGTTGTTCCAGCGGTTCTCCAGCCCCGTGAGCGTGAAGAAGGTGTTCAGGTAGCCGTCCGGCTGCTGGGCGGCGGCAAACTTGTCGATCCACTCGTCGCACTTGGCCTCCAGTTCCGGGTCCGGCTCGATCTGGAGGGAATAGGCCATGCCTTCCAGGGCCTTGTACACGTCGGAATCGTCGAAATAGATCCCGGAGTGCTCTCCCTCGCCTTTCGCGGCGTTCTCGAAGTTCCGGATCCGGCCGGTCTGGTTCTCGATCTGGTCAATGCACACCGGCAGGGTGACATCCTTGTGGATCAGCATCCTGGGGGTCCAGAAGGCATCGTCGATCTTCACGTCGGCAAAGCTCACCGGCGTCATCAACTTCAGGTTTTCGGGCTCCTTGCCTTTCGAGCAGGAAAGCAGGGTCATGGCCGACAACGTCAACCCGAGCGTAATTCTTAACAACCTCATAATAAATCTATTACTTAAACCGCCTTGCGGCAATAAACATAAAGCGTTTTCAATAATCCGCGTTCAGTCAATCACTTCCGAATAACGGACGCGGTCCGGGGGGATGGGTTCGAAGGTGTCGGAGCCCGGGCTCTTCCAGGCCCATTCGAGGTTCTGTCCTTCGTAATCTTCCAGGTACAGGAGGCGGAAGGCATGCAGTCCCTTCCGAAGGGCGATGTGACCCGTCGCGGTGTAATTGGCGTGCGAACCGTCGCCGTTCACGGCCAGGCGTCCGTCGATCTCCAGGACGGCACCGTCGTCACTCCTGACGGCAAGTTCCCAGAGGCCCTCTTCCGGCACATCCAGATACCCCTCGAAAATGAAGCCGAAATGGTCCTCGTCCGGCGCTCCCTGGATGGAAGGGGCCGGAAGGACCCCCTTGTCCACGACCGGAGATGCGGCCACCTGGGCAACCCGCAGGAACATCCCGCGGTGATAGGTATAGCGGCATCCCGGCTTCAGGCCGGTGACCGATACGGCAGGAACGTAATCGATGGGGAATACATGGGAACGGAGGAGCGGGCTGGGCGTGCAGCCCGGCTTGAAGGCGCGGGCCTTCAGGATGCAATCTTCCGTAATGGGGAACGGACCTTCGTAGCGGGCCGAAGCCTCCGTAGGCTCGGATCCGTCCAGGGTGTAATGGATCCGTGCATCCGGGGTGCGGCACAGCAGTTCCGCCGTGAAAGTCCCGTCGAAGAACCGGGGATTCCCCGTCAGGTAGGGCGTGGAAACCAGGGGCTCTTCTGCCAGGGAATACGGAGCCGGCAAGGCGTCCCGGTCGGAACAGGGTTTGGAAACCAGGCGGAAGGAAAGTTCTCCGCCTTCCATCAGTTCGTCATATGTAACAAACTGCCTGTCAACCGGTTTCCCATTCAGTGAGACCTCCCGCACATAGGCTCGTTCGGGATGGTCGGCCGTAATGACCAGCTGGCGGCCGTTCGAAAGCTTCACCGTCGCCTTCCTGAACAGCGGGGCTCCCAGGACGAATTCGCCCGAACCCGGACAGACCGGATACAGGCCCAGGGCGGAGAGCACGTACCAGGCGCTCATCTGCCCGCAGTCCTCGTTGCCGCAGATTCCGTCCGGAGTGGGCCGGTACATCTCGTCCAGCATCTGCCGGACCCACCGCTGGGTTTCGGAAGGACGGCCCAGATAGCTGTACAGCCAGGCCGTTCCATGGCTGGGCTCGTTTCCATGGGCATACAGGCCCACGAGGCCCGTGATATTTCCGTCATGTAGCTGTCCCGAGGTGGTTTTGAAGAGAGAGTCCAGGGATGCCCGGACCGCTTCCGGACCGCCCATCAGGTCCGTATAGCCGCGCATGTCATGCGGAACGAAGTGACGGTATTGCCAGGCGATGGCTTCGGTATAGTCCCGGGAACCGCTCACCGGGTCGAAGGGCACCCGCCAGTTGCCGTCGGATTCCTTTCCCCGGAAGAAGCCGGTGGAAGGATCGAAGAGATTGCGGTACCGGAGGGAACGGGCGTCATATTCAGCCGCCAAGTCCTTGTGGCCCAGGGATTCCGCCATCCGGGCGATACACCAGTCGTCATAGCAGAATTCCAGCGTCTTGGAGACGGATTCCGGCGTATAGTCCGAAGGGACATAGCCATAGGTGTTGTACCAGTCGGATGCCGGATCCAGGTTGGAGGAGGCAACCATCGCGGCGAGGGCTTTCTCACCGTCGAAGGTACGGATCCCCCGCAGCCAGGCATCGGCGATGACGGACGCGCTGTGATAGCCGATCATGCAGTCCACATCCACGCCGCCGAGGGCCCAGAGGGGCAGTTTCCCGTCGCGTCCGTACATCCGGATCAGGCTTTCCGCCTGGTCGCCGATCATCTCCGGATTCAGCAGGACCATCAGCGGATTCCAGCTCCGGAAAGTATCCCAGAGCGACAGGGTGGAATAGAACGGCCGCTGTCCGACGTCGCTCAGCAGGTTCGGGGCGATGAGGGTATGGTACAGGGCCGAATAGAAATTGGTCCGCTGGGCGGGCGTCCCGCCTTCGACTTCCACTTTCGCAAGCTGTCCTTCCCAAAGGGCTTCGGAGGCTTTCCGGATCTGGTCGAAATCGCCGTCCGGGGCCTCTGCAAGGCGGTTCTGCCGAGCCGCCAAGGCATCCGTCGGGGATAAGCTTACCGTGACGGTCAGCTCCTTCGTGCCCGCGGGGAAAGTCAGGAGATAACGGTCTTCCCCATCGGCCTCACAGGAGGTGAAAGGCACGGAGAAACTGGCCGAGAAGAACATCCAGCGGTTCTGGGCCCAACCGACGACATGCCGGCCGCCCTCGATGACGCAGTCGGAAACGGCCTCGAAACTGATCCGGTCCGGATGGGTCCCGCCGATGTTGTACCGGAGGTCCACCCAGATTTTACGCTCCCCTTCCCCCTGGAAGGTATAGCGCTGGCAGCCCGTCCGGGGAAGGGCTGTCAGTTCCACCTTGATTCCTTGTGTCTCGACGCTGTAATAGCCCGGAGAAGCCACTTCGTCCTGCTTGGAGAAGGGAACCGCCTCCGGGAAAGGTGTGAAGAGGAAATCGCCCAGATCCACTCCGCCCGTCCCGCTCAGGTGCGTATGGGAGAAGCCGATCAGCGTGGAATCCTTGTCCCGATAGCCCGAGGCGGCCTCCCAGCCCCGGTTATGCGTATCGGGGCTCAGCTGGACCATGCCGAAGGGTGCCGTGGCCCCGGGATAGGTATGGCCGTCCCCACCGGTGCCGATGAAAGGATCGACACAGTCCATGGGCGAATTCAGCGACGGAACAGACGCGCAGGCCGTCGTCAGCAGCAGGACCGGGAGAAGTCTCTTAATCATTTCACGCGTTTTACGCCCTTAGGCAGTTTCACATCGGACTGGACGCTGCCGTCCGGGTTCTTCGTATGCCGGACGGAAATGACGCCGTACGGAGTTGGGAAGGTGCCCTCGGCCCACTCCAGATTGCCCAGGTGCGGCTGGATGCGGACTTCCTTAAAGCCCACCCCGACGGGCTCGATCCCCAGCACGTGCTCGCTGAGCCAGCTGGTCGGACCGGAAGCCCAGCCATGGCAGAAACTGTGACGGAGGCCCACATAGCACCAGGCACCGCCGTCGGCATGGATGTCAAAGTCCTCTTCCGGCACGATCTCGTCGATCCGGGCCGCGTTTTTGGCGTCGTTGAAGTTGAAATCCTCCCAGAAGGTCGTGGCGCCGAGGTCCAGCATCCGGCCCCAGTAGGTCTTGATGAGGTCCATCGCCTCCGCATAATGACCACCCTTGGCGAGGGCCTCCAGGAGGTAATAGCCCATGAAGGAAGTAAACTTTTCCGGACCGTTCTTCAGGATGATGGCCGATGCTTCCTCCGCATCCAGCATTCCCTGGATGGACAGGAGGGCGGCCGCCTGGCTGTTCCCGACATGGTCCGGAACATAGGTCCGGAGCTGCTTGGCAACCTCGGTGCATTCAGACTGCAAGGCGTTGTCCTTCAAGCACTCAGCCAGTTCGGCACCGGCTTCCAGGGCACGGACCGTGAGGGCCTGCAGGCCGGCGTGGATCACGTCAGGCTGGTCGTTGGAGGGCCAGTCGATGAAGCGGCCGGCGGTATAGGCCTCCTTGTTATCCTTTACATTCTGCATCACCGTATGCAAGAGCGCCGTCATGTACTCCTGCTGCTCCTCCAGGTAGGCCTTGTCTCCATACCATTGATACAGATGGTGTTGCAGGATGATCCACCAGAGCGAATAGGAGCAGATTCCGTTCATCCAGTCCGTGGGGGCGGTCTTGTCCCGCACATAGTCCAGGCTCTTGCGGACGACCTGCTGGTTGCCGAACACCGTATTCACGGCGACGACCTCGGGATGCATGTCGCCGATCCAGACCAGCCGGTCACGCTTGATACCGTCCCACAGGTAGTCCTGCATGCACAAATGCACGGTATAGGCACCCGTCTGCCAGATCTCGTTCAGGCGTTCGTCGCTGCTCTTGAAAGAGCCCAGATACGGAAGGTCCCGCTTCTTGGAAATGGCCCGGACAGCCCGGAGAGCGATTTCCCCGCCGTCGGCATCGAGCAGCTCCAGGCGGGCGAAGCGGAAACCGCTGTTGCCGTATTCGGCGACGCCCAGCCAGGGAACGCTGATTTCCATGTCCCGGACGGAATGGTCGTTCGTTGCCGTCGTCTCCGGGTCATTGATGTCACTGAGGGCCTCGCTCACGGATTCGCCCAGGACCAGGCGGAACCGCGCCGCCTTGTTGGAGCCGTGGATGGTGCGAACGATCTGGATACCGCCCTGGAGCTCCGTTCCGAAGTCCAGCAGGAGCATCCCGCCTTTCTCCATCCGGACCACCTCGTCCTCGCTGGTGGACACCTGCCCGCAGTACGGCTGCAGGAGCAGATCGGCTCCCTCCACCGTCCCTTGCGTGAGCATCACCCGCGTCGGGGTCACATATTCCGTCACGAAGCCGGAATCCAGCACGCCGGCGGGTTCCACGGGGGCGCTGCAGGCGGAAACCAGCCAGAGAAGGCCCAGGCCGATGAAATGCACGCCCCGTCGCGTCGAATGTAAATAACTACTGTTCAGCATGTTACTCAAAAGTACCCTGATTATTTTTACCGGGTATTTATTATTAAACCATTATATATCAATCACTTCCATTCGACGGTTACCAGATCCGGAAGCGATAGCTGTACTCCTGCCCCGGAGCGATGCTGTACTGCGGAAGGAGATCGGGGCCGCAGGAGGCGTTGCCCACGCCGGCCATCCGGCAGTCCAGGTTCAGGACCACTTCGCTGCGGCGGATATGGTCCAGGTCGTTGCCGTACTTCACGCGGTACAGGTCCGTGTCCGTGAAGTGTTGGGCGGAGAAGTCAAACGTACCGTCGGCCGTGAAGGTAACGGTCCGGCCGTCTTCGGCGGTGAACCTGAGCCAGCGGGTATCCGTGCGGCCACCCATGGTCTGGGTGCGGACGTAATGCTCGGCCATGCCGGTGACGGTGTTTTCATAAATACCCAGGAAGGCGCAGTCCTTGCGGTCCTGGTAATTTTCCATGGGGCCGCGTCCATACCAGGTCACCTGCTCGTAAGCGGGATCCAGGAACATCTGGAGACCCAGGCGACGGAGGTTGAAATCGGCACCGGCCGTAAAGCGGGCATCGACATCGACATAACCGGCGGCATGCACGTCATAGGTGACGGTGTAAGGGACGGCGATCCCGCCCACATTCGCCTCCAGGGCCGTTTCCACCCGGACGAATCCGTCCTTGACCTTGTAGCGGAAAGCGGTCAGGCGTGTCTGCGCTTCCAGATGTTCTTCCGCCTGGTCCAGGACGAAACGGGCACCGTCGTTGCTCAGGTAACGGTAGTAGTTGAAGACCGGACCGCCCAGGCCATGGAGGATCTCGCTCCCGTCCAGGCACAGGCTCTGCATCCGGCCGTCCGTCTTGTCGAAACGCACGCTAACGGCCGCGTTGCGGATGCACAGGATCCGGCTCTCTTCAAAATAGACCTGCAGCGGCTCCAAGACTTCTGTCACCTTGGGCGATGTCGAGAAATCCAATCCCTCCGTTTCGTGCAAGATAAACTCCTCCGCAGCCACCACATGCCCGGCACCTACCCAGCGGGTGGCTTTCTTCAAAGCAATCTCTACCTGGAGCGTCACATCACAGTCATCGGCCTGCAAAAGGTCTTTCGCCACCGGAAGTTCCACCGTGCACTTGTTCCAAGGCGCGGTGTCCGGAAGCGGCATACGGCCTTCGGCCACCTGCTTTCCGTCGTGCTGGACCGCGTAACGGAGGTCCATTTCGTCGAGGTTGTACGTCGTATAACGGTTCTCCAGGACGAGCGTTCCCGGGGTGGGCTGGCGGAACTTGATATACTGATACACCGCCTTCACCTGCTGGAGTTTCGGGGTGATGCGACGGTCGGCCGTGACGATGCCGTTGCAGCAGAAGTCGTTGTCGTTGGGCATATCGCCGAAGGAGCCGCCGAAATAGAGCTTGCCGTCATTCGCGCCCGGCTTCACGATGGCCTGGTCCACCCAGTCCCAGATGCAGCCGCCGATCATGCGCTCGCTGTCGTTCTCGATATAGTCCCAGTATTCGGCCAGGTTGCCGATGGCGTTGCCCATCGCATGGGCATACTCGCACAGGATAAACGGCTTGTCGGCGCCGTTGTGGTCCATCTCCTCCATCTGTTCCAGGGAAGGATACATCCGGGAATCCATGTCCGCCACCTCATTCTGGCCTTCATAATGGATGGGACGGCTGTCCAGGGCCTTGATGGCATCCCGCTCCGCCACGATGTTGGGGCCGGGACCGGACTCGTTGCCCAGGGACCAGAAGATGACGGAGGGGTGCAGACGGTCGCGGCGGACCATCCGGACGGCCCGGTCCACATAGGCCGCTTCCCAGGAAGGCATCTGACTGATGGCGTTGTTTCCATGGCACTCCTGGTCCGCCTCGTCCACGATATACAGGCCGTAGTAATCATACAGGGCGTACATCTTGGGATCGTTGGGATAGTGGCTGGTACGCACCGTATTCAGGTTGTGCCGCTTCATGAGCAGGATGTCCTCGATCATCGATTCCACCGGGACGGCCTTGCCGTGGACCGGATGGATGTCGTGCCGGTTCGCACCCTTGAGGTAGGTCAATACATTGTTGACATAGAGCTTGTTCTTCCTGAATTCAACCTTCCGGAAGCCGTGCTTGAAGAAGGTGGTTTCGAGGGTACGGCCCGCCGCGTCCAGAAGTTCCAGACGGACGGTGTAGAGGTACGGTTTTTCCGCCGACCAGAGTTTCGGCTCCGTAACGGGAAGTCCCAGGGAGACTTCCGTGCCGGAAGCAGGGGCAACCGCGATCTGATTCCCTTCTTCATCGTACAGGGAAGCCTTTACCGTGCCGCCCTTTCCGGTCACGGACACGAAGACACCCAGATGCGCTTTCGTCAGTTGGTCATCGAACGTCGTTTCCGTCCGGAAATCGGCCAAATGGGCCTTCGGCCGCGCCATCAGGTACACGTCGCGGTGGATACCGGCGAGGCGGAACATATCCTGGTCCTCGAGGTAAGAGCCGTCACTGTACTTGTAAACCTCGACAGCAACGGTATTCACGCCCTTCCGGACATACTTCGTGACATTGAACTCGGAATCGTTGTTGGCGCCCTGGCTGTAACCGACCTTCTTGCCGTTCACCCACACGTAGAAAGCGGAATATACACCGTCGAAATGCAGGAAAACCTCCTTCCCGGACCAGTCGGCCGGCAGGGTGAATTCCCGGCGGTAGGAGCCCACGGGATTGGGTTCCTGCTCCATCGTGTAGCCGCGCTGGGCCTGGATGAAGGGCGGATTGTTCAGGAAAGGATAGGTGCTGTTCGTATAAAGCGGGGTGCCGTACCCTTTCATTTCCCAGTTGGAAGGGACGTCGATCTCCGCCCAGTCCGCGACGCTGTAGGACGGCTTGTAAAAGTTCACCGGACGCTCCGCGGGATCCTTGACCCAGTGGAACTTCCATTTCCCGTTGAGGAGCATATACCGGGTCGATGCCGTCCGCTCCCAGGGGCGGGCATAGGCCGCATCGGCCACCATTTCCGCCTCGGAGGCATAGGGAATCATCGTCACATGGCCCGGTTCCTTGTTCACGGCGAAGACGCGCTCGTTCTCCCAGTCGTTCCTGGAAGAAGTCTTCGGGACGATGAAATCCACCTTCGTCGCGGATTCGGTGATATGCCAGCGCTGGAGCGGACTCTCGGGATCGGCCTGGAGCTGCCAGGCGGGATCACCCCACCTGCCCGGACGGCGAAGCCCCAGGGACAGGCCGGATGCGACGCAGGTAAGTGTGTACGAGCCATCCCCCACGGGATCGATCCGCCACTGCTGGTTGGAATTCATTTTTTCTTCCTGCCACTGGAGGACCGTGTGCTCATCATTCCCGCTGGCATTGTCCAGTCCCATGTAGGAATAACCGTTCACGAGTTGGTAAATCCCCTGGCCCAGCGGACGGATCTGCCACACCTGGCTGGTATTCCCGGCTTCAGGTTTCGCCAGGATAATGGCGGTCTCCGGTTGAACGCTGCTTTGCGCATCCAGCACCAGGCCATCGGCCGTAGCCAATGTGTAACTCTTGTCCGGGTCGAAGGACTGCGCCCATGAAGGGAGAAAGGCCAGGAAGCCTGCCAGAAGCGTAAAACAGAATCGTCTCATGGTCAATACTTACTTAAAATGAACAACTTGCGCATCACCCAGGTAGGTGGCGCCCACGACGTACTGCATGGCCGTCGGGGAGAAACGCTCCTCGAAGAAGCGGTGCATGTGGCCGCAAAGGATGGCTTTGAGGAGCGGCTGCTCCTTGAGCCAGGCGACGAACTTCAGGGTCGGTTCGTCCGAATGCTGCTGCACTTTCCGGTAGCGCCATTCCTCTCCGGGCGGATAGGTCACGCCGGGCTCGTAGGTCTCGGTCAATTCCTCCGGGACACCCACGAGATAGGCGCATTTGTTATCCATCCCCTTCATTTCATCGGCATAGAACGCAGGCGTATAAAGGGGCACATGGACCAGCATCACGACCGGGAGTCCCTTGGCCATCTCGGCCTTCATCTTTTCCAACTGCGCTTCCGTGAAATTGTAATAGACATCGTCCACGGCGACGAAGTTGACGCCATTGATTACGCGGCTCGCGAAGGTGAGATCATTGGGGAAAGCCCCCTGGACCGCGTCGTAGGACACGCGCTTGTAGGCCTCGTCCTCCTTCGCCTCCCCCACGTACTGCGAATACTCGTGGTTGCCGGCGCAGACGAACCAGTCGCCCTCGATCATGTGCTTGGCGTCCATGTCCAGATTGGCTTCGGAAACAAAGTCGTGCAGGTCACCGGTATGCATGAGGTACATGCCCTTTTCACGGGCGATCCCGACGGCTTCGTCCAAATAGTGCTCGCCGGCATTCATGTGCTGGCCACGCTCGGCCGCAAGCATAATCTTCCGCTCGTTGTCACGGGTGTCGGCCCGGGCGATATGGGTGTCGGAAACATGCATCACGTCGAACGGCTTTTCCAGGCCGATCTCGATGGTCACTTCCTTGATGTTCAGCGGATCGAAGGGCTGGACATCCCGGGTGATCCGCTCCGGGAACCTGGCCCATTCCTTCACGAGCGGGCCTTCGTCCGGCCTGGCCGACGTGCCTTTCGGGGCACATCCCGTCAGGGCGAAGCCTGCGGCGGCCGTCCCCGATACTTTGATGAAATCTCTTCTGTCCATTTCTCAGTTTTTCATTGAACAGCCAGGCTTGCGTTATTGGCCGGACTCGGGTCCGAAAACATGCTTCACGGCGTCCAGATAGCCGTAGCCATAGACATCGTCCGGCTGCAGGTAACTGGTTTCCGTCCATTCGTTCCAAGAATTGATGGTAATCAGCTTGTGCATGTCCGGACGGGCGTCCAGCCAGGCCTTGGCCTTGCGCAGGGCACCCTCGAAACGCTCCGGGGTATTCTCCTTCACCACGGCGCTCGAACCGAAGCGGGGGCTGTTGTCCCAGCCGATGGAGACATGCGGGTAGTAAGGGACGGTGAACTCGGTTTCCAGCCGGTCCCATTCCACATAGGCCTGGTCCAGGATGTTCTGGTAGTCGTCATCCATCGGGATGAAATGGCAGAACTGGTAGTGGGACATGCTGTCGAAGCCCAGTTTGCGGATGAACTCGTCCCGCGGACGGCCGTTTTTCATCTTGGCCTCGTCCACGCCGCTGTAATTGAACTGGCTGTCCCACATCGTGAACTGGAGTTCCAGATCCGGGAAACCGGCCTTCTTCACTTCCTCGCGGAACCAGGCCAGGGCGTCTTTCGCCGCCTCCACACCGCCGATGCCCTCGATGAAGGTACTCACTTCGTAGATCATGAAGACGGGCTTCCCGTCGATCTTGTAATAGTTGGGCTGCTTGAAGAAAAGCTCGATGTTGCGCTTGCAGATTTTCTCGAACTCCGCCCGGTCCACGCCGCCCCGGTAGATGATGTTCTGATCCCCGACATAGGAGATGCGGGTGTCCCAGTCGTTTCCGACATTGTGGTTCGCCCACATCAGGTAGAACTGCATCTTGTCACGGTTCCGGGCCTTCAGGAAACCGTCCGTCAGGGTGGTTTCCATCCAGGGACGGCCGTCGAACCAGTACCAGTCGAAGATGAACACGTTCACGCCATGTGAAACGGCCTGGTCGATTTCCATTTCCATCACGGCCGGATCGGCCTCGTTGATGTAGCCCCAGAGCGGATGGCGGTTCCACTCGTGGCGGGGGTAGCGCTGCTGCATCGTGAGCACGGTTTCCCACTCGCCCATGCCCATGGGCCAGAAGGGCCTCAGCCGGACGTCCCCGGCCGCATAGGCAGGATACAGGTAGGCCGCGACATCGTATTGCTGGGCCCCGACGGCCAGCGAAGACAGAAGCAGGGAAACAGCTAACAGGATTCTTTTCATAGAAAACGCTTTATTTCTTATCGCCCAAATCCAGGATCCGTACGTTCCGGATCTTGAGGCCGGCGCCATGGCCGCAGAAGGAAATGTATCCCTTCCGGTTGAACATGCCGGGATGGTTGTGTCCGTCGATCGTGTAGGGGTTCTTGTCCGAGCCGTCCGGGGCCACGTTATGGCCCTTGGTCACTTTCCGGACATTGGCATCCGTAATCACTTCGCCATTGACAGTAACCTTGATGTGGTCCCCTTCCACAACGATTTCCTCGGTGCTCCACTCTCCCAGCGGCTTGTGCTTGATCCGCTTGGCGGGCACGACACCGTAGATGGAACCATGGACCTGGTAGTCCCGGAGCCAGCCGGCATAGGCCGGGGCGTCGTGGTCCAGGATCTGGAGCTCGCACATGCCGTCATAGGCGGCGTCCACGTTCTCCGGAGTGCGGATACCTACGCCGTTGTTCACACCTTCCTGCAGGAAGCAGAACTCAAACCGATAGACGAAATTCCGGTACTGCTTGTTCGTGTACAGGTTGCCGGTCGCACCGTAATTGGCCGAAACCAGGATGGCTCCGTTCACGACGGTATAGCCTTCCAGGTCGCCGTGCCATTTGGAGAGGTCGCTGCCATCGAAGAGCATCTCGAAGCCGCGGGCCTTTTCCTCCGCCGTGAGTTCACTGCGCGGCGAGGGTTTGGCATCCAGGAGCATCTTGTCGATCTCGTCCACGGCATAGCCGTCATCGGCATTGCCGGTGGAGGCGAACAGGGCGCGGGCCTTGCCCAGGGCAGACTGCAAGTCGTCGTAATTGATTTCCTCGGTGCACTTGGAGGCTATCTTCTTCACCGCGTTCGCCGCTGCATAACGCACAGAGGCATCCGTGTCATCCAGCGAACGGGCGGCGAGGAGGAAGGCCTTCATGAGCGGCATGTCTCCCAGCTTGCCCAGTGCGAGGACCCGGATGGCGGGATCCTTCGCGAGGCCGATCGCTTCCGCCAGGCCCAGCCGCTTCTTGTCGGCATTCTTCTCGTAAGCGGAGAGCATCTCGATATACCGTTTCAGGGAAACGGCATTTCCATCTTCCGCCGAGGCGAGGAGGTCGGGAATGACTGTCGCGTTATCCATGGCGAGGAGGGCCTCCTTCGCGGCGGCATCCTGACCGGAGAGGCCGCGCAGAATCTCCGCCGCCCCGTCCGTGCCGATGCGGCCGAGAACCGGATAGAAGCGGGCCGGAGCACCGACCATAAGTCCCTTCACGCAGGAAACCTGCTCGTCGGGCGTAAGCGTATGGATAGCAGCGGAAATGGCATTCTGCAAAGCCGGCACCAAGGCATCGGGAGCCTGCGCCAGGAGTTTGGCAACGCTGCCGGCATCCTCGGGACGCACGACGCCCGAGAGCGCCGTCGCCGCCGAAGCCGATCCCTGACCGGCCTTTTCCAGGATGACCGGAGCGGCCGCCTTGATCTCCTTCGCAGCGGCAAGGGCCATCAGATTATCCAGTTGCGATTCGTTCTGCGGGGACTTCATGGCAGCCAGGACGGCGCCGGAGAGATCTCCCCGAAAGGATTTGAGGGCACTGAGCGCCTGGGGTGCCCGGGAGGAACCGAGCAGGCCGACCAGGGCGTCGCAGGCCGCTTGTCCGCCGATCTGTCCGGCGGCACGGACGGCCGTCTCTCCCAGTTCACCCGGCGCATTCAGCTGCGACAGGACCAGGTTCAGGCCCTTCTGGCGGGCGCCCAGCCAGTTCACGACATCCGTCTTCGCTCCTTCTCCCAGTTTCGCGAACCGGTTCGTGAGCACCGGTTCCACGGCGGCCACGCCATAAGCGGCGGTGGCAGCGGAAATGGCGGCGTTCCGCAGCGGCCGGTCCTCGGAGCCCAGCAGGTTCCGGAGTACCTTGAGGCCCTCCTTGGCCGGGGCCTTGTCCATGATCAGTTCGGCTGCGGCGCACTGCAGGCCGGAATCGCCATCCTTGAGGACCGCCTTGGCGGCCTGGACAGCCTTCTTCGCCGGAATATTCCCCAGGGCCACCATATAATCGGCCGGGGCATTCGCCTTCAGCCACGGGAGAGAAACGGTACCGCCCACCCGGCCCAGGGCCTGGGCAACGGCGTTTTTCTCCGCCGGATCGGTCACGGCGGCAGCCCATCGCAAGAGTTCGGGTTCGGCTTCCCGCCAACCCTGGGCGGCGATGACATCGGCCAGGGCGGCCTTCGGGGCAGCCTCGTTGCGGACGAGCTCCAGGATGGTATCCTTCCCGCCCAGGTCCGCAATCGTCGCTACCGCGGCGGGACCGGCGAGCGGATCGTTCACATACTGCCGGAACAGGTCGATGTCCTTCGCTCCGGCAAACATCCGCAGCTGGGCGAGGAGGAACTGGCGGTTCACCGGATCGGTCTGGGCGGCAATCCCTTTCGCGAATCCTTCCCGGACCGCATCCCGGTATTTCACACTGCCGGAGATATAGGTTGCCAGAGACGACAGGGCATATTCCACGAGGGCGTTCGTGCCCTGTTCGCCAAGCCTCGCCGCGAGCAGTTCCACTGTGGCAGGGGCGGAAGCGGCCAGATCCTGCACATTTTGCGCCAGCGTGGCGGCGTCGTTGCAGGGCATCACGGCCAGGACATCGCTGACGACGGTTTCAGGTGCCCGGCCGCGGGCATCCTGACCGAAAGACAAGGTGGCGCTGACCAGCGCCAGGACTATCAGGGAAACAATCTTTTTCATAGGGCTAGATCATGGATGCCCAGGGCGCACGCATGGGCTGGTTAACAAGAAGGTTGGCGGCTTCGTCGCCGATGAAACGCTGGGTCGTCGGATCGAAGTGCAGGGTGCGGCCGAGCCGGAGGGCGCAGGCGCCCATGTTCACGACCGTGGCGCTGTGATGGCCGATGATCTCGTCCAGCGCGAAATGCTGCCGGTTCTTCACGCACTCCAGGAAATCCGTATGCCGGGGTGTCGGATCGGGCAGGGCGTTGATGATATCCCACACATTCGGGATCGTGCACTCGAAACCTTTGTACACCTTTCCCTTCGGGCCTTCGATATAGGGTACTTTCCCCTGGCTTTCAAAGCCTTCGCCTTCGAGAATGATCTGACAGCCGTCTTCGTACGTGTACGTGATGCTCCGCCAGATACCCACGGCGTCGGGATGCTGCTGGGGAGCGTCCACCTCCACTTTCACCGGGAAGGTGTCGTCCTTCCCCAGGATATACTGGACCGGGTCGATGTAGTGCTGGCCCATGTCGCCGAGTCCGCCGGATTCGTAGTCCCAGTAACCCCGGAAGGTCTGGTGCACCCGGTGCGGGTGATAGGGCTTGTAAGGGGCGGGACCTAGCCACATGTCATAGTCCAGCTCCGCGGGAACGGGCTCCGGGACCAGGTTCTCCCGGCCCGTCCAGTAGAATTTCCAGGTGAAGCCGGTGGCGCCGGAAATGCGGACCTTCAGGGGCCAGCCAAGGATGCCGCTGTCCACGAGTTTCTTCAGGGGCTCGACCGTGGTGCCCAGTCCGTAGAAGGTGTCCTTGAAGCGGAACCAGGTGTCCAGCCGGAAAATCCGGCCGTAGCGGGCGACCGCCTCCACCACCTTCTGTCCTTCGCCGATGGTGCGGGTCATGGGTTTCTCGCAGAAAATGTCCTTGCCGGCACGCGCCGCCTCCACCGCCTGGATGCCGTGCCAATGGGACGGGGTGGCGATATGGACAATGTCCACGTTGGGATCATGGACGAGGTCGCGCCAGTCGGAATAGGCGGCGAGCTTCGTCCCGAACCGGCTTTGACCGGCCTCGAGCGCATGGTTCAGGTGATTCTTGTCCACGTCGCAGACCGCGACGAGACGGCACTTTTCATCGCTGGCGAAATGCAGCGAGGACATGCCGATACCGCCTACGCCGATGATGCCGCGTGTAAGCTGGTCGCTCGGGGCCACATACTTCTTGTTGCCGCCCATCGCGCCGAAAACGTTGCGGGGCAGGATGGTCGCGGCCACGATGCCGGCCCCCGCCTTCTTGAGAAATGATCGTCTAGATTCAGCCATGGTTATCAATGAGTTATGGTTATTATTCAGATGCAGGATCTATTGTATCAAAATTACGGATTATCCTTCTTCCCGATACTTGTCGATATGCCAATAAAACTTTGATTTCTGATATTGGCTCCCGAGCCCTTACCGGACGACAACCGTTTCCGACCGTTCGATGCGCCGGGAATCGTGCCCGATCTCGATGACATACCGGTCCGGATCCACCCGCCAGCCCGGAAGGGTGACATCGTAATAGGAGAAAGCGTCCGGCTCCAGCCGGAACGTGGCCTTCGCCTCGCCACCGGCAGGGACCCAGGAACGGGAGCAGCGCCAGGGAGAAAAGCACGATGATCTTTCTCATTGCCATTATTCGAATCTGAACCAATCTATCTCGAAATGATCGACGGAACTCTTCCGGCCGCCGTCTTCACCGGAGAACAGGAACCAGAGAGCGTGGGGACCTTCCTTGACACCGTCCACTTCGCATTCCAGGGTCTCCCACTCCCCTTTCCCCTTGGGGACATCCAGCCCGGCGATGCCGCCGGAGAAGGACTGGTCCTGCGCTACGGCGGCATGGTCCGACGACCAGACGAGCCCGCGCGGCGCCGGGCCACGCACCGACAATTGGAAACAGTCTCCCTCCTCCACCATGGTGGCCGCCCGGTCAAGGGCCCATGTTCCCTCCGGAGCCTGCCCGCAGGAGAGGACTCCGGCCCAAAAAACGGCCGTTCCCATCCAGTTGAGTGCAAAACGTATCCTTCTCATATTCATTTATCTGGATAATCTTTCGCCATGGGCTTTCAAATACACGGACAGCGTGCCCAGGAAACGGCTCTCCGGCTCGATCCAGATTTCGTGGGAGGTGGCATGGGCCGATCCGTCCCAGAAAGGCTGGTCACCATGCAGGCAGTCGATCCCGACCGGGATGGCGCCTGAGAGATGGCGGGTCGTATAGACAAATAGCGGGGCAAAGTTGTATCCCACCCCGTACATGAGGCTGGAGGAGAAGGGATTGCGGCCCATCGTCCACTCCAGCTGGGCCTGCACCAGGTCCATGCCCTCCCGGTCCTCCAGGAGGTCGGCCGCCAGGGCCAGCGCCCATGCCTGGGACAGCTGGGGATGGGTGGCGCCATGCATGAAATGGTCCTCCCAGACAGGGAAGGTACGCAGCTCGTAATGCTCGCTCACTGGCGTTCCGGGCTGCTTCCCTGCCTGCTCGCGGGTATAGACGCCGACTGGCACCAGGCCGTAAGGGGCCGTGAATGCGCTTCCAGGCTTCAGATAGCTGTCCAGATACAGCCGGGCCGCTTCTTTCCAGGGAGCCGACCGGTCCGGAAAGACTTCCGACAGGACCGAAAAGGCCAGCATGGGGGCCTCGAAGAAGGCGGCATGGGAATAATGGAGCAGCTGCTCCCGCCGGCTCGATTCGTAGAAATAGCCCTTGATGGCCATTCCGTCCACGGAATCCTGTTCCTGGCAGCGAAGGAGGAGGTCTCCGAATTGCAGGGCCGCCTCCCGGTAAAGGTCGTCGCCGAAGTGCCTGTACATCGCGGACGAAGCCACCGCCCCCCAGGCCGCCTCCCGGCAGAGCGCCTGTTCCCAGTCGGAGGATGCCGTCACGGCCTCCCAGTCGGCCTTCGCCGCCTCGGATAGCGTCTCTTTCTCCGCCTCGGAAAGCGGCAGCGTCTCCAGCGCTTTCACAAAGACGGCGACGCCCTGGAAGACCTCCCAGGGAACGAAAGCGGCGGGATAGGCCACATCGTCCAGCGTACCCGGCTCATTGTCCGAATAATAGCGGAGGAAGGTCCATACATGGTGGCGTCCTTCCGGGAAACGGACTTTCAGGAGCCAGTCCAGGCCCCATCGGGCTTCCTCTTCCATCCGCTCGCGCAGCGGAGGCGGCGCCACATCCAGGGCGCCCAGGAGGGCATAGCAGCCATAGGCCGTACGCCAGAAGCCTTGGGAAAGGTCTCCGGCATCATGCCAGCCGCCGTTCACAAACCGGGACTGGCCTTTCCAGAAGGCCCGCACGTCGGCATGACACACGTCGTGGATGCCTTCCACGGGATAGCCGCACCGCTGGCAGTAATAGAAATTCAGGACATTCCAGAGCGGTTCCTCCCAGACATCCTCCCCGATTGGGAAGGGGTCGGACAGGGCATCGCCGTACCGGATGCGGTAGGTGCCGGGCTTCCGGAAATCGCTGAAATCCAGCTCCATGAAAGACACCTCCTTCCGGGAAACCGGTTTTGCCATTCCCCGATGGACCACTTTCCCCCGCTCATCCAGCAAGGCGAACCGACGGTCTTTCCCGGGACCGGCCAGGGCCACTTTCCTCACTTCCGGGAGATAGCCCGAATGGGCATAGGCGAACTGTCCGGCGGGCAGGTCCCAGCCTTCATAATGGTCCGGCGCCACCTGCTGCAGTTCCAGACGGTCCAGGTCGATGGTGACGAATTCCTCGCCCATGACCGGATCGAAACCGGTACAGGTCTGGCTGAATTCCAGCCGGAGGACTCTGTCGCGCGGAAGGGCGTCGATCTCCCACAGCACCTGCACCCATTTTCCCTGGGGAATGTCCACGTTGGTCTCGCGGCCGGGCGTCAGGATTCCGTCGGGGGCATCCGTCACCAGGTCCAGGGCGAAACTGACGTTGGGATTCCGGGAGGGATGGATGTAGGCCCACAGGGAGATCCGGTTGTAGGCGCTCCAGTCCTGCGGCCGGTCGAACGCCAGCGCCACGCTGGTACTGCCCCCCTGCTCCCCTTGGAAAGTGCCCCAGGGAGTGCGGCTCGCCGCCAGGCGCTCCCGGTCCACCAGGGACATCCGGTGGCGGAGGGCCTGGACACCGTCCTTGCAGTTCTCCCGCGTATAGGAGAGCTCCGGTTTCCCTTCGCGGACCGTCCAGCGGCCTTCCTGTTCCATATCGTCCAGAAGGACCGACGCCAGCACTTCCTTCCGGGCCCAGCGGGACAGCATGGACCGGGAGTCATCGACAGCCAGGGGGAAGGAACGGCTTTCCGTCTCTTGCGTCCGGATGACCAGCACCCAGTCCTCCCCGTCCGGTTTGGGCGGCAGCGCCCAATAGCCGTCCGCCTCCCGGACGGGCGGGGCCGCCTCCTGGGAAGCGCCGGTGCGGGGATCGTACCACCGGACGTCCATTCCCCCTCCGGGAACCAAGGTGGAGACGCGTCCGGTCTGCGTGCCTTTCCCATAGAAGTAGAGCAGATGCATCCGGGACGTACGGGCATACACGGCAGCGCCGGATGCATCCCGGAAAACGGGGTCGCCGGAAATGACGGGCGTCAGGTTCCACCAGTCGAAGGATTCCAGCAAGCTTCTCAAATGCCTCATCTGCAAGGCGCTGGGATATTCCAGCGCTTCCTGCCAGGGCGTGGCCTTCAATTCCGGGGTGATGTATTCCACCCCGTCGAAGGAAGTGATCTGGGCCTCGAAGCCCGAATGGTACAGCCAGATGTCGGCCGCCCCGTAGCCATAGCCGCAGAAACCGGACAGGAAGGAAATCCAGCCCTGGGCCCGGGAGCCGAAGTTCATGGTCCACAGGCCGCAGTACCGTCCTTCGTAGTTCACGGCAGGGCGGTCGGACAGCCAATAGTCCCGGACCGCCTCCGGGCCGGGCGTCTCGTGCAGCGGCGGGGACCACTGGGCCGCCCACCAGTTGTGCCCGGTCCGCTCGGAAACCGGCTCGGGCAGGAAGGCGGAAGCGCCGTTCCCGTCGGCTTGGGACGCATCTACCTCAACGCCTCCTCCCGTCACGCTGGTGTTCACGGCGTTTTCCTGATGGCCGGAGAGCGGATGGGAATAGGGGTCGGCGGCATGGATGTATTCCGCGATTTTCACCCAGGGATTGTTCCGGTAATCGTAGAAGCGAGGACCGCGCTCGGCATAGAAGTCATTGTCGATCTCCTGTGCCAGGGTCCACAGTACCGGATAGGCACCGAAACGGGCCACCCAGTAACGGGAAAGGGCTTTCAGGGCCTCGTCGTCGAAGGCCAGTCCCTCGGACAGGTCCGAAGGGAAGAAGAACTCCGCATTCGCATGGACCAGGCCGGCATCGGCGATGAACCGGTAGTATTCGTCGGCCTTCCGGAAACCTTCGATGTCTTCCGCATCCACCCGGCCGTCCTGCAGATGGAAGGGGGCGCTGATGGGTTCGCTCTGGATGACGGTGAAGCCCTGTTCCACCCGCCGCCGCACAATGTGCTTGAAATGGTCGTCGGACAGGTCCTCCGTGTACATGCCCCAATGCGTGTCGCCCAGATAGAAAAACGGGGTTCCATCGGCATACATCAGGTATTTCGTCCCTTTTTCGGCCTTGATGAAACCATGCCGGTAGATGTCCAGCGGACCGTCGTACTTCCGACAGCGGAGCGACCCATCGTGCCCGTCCAGGGCAGGGTCGTCCGGGCAGGTGCTCTTCCAGGTCCAGCGGCCGGGCTCCGTCGGGGCGAAACGGACCACGAACCGGTCGCCGCCGTCCCAGAAAGCAGGGACGGAAAGCGTCTGTCCGGTCTTCGCGTGCGAGAACAGGACGTCCATCCGGACCCGGTCCCCGCCCCCGGCGTCGTAACTGCGGGAAGCCGTGAAGTCCAGTTCGCTCACCCGCCAGGTTTCGGCCCGTTTCCCACAGGAAAGGACCGTCAGCGCAGTGGCAAGTATCACCAGCGCCCTACTCATACCGTACCTGATAGACGATGAAATGACAGCCGGAACGCCGGCTGCGGAAACGGAACGGCGAGAGACGGGTGACGCTGCGCCCTGCCGGGACTTCCACTTGCCGGAAGACCTTCCGCTCCAGGACTTTCCCCTTTTCATCCTGCAACTGCACCTCCAGCCGCACCGTGCAGGCGCCGTCCAGGTTGAAGATGACGGGCGTGATGCTGTCCCCGGGGCCATAGACCGTATCCACGTCGTCACTGGCCGCCCACAGGCGCTGGAAGGCCATCCGGTTGGCATGGAAGGCCAGCTTGGGCACACAGAAGGCATCCACCAGCGGTTTCTGGTAAGTGAACATGTTGGGGCCGGATTCCAGCGAGCACCAGGAGAAACCGCTGGTTCCCATCAGGAGCTGCATCTTCATGCTTTCCCAGGCCCCGAAGGCCTGATAGGCCTGGCTCTCCCGCCACTGGTCGAAGGTGAGCCGCGTTCCGATGTTCCCGTCCTCGTAGTTCTTCTCGTAAGAATCCAGCCGGTACCAGGGCTCCTTCCGGGCCAGGGACCAGTTGGGCATGCCGATGGACTCCTCGTGCTCGAAGTTGAAATAGCAGAGGTCCCGCGCTTCCAGGGTCCACTTGGCCCAGGGGCTGGGCATGTTCCGGATTTCGCTCCAGGGATTGTCGTAGCCCGAATAGGAATCCTGGATGCCGCGCGTCATCATGGGATGCATGAGCCAGGGTTCGGGCTCCAGCGGATGTCCTTCCAGGTCCACGGTTCCCTCATAATTGCCATAATGCGTGGCATTCCAGGCGGTCGTGGGAGAGATCAGGCGGCTGCTGTCCGTCTTCGCGATGGCCGGGATGATCGCCGCCATGTAATCCTGCGTTTCCCGCGCACCATGGCGGAGGAACCAGTTGGGATGGTTGCCGGCCTCCCACATCACGATGGACGGATGGTTGTACACTTCCCGCATATACACGGGATAATGGGCGATGTCCACGTTCCAGCCCTCCCCTTCCCGGGTCCAGGCCGGCGTCTGCCAGATCAGGTACAGGCCCATCTGGTCGGCCCAGCGCGCGATGCGGGGATCGTTGGTCCCTTCCGGCGCCAGGGTCCGGGCATGGACATGGACGCGGAGCAGGTTTCCCAGGCGCTTGGCCATCAGGAGTTCCCGCATCAGCTGCGCAGGTTCCGGACAATAGACCGTCCGCGCGACCGTCTCCAGCGGCAGGCGGTAACCGAAGATCTGCCCGCCGCCCAATACCTCGGGCCGATGGTTGATGTACAGGACCCCCTCCTTCTGCGCGATCAGGCGGATGCCCGTGGTCAGCACGCAATCGTCAATGGGTTTGCCGTCCGCATCCTTCAGGACCACATCCACCTTGTACAGCTGCGGCCGGTCCGGGCTCCAGCAGGCGGGATCCGGCACGCGGACATCGTGCTCGATGACATTGTCCACCCGGGGACGCAGTTCCACGGGGAATTCCTCCTCCACCACGGCGGGACCTTCCGCCGGGAACCAGGGGCTGTAGCGGATGCACAGGCGCCCCGTGAAGAAGTCGTAGCCGTCCCGCCGGAGGGTAACCCGATGATGCTGGACCGCCTCCGTATCCTCCAGGGACGAGGTGCACATATAGACATCCGCGATCCGGTTGGGCGTATCGGTAAGGATCAGGGAGGCCTCTCCCAGGTACCAGCCGAAGTGGTGGTCCGTGGGAGCGTGGAAGACGGTCTGGTCCGTGAAGAAGGGCTTGACCTTCACGGCGACCAGGTTTTCCTCGCCGGGGCGCAGGTACTCCGCCACATCCAGCAGATGGGGCGTACGGCCTTTCAGGACGGCCACGGGGGCCCCGTTGATCCAGACTTCGCCGGCCGGATCCAGGGCGTCCAGGTGCAGGAACGCCTGGGAGAAGCCGTCCACCCGGACCCGGGTCCGGAGGTAATAGTCCTCCCCTGCCTGGGAAGCCCCGCCATGGGCCGACGGCAACGTGACCGTATCCCAGGCGGAATCGTCATACCGGCTTTCCTGCCAGCCTTCCAGGGACAGGACGCTTTCGAAATCCTCGTCGAAAACCAGTTCACTCCGATACTGGGAAGCCGAGTCCTCCCGGATGAAACGATAGAGGGAGACGGCGTCCAACGACGCGTCTCCGGAGAGAGAAAGACCGCTCACAGCGCCCTGGAAAGGCACTTCCCGCAAGGTCTTTCCACCTGCGGAGAGAAAGAGCACGCCCCCCGGAACGTCTCCGTAGAGTTCGAATTCCCCGACGTCCGGCACGGCGACTTCGGTCGTGCGGCCGTCCGGATGGGCCAGGCGGACCACCAGGTCCCGGGACGCTCCGGCGAGAGAGGCCTTCATCCGGAAACGCCACCGCAGCGTGTCGATGGGAGGGGCCGCCCGGTTTCCGTCCAGTGTCAGCGCACCGGCCTCGATCCGGGCTCCGTCCGCCGTCCAGGCCGCCCGGCGGCGGGCCACGTCGGCCTCCTTTCCTTTCTTATAGCCCGTCGATCGCCACGCCTCCAAGGGAATCGTCCGCCGGACGGAGGTCAGCGGCTGGGGCTTGATGCGGGAAAGGGCGGCCAGGACATCGGCATCCCCAAAAAGCGGCGTATCCAGCCCGGGATCGCCCCAGAAGCGGGAAGCGTAACGGGCATACTTTCCCAGCATCTCCACCCGCTGCGGCGTCGTGAACCACTCGGTTTCCCCATGGAAGTCCGTCACGCCGTCCGCGGCTGCGTCCGGGGTGAAATAGCGCATCTCGAAGGTCGTGGCCGTCTGCGCGGCAGCGGCGACCGCCAGGCCCAAGGATGCCGACAGTAACAAGAGTTCCTTTTTCATGAGATCAGCGTTTCCAGATAAAACGGTAATTGAAGCGGCGGTTGGGAGCGGCGTCCCCCTGGAGGAACATGGGATCCTCCAGCGGACCGCAGTGGTCGGCCCACTTGAAGTCGAAACCGGCTCCCGCCTCCATTCCCAGCGCCTCCGCAGGTACGGTAAGTTCCAGCCGGTTCCCGGAAACGGCATAGCGGACATCGGCGACGGGCACCCATTCCTCCCCGGAACGGGCCATGAGCTTGCCGGGCTCCCGGTTCACCACAAAATCATAGCCGTGCCAGCCTGTCGAGGCGTCCTGGTCGGCATCCACAAGGAGCAGCATCCAGTCCGTTCCCTCGGGCGCGGTGATATCGGCCGCCGTCTCCACATAGAAGTTCATATTTCCTTTCCGGTCGATGGCGACCTTGGCCTCCACGATGTCGTTGCGGCCGGACTGATCCGTATAATGCAGGCCGGCGTATCCGTCCGCATCCCGCCAGGCGGTATCCCCGCGCGTGTCACGGTAAGTCACCCGGACCTTGTCCCAGTCCCGGAACGAACCGTCCACCCGGATCCTCCCATAGCCCCGGTTCACCGGGATGGGGCGGACGCCCTTGTAACGGCGGATGTTCTGGGCCATCTGCATGTAGTAGTTGTCCGTATAACCGCCCTTCATGGGCTGGATGGTCCGGTTGAACTCGGCATTGTACTGGTCCACGAAGGCGAACGGGCTGTTCTCCCGGCCCAGGAACCAGGTGTCCCCGAAATTGTATTTGCCGGCGGTCCACTCGTTCCAGTCATTCAGGTAGATGAACGGCGGATCCACGGCCAGGGCCTCGTCCCAGCGTTCCTGGAAATACAGGCCCAGTCCCTCCAGGTTCCCTTCCGGCAGATCGTATTCGTTCAGAGGCGGTTCCCCGGTCGCCCGAGTCCAGGACTTGCCCACGCCCATGGGCGCTCCCGCCATCCCCAGCGGATGCTGGGCGGGCGTGACGGCGCACTCCTCCACCTGGCCCTGATGCTTGGAAGCCAGATCTTCCAGGGGCAGTTTCTGGACCCGCTCGTCATTCATGCTGAGTCCGAAACTCCAATTGTCTTCCGTACCGACATACCGGGTCTCATCATGCTCGTGTTCGGGTCCCCAGGCATAGTAGCCCCACCACATGTTCCGGAGCGTGAAGAAATCGAAGATCTCCGCCGGATAGTCGGACTGCTTGGCCTCATAGTTCCCGTTGGCGTCCACGGAAGGGTCGGCATTGTACAGGAGAAGGGGCTTGCCGTCCCAATGGAACCACAGGTCCTTATACTTTTCTGTCTTGTAATAACGCTCATACAGCTGCGTCACCACCTTCACCGGATTGCCGTTGTAGGACCAGAAGGTGAACTGCGGCGTCCGGTTGCCCTCTTCCCGCATCTTCTCCATCGTGGTGAAAAGCAACTCCCACTCGTCCCAGTAGCAAACCCCGTTGGTGACATCCAGGATGAGGACGTCGATGCCGGCATCCTGCAGCATGGACAGGTCCCGGCGCATTAGCCAGGTGTCCTGGCTCAGGAAATAGCCGGCCTCCGGTTCGCCCCAGTGATAGCTGCCGTATTTCCAGAGCGGGTGACGGGCATCCAGCCGGGCCGAGGGATCCTCCGCCAGGATTTTGGTCACGTCCGTATAGGGGCCGGGCAGGTTGTGGTTCCCGGCGCCGTGCCAAGTGATGTAGAAAATACCGGTGAAATGCCGTCCGTCCTTGACAGGGCCCACGGCTTCCTGGGACGGCATCTGCCGTCCCAGGGCATCCGTCGCCACCCAGGTGTCACTCATCAGGTCGGAGGGGTCGGATACCGGTCCCCAGCTGCAGGAAAGCATCAGGAACAAAACGGAAATAAAGGGAATAACTAATCGGATCATTCTCATAGTCAAATGTTTATTCATAGGTCATCAGCTGCACCGGGCCCACCAGACCGGCCGGCATCATTTTTCTTCGACGTACACGAAATCCCGGAACCAGGCCGTGCCGCCCTTTCTTTCCGTATTGTAACTGAACAGTGCCGGGCGGGCACCGTTCCAATAACCGTTGCGGGCGGCGAAGGCCTCCCCGAAGCGATCGAAGCGCTTTCCGTCCAGGCTGTACAGGAAGGAGAAGCCCCCTTCCCGGACTTCCGCGTCAAAGGAAAGGCGCAGCCAGACCTCCTCCGCTTTCAGGGACAGGGAATCCAGCACCGCTCCGTCCTTTTCCAGGAAGAGTTCCCGCTGGCCGGAACCTTGCCGGATGCCCACGCAGTAGTTGCTGGCGCCCATGCAGGCCAGACCGGCTTTCTGCCCGTCGGCCAAGTCGGACAGATCCATTCCGACCGTATAAGTGCCCCTGTAGCCCATCAGCTTCTGGGTAAGGGTGTTCCGGGCCTTCCAGAAAGAATCGGCCTGCAGTCCGTCAAGGGCCAGGAAGCCCTCCCGGCGGGAAAGGGACCAGCCGTCGTCCTGCGGATTGTGGTTGAACTGCCACTGGAGTCCGGGTTTCTCTCCCCGGAAATCATCCGACGAAGCGGGAAGCACACGCTTGCCGGTCCGGGCCGTGACGGGTTTTTCCCAGCACGCGACCGGTTCCCCGATCCCGTTCCCGTCGAAATCCTCGCCCATCACCGGCCAGCCTTCTTCCCAGTGCATGGGCTGGAGGTGGACGACGCGGCCCAGCGGATTCCGCTCCTGGAAATGGAGGAACCACCACGCTCCTTCCGGGGTATCCACGATGGCGCCCTGGTGGGGGCCGTTGATCGGCGTGGAGCCTCTCTCCAGCACCACTTTCCGCTCATAGGGGCCGTAGATGTTCCGGGAACGGAGGACGGTCTGCCAGCCTCCTCCCACCCCCCCTTCCGGGATGCTCATGTAATACAGGCCGTTCCACTTGTGGATCTTGGTCCCTTCCGCGACAGGTCCCCGATAGACCGTCACTCCCTCGTCCAGCAGTTCACGGCCGTCCGGCGACATCCGATGGATGATGATGGGGCCGGCCCCCCAGACGCTGTGTCCCAGATAGGCCTGGCCGTCCTCGTCCCAGAACGGGCAGGGATCCTCCCAGTGCCAGGCAGCCTTCACGCAGTGCAGCGGGGCCCAGGGACCGGCCGGATCGGAGGCGGTGCTCATGAACAGGCCCTCGTCGGGGGTGCAGAAATAGACATAGAAGAGGCCGTCGTGCCAGCGGATGCTGGGGGCCCAGGAGCCGCCGGCATAATGCTCGTTCGCGTCCCAGCCCGGCAGGTCCAGCCGGGAATAGATCTGGGAAACGATCCTCCAGTTCACCAGGTCGTCCGATTCCAGCACCTGCATGCCCATGAAATGGAAATCCGAGGCGACCATGTAATAGCGGTCTCCGACGCGGATGGCATCGGGGTCGGAATAGTCGGCCAGGAGGATGGGATTCCGGTAATAGCCGTCCTCCGTGTCGCCCCAGGCGGCTTTGGGTCCGGCATTTCCGGGAAGCCGTTCCAACTTGAGGACCAGGCCCGGATCGGACACATCGCCTTCCGACGCGGCCGAAAGGCCCACTTCGGCAATCACGGAGCCGGGAACCGTCATCTTGTTTCCCTCCACCTTCACCCGGCCGGTGATGTCCACCGCTTCATGGGCCGCCAGGTCCTGTGCCAGCACCCGCACTTTCCCCAGTGCATAGGGATAGCGGAGGGTCAGGCTCCCATATCGGCCGAAAACGCCCACGGGAGACGCCAGGTCAGGGACTTCGATCTCCACCGGCACCTCCTGCAGGACATATTCGCGGCCCAGCGAACGGCCCACCGTAGCGACGGCGACCGCTCCGCCGGGATAGCGGCTGGCCAGGACGAAAGGACGCGCCGGGTCCTCGGACCCCACCTTCGGAAGCGGCATGTTCCGGCTCACCCGTGCCGGTGCGGACACCCATACCGTGTCGCCGTCTTCATGCCAGATCCAACTCTCGTCCGTCCGGTATTTCCAGCCGTCCTCCAGGATCAGGGTGTCCACCGAGAAGGAGACGCCGTCGGAGCCGAAGGGCTGGGCAATCCGGTGCCAGCGCACGCCGCGGACCACCTCGTCCAGGCGGCATTTGAGGTTGCGGCCGCTTTCCGGGAAGCCGATGTCGGCCCGGCCGGAAGGAAGGGCGCCCGTGAAGGGATGCCGCATGATGCCGATGGCGCAGCCCAGCCCCGCGGCGATATAAGGTTCGTCCTCACAGTTGATGATCCCCAGGGCCGGCGCTTCCGGTGCGTAAGCGAGATACTGGGCCACCCGGTCTATCGTAACCGTCTGTGCCGTAATGTTTTCCACATCATACGTGCGATAGGTGTCGCTGAAGGCAATGAACGCCGGGTTCATGGCATGTTCAATGGTGAGGTCCGGTGCATATTCACGTCCCCACTGCGAGAGCTGCTTCCGCCAGGCGCCGTTTCCCTGCTCCTCGCCCCAGTCCACCTTCCAGTAGCGGATGCCTCCTTCCTGCGCTTCCCGCAAACGTTCCGGCCAGTAAACGCTGTCCGGGACATCCCGGGAAGTGCGGGCTTTCTCCGCACAGATCCAGCCGCCGACGCCCTTCCATCCCATGCCGGTGAGGCGGTCGGAGAGGGCTTTCAGGCGTTGTGCCGGTGCTCCTTTGAAGGAAGGGAAACGGGTGGTGTCCAGCTGCACGGTCCCATAGTAGGGATTGCCGTCCCGCTCGTTCCGGTCCCTGGGAATGTCCCAGGAATCGTCCAGCACCAGGAACAGGTCTTCCCGGATGGCCGGATACAGGGAGGCCCATCCCTGATAGGGGCCGTCGCCGAAGAAGTTCTCCTCCACCATCTCGGCCCGGTTCTTCACGGAACCGGCCTGGTTGGAACGGTAGCACTGGAGATTCCAGGTACAAAGATAATCGGGGGCACCGGAAGGCGTTTCCGGGACCAGGTTGCATTTCTGTGCCTTCGGGGTACAGGCGGCCAGAACGGCCAGGCCGACAAGCAAGGATGAAAACCTGTTCATAGGATGCTCCTTTTATAACGTCTGTCCAAAATAAACCCTGTCCATCCTGCTGCCTCCGTCATTGTTCCACGAAAACATGCTTCACGGCATCCAGGTAGCCGTAGCCATACACGTCGTCCGGCTGCAGGTAGCTGGTTTCCGTCCATTCGTTCCAGGAATTGATGGTAATCAGCTTGTGCATCTTGGGACGGGCGTCCACCCAGGCCTTGGCCCGGCGGAGGGCCGCCTCGAACCGCTCCGGCGTATTCTCCTTCACCACGGCGCTCTCCCCGAAACGGGGGCTGTTGTCCCAGCCGATGGACACATGCGGATAGTACGGGATCGTGAACTCCGCGTCCAGCTTGTCCCATTCCGCATAGGCCTTTTCCAAGATATTCTGGTAGTCGTCATCCATCCAGATGTAGTGGCAGAACTGGTAATGGGACATGCTGTCGAAGCCCAGTTTGCGGATGAACTCGTCCCGCGGACGGCCGTTTTTCATCTTGGCCTCGTCCACGCCGCTGTAATTGAACTGGCTGTCCCACATGGTGAACTGGAGTTCCAGGTCCGGGAAACCGGCCTTCTTCACTTCCTTCCGGAACCAGGCCAGGGCGTCCCGGGCCGCGTCCACGCCGCCGATTCCCTCGATGAAGGTGTTCACTTCGTAGATCATGAACACCGGCTTGCCGTCGATCTTGTAATAGTTGGGCTGCTTGAAGAAGAGCTCGATGTTCCGCTTGCAGATCTTCTCGAACTCCTCCCGGTCCACTCCGCCCCGGTAGATGGTGTTCTGCTCCCAGAGATGGGAGATGCGGGTGTCCCAGTCGTTCCCGACATTGTGGTTCGCCCACATCAGGTAGAACTGCATCTTGTCACGGTTCCGGGCCTTCAGGAAACCGTCCGTCAGGGTGGTTTCCATCCAAGGACGGCCATCGAACCAGTACCAGTCGAAGATGAACACGTTCACGCCATGGCTCGTGGCCTGGTCGATTTCCATTTCCATCACGGCCGGATCGGCCTCGTTGATATAGCCCCAGAGCGGATGGCGGTTCCACTCATGCCGGGGATAGCGCTGCTGCATGGTGAGGACGGTTTCCCATTCGCCCATGCCCATGGGCCAGAAAGGCCTGAGGCGCGGATCGCCCGCCGCATAGGCGGGATACAGGTAGGCGGCGACATCGTATTGCTGCGCCGGAAGCAACTGGGTCGAGAGCAACAGCAGGACTGCCAGCAGGAATCGTTTCATGGCCATATCGTTTATGAGTTTGTAATCAATTCTTTACCAGGCGGATATCCCGGGAGGAGGCACCCACCCTGATCTCGGGCAGACCCTCCGGGACGACGAACGCCCGGCGGGTTTCGCTCCAGTACCGGAGGTCCTCCCGGCGGATCGGGATCGTCACCGTCCGTGTCTCCCCTTTCTTCAGGTGCACGCGGCGGAAGCCGCGCAGTTCGCACAGCGGAGCCTTTCCTTCGTATTCGGGCAGCCGGACATAGACCTGGGCCACCTCATCCCCGTCATACCGGCCGGTATTCTTCAGGTCGAAGGTCACGTCCACCGTCTCCCCCCTATCTTCCACACGGAGGTTGGTATAACGGAAGGACGTATAGCTGAGCCCGTAGCCGAACGGATACAGCACATCCCCGTCGAAGTACTTGTACGTGCGCTTGGTAATGTCGTAATCGTCGAAGGCGGGCAGGTCGTCCGTCCCGTAATAGTAGGTCAGCGGCAGCCGGCCGGCCGGATTGTACTTTCCGAAAAGCACTTCCGCCACGGCGGTCCCGCCTTCCTGCCCGGGATACCAGGCGTTGACGATGGACGGGATGTTCTTGTCTTCCCAGACGATGGAGAGAGGGCTGCCGGCCACAAGGACCAGCACCAGGTTGGGATTGGCGCGGTACAGCTTCTGGAGATACTCCCGCTGCCCGGCCGGAAGGTCCAGGGTTTCCCGGTCCTTGCCTTCCCGCTCGGTCTCCTTGTTGATGCCCATCACGGCCACGACGACCTGGCTGCTGCGGGCGGCCGACAGGGCTTCCTCCACGGGCGTGTCCCAAGGGACATGGTCGATGCGGACCGACTTCCCCGCCGCGGCCCGGATGCCGTCCAGGACGGACACCGGCGCAGTGACGGGCTCGCCGCTGTAATCGCCGAACTCGCAGGTGGCGGCATTCAGGCCCACGACCGCGATGCTGCGCACGCGGCCGGGCTTGAGCGGCAGCAGGTTCCGGTCGTTCTTCAGCAGGACGATGGACTCGCGGGCCGCCTGGAGGGCGTAGGCGCGGTGCGCCGGAGAGCCCACGATGGCCGGATCCAGGGCGTTGTAAGGATTGTGCGCCGGGTCGTCATACATGCCCAGGCGCATCCGGGCCGTCAGGATGCGGCGGGCCGCCCGGTCGATGTCGGCGTCGCCCACCAGATGCAGATCGTAGGCCTTGTGCAGCGGTTCGATGTAGATGTTGTCCCCGCATTCCAGGTCCAGGCCGGCCTGCAGCGCGAGGGCGGCGGCCGTCTCGTCCCGGAGAACATAGTGGTGGTCCTCGACGATATTGCCCACGGCTCCGCAGTCGGAGACCACGTAGCCGTCAAAGCCCCATTCGTCCCGGAGCACCGTGGTCAGCAGCCAGGGATTGGCCGTGCAGGGAATGCCGTTGATGGCGTTGTAGGCCGACATGATGGACTGCGCCTTTCCCCGGCGGATGCAGGCTTCGAAGGGAGGAAGATAGTACTCCCGCATCTGCTTTTCGCTGATGACGGCATTGCACTCGAAACGGTTGTGTTCCTCGTTGTTGGCCGAGAAATGCTTGGGCGTCGAAACGACTTTCAGGTAACGGGGATCCTTCCCCTGCAGGCCCCGGACGAAGGCGGCGCCCGTCTCCCCGGTCAGGAAAGGGTCCTCCCCATAGGTCTCCGGCGTACGGCCCCAGCGGGGATCCCGCGCCATGTTCACAGTGGGCGACCAGAAGGTCAGGAGGTCGCTGAACTGGGCGGTCTGTTTCTTTCCGCGCTCCAGCTCGTTCCACCGGGCACGGGCCTCGTCCGAGATCACCCCGGAAACGGTTTCCAGCAGTTCAGGGTCCCACATGGCCGACAGGGCGATCGCCTGCGGGAACACGGTGAATTTTCCCGGACGGACGATGCCGTGCAGCGCTTCGTTCCCATGGTAGTACTTGTCGATGCCCAGCCGCGGCACGCCGGGAGACGTAGCCCGGAGCAAGTCGATCTTTTCGTCCAAGGTCAGGCGGCCAAGGAGGTCCTCCACCCGCGTCTCCACGGACAGGCTCTCATCGCGCCAAGGTTCATTCTGGGCCCACGCCCCCACGGAGAGGGCCAGCAGGACACCGGTCAGGATACATCTTTTCATAGCATATAAAGGGTTACGGGGCCCAGCAGGCCGGAGGACTGGAGATCGTCCCCGGCGCTGAAAGGCTGGTAGTTGGTCCAGGTCTTGCGCTCCGCCTCCGGCAGGCTTTCGTCTGCAATCAGGCGGTTGCGCCAGTTGTTGTACACGGTGATTTCCAGGGTGTTCTCCCCTTCCTTCACGAGATCGGAGATTGCCAGGGTTGCGAAAAGAATCCGTCGCATAAGCATCGAACTAAATCGTTCCGCCGGCGACATGCACGCGGCCGCCGGCCACTTTATCGGCCGCGTTGCGGCCCAACCAGAGTTCGAACCAGCCTTCTTCCACCCGTTCCACCAGATCGGCGTCCCATAGGGCGAAGCGACGGTAAGGAACCTCCAGCTCCACTTCCCGGCTCTCGCCGGGAGCGAGGGTAATCCGCTTGAAAGCAACCAGTTGCTTCAAAGGCCGGACGACAGAAGCCAGTTCGTCGTGGGCATACAGCTGGATGACTTCGTCACCTTCCACGGTGCCGGTGTTGGTCACGGTCACCTTTACGCGGAGGTTTTCTCCGGACGCCAGTTTCTCCGGCAGCTGCAGGTTCTTGTAAGCGAACGTGGTATAGCTCAGGCCATACCCGAACGGGAAGAGCGGCGAGCCGTCGTTCTCCACGTAGCCGTAGCCGCGCCCGCTGGGCTTGATGGAATAGTAGTAGGGGTTCTGCCCGATGGAGCGCACCCAGCTGAAAGGCAGGCGTCCGCCGGGATTCCGGCGTCCCGTGAGCACGTCGGCGACCGCCCGGCCGCCCTGCTCGCCGGGATACCAGGCTTCCAGCACGGCCGCGGCGCCATCGATCCAGTCGGAGATGTCGATGACCGCACCGTTGTGAAGGACCACGATCACCGGCTTTCCGGTCGCGATGAGGTCGCGCACCATCTGCTCCTGGTCCACGTTGATCCGTTTTTCCTGCTGCTCGCCAATGATGACCGCCCCCTCTTCCCGGCGCACCGTCATGCTGGCCGAAGGGAAATGGAAGCTGCTGCGGTCGCTTCCCTCGTCTTCCCGGATGGAAGGGAAGAAAAGGAGGACATCGCAGCTGCGGGCATCCGGATTGACCAGCACCTCGGCCTGTCCGGCCAAGGCCTGGCGGAGGCCTTCGTAGGGCGTGACGGACCCGTCGCCGTGCCAGCCGCCGTAGCCGCCGCTGTAGTCACCGAGGTTCAGGGACTTGGCGGCCGGACCGAACAGGCCGATCCGCCGGACGCCTTTCAGCGGCAGGATACCATTGTTCTTCAGGAGCGTCATGGACTTGACGGCACTTTCGTATGCGAGTTCGCGGTGCTCCTCGGAGCGGACGGTCCCATCGGCCTTGGCGACATCGACAAGGGGCTCGTCGAAGAGGCCCAGTTCGAACTTGATGGTCAGGACGCGGCGCACGGCCTCGTCCACGACGTGCATGGGAATGCGGCCGTCCTGCACCATCGCGAGCAAGCCGAGCGAAGTGTTGTGCAGTTCCAGGTCCAGTCCGTTGTTGAGACACATCGCCAGGGCCTCGTCCTCCGATGCCGCCAGCCCGTGCTGCCTGCGGATGATGTCCACGGCATCATAGTCGGAGACCACGATGCCCTTGAAGCCCCATTCCTTCTTGAGGATGTCGTTCAGGAGCCGGCCGTTGCAGGAGGCCGGGAGGCCGTCCACGGAGTTGTACGAACTCATGATGCCGCGGGCTCCGCCTTCCTGGACACAGGCGCGGAAGGGCTCCAGGTACACTTCCCGGAGTTCCCGCCAGGAGGTGACGGAGGCGAAGGAATCATGCCCGCCTTCCCCGTAATTGTCCACAAAATGCTTGGGGGTGGCCACGACGCCGCCCTCTTCCAGGGCCTTCACGTAAGCGACGCCCATCCGGGAATTCAGCAGCACATCCTCGCCGTAGCTTTCCTGTCCGCGGCCCCAGCGCTGGTCCCGCGTGATGTTGATGACCGGGGCATAGACCTGCCGCACGCCCACGGCGCGCAGTTCCCGGGCCACGGCCTGTCCCACCTGGTAGTACAGGTCCTCATCGAAGGTCGCGCCCATGGCGATGCTCTGCGGGAAGCAGGTCGCGCTCCCCCACTGGGCGCCGTGCAGCGCCTCACCATGCTGCAGCACCGGGATTCCCCAGCGGCTGGCCGCCATGGAACGGCGGGTGTCCTCGTTGATGGCTTCGGCCACTTCCTGGGGAGAAGCGCCCCGGAGGAAGTGCCCCACGTTCCGGATATGTCCGGCGGAATAGTTCCGCTTCACATAGAACTCGCCCCCGTACAGAAGCTGGGCCGTGATCTGCTGCACCTTCTCTTCGGTCGTAAGACGGCTCATCAGGTCTTTCACCCGTTTTTCCACGGGAAGGGAAGCGTCCATGAATTTCATGCCGGCCGTATTCTCCTGCTTGAAGGTGAGCGGCAGGCGGTGCTTGCCGGGGCCGAGGGCCTTGCGCAGATAGGTATCCGGGTGGGAGACCTCCGCGATCGTACCCTCCGGCACGGTCACTTCCATGAAGTCGCCGCTCCGGCTGTACGTGACGGAAATGGTGCCCGCCACCGTGGGGAACGAGAGGGAGCATTCGTCAAAGACGGCAGGATCCGGCCGGACGGAGAAACGCTTCCAGCCAGGATCCAGGGGGGCGATCCCCAGCATCCGGGCCGGGATCACGGCCAGGGGGCCGCCGCTCCAGGCATGGTTCACGCTGCCACAGTCCCAGTCACCATCCACACCTACATTCCAGTTCTCGAAGAGCGTGTCGTGGTCGGGATGGTCCACCATGAATGCATATCTCCGGCGCTCCCGCTCCAGGGCATAATCCCCGTGGCCGATGGCGAAGAGCGCTTCCATCACGTACTTTTCCATGTACGGGCTGGCATGCTCCTGGGTCTTGAACACCTCGAAGAGCGCATCGTACTGGTCCCGGTCCACAAGGCCGGCCAGGACCGCCAGGGCATTCACCCGATCGTCGGTCTCGCCCGTGTATTCCGGATGCCGGTAGCAGGTTCCCGTCCAGGCGACGCGGTTGATGGACTCGCACAGGGCGAGCATCTGTCCCCAGTAGCCGGTACCTTCGGACAGCAGCCCGATCGCATCGGCCATGTCGGAGACCGACTGCAAGGCCAGCACATACCAGAGGTTCTGCAGGAGCCGCATATCCCGGTTATCCCCCCAGTCCCCCCAATTCCAGTCGCCGTCGTGCCATTCCACCAGCCCGTCCGCTCCGATATGATAGGTGGCCAGATAGCGTTTCACGGCGGGATATACATACCGTACCGTTTCCAGGTCGCCGGTGTTCATGTAATAGGTCCAGATGCCGTACCGGCCCACTGCCGCCAGCATCTGGCAAGGCAGTTCCACGCCGTAATTGCCGGGGATGGGCGAGAACAGGATGTCGTCCGGGCGCTGCCAGTCGCAGAGTTCGCGGATTCCCTTGCGGATCAGGGAATAAATGGACGGAGAATAGGTATAGAAGCTCTCCCCCAGGATGGTGACGATGTCGCCCCACCACTGCCCGCGTTCCCGGTCCGGACAATCGAAGAAGGAGTCGCGGGAATTGACATAGATCGTCCGCAGTCCTTTCTCCCAGAATCGGTTATAGAAGGGGTCGGAGCTGCTGAACGTGCCGTCCGGGGCGGTGTCATAGCCAGTCTCCCGGTATTTCAGGGCCGTCACCCGGGCGCCGTGGTCCACCGTCAGAATAATCCGGCGGCCGCTGAGCCAGCCCAGGGATTCGTACTCCTGCTTACCGGCCTTGGTGATATATTCCGCCCGAAGGCATTGCTCCCCTACCCGGGCATGATCCGTCTCGATGACGATCCGATGTCCCCCTTCGGGATCATCGACAGTCAGCACGGGGGTCATCTGCATGTTGTAAGGCAACAGGGCGACCAGGGTATCGGCATCGGCGCCGGAGCGGGTTTCAAAGGCAACCGTCTTGATTCCGAAGTCCTTCCACTGCGGGATGGGACGGGAGTGCAGGACACCCAGCGTATTCTCCAGGGTCACGGCCGGGACGAAGCCCTCCAGCGGGTCCGTCTGCCAGTTGCCCAGGTCCTTCCGGGCATCGAAGGCGATGCTGGACTCGGGCAGCCGGAAATTGGGCGCCGGCAGGTCCGCGGCCGTCCCGTAGGCGGGATGCACGCGGCACATCCACGGAGCATCCCCGAGGGCAGGGGCATCGAACCACAGCTGCGGCTGTCCGCTGCCCAGATGCGAGAATCCGTCCTTGCCGAAGTACCAGAGCAGCAGGGCCACCTGGTTCTCCCCTTTCCGGAGATAAGGGGCCAGGTCCACTTCGTCAAAATAGCTGTCCTGCGGATTGGGGCCGCGCTTGAGGCCTCCTTCGAAGACGGCGAGTTCTCCGTTCACCCAGAGCCAGTACTTGCTGTCCACGGCGATCCGGGCCGGGACCGATGCCGGAACGGCGTCCAGCCGGACATCCTTCCGGAAAGCGATCCACTGGTTCGGGGCGTCCGTCACACCGGGACAGCCCAGGGTACCGCCGATTTCGACGGTCACCTCCTTCGGCGGCTCCCATAGCGGGGTGGTCTGCCTGGACGTCGATGCCGTGCGGCTACACGACACAAGCGCCAGAAGTGCCATCAAAACGGATGATAACCTGCTCATGTCCAGTCCCATCTTATTCATAATAAAGCATATCGGCAGGCAGATTGTACGCGGAGATGCCGGGACCCTTCAGGCCCACTTCGATGTATTCCTCGGCAAAATTGTCCCAGAAACCGATTTCCAGCCGATGGAATCCGGCTTCCATCGTGAGCCACACCTCCTGGTATCCGCCGCCGTCATGGTCCAGATCCAGGACAGTCTTGCCGTCCAGCACCAGGCGGGAGCCATCGTCGGAACGGAGGAAAAGCCGATAGACCCCGTCCCGGTCCACCTTGATAAGGCCCGTGAACAGCAGGCAGAAATGGTCTTCCCGTTCCTTGAGGGCCGATGTGATGACAGACGTGATGCCGGCGGTTTTCTCCGGAGCGGAGAGGAAACCGTCCACACTCATGTATCCGCCTTCACGGTAGCTGTAGCGTAGGCCGCGGCCTGCAGGGACGGCGTCCTTTACAGCCGGGAAATAATCTCCCCGATGCATTCTGAAGACATCGTGCACCGGCCAGGAAAGGGCTTTCTTGAGCCGGTATTCCGCGGTGGCGCGGATGTCGGTGGCCGAAGCGCCGAAAAGGATCCTGTACGTCCCTTCCGCCGTTTCCCAGGCCGAGGTGACTTCATTGAAAGAAGCCAGGGAGTAATGGTCCACCGTCAGGGTCATCACCTGGCTTTCGCCCGGCTGGAGGAGCCGGGTCTTCCCGAATCCCTTGAGTTCATACGCCGGTTTCACCAGTCCGCCGGCAGGGGCGCCCACATACAGTTGCACCACCTCCTTACCGGCCACATCGCCCGTATTGGTGATGGTGACGGAGGCGGTGAAACCGTTGGCCCCGGCCTTCACGACGGGCTTGGAATAATCGAAACTGGTGTAACTGAGGCCATGGCCGAAGGGATAGGAAACCTCCGCACCCGCTGTCTGGAAATAGCGGTAGCCCACCCAGATATCCTCCGAGTAGCTGGTGAAATCCACGTTTTCCTTCGCATGGTAGGGAGAGAGCGGATCATAATCATACGGGAAATCGGCCGACGAGGGGATGTCCAGGAAACCGCACGGGAAGGTCATGGGCAGCTTGCCGGAAGGGTTCACCTTGCCCGTCAGGATGTCGGCGACGGCGTTGGCACCTTCCTGGCCGGGAGCCCAGGGCAGGAGGATGGCGTCCACCAGATGCTTCCAGGAGGCCGTCTCAACGACCCCGCCCACGTTGAGGACCACCACAACCCGTTTCCCCCTCGGACGATAGGCCTTGTTCAGGTTCACCAGGAGCTCCCGCTCCGTGGCGGAAAGTTCGAAGTCGTTCTCCACATGCCGGTCCTTCCCTTCTCCGGCCTGCCGTCCGAACACGACCACGGCCACATCGTTCAGCGAAGCCTGGAATCCGATGGACGAGGCGGTCAGGAAGGGTTCCTCCCGGTACTCGTTATCCTCCACCGGCTCGATCGTAAAGCGGTGCTTCAGAGCCGGCGCTTCCATAGCATAATACTTCTTGAGGCCCTCGTCCAGCTTGAAACCGGCGTTCTCCAGGGCCTGCGTCATCGTAACCACATAAGGTTTGGTCACATCGCCGGAACCGGTTCCGCCGGCGATGAAATTCTCGCTGGAAACGCCATACAGGGCCACTCTTTCATGCCCCGTAAGGGGCAGTGCATGCCGTTCGTTCCGCAGCATGACGATGGACTCGGCCGCGGCTTCCCGCGCCATCCGGGCATGGGCCTCCAGGTCGGGATGGCTGGAGAAGGGATACTGGCGGAAACGGGGCGTCTTGACGACGTACTCCAGGATCCGCCGGACATTGCGGTCGATTTCCTCCATGGAAATGCGTCCGTCCCGCACACCGGAGAGGATGCGGTCGATCTCCACCTGGGAACCCGGGTCCATCAGGTCGTTGCCGGCCTTGACGGACAAGACCGTATTGTCCTTGAGTCCCCAGTCCGTGATCACGATGCCATCGTATCCCCACTCGTCCCGGAGGACGGTGGTCAGGAGTTCGTAATCCTGCTGGGTGTATTTCCCGTTGAGTTTGTTGTAGGAGCTCATCACCGTCCAGGGCTTCCCTTCCTTCACGGCGATCTCGAAATTCTTCAGGTAGATCTCCCGGAGGGCCCGGCGGCTCACCAGTGCGTCGTTCTCGGTCCGGTTCGTCTCCTGGTTGTTCACCGCATAATGCTTGATGGAGGTTCCGGCTCCGTTGGACTGGACGCCCCGCACATAGGCAGCCGCCATCTTGCCGGAGAGGACCGGATCCTCCGAGAAATACTCGAAGTTCCGTCCGTTGAGCGGGTTGCGGTGGATATTCATGCCCGGAGCGAGCAGGACGTCCACGCCATATTCCAGCACCTCATTGCCCAGGACGGCGGTCGTGCGCTCCACGAGGTCCGTATCCCAGGAACTGGCCAGGAGCGTTCCCACCGGGAATCCCGTCGCCACCGTATGGGCCGGATCCCTTTCCGGGTCGATCCGGACACCGGCGGGACCGTCGGAGAAAACGGTCTGCGGGATTCCCAGACGCGGGATGGCCCGCGTTCCCCCCGCCAGGCCCGGAACCAGGTTGTCGGAACTGGTTCCCACCAGCAGGGACGCCTTCTCCTCCAGGGTCATGGCCTTCACGACCTCGTCGATGTTGTCTTTCCGCAGCTGCGGCTGCGCCAGCGCCGCCACCATGGACAAAAACAATCCTACCGTAAAACAGAACTTCTTCATTTTCAGCACTTATAAAAAGCTATCAATCAAATACAACAATCACTTATAGAAGAGCCGGGAGGCAGGGACCGGCGAAAAATCTGCCGCGCCCGGAGTCTTCCAGCCCCAGGAGAGTTCCTGCCCTTCATAGTCGTCGAAGTAGAGGAGTTTGTAAGGGTGCAGGCCCTTCTCCATCGGAAGGCTCCCCTCCACGGACACCGCACTGTGCGAGCCGTCGTTGTTCACGACGCAGACACCGTCGATATACAGCGCGCTGCCGTCGTCGCTCTTCGTGTAGAAAGACCAGATGCCGTCTTCGGGGATGTCGATGTAACCCGTGAAGACATAGGCGAAATGGTCCGCATCCGGAGCCCCGGCGATGGAAGGGACCTCCATCACGCCGGAGGCCTCCGGCGGATCCGGCTCCACCTGCTCCAGCAGGACGAAATTGGCGGCGTGATACGTATATCGGCAGCCGGGCTTCATCCCCGTGCGGTCCCCCGCCGGATGGAAATAGAGTTTGTGCGCCGTCCGGGTGGTCACCGGAGAGGCCGGAAGACCGTCCTTGCAGGCCTGCGCCTTGATGACGCAGGATTCCGTGATCCGAAAGGGCCCCGTGTAAAGCGGGCTGTCCGCGTCGGGCTCGCTGCCGTCCAGGGTGTATCGGATGAATGCGCCCTCGGTGCGGGAAGTCATGGTCACCTCCGCCGCGTCGTCAAAGAGGACGAGTTTGCCCAGGATGGCGGGCGGACACACCAGCGTATCATGCGTCAGCGAGTAAGGGGCCGGAAGGCCGTCCCGGTCATGGCAAGGTTTCTCCGACAAGCGGAAAGACAGGACTCCCCCGCCCATGATCTCGTCATAGGTCAGGAAGTTACGGGATACCGGCCGGCCGTTCAGGGTGACATCGGCAATATAGGCGTACTTCGGATGGTCCGCCTGGATGGTCAAGGTCTGGCCGTTCCCCAGGCGGATGACCGACTCCCGGAAGAGCGGTGCGACGAGCTGGTACTCGCCGGTGCCGGGGCACACAGGGTACAGGCCCAGGGACGCCAGGACGTACCAGGCTCCCATCTGGCCGCAGTCCTCGTTGCCGCAGATGCCGTCCGGAGCCGTGGAATACATCGTGGTCAAGATGGTCCGGACCGTTTCCTGCGTCCGGGAAGGGGCGCCGACCCAGTTGAACAGGAAGGGCATCTGCTGGCCGGGCTCGTTGCCATGGGCATACTGGCCCATGATACCGCCGATATCGGCATGGAGTTCCTTCTGGCCGGCCGGCGAATAGGTGAAGAGCGAATCCAGTGCGCCGTACAGCGCATCGCGGCCACCCAGGAGCGCTTCCAGGCCCGCCATGTCATGCGGGACGAAGAAACGGTAATGCCAGGGCGTCGCCTCCGTGTAATCCCGGGACCCGGCGAGCGGGTCGAAGGGCTCCGTCCAGTTGCCGTCCGTCTTCTTGCCGCGGAGGAAACCCGTATTCGGGTCGAACAGGGCGCGCCAACGCAGCGAACGGGCGTCGTATTCCGCCGCTATGTCACCGTGTCCCAGCGATTCCGCCATCCGGGCGATGCACCAGTCATCATAGCAGAACTCCAACGTCTGGGAGACGGCTTCCACTTTGAGGTCGGCCGGGATGTACCCGTAGGCGTTGTAGAGTTCCGATGCATTCGCATTGCGCTTGTTGGAGGAGACGACCATGGCCTGCAGGGCCTTCTCGCCGTCGAAATCCCGGATCCCGCGGAGCCAGGCATCCGCGATGACCGATACGCTATGGTAGCCGATCATGCAGTCCGTCTCGTCGCTGGCCAGGGGCCAGACGGGCAGTTCTCCCCGGCAGTCGTAATCGTCCAGCATGCTGTTCACCATGTCCGCGACAAAGGACGGGGCCAGGATGGTCTGGAGCGGATGCCAGGCGCGGAAGGTATCCCAGATGGACAAGGTCGAGTAGAAATGCCGTCCTTCAGGAAGCTGCCGGTTGCGGGCGGATTCGTCCCGATAGCGGCCGTCGATGTCGTCCAGGCGGTTGGGCGTCAGGAACGTATGATAGAAATTCGTGTAAAAGACATCGGCCGGTCCGCCTTTCACCTGGATGGAGCCGAGCGCCTCGGCCCAGCGGGCCTGGGCCGAGGCAAGGGCCTTGTCAAAGTCGAAACCGATGCCGTACGTCTCCGCCAGCCGGTTCGACCACGCCCCTTCAGGGGCCACGCCGGAAATGCCGGCAAGGATGGTAACCTCCTTGGTCTCAGGAGGGAACGTCAACAGCAGCACGCCCGGCTCCGGTCGGGATTCATCCACGATAGGGGCGGAAAAGACGGCGCTCAGATAGATATCCCGGTTGTCAGCCCAGCCGTTCACCCGGCGGGAAGCCGTCACCTCCCCGCCCATCTCGTCGATATAGACGCGGACAGGCGTGCACCATCCGCCCACGCAATGGTTCGCATCGATCCGGATCATCCGGGTGCCGGGGCCGGTGAAAGTATAGCGGTGCACGCCCACATGCGTCAGGGCCGTGAGTTCCGCCGTGATCCCGCGCTCCGGGAAAGAGACCTTGTAATAGCCCGGCGAGGCCGTCTCATGGGCATGCGAGAAAGGCAGCGCCGTCACGCTGTCGATACCCGGGGTCACCAGGAAATCACCGAAATCCGGACAGCCCGTCCCCGAGAGGTGCGTGTGGCTGAATCCGAGGATGCGGTCATCCTTGTACCGGTAGCCGGAGCAGTTGTCCACATCGGTATCGGGGCTCAACTGGACGGCACCGTAAGGGACGGTTGCACCGGGGTATGTGTTCCCGGCAAAACCCGTTCCATTGAAGACATTCACTAAACGGGCGGGCTCCCGATTCCCTGCACAGGAAACGAGAGCCAGCACCAACGCCATGAAGATGAGGGGCCTGCTACTCATGGCAGAGCATCCCGGAAGGGAGATTGTCGTACTCAAATCCCTCTCCGACGAGGCCCACCTGCATGTCCTCACCGCCGTAATTCTCCCAGTACTGCACCTTCAGTCGATGGTATCCCGCAGCGAACTGGTACCAGCCCGAGCGGAATCCGCCACCGTCCCTGTCCACGTTCCACAGCTCCTTGCCGTCCAGGAAGAGGATGGCACCGTCGTCGCAGGCCAGGGAAAGCTGGTACAGGCCGTCTTTCTCGATTTTCATGAGACCGTCGAACTCGATGCCGAAGTGGTCCTCGCGCTTTTTCATGTCCGTGGAGAACTCCGGAGCGATGCCGCGCGCCTTCACGGGAGCGGCCAGCATCTCGGGAACACTCATGATCCCGTCCGCCTCATGATAGACGTAACGGAGTCCCTGACCCTTGGGGCTGGCCTGGACGGCCTCGAAGGTGCCTTCGGAAACCGGCTTTTCAGGTTCCTGGTAGAAGGCGGGGTCGAAGGGGGCGCACTTCTCGCCGTTCCCCGGAGTGAAATCGATGCCCAGGATATCGGCGATGGTGGCGGCGAACTGCTTGGTGTAGAAGGTGCCGTTGTCATGGGTCTCGCCCAGCACGGGAACGCCCTTGCCGAAGGCGATGAACCAGGTCTGCTCGGATCCGCGGACACTGGAGCCATGGCCCGTGAACGCCGCGCCCCGGCCGCGGCCGTGGTCGCAGGTCAGGATATAGGTGGTCTTGCCCTTGTAGAAGGGATCGGCCTCGCAGGTTTCCACGATGTAGCGGATGAAACGGTCCGTCCAGTGGGCGCCTTCCAGATAACGGTCGTAGGTGCCGGCATGGGCAAACTCGTCGGTATCACCGAATCCCACGTACAGGACCTTCGGATGGGCCTCCCGGAGGGTTTCCAGGGCGAAGGCCGCCGTGGAATGGTCGGCCCGCTCCGCGCCGCCGAAGCCGGGGATCTGGGAATCCATCTCCTGGATCATCGCGCTCATGGGCGTATCCACGTACAGGGGTTCGTGGGCGGAACTGCCCGGGAAACCGCCCCGTTCGTTGTTCACGGCGAAACGGATGGACTCCCAGGAAGAGAGCATCATCACCTTCCCTTTGTACCTCGGATCCTGATTGACCACTTCCAGAACACTGACGTTCGGATTCGGATTGGGGTCATTGCTGTTGATGCGCGCATCGTCCGGCCAGCCGCAGAACATCTCGCTGTAGCCCGGATAGGAGAAATTCATGGTGTTCGCCACCCGCATCAGGCTGTTCTTCTGGCGGTTGCCAATCAGGTAGCCATGCTGTGCGCCATAGCTCCACAGGAAAGGAAGCAGCACTTCGCGACGTTCCTCGGGCGTGTCCCGCCAGTAAGCGGCCTTGAGCGCCTCCGGATCCTTGACAAAGCGGGTGTCCGTGACGAGGGCTTCATCGGCGCCGGAGAAAAGTTCCTGCCAGCGCAGGCCGTCAAAGGTCATGATTACGAGGCGGCGGTCATTGTCTTCCTTGCTGCAGGAGACCAGTGCGACCAGCGCCAAAAGGACGAAGAGAAGGTTTCGTTTCATAAAAAACAACAGGTTTATCGTTCCAGGGACTCCTTCCGGGCAAACTCGCCCGGGGTCATTCCCGTCAGTTTCTTGAAATTGCGCGCGATGATCTTGTAGTCCATCCCGAGCTCGTCCGCCGCCTCCAGCGGGGAATGCCCATTTACGATCAAGTCTTTCATCCGCTCCACGCGCGCACGAATAATATATTGGTAGATGGAAATTCCGACCTCCTGCCGGAAGATACTCTCCACCAGACGCCTGGACATCGGGACCTGATCCACGACATCATTGACGCTCAAATGGTTGGAAAGGTTGTTGCTGATGAAATACATCATCCGGCTGATGTAGGGGTTGCCATGGATGAACGCATCCGTGGAGCTTCGCGCCGTGATGAAGGTCGGACGCACGACGATGTCCTCCACCTCCTTGAAACGCTGGGAGGGTGGCAGGGCCAGAAGCTGGTCGATCACCTTGGCGGCATTGTAACCGGCATCCTCCGTCGCCTGGTTCAGGGACGAGAGGGCCGGCGAGGTGAGCTGGCACACGGTTTCATCATTGTCCACGCCCAGCACCATGATGTCGTTGGGGATGCGCATGCCCTCTCCGCCCAATTTGCTGGCTTCCATGATGTAGTAGGCGCGCTGGTCGTCACAGGCAAGGATTCCCACCGGTTTGGGAAGGGAACGCAGCCATTTCGTGATCCGTTCCAGATCGTACCACCACGCCTCATCCGCATCATACTTTTCCAGCAGCGAAGTAGACGCGTCCGGCATCCTGCTCCGGATCTGGGCGAAGTAGCTGTCGCGGCGTTCGTCGGACCAGACAAAACCATGCAGGCCGAAGAAGGCGAAACTCTTGACACCCTTTTCGATGAAATAGTCGGCACAGATGCGCCCCGAAAGGGCGTAATCTCCGCTGATGTTTACGATACCCGGGATATGCTGCCGGTAATCCTGGGCGATGGGGATGATGCCATTCCGGCGGAAACCGTCCACATCGTCCACCGAACGGAACTGGCCGATGATGGCATCGGCTTTCCAGGCGACGGCGAAACGGACGACTTCTTCCAGACGGCCACTGTCCCGCAGCTGAAGCGGGACCTTACATACCACCCAAGGCTTATGCTCATGGGAATAGCGCATAATCCCCTGGAGCAGCTTGTTTGCATAAGCCTCGGAAAAATCGGTCATAAGTAGTAGACGTGCCACGGCAAGAAACTTCTTAAACAGATTTAATTAAATGGTTCTGGCATTTACAAAATTAATAAATACTTTTTAAAAAGTATAGTAATTTGCGAATAGTAGGGTTCGATTTGCGCAAATCAGCAAAAAAAGGAAGGTTGCTCCCAAAATTCGAAGCAACCTTTCATGAAATCGAGCCCGGAAAAGAGAGACGCGCGCTTAGTCGGAATACAAGGTGACAGGACCCAAAAGCCCGGATGCCTGAAGCGCTTCGCCGGCGCCGTAAGGCTGGATATTGGTCCAGGTTCCACGCTGGTCCTCCGGCAGTGCCTCATCGGCGATGAGACGGTTCCGCCAATTGTTGAATACGGTGATTTCCAACGTGTTTTCACCTTCCTGAACCAGGTTGGTTATATCCAGCCGGTACGGGTAGGTCCAGACGCCTCCCGCTTCCCTGCCATTCACCCGGACCGTTGCAAGGACCATAACCTCACCCAGGTCCAGGGTGACGTTCCCCTTCCGGGAAACCATAAAGGTATTCCGATACACGGCCTGCCCCGAGTAGGTGCGGACCGCCGGATCAGGATGCTCCGTCCAGTCCGTCAAATTGTCAAAAGTCCGAGTGAAGGCCGGATTTCCGGCCGAGGCGGCGAAATCCACGGTCCAGGGACCGGAGAGAGGCGTTCCGCTTTGCGCCGCAGGACGAGAGGAACCGGCAGGTCTGGCGGCGTTCTTCCGGAAGACGACGAACACGCTCTGCAGGCGTTCCAGGGAGAGGGATTTTCCATCCCAGCCCTTCACCTTTCCGGTGAGCGGATCCCAGAGCTCCGCCCGGAAAGCCGGATCCGCGCGGAAGGACGGCGTGACGGTTACAGGAGCGTCTTCCTGATTGGAGATGAAGTAGATATCGCCATCGGCACACAGTGTCCGATGGATGAACAGGAGCTTCCCCTCCCCCTCGTACGTGAAATCGGGGCGGACGCCCAAGTCGTCCATGACACGGTTCAGCGGGGTTCCGTCGGGATAGGCCAGGCCCTTCGCACTGCCGTTCCAGATCTTCTCCGAGAGTTCCTTCACGCGCTCGTCGGCCTCAAAGATGCCGTGCTGCATGCTGGGCGATTTCGTCGGCGCCGGTCCCACGACCGAGAGGCCTGCATCCACGAAGCCCGCGATGGCCTCCAGGACCTCCGGACGCATGGTTTCCTGCCGGGGCAGCACCAGTACGCGGTATTCCATCCCGCTGTCCAACACGAGTTTACCGTCCCGGACACGGGCGTGGTTCCGGAGAACGTCGGCATTGATATAATCGAAGCTATAGCCCTCCGGGAGCGGCGGATCGCAGACACCGGTCATCTTGGGGGCGTCCTCACCGATGAAGTAGGCCACATCGGCGACATAGCGGCCCTGCTGCAGCATGAAGTTGCAGCGACGGAGGTATTCGATGAACGATCCCATTCCGTCGAACCACGTGTTGTTCCGGTTGAATTCATTGCCGAACCAGGCGTCCAGGCCGGGCTGGCGGTCATCCGGCTGCTGGATATACAGGTGCAGGAGGCTGGCGTTGATGCCCTCGCAGAAGAAGCGATCCAGGCGCTGTTTCATCAGGCGCGGATAGCGGTTGAAGGCCGGGCCGCCGGCCGTGCAGGACTCCGCCCAGATGCGGTTCTTCCCATAGATGTGGCCGCAGGAGGAAGCCGCCCGGTTCTCGATGTCGCCGAGGGTCCCTTCGCTCCAGAATTCGCCGGCGATCTGGTCGCTCTGGCTGCCGTACAGGAGGAATTCGCTCGGGAATCCCCAGTGTCCATAGCACTCCAGCCACGTTTCCAGGCCGTCCGCATGGGCCTTTTCCCGCAGGCCGCCCACATAGTCATAGGCGACGCGGTCCGCCACCAGACGGCGCAGGTCCCAGAGGAAGCGCTCGCTTTCCTCCATGGAGCCCACCACCTCCCCTTGCAGGACCGGGAGATACTCGACAGGATCATATCCATAGGCCTCGACAAAGGCCTCTTTCATATCGTCGGTCCAGTTCTGGCCGCCGGTCTCGTAGCTGTCTTCCACGACCACTTTCCAGGCCGTCCGGTCCTCGGCCGGAATCCGGCGCAGCAGTTCCCCGACAAAAGCGTCGTAATGGGCTGCCAGGTGCTTCCGGCTCATCTTGTCCACCTCCAGCCCCGTTCCCTCCGGCACGGCCGGGGAATTGGTAACGCCCGTGGATTCCATGTAACTGACGAGAACGGTCCACGCCCCGTCAGGCACTTGCCATCGCAACTGCCCGCCGCTCAGCAGCGGGGTCAGGTCCTGCAGGAACATCGGGTCCACGCCGTACCGGTAATTGACATATTCCGGGGTCTTCCACAGATAGGCGTCCCAGAGCGGAAGCGGCTCCTGGAACATCTTGGCAAGGGATTTCTCCGCATAGCGGGGCATGTACGCCTTCTCGGTAAGGGTAACGGTGAAAGTGCCGTCGGAAGGGTCCTCCAGACGCAGCTCATAGGTTCCTGCCGGCGTTTCTTTCAGCCCCTCCACCCAGGGAGCCAGCGGCTTGAAGCCCACGTTCAGGCCCATGTTGTGGCGGTCGTAGGTAAAGGAAGCCAGTTCCTGGCCGTCCAGGGAAAGCGTAACCGGTGTCCACTGGGCATTGTCGCTTTCCAGGATGAGCGAACGGACGGTAAAGGGAACCGTCATTTTCAGGACCGCCGGCACGCCCTCGCGGGTTTTCAGCGTCCAGCTGCGGGATTCCCCGGGGACTTTCCGCCAGGCCTGCACTGCAATGATACGGTCGGCCGCGACATCCGGAAGTTCCAGCAACTGTTCGGTGCCGTCTCCTTTCACATCCTGATAATGCCCGGCCACATACTTCATGCTTTGCTCCGGCGTGACCCAGGGGCCGCCGGACTGGCTCCAGCCCGGACAGTTGAACATGCCGATTTCGATGCCCAGCTCACCGGCCTTCTTGATGGCCGTATGGGTAATGTCCCACCACTCGTCGGAGAAAAGCGGAACGAGCCCTTCGTCCCATCCGTCGGTGGACTGGTTGCCGATGAACGCCCGCGTAATGCCCACGCGCTTCATGGCCTCCAGGTCCTTCACGACACCTTCCTTGGAAATCTTGTTGTCCAGCCAGTACCAGTACACGGCCGCCCGGACGGAGTCCGGAGGTGTCTGGAATCCCTGCTCCAGGGACGTCCAGCGGGTTTGACAGGAACTGAAGAGGGTGACGGCTGCCAGCGAGAATAACGCTGCCGCGATGTGGTTACGAACGTTCATCATAATCACAAAGTTATGTATTTTTCCCAAAAAAGCGGCCGGATGGCAGGATAAAAAACAGAGGCGTCCCCGAAGGAACGCCCCTGCAAAACCAATTATTGAACCAACCAACGGTTACGGCTGATAGCAGCCGGCGTAGATCTTTCCGTCTGTTGCACGGGGTTTACCCGCGAGATCCAGGGTGTAGGCACCCAGCATGCCGTTTACGAGATCGCTGTTCTCACCCACCTTGAGGGCCGGGCCAGCAGGACGGAAGTCCTTGTTCGCGGCGTCCACGAAGATGGAAGCGTAATCATTGTTGTGAACGAAGGTGCAGGCAGCCTGAGCCTTGTTCTGGGCTGCACCGTTACCGGCACGGCCGATGAAATTGTTGGCATCGACACCTCCGAACAGGTTGCTCTGGCACACCCAGTCGGGATCGTCACCGGCCACGACATTCAGGTCCACCTGCTGCGCCTGCAGTTCGAGGATGAATTCAGGCTTGATCGGCATGTCATAGCGGTCGGGATGCTCGTCCGGACGGTCAGCAACACCCGGCAGGAAGTACTTGTTCCCGGCGGAGATGCAGTTCACCATCTCGATATGGGTGCCGCCGTTGCGGAACATGATGGCGCTCCAGGGCGAGGAGGTGGCGGAAGAACCGTCGCGCCAGTTCACGTTCTCTACGAAGGTGTTGTTGCACAGGTAGGCCTTCACGCCGGACTGGCCATGGATGGCCGCCGTGTAGCCGTACTGGGCGATGGACGCGTTCCCGTAGAAGAGGCAGTTGACCACCGTCACCTTCGTGCCAGCACCGGAGACGCTCACGCCGCCGGCATGGGCATCGGCCTTGTTGTAGGCGATGATGCTGTTCGCGAGGACCAGTTCGTCACCTTCGGACTCCGTAGCCATGATGCCGCCGCCCTTGTCACTGTTGGTACCGTCGTGGATATAGCACCACTCGACAGCGAGCTTGCCGTTGAACACAAGGTTGGAACCCAAGCCGTTGCGGAGTTCGAAGCCGTTGATGACGGCGTTCTTGAAGCCCGGGCGGGAGCCGTCTGCCAGGATTCCAGAGATAACGGCGCGGTTCTTACCGCCGCCGTCGATGATGCTGCGGTGTTCCAGATCCTGCTCGTTGAAGTTGTCCACCCATCCGCCGGAGAGCGTCACATTGTCACGCAGGAAGATCGGGCCCTGGAATACCGCATCGGCCTCGACGCGGACCTCGGCGTATTCCTTGGCGCCGTCGATGATGGACTGCAGGTTGTCACCGGCCTTCACGGTCACGGGCGGGATGATACCGGTCGTGTTGGACCCCAGTACGATGTCACCTTCGGTGGAGGTTACATACCCCCAGACGAAGTAGTCCGTACCGAGCTCAAGACCATCGATGGTAATCAGGTTCATGGATTGCGGAGTGCCGGAACCGGGAAGTTTGGTGCCCTTGTTCACATCATTCTCCTTGCCATAGATCACGCCCCAGCCCTCGTAGTCATCGGCAAAGCTGGTGGAGAAATTGAGGCGAATGTCGGCTTCACCGTTACCGTTACGGGCCAGGGCGGTGGTCACGACACCGTCCAGGCTGTGGGCGCGCTGGTTCACGATGGCTTTGTCCGTCTGGCCGGACACGGTGAATTCGGCGCGGCGGATGAGACCGGTGGTGTTGCGGCGCAGGGTGAAGCTTCCGTTACCGTTGGAGGTAATCCAGTCGTAGCTGGCATCAGGAGTGACCGTGCCGGAGATTCCTTGAATGGTAACCGTCTGCGGCAGGTAGTCCACGATGATTCGGTATGGATTCTGGTAAGGTTCCTGCTCCTTGGTCGTACAACCGACGGAGAGGATGGCCATTCCCAAAAGTGCAAATACTATCTTTTTCATTTTCTTCATCATTTAAGGATTAACGCCAGGACGGAGGGTTCTGGAGCTTGCCCATGGACTTGGTGATTTCGTCGGTCGGATAAGGGAAAGTGAGGCATTTCTCATTGCCGTCCCAGACCTTGACCGGAGCCAGGTAGTCCTCGTAAGGAGCAATCACGTAGGAGGATTCGGGATCAGTACGGTCCGCATACTTGCGGATGCGCGGGTGGCTGTTGAGCTCCGCCTTGGCGAGAGCGGCAATCTCAGGGGCGCCGGAGACGGCCCAGCGCTTGCAGTCGAAAGCGTGGTCGGCTGCAAACTCGAAGGCGAGTTCGCAGCGGCGCTCGTGATAGAGGTCGGTCCAGGTGGCGTTGCCACTGAGCGGCTTCAGGTTGGAACGACGGCGGATCCTGTTGATATCCGTCGCGGCGGCTGCGGCATTGCCCTTCACGAGATTGGCCTCGGCACGGAGGAGGAGGCAGTCGGCGAAGCGGACGATCGGCCACATCACGCGGGTAACCGGATAGTTGGAATTGTCCAGGACCCAGCCGCGGGCAATGCAGTCCGCCGGAGCGAAGGCCTGCATGTACTTGTTGCACTGGAAGCCGGCTTCGATGTTCTGCGGGGAAGCGAAGCGCATGGTCTCACCGAAATACTGGAACTCGTCGTTGTATTCCAGGATGGTCGTACGGAGGCGGATGTTGCGGTCCACGGTGCCGTCGCCGTCCTCGTCCCAGTTGTCCTTGGCAAGCTCCTCATAGAGGTCGTAGGAAGGCTTGATCTGGCCCCAGCCGTTGAACTTGCCCCAGCCCTTGTCCTCGAGCATGACACCGGTGAGTTCAACGCCACCGCCGCCGCCGCCGTCAGGGCCGCCTTCGCCGGGGATACCCCAGCAGTACTCCTTGTTCCAGAATCCTTTCTGCCAATCCGGGGCGAAGAGGTCCGGATAGTTGGGGACCAGGTCACGGCCATAGGAGCTCTCGAGGCGGTTGACGCACTCGATGACCTTGTCCCATTTGGAGGTGTCCCACATGGCCCAGTAGGCATAGGCCTTGGCCATCAGGGCAGCGGCGGAAGCCTTGTGGGCACGGCCGCGGTCATTGGCACCGTAGCTCTCGAAAAGGGGAAGGATCTCTTCGGCCTTCTCCAGGTCGGAAATAATGTAGGCATAATTGTCCGTCACGGAAGGAAGCTGCTCGGGAATCTCGTAGTTGTAACCGCCTTCGACATCCTCGTAGGCGACAAACGGGACACCGAGCTCCTTGGTGCCGTAGCGGTAGGCCGCCAAGAGGTGGAACTGGGCGCGGAGGAAGTAGGCCTCGCCCAGGACGCGATGCTCCACATCGGACAAACCTTCTTTTTCCTGCTTCTGGAGCAGGGCGTTCACGACCCAGTTGGCACGGGACAGACCGTACCTGTAAATACGTCCGAAAGTATCTACCAGCGGACTTTCGTTACCGGTATAAGTGAGGGTGGCCAGGGGGTTGAAACCACGGGTTTTGCCCCAGACCATGTCATTGGCGCAGGCCTGCTCCCAGTAAATATCGCGGGAGAACATGCCATCACGCTCAAACAGACGGTAGTAGATGATGTCGACGGCGTTGTTCGCCTGATCATCGTTCAGGAAATAGTTGTCCACAGTGGGCGATCCCTGAGGGGCATAGTCCAGGAACTTTTCGCAGGCAGTGAAGCTGAAAGCGCAGAGTGCCGCAAGGGCTATAGCGATATATTTTTTCATATTCACGTCAGATTAGTAGTTGATTTTCACACCGAAAGCGAACACCTTGGAAACCGGGTAGGTGAGGGTGTCGTAACCGCCCACTTCCGGGTCCATGCCGGAGTACTTGGTGAAGGTGAGAAGATTCTCGGCGGAGAAGTAGATGTTGCAGGAGCTGCCGCGCTCGGCGAAGTGCGGGATCGTCTGGAGCGCCCTGGTGAGGTCGTAGCCGATCGTGAGATTCTTCAGGCGCAGGTAGGAACCATCCTCGAGGTACCAGTCGGACGGGGTGGCCATGTTCTGGTTCGGATCATTGTTGGAGATGATCGGAATGGTGGAGGCGCGGTTGGTCGGGCTCCAGGCATCCAGGATGCCGCGGCTGCGGGAGAAGGTACCATAGACGTCGGTGAGGATGAGCTGCTTGGCCATGTAGGCAATCTTGTTGCCGGCCACACCCTGCCACATCATGGAGAAGTTGAAATCCTTCCAGTTGAAGCCGTAAGTAAGGGCGAAGGTGAACTTGGGAGCGGGATCGCCGCAGTAAACGCGGTCGTTCACGTCGATCTTGCCGTCGTTGTTGGTGTCCACGAAGCGGATGTCACCGGGACGGGCGGCGGGCTGGATGAGCTTGCCGTCCTTCTGATGGTCGTAGATGTCCTCTTCGCTCTGGAAGATACCGTCGGCGGGAATCATGTAGAAGGAATTCAGGGGCTGTCCCACCTCACTGCGGTAAATCGCAGTGGTGACGAGACCATAGTTGCCACCGCCAACCCAAGGTGCGGCATTGCCCTCATCGTCCGTAATACCCGTGGAAATGACCGTGTTCTTGTTATAAGCCACGTTGCCGGTCACATAGTAGTTGAAGTCCTTGGAGACCTTGTCCTTCCAGGTGGCGATGAACTCGATACCCTTGTTGTTGATCTCACCCAGGTTCACTTTCTTGGGGTTGATGCCGATCGTGGTCGGCCAGCCCATCGGCTGATCCTGGATCAGGTTGAAGGTCTTCTTGTTATAGACATCCAGGGACATGGACAGACGGTCCTTGAACAGGTCGATGTCCAGACCGGCGTCGAAGGTCTCAGAGGTCTCCCAGGTCAGTTCCTGGTTCAAAGCGGTCGTAAGCGCCCAGGTGGTACCCTGCTTGCGGCGGTTTTCACGGCCGGCGATGGAACCGTCATCGTGGTCGCCCTGGTCGGAGAGGGCCGGGGACTTGTAGTTCCAGCCGATGGAGCCGAGGTTACCCACGCGACCCCAGGAAGCACGGAGCTTCATGAAGGTGACGACGTCGTTCTTCGGGAAGAAAGGCTCGCTGGAGATCTTCCAGGCACCGGTAACGGCCGGGAAGTCACCGTAGTTGTGCGCGTTGGGGAGACGACCCGCATAGTCACGGCGCCAGGAGGCGGTGATAAAGTAACGGTCGTCAAAGCTGTAGGAGCCACGGGCAACGAAAGCCACGTTGGCATCCGGGCCGCTGTACCAGTCGCTGATGCTCGGGCTGCTTCCGAAGGCGAAATACTGCATGGACTCGTTCTCGATGGCGAGGTCGATGGCGCTGGCGCTGAAGCCGCGTCCCCACTGCTTGTTGAAGGTGACGGCGCCCAGCAGTCCCACCGTATGCTTGCCGAAGGTACGGTCGAAGGTGAGGGTGGTCTCGTTGCGCCAGGAGTTGGAAGTGGAGGCGGCCTCGCTCAAACGGTTGGTCATTTCACGCTTACCCACCTCGGGGCGGCGCGGCGTGAATCCCTTGGTGTAACCCGAGCTGAGGGTGTAGGTGAACTGGTCCACCAGCTTGAGCCCCTTGATGGGGCTAATCTCCACGCCGGTGGTGGTCCAGAAGTTCAGCGGCTGGTTGAATTCGGTGTTGGCCAGCAGGGAACGCAGCGGGTTCACCACGTCGCCATGCAGACCGGCCCAGTTGCCGTATTGGGCGATGTAATCGGGATCTTCCGTGAAGGAACCGCCGAAAATGCCCTTGTAGGGGCCCGAAGTGGCGTAAGCCTCGGCGGACGGCGGCATGTACAGGGCGGAGAGGATGGTGCCGGTATGCTCGGAACCGGTGTCGGTTCCGCGGCTGTTACCGGTGTTGAAGTGGAGGTTCTCGGTGATTTTGAGCCACTTGTTCATCTGATATTCGCCGTTGTAGCGGACACCGTAGTTCTTGGAGAAGGTGCCTACCAGCACGCCCGGGTTGTCGGAGTAGTTGAAACTCAGGCGGCTCTTGAAAACGTCGGTACCGTAGTTGAGAACCACGTCATGACGCTGATAGAGCGGATCCCGGTAGATTTCGTCCATCCAGTTGGTGCGCTGGACGCCGATCCAGGGGTTCACGTTCGGATCCCAACCGGCAGGGAGGGTAAGGCCGGCATTGGCATAAGAGAGTTTCTTGACCTCGATTTCTTCCTGGGCCGTCAGCGGCTCCGGCAGGTTGCCGGCGTGGCGGATACCCGTGAGGAGGTCGTATTCCACGTGAATGCCCTTCTTGGCCTTCTTGGTGGTGACGATGATGACACCGCCGGCACCGGAAGTAGCGCCGTACACAGCGGCGGAGGCGGCATCCTTCAGGACGACGATGCTTTCGACGTCGTTCATGGAAGTGATCGGACCGCCCGGGACGCCATCGACGACCCACAGGACGGAGTCGCCGTTACGGGAACCTTGGCCGCGGATGAGGATGGAAGGGCCGCTGGTCGGGGAACCGTTGGAATAGGAAACGACCACACCCGGGATCTGGCCTTGGAGCATACCGGTGGTGGAAGTCACCGGACGGGCGGCCAGCTGCTCCGCGTTGTTGATCACACCCACGGAAGCGGACAGGTCCTTCTTCTTGGTCTGGGCGCCGTAACCGAGGGCGACGGCTTCCTGGAGGACCTCGACGTCCTCGACAAGGACGACGTTGATGTTGGAGCGTCCGTTGACGGGGACCTGCTGGGTCACATAACCAAGGCAGGATACCTCAAGGACTGCGTTGGACGGGACATTGATGGTGTAGGCACCGTTCATGTCCGTAACTGCGTTGGCTCCGCCGCTGAGGACGACCGCGCCCACGATGGGGCCGACGTTGTCAGAGACGGTTCCGCGCACTGTCATGTTCTGGGCCTGTGCCCAGAACGATGCCGCGAGCATCATGACACCCGCAAACAATCCGAACAGTTTTTTGGAAAGCATAATGATTGGTTAATAATGTGGATAATATGGTAGTTTTTAGTACTTTTATTTGTGGTTAATATTAAAAATACTTATTATATAATTGGTCGATTACAAAATTAAAAAGATTATCGGCTCATTAATGCACTTTTTGCGTTTCTTGGTGCTCAAATCACGAAAAACCGACCGGAAATAGTTCTTTCTGTCAAACTAAAGTCCGTGAATGACAGTTATTTACTTATTGTTCTGACAATAAACTTCGATTTCTGATAATCTTTCTTCGTTTTATTTCCGCCTCACAGCAACCCGTCCATCAGCTAAACGGCGTGAGAATTGTGTTCTCAGGGACTTGGATTTATGAAGAATATATCCTATATTCGCAAAAGCGATTCTACGGATTCGCTGAATACTGGGCTGGCGGTTTACCGTCAGCCTTCAGTTTTGTATATCAGCCGGAGGGTCTTCGGGGCCGCCCTTGTTTTTTCCCCCTCCCGGGAATTCGGGCAAATGGGTCCATGATTGCCCGATTTTGCAAGATATCCGTCACTTTCCGGGCATAACACGCCGCTTTTGCCCGAAAACCTTTTTGAGGAGATCAGCGTTTGATTTCCTATCGACCCAACGATATACATTTATGATGTTTTTAGAAGAAAACTAGCAGGAATCTCATCAAATATGTATATTAAGGCCATGAGATTCCTACGCATCGCTTTCCTTTTCGCTCTGCTCGCCGCCTGCTCCAGCCCGGAGGTAGAATTACTGATTTCCGAACAGAGCGCCGTATTGGACTGTCAGGCCCAGTCGTGGGCGACGATGGTCACTTCCGGAGGAGATTGGACCTTGTCGGCCAACGGGCCGTACGCCTGGATCGTCCCGTCCAAGACACGGGGGAAGATGGGTGACCTCCTTTCTTTTGCTGTGCAGGCCAATCCGGCCAAGAACAGCCGGCAGGCCGTGTACCACATCTACTCCGGGTCTCAGAGCCTGGAAATCAGCATTTTACAAGAGGCGGAAAAAGTAGTTTCGCAACCGGCCTCCAAAGGCGCCTATAAACATGTTGTCATCCTCGGGGTCGATGGAGGGGGCGCTTTCTTTCAAAAGACGTCCACTCCCAACATCGACGTCATCTTCGACAAGGGCGCGGTCACTTACGAGTGGAAGGCTGTCTATCCCACCATCAGCGCCCAGAACTGGGGTTCCATGCTGCACGGGGTTTTGCCTGAGTTCCACCGCCTTACCAACTCCATCGTCGCCAGCATGCCCTATGATCCCGCCAGCCCGTATCCGTCCATTTTCCGGGTGGTGCGGGAAGCAATGCCTGATGCTGTCCTGGCTTCTTTTTGCAATTGGGATCCGGTGAACATCGGCATCATCGAAGACGGCCTGGGGGTCCACAAATGGAACGGGCCCGACGACCCGGCGGTAGCTGAGGCGGTCATAGATTACCTGGGCAAAGAAAAGCCCACCCTCCTGTTCGTCCATTTCGACTCCTGCGACGGCGCCGGCCATGGCAGCGGATACGGATCGACGCAGCACCTCTCGGCCATCACGGCCGTGGACGGTCTGATCGGCCGGATCCATCAGACGCTGAAGGATCGTAACATGCTGGACGATACGCTCCTGATGGTCGTGAACGACCACGGTGGAACGCCCGGCGGGTCCCACGGAGGTGACACAGAGGCCGAAACGACCGTCTTCTTCGGCGCGGTGGGAAAAACCGTGGACAGGGATACTCCCATTGTCGATGGGGACAACCGGGACATCGCCGCCATCGCGGCTTACGCCCTGGGCCTGGAATGCCCGGAAACATGGACCTCACGGGTTCCTACCGGCGTTTTCTGGGACGTGACGGGCGGAGAACACAAGGAGCAGGAGATCCCCGTTTCCGAAGACCGCAAGCATGAGACGGAAGAAACTCCTGCCTTAAGCGAGATCCAGAGAGTGCTGAGCGGCCACGAGGTCCTCGCTTATCTGCCCCTGGACGGCGACGAGGCCGATGCCTTCGGAAAAGTGACGACCTCCACTTCCGGCAAGTTATATTACTACGATGCCTATTACGGCCAGGGTGCCGCCCTGGACGACGGAGACATCACGCTGGAGGGTATTTCCGTCGGAACCGGCTCTTTCTCAGCCGCTTTCTGGCTCAAGACCAGCGGCGTTTCGGGAGACCCGAGTCTGCTATCCAACAAAAACTGGAACGACGGTTACTTGGACGGCTTCGTATTCTCCCTCCGGGAGGACGACATCAAGTTCAATGCGGGTGGAAAAAGCAGGTCGGTGCGGATGGATGTGACTGCTCCCCTTCCGATCGACTTCAAGGAAGGCTGGATGCACGTCGCCCTCGTCGTGGACCGCAAAGCGCAGCAGGTGCGCCTTTACGAAGACTTCACCCTGCAAGGGCAAGGGGCCATCCCGGAAGCCCTCCAGGGCGTTCCCTTCGACGCCCTCCCCCTCCGCATCGGCCAGGACGGCACCGGCACGTACAAACATCGCCTCCCCGCCCAGATGGACGAATTCATCCTCACGGCCGATGTCCTGACCGAAGCCGATATCGCTTCGCTGAAAGCGTATTACCGGTAGGTTCGATCATTCGGTTTTGGCAGGGGCAGGACTTCGGTGGTCTGCCCTTGCTATTTCCAGGCTTCGGTTTTCAGCCCTTGTATCCTCTGCATGTGCTTGAGATTGTTCGTAACCAGAGTAAATCCGTAACTCAGTGCCGTACAGCCGATCAACAGGTCAAAATCCTCGATGGGAGTACCGGCCTCTTCCAACCGTTTCTTCTCTGTGGCCGCTTCCCAGTATCCGTCACTGGCCGGGATGACTGCCAAATGCTCGAAAGTCTTTTCCAGAATCTCCAGATTCTTTTGCCGACAGGCACTGAAGGCCGCACCGCAATACAGTTCGTAAACACTGATGTCGGAAATGGCGCAATGGTCTATCCCCAGTTCCAGGAGCCGCTTTCTTGCTGACTTATCCTTTCCACGCAGAATGTCGACCAAGACATTGGTATCCAATAGATAACGGATCATAGCGGTAAAACCTCCCTGACCGTTTTCATGGATTTTCCGGCCTTCAGGATTTCCTCTTCCGATTCGTCTCCGACCCACGACCCGAAGGCGGTGTCCAGAAAGGCCTCCGTGTGTTTCCGGCACTCTTCCCTCTCCTGTTCGGACTCAATGGATTGGGTAGCTTCCTTCAGCGTCCTGTTTACGAACTCATTGGCGCTGATGTTCTGTTGCCTGGCCGCCTCTTTTACCCGGGCAAGCACGATGGGTTCGAGCCTGAATCCCGTCTGAACCCTGTTTGCAGAAGATGTTATCATAATATACGTACTTACTGTTTGCAAATATATGATAACAAATACTAATTTGCAAACCGAAGCATTCAACCCCCGTCACGGGAATTCGGGCAAATGGGGCCTCGATCGCCCGATTACCCCTTAGGACAGACTAGAATTTGTGTCAGCAGAGGGGCTTTTGCACAATTATTCGGGAATTTGCCACGAATCTGTGCAAATCGACCACTTCTGCACTATTATTCATGGCAATCTAATCGGGAGCATGTTACATCGTTTTTCCCAAAATTGCAAGGCGGCCGGGACGGATTCATCACTTATTGCATCTGCCCGCCCATGCTTGAATCATCAAAAACGTACAGATTCATTAAAAAGCATACTGAAACAACACAAAACACTTTGGGGTAATTGCAAATCCGGGAAAGGGAACCTATGTTTGCAACAATGGCATACTAAGAGATGCCGGAATTCTTTACATTTAAGTAAATTATTTTTACCTTTGCCATGAAAAAGAAAACAACATTGGAACTTGTTGAGCAATCGGAGAAAGTGAGTTTGTATTCCATCAGTTTCGCCATGGACAAGACGACCGAATTTGAACGATTCTTGAACAAGTTCGAGGAGGAGGCCTCATTAAACGAGGATTATCAGAAAATACTGTACGCACTGTCCATCATTTTGGACAAAGGAGCGTTGGAACGCTACTTCAGGCCGGAAGGAAGGATGAATGATGATTTGTGCGCATTACCTGTCGAATCAGGAAGAATCCGACTCTACTGCCTAAGGATTTCCGATGAAATCCTGATTTTGGGGAACGGTGATATCAAACGGACTTCCAGCTATGAAGAAGACGTAAAACTATATGGTTACACAATGGATTTGCAAAAATTCGGCAGGTTATTGAAGAAAGACATTGAAGACGGTATCGTAACGATAGAGGAAAAAGAATTGAAACATATCGACAACAAAGAATACTGGATATGAAAACAAATGCGTTGCTCCATGCCCAACTGGAAAAGGTTTCACCAGCGGTGAAACGGGAGATGGACTGGTCACGGGCGATTATTGACAAGATTGACCTGCTTCTCAAACAGAAAGGGATGACACAGAAAGACCTGGCCCGAAAGGTCGGATGCAACGAAACACAGATTACACGGTGGACCAAAGGCTTTCCCAATTATACGCTTTCTTCGCTGGCAAAATTGTCAGAAGCTTTGGGAGAGCCCTTGATCGAGATATAGCAAAAAGTAAAAACCGTCGGTGAAAGACTTTCAGTCTACTCGTTCCACCGGATGGTGACCGGGAGGGTGGAATCGCATTTTACGCGCGCTTTGCGACCCTTGGGACGGATGGAGACGGTGCAGTCGAAGTAGTCCGTGCCCTCCCCTGCCGGGAGGTGGAAAGTAGCCTTCAAGGGCTTGTCGCCCGGCGTGATGAGAAGGACGAACTGTCCATTTGCTTTCAGGGGGATGACCGAGCCCTTCCGGACGAAAAGCGGGAATTCATCCAGCCCATACTGCCGATGGATGGCCGTGCCGCCCGGGAAGGTTTCTCCGGTATTCCAGTCCACCCACTCCCCTTCCGCGGGCAGGCTGAAACTCACATCACCGCTCTCGGAAGTGATGGCCTTAGTGAAGAGGTCCGGGCCGAGCATGTGGCTTTCTTCCTCCAGGTCAACGTTTTGCAGCAGCGTTCCGCCATGCAGATGCGCTTCCACCAGGGTGGAAAAGATGTACGGGATCAGACTGTAGTGCAGGTTCACGACCTGCCGGTAGATTACCTCTGCTTCCGGTCCATGCCACCAGGCTAAATGGCCTTCGAAAGGGCCGTTGTAGCCGCCATTGATCATGCTGGCGGTCATGGCGGCGAACTGCGCATAGCGGATGAGCTGTTCCTTGGAGGGCGATGCGCCCATGAAACCGCCTACTTCCGTACCGCAGGCCCCGTAACCGGCCATGGCAGAACGATAAACGTTTTCCAACTGGAACTTGAGTCCGCTCCAGTCGCCGACGAAATCCCCGCACCAGCCCACGGACAGTTTCTCCGGACGGGAGAAGCAGCCCTCTCCCTGGAAGGACCAGGGACGGGCCAGGATCATGCCCATGCCGGGCCGCCGGTCGTTCACGTAATCGAACATGGCATCGTAATAATACGGCCGGAACTGATGGTTGGATAGCAAGCCGATGCTGGTCCGGACACTGTCGCCGAAGTTGATTTCCCCCTGGTCCACCTTGAACCCGTCCACGCCGGGCGCCATCACCTTGTCCACCTGCCCGTACCACCACTGCACGGCATCCGGATTGGTGAAATCCAGATGCACGCCCGCGCCTTTCCACCAATGACTTTCTTCCCCGTCATTGATTACAAACCCCTGGGAAACAGCCTCTTGGTAATTGCTGCTTTCCACCACGGGACAATCCTCGTCGCTTTCCGAATGGTTCATGCATCCGGTGAGCCAAAGCAAGGTATGCACATCCTTCCCGCGGAAGTAATCCAGCATCTCCTGCGGCACCGGATACCGCGCCGGATCCCAGTGGAAGTCGTTGTAACTGGTCGCCCAAGGACTGTCGATGATGATCCCGCTCACCGGGATGTCCCTTTGCAAGTAACCATCGACCAGCCGGATCGCCGACTCCTGCGTATTGAACTTATCCTCCCACACAATCTGCCCCAGCGCCCACGCCGGCGTAATGGGCGGATGAGGAAAAACCGCTTCCTGCTTGCGCGAGCAGGAAGCGAGTGATAAAAGGAGAATAAACAGAATGGGGAAATCGCGTCTGCTCATGGAAGGTTTATTTCTGATACTCCTTCACGACGGAGAGCAGACGGTCGGGATAGTTGGAAATGATGGCGTCCACACCCAGGTCGATGAGGCGGCGCATCTCGTCGGGATCGTCCACGGTCCAGGTGTTCACCTTCATGCCGCGGGCGCGGGCCTTGGCGATGAGGTCGGCATCCACATTCTCATGCGGGGCGCTGAGCCACTGCGGGGTGAAATCGAGTTTGCCCATGAATTCGTCGAAGTCCTTCTCGTAGCCTTCGACCAGATAGGCAAGGATGTGACCGGGGTACTTCTCGTTGATGTAGTTGAGGGAACGCTCGTCAAAGCACTGGATCATGAGGCGGTCGCCGAGGTTCAAGGACTCCAGCACGGCCATGCACTTATCCGTAAACTCATGATACTCAGGCCAATCACGGCCTTCTACCCCACCGCCGTAATCCGGATCGCTCTTAATCTCGATGTCATAGTGCATGGGGTAATGCCCATTCTCCTTCGTCCAGGCCTCCACGGCGGCGATCACGTCCGCGGCACGCGTCTTCGCGGCCGGCATGCAGTGCTTCTCGGGCCAGTCAGGGTTGTATTTCATGCCCACATCCCACTTCAGGATTTCTTCGTAAGGCATCTGCCACAGCCAGGTCGGAGACTCGTCGGAGACGACGGGCGTCCCGTCCGGATGGGAGGCATAACGGGGATGGAAGAACTTGTCGTGGGAAAGGATGACCTCGCCGTCCTTCGTGACGCAAAGGTCCATCTCCAAGGTGTTCACGCCCAGCTTCACGGAATTGAGCATGGCCGGAAGCGTCTCCTCCGGGTACAGGCCCATACCACCGCGGTGCGCCTCCACATCCACCACATACTTAGGCGCTTCCGCCACGGGAGCGGGCTTCACGGCCGGTTTCTCCGGTCCATAGACAAGCGTCGCCTTCACCGGATAGTGGTCGGAAACATAATCGACACCTGCATACGGCTGGCGGATGGCCTCGAACTTCTCGCAGCCCTCGAAGCCGGCATAGAAGACATAGTCGATGGGCGGACGGCCGGAAACCTTGCCCCAGTCATGCCAGGTAACGTCGTTGTCCGTCACCGGAGCCGTCTGGCGGGCATCCTGCATGAGCTTCCGGAGCTCGGTCAGGCACGGATCGTCCGGATACACGTTCATGTCGCCGGTGAGGATCATCGGATATCCCTCCGGATTCATCTCCCCGATCTTGTCCACCAGGAGCAGGAGACCGTTCTTCCGGGCTTCCTTGCCCACATGGTCCAGGTGCGTATTGACGAAATAGAAGTGACGGCCGGTCTGCAGGTCCTTCAGGAGCGTCCAGGTGGCGGTCCGGCGGCAGGCGGCATCCCAGCCAAAGGAGGGCTTATACGGCGTCTCGGAGAGCCAGTAGGTGCCCCATTCCTTCAGTTCGATGCGCTGGGTGTCATAGAAAACGGCCATGTGCTCGCCGTCGTGGATACCGTCCTCACGGCCGACGCCCACATACTTGTACCCCGGGCAGTGCTCCTGGAAGTACGTCAGCTGGAAATCCAGCGCTTCCTGCACGCCGAACACGGCGGGATGCTGGTCCATGATCATCGCACAGGCGGCGTCCTTACGGTTGTCCCACACGTGATCGCCATCTTCGGCGGTCCCGTACCGGACGTTGAAGGACATCACGGGAAGGGTCTCCACTTTCTTGGACTGGCAGGAGAGAGCCAGGAGCGGCAGCAGGGCTGCCAGAAGAATCTTCTTCATAGAATCTATAGATTTACTTTTCCACTTTTCTCCACATGGACGGTGGCGGACTGGTTGTCGCCCCAGAGGATGGTGATGTCGAAGGGGACGTTCGTCTTGACCGTGACTACGGGCTTGTCGGAGGCCGATTTCCGGGCGGCAGCCTTCAGGTCCACGACGCCTTCGGGGCCAAAGGGATAGCGCTCGATACCATGGGCTTCGGTCTGGCGGAGATCCCAGACGATGCGGCCTTCGGAGAAGTCAGAACGGATGCCCAGGATGCACTCGATGAACTCCGCAATGGGCGGGAGCCCCGTCCAGCCCACGAAGTCCTTGCGGGCCATGAAACCGGGCTCTACGGCCTCGGGAGCGTAGTATTCCCAGAAGGTACCGGTGTCTTTCCATACCTGGAAAACATTCCCGTAGTGGTTGTCGGCAATTTCCCGGGAGAGATCCTGATAACCCTTGCGCCACAGGCCGTCGATGACCATGTAGTTCGTGCCGGGCCAGATTCCGCCCTGCCAGTAGCGGCCCTTGGGGTTGTATTTCCGATGGTCGGCGGAGAGGGAAGGCACCCGGTGGGTCCGTGCAAACTCCGTCGTATCAGTCAGATGCGCCACGACCCGGTCCAGCCGGTCCTTGTCCAGGACATCGGTCTGGAGGGCCCAGAAAGCGCAGATACCCTTGGTGGAGGAACGGGAGCCGTCGGCAAAGACGTCGTAGAGGAAGCCCGTTTCCTCGTCCCACATCCGGTCATTGACATAGGACTTGAGGAACTTCATCTCATCCTCCATCTCCTCGATTTCCTGCCAACGCTCGGTGTAGAAACCGATCTGCATCAGGCAGTCGTTCACGAGGTACTGCTGCAGATTCGTGTCCAGCCAGGACATGTGGCCGTTGGAATAGATCTGGTTGTACCCTTCCGGGACGCGGGGCAGGTTGTCCATGCCAGTCCCCCACCCGCTGGACCAGTAAGAACCGTCCTGCCAGGTGCGGTTGAGCTTCCACCACTGCGCATAGGCCACGAGGGCCGGGAACACGCGGTGGAGCCGGTCGATGTCACCGAACTGCCTGTAATACAGCAGTTCCGCCCAGGGAAGAAGGTTCGGGCCCGTGCTCACGGGATCGTACCGCTCGAAGCAGTCGGAGCCATCGGCCCGGATTTCACGGCAGATGAAGCCGTCCTGGTGCTGCTTCGCATAGAAGTTGTCGAGGGTGCGCTGGAACGGGAAGAACCGGTAGCCGTAGCGGGCGAAAAGCATCATGAAGGAATCGTCCCACATGAAGATGTTGCCGTTGTACGCCACATCCAGGTACGGGGACACGAAACCGGAGCCTTCCTGCGGCTGCCGGATGTTCCCGACGGCGATCTTCCAGGCGTGCCAGTACATCTCCACCTCTTTCTCGTGGCCCTCCCAGAAGGGGGCCGGCAGAATCTTCTGCGCCTGCGCGAAGGTCTTCGGCTGCACCGTCTCCGGCTTCATGGTCCGGTACGGATTCTCCGAGACGAAGATATTCTTCACATAGGTATTCTTGTAGGGAAGCTCATAGGGGCCGCTCCGAAGGTCCTGGGCCAGGGCGGGAACGGCGGCGAAAAGCAGCAGGGCCAGTGTCAGTCGTTTCATTTGCGGACGAGTTTTTTGATGGTGCGGGGAATCTCCACATTCATATATGTACCCATAAAGGCGTGGGACCCAGGGCCATAGGCAAATACGGGAACGACCGTCGGGGTATGGTCGTCGGAATTGTAAACAGCAAGGATATGGCCGCTTTCCAGGTCGCCGTCCAGGAGCGTGAGGCCGCCGGTTTCATGGTCGGCCGTCACCACCACGAGGGTTTCCCCGTTGGAATCGGCAAACTTCAGGGCCTCCGCCACGGCGAGGTCGAAGCCCAGCTGCTCGATCACCGAGGCCGGGAAGCAGTCGGAGTGACCGGCATAGTCGATCTTCGCCCCCTCCACCATGAGGAAGAAGCCCTTCTTGGATTCCTTCGCCAGCTTGGCGATGGAGGCCTTGGTGATATTCGCCAGGAAATCAAGCGTTTCCTCGGTCGCATAAGCACCCATCCGGTTGTCCAGGCAGATCACCTTCCCTTGGGTCTTGTCCACGGCCAGGGCATCCTTCGTGTAGGTGTAGCCATTGGCCTTCACCCCGGCGAGGAGGTCGATGCCGTCGGCCCGGCGCCCTTCCATATTGTCGGCGCCGCTCCCGCAGATGAGGTCCACGTCGCTGGTAAGCCAGTAGCGGGTGATGCGTTCCGTGCTGTCCCGCTCGGAGGTATGGCCGTAGAAGACGGCCGGCGTCGCATCGGCGATGTCCCCGAGGGAGACCACGCCCGTCGCCTTCCCGAGGGCCTTGAAGTAGTCCGTAAGCGGGGAATACTCCACCGAGCCGTCGTGGTTGGAGGCGATGTGGCGGGTCCAGGACAGGTCGCCGGTCGCCAGGGCGCTGCCGCCCGAGGCGGAATCCCCGATGAAGTCGTCCTGCGGATTGTAGAACTGGATGCCGATGCTCTTCATCTTGAGGAGGCTGAGGTCGCGGTGGTTGGCATAGGCCCCGGCCGTGATCTGGTTCAGGCCCATGCCGTCGCCGATGAGGAAGATCACGTTCTTGATCTTCTTGTTGGAGCCGTCATTCCGGTAGGTAGGCGTGTAGGTAGGGATGCGGCGGGTAAGCTGCAGCTTCTCGTTCTGGAAGCCGGAGAAGTCCCGCGTGGCGGCATCCAGCTTCTTGGTGCCGGTGACGCCCGCCTCCACCTCGTGGCGGCCCAGGATGAAGTTCTTGTTGCCCCAGTCGTCAAAGAAAAGGTTCGCGACGGCGGGCTTGTCGGTGTTGATGACATCGACCCCCAGTTTCCACAGGGTGAAATAGGAGGTGGTGCCTTCCGGCGTCTCCCAGAAGCGGATGGGCTTCCCGGCGGCATGGACCGCGGCGATGGCCTCTTTCACGGCGTCCAGTTCCGGGTCGATCATCCGGCCCTTGCCGTTCCACTTGCGGGCGAAGTCCTTGAAGCAGCCGCTGATCATCGCGATCTTATCGAGCTGCGCGCCGGTATAATGGACCTGGCGGTCCGGGCCGATCTCCCCGTCGAACCAGATGCAGGAGGGATAGTCGGCATAGTGCTCCGGGTCCGGCCGGTCGCCGGAAATCACGACCTTCACGCCGTTCTCGCTGTCGAAGACATCCGGATAGGCCTGCACCAGCTCAATCACCCCCGGAAGAGCGTCGATGCTCTTGAGGTCCACGAGGAGCATCAGCTTCTCATCACTGTCCTCCCACATCCGGCCGCCGTTCTCGCGGAAGCAGCGGACGATGGGCTGGATATACATCTCCTTCAGACTGCGGGAAGCCGTCAGGTCCTCCCGGTTGTGGGCGACGAGGATCTCGCCGTCATGCAGGAAGACATCGGCCTCGATGGAGCCGCAATGCTGCGAATAGGCCTCCCAGAAGGGAACCGTCCGGTTGTAATCGTTGTGGGAATGAAGCAGGACCGGCCGCTGCTGGGCGCCGAGCGCCAGCGGGAAAAGCAGGGTGGCAATAATCAGGAAGCGTTTCATATTCAATGACAAATGGCTGTTTCAGGAATGGGGGTGAACTGGGCCTCACCCGGAGCTTTCCAGCCCCAGCGGAGGGACTGGCCTTCGTAATCCTCCAGGTACGGGAGCTGGAAGGCGTGCAGGCCCTTGCGGAGCGGGATCAGGCCCGTAGCGAGGAAGGCGGAATGGGAACCGTCGTTGTCCACGACCTTTTCACCGTCGATGTACAGGACCGCCCCGTCGTCACTCGCCACGGCGAACTCCCAGAGGCCGTCGGACGGAACGTCGATGAGGCCGGTGAAGACAAAGCCGAAGTGGTCCTCGTCGGGGGCTCCGTCGATGGAAGGCTGCGGCATTGTCCCGCGGCTCACAATGGGCGAAGCCAGGACATCGGCCGTGCAGGTGAAAGTGCCCAAATGGTAAGTGTAGGCGCAACCCGCCTGCGGATTCCGGACCGTCCGGGCCTCCCGGTACACGATCGGGAAGACATGGACCCGGAAAGTTCCGCTGGGCTCCAGACCCTCCTTGAACGCTTTCGCGGAAAGGATGCAGTCCTTGTTCTCGAGGTTGAAAGGACCTTCATATAGGGCCGATGCTTCCGTAGGTTCCGTGCCGTCTAGGGTGTAACGGATGGTCGCACCTTCCGTCCGGCAGGTCAACGTAACCGGCAGGACTTCCTTGTAGAAGCGCGGATTGCCGATAAGGGCCGGCGTGGAAACGACAGACCCGTCGGTCAGGGAGTAAGGAGCCGGAAGGGCGTCGCGGCCATGGTCCGGCGTCGCGGAAAGGGTGAAGGAGAGTTCCCCGCCCTGCATGAGTTCCTCGTAGGTGATATACTGCCTGTCAATGGATTTTCCATTGAAGGCAATGTCCTTGATATAAGGATGTTCCGGATGGTCGGCCAGGATCGTGAGGATCTTTCCGTTCCCCAGCGTGACGGTCGTTTTCGGGAAGAGCGGGGCGGCAAAGACAAATTCCCCGGAACCCGGGCAAACAGGATAGATGCCCAGGGCGGAGAGGACATACCAGGCACTCATCTGGCCGCAGTCCTCGTTGCCACAGATACCTTCCGGCGTCGGGGCGTACATGGTCTCCAGGAGGTCCCGGACCACCTTCTGCGAACGGGCGGGATCGCCAAGCCAGTTGTACATCCAGGCACTGGCGTGGCTGGGTTCGTTGCCATGGGCATACTGGCCCATGAAGCCGGTGATGTCGGAAATGTCCATCTCCGGATCCCGTTCATCGTACGTGAAGAGGGAATCCAGGGCGGCGTGCGTGGGCTCGGTTCCGCCCATGAGGGCCGTGAAGCCGGCGAAATCATGCGGGGCGAAGAAGCGGCTCTGCCAAGGGATGGCCTCGGTGAAGTCGCGGGAGGAGCTCAGCGGGCGGAACGGAGCGCGCCAGTTGCCGTCCGTCTGCCGGCCGCGGATAAAGCCCGTCGCCGTGTCGAAGAGGTTCCGATAGCGGAGGGAACGGGCGTCGTACTCCGCCGCAATATCCTGATGGCCCAGCGATTCGGCCATCCGGGCGATGCACCAGTCGTCGTAGGCGAACTCGAGGGTCTTGGAGACGGATTCGATGACGCCGTCGCAGGGAGCATAGCCATACTGATTGTAGGCGGCGGAAGCCGGATCCAGATTGGAAGAGGCGATCATCGCGGCGAGGGCCTTCTCGCCGTCGAAGGTGCGGATCCCGCGCAGCCAGGCATCGGCGATGACCGGGACGGCGTGGTAGCCGATCATGCAGTAGGTGTCGGCCTGGCCGAGCGGCCACATGGGCAGCCGTCCGTCACAGTCGTACATGTCCAGGAGGCTGAAGACCATATCCTCCACCAGGTCGGGGCTGAGGAGCATCTGGAGCGGATTCCAGCTGCGGAAGGTGTCCCACAGGGAAAGCGTGGAATAATACTTCCGGCCTTCCGGAACCCGGACCACGTCCTTGGCGTGGTTGCGGTAGCGGCCGTCCACGTCGGACTGGAGATCCGGAGTCACCATCGTATGGTAGAGGGCGGAATAGAAGGTTTTCCGCTGCTCCAGGGTACCGCCTTCGACCGCGATCACGCCCAGTTTCCGGGCCCATTCGAAGCGCGTCGCCGCCCGGATCTCGTCAAAGCCGTAGGGCGCGGCCTCCGCCAGGCGGTTGTTCTCCGCACCGGCCATATCGACAGGAGAGATACCTACCTTCACGGTAAGTTCCTCGGTTTCAGCAGGGAAGGTCAGGAGCCAGCGGTCGGCGCCTTTCGTGTCGCAGGCCGTGAAGGGGACGGAGAAGGCGGCGGAGAAACAGATGTGGCGGCCCAGCGTCCAGCCGTCCACGATGCGGCTGCCCTGCACGAGGGTGTCGCCCACGGTCTGGAAGACCATCTCCCGGGGATGGGTTTCCCCGATATTGTGCTTCAGGTCGATGAGGATGTGCCGCTCCCCTTTCCCGGTGAACGTGTAACGATGCACACCGGTATGCGGAGTGGCCGTGAGTTCCACCGTGACGCCCGGATCCGGGAAACGGACGCGGTAGTAGCCCGGGGAGGCCATTTCATCGGCATGGGTGAAAGGGATCGGATCCACGGCGTAGGCGCCATCCTTCGTCGCGACCTCGCCCAGGGCGGGCGTGAACAGGAAATCTCCGAGGTCCGCGCAGCCGGTACCGGAGAGGTGCGTATGGGAAAAGCCCAGGATGGTCTTGTCGCTTTCATGGTAGCCGCTGCTCCCGTCCCAGGTCCGGTCCCGGGTGTCCGGGCTCAGCTGGACCATCCCCTGCGGGGCGGTCGCTCCGGGATAGGTATGCCCATGGAAACCGGTCCCTACGAAGGGGTCCGCCAGGTCCACAGGCGTTTTCACGGTGGTACAACAAACGGTCGCCAGCATCAGGCCGGCGAGCGGGAAAAGATATGCGCGCATAATCAAAGCGTTTTAGCGTTCTGGCTACACGCAAATATAACAAACAAACAAGGGAAATCCGACAGTTTTTGCGTCAATCTTGGGAGAAATCGCGCAATTCCTTGCGGTAGGCGTTGAAAATCTTGGATTTGGAGACGAAGCCCAGATAGCGGCGTTCCTCCCGGTCCACGACGGGCAGGTTCCAGGCGCCGGTCTTTTCGAATTTGTGCATCACCTCGTCCATGGGCTCGTCCGGATAGACATACTCCGGGGAGGAGTGCATGTAGTTATAGACATGGGCCGTCCCATACAGATCCGGCCGGAACATGTCGCGGCGGATGTCGGACAGGTCCACATAGCCCTGGAAGCGACCCCGGGCGTCCACGACGGGGAAGATGTTCCGGTTGGACTGCTCCACGGCATCCACCAGGCTCTGGAGCGTGTCGTCGATCCGGACCGGCATGAAATTGTTCTCCACCAGGTCTCCCGTATGGAGAAGGGTCAGGACGGCCTGGTCCGAGTCGTGCGTCAGGAGCTCGCCACGCTGGGCGATCCGCTTGGTGTAGATGGAGTATTTTTCGAAGATCCGCGTAAAGCCATAGGCGACGGTCGCCGTGAGGATGAGCGGGAGAAAGAGCTCGTAACCGCCTGATATCTCGGCGATCAGGAAGATTGCCGTCATCGGGGCCTGCATCACGCCGGCCATGAGTCCGGCCATGCCCACGAGGACGAAGTTCGGGACCGGGACCAGCCCGGGATGGATCATGTTCAGGAGGGTCGCCACCACATAACCGGCCATGGCGCCCACGAACAGGGTGGGTCCGAAGGTTCCGCCCACGCCGCCGCCGGCATTGGTGAAAGTCATCGCGAAGACCTTGAAAACCAGGATCAGTGCGAAGAACCAGACGGTTCCGTTCCCTCGCCCGTTCAGCAGTTCGCCTACGTGCTCATAGCCCTCGCCGTAGAGCGGCGGGAAGAGGAAAATCAGCAGTCCAAGGCCCACGGAGCAAAGGAACCACTTCAGGTATGGATTCTTCAGGTTCTTTCCGAACCAGTCCTCCAGGAAGAGCGTCGTCCTCAGGAAATAGAGCGAGAACAGGCCGCAGACGATTCCCAGGACCAGGTAGAAGGGAATGTTCCGCATCGAAAACTCCACCAGCGTGCAGGTGAACTGGGTGGTCCGGCCCAGGAGGAGGTAGGAGACCATCGTCGCCGACACCGTGGAAAGGAGCAGCGGGAGGATGGAGCTCATGGACAGATTGAAAAGGAGGATCTCCAGGGTGAAGAGCACGCCGGCGAGCGGCGCATTGAAAATGCCCGCCACGGCCCCTGCGGCCCCGCATCCGAGCAGGACCGTCATGCCCCGGAAGGACAGGCCCATGTATCGGCCCAGGTTGGACCCGATGGCCGCGCCGGTATAGACGATGGGTGCCTCCGCGCCCACGGAGCCGCCGAAACCGATGGTGAGGGCGCTCGTCAGGAGCGAAGAGTAGGTATTGTGCTTCTTGATCTTGGACTCGTTCTTGGACACGGCCTGCAGGACCTTCGTCACCCCGTGGCCGATGTCGTCCCGGATGAGATAGCGGACGATCAGGAGGCTCAGGAGCATGCCCACGCCGGGGAAAAGCAGGTACAGTCCCGGACGGGAGGCCGATATCGCCTCCACCCCATGCTGGATGGCGTGGATCGCAAGTTTCAGCAGGACGGCCGACAGACCGCAGCAGAGGCCGGTGACCACGGAGAGGATCAGCAGCCGGGTCCTTTCCGGCCACTTATGCAAAAGGGCCCGCAGGGGGCCCCAGACATATTTCACTCCATGGTTTTCCATGAATGGTTATTCGTCGTCGGAGCCGCCGGCGTACTGGGCGATATTGTCGTCGGGAAGGGTCTCGCCGGAGGAATCGGAGGCATCGGCGCTGCCGCCGGCCACGGCTTCGTTCTCGGCGTCTTCTTCGCCTTCGAGCCAGCGCTCGACATCTTCGAGGTCGTCCGTCTTCACATTGATTTTCACCAAGTAAATGGCGTCGGGGATTTCCACGGTCACCGCGTAAAAGGAGGTACCGTCGGGCTTAGGGTATTTGACGAGGTCCGTCAGGTAGTCGTTGAATCCCTTGGGATACTTGGCGGCGAAAGCCTCCGCCAATTCGGGATTCAGGGCTATCTTCTCATAGCTCACGACGTGTCTCTTTTTGTTGTCTGCCATCTTGGTTTGGGTTATAAGGTAAAAACGCGGTGCAATATTAGCGTCTTTTTTTGGAATAGGAAATACCCTCACGCGTTTTTTTTGAGGAATTTTTGAAGAAAAGCGATTTCTGCTCCCTCTTTCGGTCCATATCACGCTCCGTAAACACGGGTTTGAGGTCGCGGGGATCGTATCCGGAGTAGAACATCACGGAAGAGGTCGTCATGGGCGTAGGCGTAAAATCCTGCACCTGGTCCATCCAGATGCCCTTCAGGGCAGGATGCGCGGCCAGCCGCTGCATGTCCTTGAGGGTGCAGCCCGGGTGGGACGAGATGAAGTACGGGACAAGCCCCACATGGGTCCCGGCTTCCCGGTTGACCTGGTCGAATTCCTTCCTGAGCCGTTCGAACAAGCGGAAAGAGGGTTTCCCCATCATCTGGAGGACATGGTCTTCCGTGTGTTCGGGGGCCACCTTCAACCGGCCGGAAGTATGGTCCAGGACCAGTTCTTTCAGGTAGGGTTGGGAACTCTCATCGACAAAGCCGTTTTCCGTCAGGAACAGGTCGTAGCGGATGCCGCTGCCGATGTAGGAGTGGCGGATCCCCTTGGTGGAATCGATCTTGTGGTACAGGTTCAGCAGGCGGGTATGGTCGGTGTCCAGGTTCGGGCAGCGCGCCGGGAACAGGCAGGAACGGCGGCGGCATTTCGCACAGATCTCCTGGTTTTTCCCGTGCATCCCGTACATGTTGGCCGTGGGCGCCCCCACGTCGGAGATGTTCCCCGCAAAATCCGGCAGCTGATTGAGTTCCCGCACTTCCTTGAGGATGGACGCCTCGCTCCGGGACGAGATGAACTTTCCCTGATGGGCCGCGATCGTGCAGAAATTGCAGCCTCCGAAGCACCCCCGGTGCGTATTGACCGAGAACTTGATCATGTCATACGCCGGAATCCGATGCCCCTTGTACCGCGGATGCGGCAGCTTCGTGAACGGCAGGTCCCAGAACGAATCCATCTCCTCGGTGGTCGCCGTGGGATACGGCGGATTGATCTGCACATACCCCTCCCCCACCGGCTCGATGATCGTATCGGGATGCATCATGTTCGCATGCTGCTCGATCCAATGGAAGTTCTCCGCGAACTTATACTTGTCCTTCAGGCATTCTTCGTAGCTGTGCAGGAGCAGGGTTCCGGAGGGGGTAGGGTCCCCTGAACCGTCGCTTCGCGACCCCTCCCATCCAAGTTTGGATGGGCCCCTCCCTCTTATGTGGCCGAGGGTGGCCACAGGTTCAGGAGACCCTACCCCCTCCGGAACCTTTCCTTTGTGAAAGAACGCAATCTGGGGAATCTGCTGCATTCGATGGCGGGACCAGCCCTTCTCGATACCCTTGGTGAGGGCGAGCATGGGGCGTTCGCCCATGCCGTAGCAGAGGTAGTCGGCCCCGGAAGTGACCAGGACGGATGGCATCAGGCAGTCTTTCCAGTAGTCGTAGTGGGTCAGGCGGCGGAGGGAGGCCTCGATGCCGCCGATGATGACGGGGATGTCCGGGTACAGGTCCTTGAGGATCTGCGTATAGACGGTGACGGCATAGTCCGGGCGGGCCCCGGCACGGCCGTCGGGCGTGTAGGCATCGTCATGGCGCAGGCGTTTGGAGGCCGTGTAATGATTCACCATGGAGTCCATGGCCCCGGCATTGACCCCGAAATACAGCCGCGGCGCCCCGAGCTTCCGGAAATCCCGCAAATCGTCCCGCCAATTGGGCTGCGGCACCACCGCCACCCGGTACCCCCACTTCTGGAGCCACCGCGCAATCACCGCCGTCCCGAACGACGGATGGTCCACAAACGCATCCCCGCTCAGGATGATGACATCGATATAGTCCCACCCCAGCGCCTGCACCTCCTTCGCGGAGGTGGGGATCATATACTTGTTCGCTTCCATGGTGGTGCAAAAATAAGCATTTTCTCACACATTCCCCCCACATTCCCCCGCCCCCGCACACAAACCATCCCAGCTTCCCCCTTTGAAGCTCCCCTGACTCCCTCCCGGAAACCGATTACCGCTCATGAGAGCCACCTTGAAGTGCACTCATGATAACCGACCTCGACGCATTCTCATGATATCCACCCATGAAGCGAGCACATGATATCCACCCTCGACACGTGTACCCGCCGCATCTATGAGAACCGTGAAAACTTAAAGAGCACCGACATGCCCTGGAGGCATCTGTAGGGGGAATTGCCGCTCTTTAGGCCCCTGCCGGGGAGTGGCTGAAGAGCACCCATCGGCCCTGGAGTCACTTCTACGACCCATCGCCGCTCTTCAAGTTTTCATCATCCAGAAATCGCACCACACTCATGAGATCCACCCCTATCGCTCACTCTAGATAACCAACCTCGACGCATTCTCACGATATCCACCCATGAAGCGAGCACATGATATCCACCCTCGACGCGTGTACCTGCCGCGTCTATGAGAACTGTGAAAACTTAAAGAGCACTAACATGCCCTGGAAGCACCTGTAGGGGCAATTGCCGCTCTTTAGGCCCCTGCCGGGGACTGGCTGAAGAGCACCCATCGGCCCTGGAGCCACTTCTACGACCCATCGCCGCTCTTCAAGTTTTCACCATCCAGAAATCGCACCACCACTCATGAGATCCACCCCTATCGCTCACTCTAGATAACCGACCTCGACGCATTCTCATGATATCCACCCTCGACGCGTGTACCCGCCGCGTCCATGAGAACCGTGGAAACTGTCAAATCCGTGAAGACTGTGAAAACTTAAAGAGCACTAACATGCCCTGGAAGCACCTGTAAGGGCAATTGCCGCTCTTTAGGCACCAGCTGGGGAGTGGCTGAAGAGCACCCATCGGCCCTGTAGCCACTTCTACGGCACGCTGCCGCTCTTCAAGTTTTCATCATCCAGAAATCGCACCACCACTCATGAGATCCACCCCTAGCGTACTCTCTTGATAACCAACCTCGACGCATTCTCACGATATCCACCCATGAAGCGAGCACATGATATCCACCCTCGATGCGTGCCCCCCTCGGCCCATGAAAACCGTGAAAACTGTCAAATCCGTGAAGACTGTGAAAACTTAAAGAGCACTAACATGCCCTGGAAGCACCTGTAGGGGAAATTGCCGCTCTTTAGACCCCTGCTGGGGAGTGGCTGAAGAGCGCCCATCGACCCTAGAGCCACTCCTATGGCACATCGCTGCTCTTCAAGTTTTTACTACCGCGCAGGAGTGATACGTGATGGAAAATGCAGAAATGAACCGTAAAAAGATGGCGCAAAAACACTGCTGCAGAGGCGTCGGAGGCCGATTCCCGGATTTATCCGTACACGGTTTTGCTTAGACGGATAATTCGAACGACCTTTGCGGGTAAGGGAATCTGAGGGGATCCATGATAAGGGATATCCGGAACTATCGGCTTATGGTACGGAAAGAATCGGCATATGGAGTATGAGAATTACGTTCGGTGGGAGGAGAAGCCGGTCGAGGACTGCTTCCACGTGTATTCGGACGGCACTCGGATGGCCGTCCTGTTCGACACGGACGAAGACAAGGTCCATGCGATGAACCTGTTCCCCATCCTGACCCGGCATTTTGGAATCCGGATTTACTGTATTATCGTGATGGACACGCACTTCCATCTGGTCGTATGCGGGCCGCAGGAGCAAGTCGGGAAGATGGTCGGAGAAATCAAAAGACTGCTATGCCGATACTTCCGTGATAGCGGACGCCCCCACTTCGTCGAGGACGGCATCCGGATCGAGATGGATGCGATACAGACGGAGGAAGAACTGATGGGCAAGATCATCTACGTATTCCGGAACGACCTGGACGCTGGCGGACGATTTTTGCCGGAAGATTATCGATGGGGCATCGGAAGTATGATCTTCCACCACCGGGACAGCTCCCGGTATCATCGCGTGGGTGACTTGAGCATCCGGGAACGCGAGCGACTGTTCCGGACCCGGGAGCCCATTCCCGACAACTGGCTCTATGACGATGCCGGGATGCTCGTTCCTTTCTCCTACATCGATGTCGATTACATCGAGCGCCTGTTCGGTTCCCCGAAACGCTACATCGCTTTTCTCTATGTCCGAAAGAAAGACCTTGCGAAGCACGATGAGGAATGCGCCCGGAAGTTCGTAGAAGAAAATGATTTCAAGCAACTTAGAAAGCATTCAGAACTGCAGGCGCGTCACTTGTTCAATCGGTCCGTCCCTAAACTCTCCCAATCCGAGCGCCTCTCCTTGGCCAAGGTACTGTGGCAGAACAAAGTAACCTTTTCACGCAAACAGCTCGCTCGCGCCGTTCGGCTACCCACCGAGCTTGTAGAGGCCGTGTTCCATTGATGGTTTCCGGGAGGATGTAGGAAAATGAAAAGTTGAAGAGCAGGGAGTGGCACTGGAAGGTGCTAGGAGCATGGGGGCCGCTCTTTAGGCCCTGGCTGGAGAGTGGCTGAAGAGCGGCAATCGCGGTTATACGACGTATATGGCCGATGGCTGCTCTTCAAGTTTTGCAAACACTGGAGGAAAGAAGAATCGCTGACAACCACGGCCAATCCCTCTTCAGCCGACCGGTCCCAAAAGTGTCCCAATCCGAACGCCTCTCCTTGGCCAAGGTACTGTGGCAGAACAGAGCAACCTTTTCACGCAAACAGCTCGCTCGCGCCGTTCGGCTACCTACCGAGCTTGTAGAGGCCGTGTTCCATTGATGGTTTCCGGGAGGGTGTAGGAAAATGAAAAGACGTATATGGCCGATGGCTGCTCTTCAAGTTTTGCAACCACTGGAGGAAAGAAGAATCGCTGACAAACACGGCCAATCCCTCTTCAGCCGACCGGTCCCAAAAGTGTCCCAATCCAAACGCCTCTCCTTGGCCAAGGTGCTGTGGCAGAACAAAGTAACCTTTTCACGCAAACAGCTCGCCCGCGCCGTTCGGCTACCCACCGAGCTTGTAGAGGCCGTGTTCCATTGATGGTTTCCGGGAGGAAGATGGCCGCTCTTCAAGTTTTGCAACCACTGGAGGAGCAGAAGAAAAAGGGGGGACCGAAAGGGATTCTTCGGCAGGTTAGACCTGGCTATTCGCCTTTGAGGTATTTCAGCCAGAAGGCGCGGTTGGAGGCCTGGAAGTGGGAGCCTTGGTAGCCGCGGTAGCCGTGCATGCCGTCGGGGTAAACCATGAAGTCGAAGTCAGCGCCGATGCGGTGGAGGGCGTCGATGAGCTGCAGGGTGTTCTGGTAGTGGACATTATCGTCGCCGGTGCCGTGGGTGATCTTAAGCATGACGGAACCGTCGGTGACGATGCCTTCCTGCGGGCCAGCGCCCGGCAAGGAAGCCGAACCGGTACTCGGCAAAGCGGCGGGGGCGGAGCCCCGGGGGCGGGCCGGGTAGGAGGCGATGCGGTCGATGGCGCGGGTGCGGGCGTAGCCGTCGGGGTTGTCGGCGGGGGTGGACATGAAGCGTTCGGTGTAGTGGGTGTCGTAGAGCTTCCAGTCATAGACGCCGCCGCCGGCGATGCCGTAATGGAAGGCATCGGGGGCGGTGGCCACCAGGACCGCCGTCATCGTGCCGCCGAAGGAGAAGCCCTCGACGCCGATCTTGTCGCCCTGCACAAACGGGAGGGACTGGAGCCAGCGGGCCCAGGCCACGAAATCGTCCACCTCCACGGTGGAAAGCTGCTTGTAGATGCAGTCCAGGCCGGCGCGGCCGTTGTGGCCGGAGGCGCGGCAGTCGGCCACGAGTTCGATGATGCCGTTCTCCGCGTACCAGGCATAGCGCTGCGGGGAAGCCCAGCGATCGGCCACCTGCGGCGAGTCGGGGCCGCCGTAGATGTCCACATGGACCGGATACTTCCGGGACGGGGCGAAGTCCTTGGGATAGTAGATGACGCCCGGCAGCTCGAAGCCGTCATGGACGATGGAGACGATCTGGCCCAGGGAATAGTCCAATGCCCGGAAATCCGGACCGGCGGCATCGGCCACGAGCCAGTTCTTGGCGGGCTTGGAAGTCTGATACACACGCAGTTGCGGCGGCATTCCCAGGGAAGAGGTCATCGCGGCAAAATACTTTCCGTCCGGGGAGAACTGGACGCCGGCGACGCTCAGGGATTCGTCCGTCAGGGCCGTGATGACACCCTTTGGGGATACTTTGTACAGGGCTTCGCGGACATGGAGCGAGTCGCGCTGGGCGGTGAAATACACCGTCCCGTCCTTCTCCGCCCGGACCAGGGAGACGCGCCAGTTGGGCCCGTCCGTCAGGCGCTTCACCGACCCGTCATAGCCCAGGAAATACACCTGCTGCCAGCCCGTTTCGAAGCTCCGGACCATGTACAGGCCCTTCTCGGAGAAGATCATCCCGTCGATCCAGTCCAGCCAGGTGGGATAATACTCGTGATAGAGCACCGACTTGCTCCCGTCCGCCGGGGACACCGCGTACAGGTCCAGGGTATTCTGGATCCGGGGTTCCCGCGCCACATAGAAGGTCGATGCGTCATCGGACCAGAACGGAATCCCGAAGTACTGATCCTCCTTCTCGTCGAAATCGGCCCAGACCAACGACGGCGAACCGGCCAAGGCCGCGGGGACATCGACAAAGCCGATCTTCACCTCCGGATTCTTCTCCCCTACCTTTGGATAGTGGGTCTCCCGGAGCTTCCCGTCCTGGCCGAAGGGCGAATAGATCGGGAACATGGGCACCTCGGTGTCGTCGAAGTGGTAGAAAGCGAGCCGACGGCTGTCCGGGGACCACCAGAAGGCCCGGTAGCGGGACGGACGGCCCAGGATCTCCTCGTAATAGACCCAGGAGGCGTAACCGTTCATCACCGTGTCGGTTCCGTCGAAAGTCAGGCGGCATTCGCGTCCATCGGCAATCGTCACCACATACAGGTCGTTGTCCCGGGTGAAGGCCAGCATCGTGGAATCCGGCGAATAGGTCAGGTTCACGGCGCCCTCCGGCCGCAGCGGGAACTCCGCATACTTCTCGGGGGCCCGGACGCCTTCCACCCGCGTACCCTTGGGCATGACGAGCTTAAAGCAGGCATCGTCGGTGAAGGTGCCCTGGTAGGAGAAGGCCACTTCCTTGTTATTGAGCCACTTGTAAGCGTACGGGACAGACTGGAAAGCCTGTGCGGAAGCAGCGAGGGACAGGAGGAAAAGGAGGGATGACAAGAGGGTTTTTCTGAGGTTCATATTTGGAAGAGTTCGTCCTTGAAATTCACGAGATAGACTTTGGAGACCGCGCGTGTGAGGGCGGTGTAGAGCCACTTGAGGTCGTCGGGGGTGAGGAAATCCTGCCAGAAGGGATTGTCGATGAAGACGCAGTCCCACTGGCCGCCCTGGGACTTGTGGCAGGTGATGGCCTGCGCGTATTTGAGCTGCAGGGCGTTGAAGAAGGGGTCCTCGCGGACGGCATCGTAGCGTTTCTTCTTGGTGGTCAGGTGCGCATAGTCCGCGCTGACGCCCTGATACAGGGCATTGGACTGCTCGTAGGTAAGCGACGGGGCCTCCGCATCCAGCGTGTCCAGCAGGACTTTCGCGACGATTTCCTGGTCCTGATAGTCCGGAAAAGCGAGGCGCGCATCGGCAAAATGGAGGCCGTAGCGCTCTTCGTAACCCCCGATCCTGATGAGCTTGCAGATATCGCCGTTGGCAATGTAGTCCGTCCCTTCCAGCTTGTCGGCAAAATGGTAGCAGTTCTTGACGATCATGAGCTTGTCCTCGCGGACGAGGCGCTCCTCCCGGAACTGCACCTGCGCACGGATACCCGCATTGTAGCGGTTCGCCCGCTTGTTGGAGCGGCACAGGACCACGGTTTCGTCCTCGCCATACCGGCCGTACGCATCGGACAGGGTCTCGATCAGTTCCCCACCCGTAATCCGCTCGATATCAGGGAATCCGGAAACGGTAAGGCCCAGCTCGTCCAGCGGGATCTCGCAGTCTTCCTCCAACAGCTCCCGCAGGTGCGTCGCATTCTCGAGGATGCCCGAACCCGCCTGTTGCCGGACCACCGTCCGGAGCTCGGAGAAACGCACGCCCCCCACCCCGGCCATATACTCCGGCGACAGGGCCGGCGACCGGTCCAGCCCCACGGGCGGCAGCTGCGCCGAATCCCCCACCAGGATCATCCGGCAGTCCACCCCGGAACGGAAATACAGGATCAGGTCCTCCAGCAGGTTCCCCGACCCGAACGTCGCACTCCCCTGCCGGTCCCCGCCGTCGATCCCGATCAGCGATACCTCATCGACAATGAAAAGCGTCCCCTTCGCCTTGTTCGGCGACAGGGAAAACTGGCCGAAACCGTCGTCCCCGTGGGATTTCTGCCGATAGATCTGCTTGTGCACCGTGGAAGCCGGCCGGCCCGTGTAGCCGGACAGGACCTTCGCGGCCCGCCCCGTCGGCGCCATCAGGACACAGGGCGTATGGAGTTCGGTCAAGGTCGATACCACCGCGGCGAGCGCCGTGGTCTTGCCCGTTCCGGCGTAACCGTTGACCACCAGGATATCGGCATCGTCCCCCGTCAGGAACTCCCCCAGGTCCCGCAACAGGTTGTCCTGGCAAGGAGTGGGTTCATAAGGGAAACGCCGCAGGAACTGATCGTAAAGGAAACCGGCCCGGTCCATCCGCTACCTCCTGTGGAAGATGCTGGCCACGACCGCAAAGACCGGATAGATTTCCACACGGCCCAGGAACATGTCCAGGGTAAAGATGAACTTGAGCGCATGGGGCTCCGCATTGTAATTGCCTAATGAGCCGATACTTCCGAGTGACGGGCCCACATTCGTGAGCGAAGCCAGCGATCCCAGCAGGGCATGCTGGTTGGGATCCCCGAGCAGCACGCACAGGATGGAAGACAGGCCGATGAGGAGGAAAAACAGGGCGATGTACAGGATCTGCGGATACACTTCCTCGTCGCGGAGGATGCGGCGGCCGAACTTGACCTCGAACACGGACGAAGGATACAGCGTCTTGACGATCTGCATCCGAACGGCCCGGAACAGGACGATCACGCGGTCCGCCTTGAGGCCACCGGTGGTGGAGCCGGAGCAGCCGCACACGAGCGAACAGATGATCAGGATGAAGCACGGAAGCACCGGCCAATGCGCATTGTCGCTGATGGCCAGCCCGGAAGTGGATGCGTAGCTCACCACGTGGAAAGTCCCGTCCAGGAAGGCCCGCGCCCAGGTATTGTCGATCCCTTCCATCTTGAGGGAGATCGACGACAGGACCGAGCAAACGATGAGGCCGAGGGTATAGAACTTCAGGACGGGGTTATTCAGCGGGCGGAGCGTCCGGCTCGCCAAAGTCATGAAAATCAGGCCGAAATGGATGGAAGCCAGGTACATGAACACGATCGTGAGCGAGGAGATGAGCTCCGACCTGAAATGGCCGATGGACAGGTTCCGCGTGGAGAAACCGCCCGTCGCGCACACGCTGAACGCATGGTTGATCGCATCGAACGGAGACATGCCCGCCAGCATATAACTGACGAAGGCCAGCGCGCAGATCCCCAGGTACACCCAGGCGAAGATGAACACCGTCTTGTTGGCCCGGGAACGATAATCGTCCCGCGCCAGGGAGGACAGTTCCATGTTCGTGAGGCGGAGACGTACCGGCGAAGAGTTCGGGATGATAAGGAGGAGGAACACCACGACTCCCAAACCGCCGATGAAATGCGTGGACGAGCGCCAGAACAGCAGACTCCGCGGCAGCGCCTCCACATCCTCCAGGATGGTGGAGCCGGTGGTCGTGAAACCGGAAACGCTCTCGAACCAGGCATTGACAAGCGTAAATGGGCCGCCCCAAAGCGCGTACGGCAGCATGCCGAACACGAAGGAAAGGAACCACGACAGGAAGATGATCATATACCCGTCCCGAAGGGTGATCCGGTCCGTCTTCCGCACGAAGATGAACGGGAACACGCCCACGGTGAACGTGAGCGAGAAACTGATCAGGAGCGGCGCGAGGGCGCTGTCACCCCCGTCCGCCAGGGAGACGAAAACCGACAGCAGCATGAACAGCGAGCTCACCAGGAGCGCCGTTCCCACATTCCGCGATATGACCTTCAGGTTCATTCGGAAGTCTTGGACTGGGTGTCACGCAGGAGCTTGATCCGCCGGCGCAGCTGGCGGTTCTCCTCCGTAAGCTCCGTAATGCCGTCATTGAGTTCCGCGAGCTGGTCGTCCCCGTCGAAGGCGTTCTCGTACTTGCGCCCGATTGTCCGGTACTCGTCCAGCCCCTTGAGCATCTTGTTCAGCGGATCCACGTAATAGACCGTGATGAAGAACATCAGCAGGAGGACGAGGATCACGCCCACGGAGACCGCCACGAAGCCCGGCACAATGCTCCGGTAGAAGCCCCGGTCAAAGTCCGCGGAGTTCTCCTGCAAGTCGTCGTACATGGCCTGGCTCAGCCGGTCGATGTCCTTCCTGAGGCGGTTGAAGAACGGCTGCAGCCGCTCGAAATACCAGGTCCGGGAGTCGATGAAATCCGACTGGATCACCTGTTCCATTTCCAGGGAGGTAAGCATGTAGGCGGAGAAGGAGTACAGGACGGAGTCCGTGAGGGGCATCATTTGCTTTTCCGTGAAAGAGGAGCGCAGGGAGTCGCAGTAGAAGACGAACTTCTGCTGGTCGAAGTCCGGAAGGGCGGTCAGGGATTCGTCGCCGATGACGGTGAGGATCTGGAGGTTGTAGTTGTCGGTCACGTTCGCCAGGCGCTGCGCCACATTGATGCTGTTGATATCCTCCGCGATCATCTCGGACACGTAGTTGGACATCCGCCGATATTCGAGGATGGAGATGACGCTGGACAGGACGAGCACCACCACGATGGCGCTCAGGGCGAGGACCATCTTGGTCTTCAGCGAAAGCCGGATACTGTTTTTCCAGTATTTGAACCTTTCGAACATAGCCGTACAATTTTCCTAACTTACAAAGATAGCACTTTTCCCGTTACTTTTCAACCCTTCAAAAAATAATGCAAGAATATTTAAAGATCTTTCAAAATTTAGTTGTTAGTTTTAAAAATATAAAGTATATTTGCGCACCAAAACCAAAACAAGATGAGAACCACCTTCCTGGACAAAAAAGACAACAAAAACTCCATTCTCAAGAAAACCATACTCCGCCTGTGCATCGAAAGCGGTGAATACAGCATCGCGGCTTTGAGCGAGCAGCTCAATTCCAGCGTCCCCACGGTCACGAAACTGATCGGGGAGCTCATGGAGGAGGGTTTCATGATCGAGATGGGCAAGTCGGGGACCTCCGGCGGACGACGCCCCAGCATCTACGGCCTCAACCCGGAGGCCGGCTACTTCATCGGGGTGGACGTGCGCCACTCGCACGCCAGCATCGCCGTCACCGACTTCAAGGGCGGGCTCATCGCCTTCCAGGACAACATCCCGTTCCTCCTGGAAATGAACGAAGAGTGCCTGCACAAGATGGCCACGAGCATCCGCTCCTTCATGATCGACCGGGAGCTGGACTGGAACCGCGTGCTCGGAATGGGCATCAGCGTCGCCGGCCGCGTGAATCCCAAGACCGGCTACAGCAACCTCTACTCCTTCGACCCGGACCGTCCCATCAACAAGGTCCTGTCCGAGGACCTGGACATCCCCGTCGTGATCGAGAACGACTCCCGCGCCATGACGTACGGCGAATACCTCGCCGGAGCCGTGAAGAAGGAGAAGAACGTCCTCTTTGTCAATGTGAGCTGGGGGCTCGGCATGGGCATGATCCTGGACGGGCGGCTCTATTACGGCACGTCCGGCTATTCCGGCGAGTTCGGCCACTTCCCGCTCCTGGACAACGACCAGATCTGCCGGTGCGGCAAGATCGGCTGCCTGGAAACGGGCGCCTCCGGTTCAGCCATCGTCCGGATGATCACCGACCAGCTCCGCGCCGGCAGGGCCTCCTCCCTCTCGGCCAACTTCAAGCAGCAGGGCAAGGTCACCCTCAACGACGTCATCAAGGCCATCCGCGAGGAGGACATCCTCACGATCGAGGCCATCGAGAAGGTGGGCAGCAACCTGGGCCGCGGCCTGGCGGGCCTGATCAACGTGTTCAACCCGCAGCTCGTCGTGATCGGCGGCAAGATGTCCCTCGCCGGAGACTACCTCCTCCTCCCGATCCGTAGCGCCGTGAAGCGCCACGCCCAGACAATCGCCAACCAGGACACCGCCATCCGCTTCACCAAACTCCGCAGCGAAGCCGCCCCCATCGGCGACTGCATGCTTTCCAGAAGTCATCTCCTCGGCATTATCTAAGACAGCCATGCCTACCATTTCCGAACGGGGACTGCAGATGCCGTCCTCCCCGATCCGCAAACTCGCCCCCCTCGCCCGCGCGGCGAAACAGGAGGGCGTGAAAGTGTATCGCCTGAACATCGGCCAGCCGGACCTTCCCACCCCGCAGAAGGGCCTGGACGCCCTCAAGACCATTGACAGGAAAACCCTCGAATACAGCCCCAGCGAAGGTCTCGAGTCCTTCCGGAACACGCTCACGGGCTATTACGCCAAGTTCGGCCTGGACGTCCATCCGGACGAGATCATCGTCACGGCGGGCGGTTCCGAGGCCATCCTCCTGACGTTCCTCGCCTGCATGAACCCGGGCGACGAGATGATCATGACCGAGCCGGGCTACGCGAACTACATCTCCTTCGCCGTCACGGCGGGCATCCATGTGAAGGCGGTCACCTCGCACATCGAGGACGGCTTCGCCCTGCCGCCCGTGGAGGCCTTCGAGGAGGCCATCACGCCCCGCACGCGCGCCATCCTCCTGTGCAACCCGAACAACCCCACGGGCTATGTCTATTCCCGCGAGGAGCTGCAGAAAATCAAGGAAATCGTCCGGAAATACGACCTGTACCTTTTCTCCGACGAGGTGTACCGCGAATTCGTCTATACCGACGAGCCGTATCTCTCCGCCCTGAACCTCGGGCTGGACCAGAACGTCATCCTCATCGACTCCGTGTCCAAGCGCTATTCCGAGTGCGGCATCCGCATCGGCATGATCGTCACCCGGAACCGGCTGGTGCGGGACACCGTAATGAAGTACTGCCAGGCCCGCCTGAGCCCGCCCCTGCTGGGCCAGATCGTCGCCGAGGCGTCCACCGTGGGCACCGAGGCGTATTCCAAGGCCTGTTTCGAAGAGTACAAGGCCCGCCGGGACTTCTTCATCAAACGCCTGAACCAGATCCCCGGGGTTTTCTCGCCCATGCCACACGGCGCCTTCTACACCGTCGCCTCGCTGCCCGTGGCCGACGCGGAGGAGTTCTGCCGATGGTGCCTCACCGACTTCCGCTATGAGAACCAGACCATCATGATGGCCCCGGCGGCCGGCTTCTACCGCGACCCGGACCTGGGCCGCAACCAGGTCCGCATGGCCTACGTCCTGAAAATCGAAGACCTCGAGCGGGCCCTCACCGTCCTGGAGAAGGCGCTCGAGGCCTATAACAGCCGGTAACCACTTCGCCGTCAGGCGATCTGGTTACCGGTATAGAGTTCGTAATACTTCCCCTTCTGCTCCAGGAGCTCGAAGTGCTTGCCGCGTTCGATGATGCGGCCATGGTCCATGACGGCGATATAGTCGGCGTTCTGGACCGTGGAAAGGCGGTGCGCGATGACGAAGGTCGTGCGGCCCTTCATCAAGGAATCCATGCCCTGCTGGATGAGCCGTTCCGTACGCGTGTCAATGGAGGAGGTCGCCTCGTCCAGGATGAGCACCGGCGGGTCCGCGACAGCCGCGCGGGCGATGGCCAGGAGCTGCCGTTCGCCTTGTGAGAGGTTGCCGCCATCGGCATCCAGCATGGTATTGTAGCCGTCCGGAAGACGGCGGATGAAGGAATCGGCATGGACCAGGCGGGCGGCGTTCCGACACTCCTCGTCCGTGGCATCCAGCCGGCCGTACCGGATGTTGTCCAGCACGGAACCGCTGAAGAGTTTCGTTTCCTGAAGGACGATGCCCAGCGAACGGCGGAGATCCGCTTTTTTGATGCCCGAAACGCTGAAGCCATCGACCATGATGCTTCCGTCCTGGATCTCGTAGAAGCGGTTGATGAGGTTCGTAATGGTGGTCTTTCCCGCCCCGGTTCCGCCCACGAAGGCAATCTTCTGGCCGGGATAGGCCGTGAGGGTGATGTCGAAAAGAACCTGTTTCTCAGGGACATAGCTGAAGTCCACGTCCTTCAGTTCCACCAGGCCTTCCAGTTTCCTCGAAGCCCCGTTCGCTTCCTTCCAGGCCCATTCGTTCTTCCCTTCCTTCTCGAGGATGACGGTGCCGGCGTCCACCTCAGAGGCCTCGTCCAGGAGGGCGTAGAGACGGTCCGTACCGGCCGCGGCCATGACGATGGAGTTGATCTCGTTGGAAATCTGGGTGACCGGACGGGTGAAATTGCGCTGGAGGGTGAGGAAAGAGACCAGGGTACCCAGGGTGAGGGCGACGCCCGGAATATGGCCCAACGCGATCAGGGAGCCCAGGATGGCCAGCAGGACATACATGAAGTTGCCGATGTTGGAGTTGATGGGCATAATGATGTTGCCGATCTTGTTGGCGTTATAGACGCTGGCGCGGAGTTCCTCGTTGAGCCCGGCGAACTGCTCCATGGCCTTTTCTTCATGGCAATACACCTTCACAACCTTCTGGCCGGAAACCATCTCCTCGATGAATCCGTTCACCCGGCCCAGGTTCCGCTGCCGCTCCACGAAATACTTCCGGGACAGTTTCCCGAGGCGCGTCGTCACCTTGTACATCAGGAAAGCCATCAGGGCCGCCACGATGGCCAGCGGGACGCTCATGACGACCATGCTCACGAAGGTGGCGGTGATGGTCACGAGCGACCGGAACAGGCTCGGAACGGAGTTTCCGACCACCTGCCGGAGCGTGTCCACATCGTTCGTATAGACGGACATGATGTCGCCATGCGAATGATTGTCAAAGTATTGCAGGGGAAGCGTCTCCATGTGCGCGAACAGGTCCTTCCGGATCTTGAGCATGGTGCCCTGCCCCACATGGATCATGATGAGCGACTGGGCATAGCCGGCGATGATGCCCACGAGGATGATGGCGCCGAGTTTGGTGAGCGCCACGGCCAACGGCGCAAAGTCCGGCGCCGCCGCGGCAGTCATGGGCGTAATGTAATCGTCGATGAGCGTGCGCGTAAAGAGCGACGAGGCGAGCGAAGTCAGGGACGCCACCAGAATGCACAGGAGCACCACGATGAAGTTCACCTTGTAGTGCTTGAAGATGTACCTGAACAGGCGGAAGACCGTGGAGTCCTTCTTGAGGTCCCGCAGGGAGGCCCCGGCCCGCGGCCCGCGGTCCCCTCCCCCTCGCATATTACCGAATCCCGGAGGCATAAGCGTCGATCATTTGGGTTCGTCAAAGTCGCCCGAGCCGCCGCCGGACTGCATTTCATGGATTTCCTGGTAGATGCCGCAGGTACGCAGGAGGTTCTCATGCGTATCGAAGGCGACCACGCGGCCGTTGTCCATCACGATGATGCGGTCCGCTTCCTGGATGGACAGGATGCGCTGGGAGATAATGAGTTTGGTCGTCCCGGGGATGCGCGCGTTGAAGGTTGCCCGGATGGCGGCGTCCGTCGCCGTATCCACGGCCGAGGTGGAATCGTCCAGGATCAGCACCTTCGGGTGCTTCAGGAGCGCCCGCGCGATGCACAGGCGCTGCCGCTGGCCGCCGGAGACATTGGTTCCGCCCTGGTCGATCACGGTGTCGTACCCGTCCGGGAAGCCCTGGATGAACTCATCGGCACAGGCTTGCCGGCAGGCTTCCTGGCATTCCTCCAGGGTGGCGTCCTCCTTTCCCCAGCGGAGGTTTTCCAGAATGGTCCCGGAGAAGAGCGTGCTCTTCTGGAGCACCATGGCGACCTCGTTCCGGAGGACCTGCATGTCGTATTTCCGGACATCGATGCCGCCCACTTCCACCGATCCCTCGGACACGTCATAGAGGCGTGCCACCAGGTTCGCCAGGGACGATTTACCGGAGCCGGTACCACCGATGAGGCCGATGGTCTCTCCCGCCCGGATATGCAGGTCGATGTCCTCCAGGGCGTAGTCGCCGCCCTGCTTGTAGGAGAAAAAGACGTGGTTGAAGTCGATGCTTCCGTCGGGGACGGTCGTAACCGGCTGCGCAGGATTGTCCATATCCGGCTCTTCGTCAATCACTTCCGCGATACGGGCGGCGCTCGCCGCGCTCTGGGTGAGCTGGACGAAGATCATGGACAGCATCATGAGGGAACTCAGGACCGTCATGATGTAGCTGAAAAGCGAAGTAAGCTGGCCGGTGGTAAGACTCCCCTCCACAATGAAATGCGCGCCCCACCAGCTCAGGGCGATGATACAGGCGTTCACGATGAGGTTCATCACCGGGCCGTTCAGGGCCATGAGCGTCTCCGCCTTCACGTTCAGGTTGAACAGGCCGAGGGCCGCCTTGTCGAACTTACTCATCTCGTGGTGCTCCCGGACGAAGGCCTTCACGACGCGGATGGCATCGACATTCTCCTGAACCACGCCGTTCACGGCGTCCACCTGGAGGAGGATCTGCTTGAAAAGCTTCGCCGCGCGGGTGATGAGGACGCTCAGGAACACGCTCAGGATGACCATCGCCACCAGGAAGATGATACTCAGCTTCTTATGGATGAGGAAACACATCGCCAGGGCGGAGACCATGTTCAGTGGCGCGCGGAATGAGGTGCGCAGCAGCATCTGGAAAGCGTTCTGGATGCTGGACACGTCCGTGGTCATCCGCGTCACCAGGCCGGCGGTGGAGAACTTGTCGATGTCCGAGAAGGAGAAGCGCTGGATGTTCCGGTACATCGCCAGGCGCAGGTTCGCAGCGAGGCCGGTGCTGCTGTAGGCAGCGAACCGGCCCGCCAGAATACCGAAAATCAGGCTCAGGATGGCAATCCCGATCATCATCCCGCCGTACTTGTACACGTCGGGAAGACTCCCCGCCCCGATACCCTTGTCGATGATGGACGCCGTCACATACGGGATCAGCACGCCCATGATCACCTCCAGGGTGGTCCAAAGCGGAGTAAGCAGCGAAGCGGTCTTGTACTGCTTGACTTGTCTTAAGATGGTCTTGAACATGTCTTCCTGAGCGGAGCGAAGGGACTACAGGATCGCCAGCGCCTCCTCGGCCGCCTCGCGGTCCGTCCGCTTGATCACGAAGGAAATCGTGAGCTCATCCCCTCCCTGTGCGGCGGAAATGATGTTCACGCCGTACACGCCCAGGGCGGAATAGATGCGGCCGGAAGTACCCGGGACGTTCTTCATGCCATTGCCGCACACGGACAGCAGGCAAACGTCCTCCACGACCTCCACGGCATCGTCCATGGACACCTGGCCGTCGTTGTACAGGGCGCTGAGGGCGCTGAGGGCGGCCTTCAGGTCCGCCTGCGCCACCGCGACGGTGATGCAGAACTCGGAGGAAGGCTGGGAGATGTAGCGGATGTTCACGCCTCCGCGCGCAAGGGCGCCAAAGATGGACGAGGACACGCCCACCTTGCCCACGAGACCGATCCCGCGGACATTGATCAAGGCGAATCCGTCCTCAATCACATAGCCCGTAACCGCGTGCTCCGAGGCCGGTTTGGTCGCGGAGACGACACTCCTGCGGGAAGGATCGGCCAGGTCATGGAAGATGATGGGGAGATTGGCCTTCATCATGGGCAGAAGGGCCGCAGGGGCCAGGGCGCCGTCCTCCACGGAGCAGAATACGGCGGCCTCCTCATAGGTCATCGCGGGGATGTCCAGGATCTTGTCACCGAGGACATAGTATTCGGCAGGCGTACCGGCCTCCGCCGCGATGGTGAGGGCCATGAGGTCCTCGCCCCGGCGTCCGAGCCGGATGGAATAGCCCAGGGAATTGTGCCCATACCCACTGGAAATCACGTACAGGCCGGGTGCCGACGTCCGCTCGCGCAGGCGCTGCATGGAGGTTGCCCAGTCCACCCGGAGGGCGCCCTGGTCCTCTTCGCAGACCATGACCTCGGCCCCATCGACAAAGGTGCCGCCCACGACCGCATGGACCGTTTCCGCGCAAAGACGGGCGCACTTGCCCAGGACATAGTCGCGGATGGTCGCGAAGGCGGGACGATACACCACGCCCTCATCCACATAGTGGCGGAGGGCCTTGAGCTCGGCATCCACCTTCTCCCCGAAGGCGGGATCCGGCACCATGGATTTGAAATAATCGCCGATGGCGGCAAAGGCTGCCCGGGTGTCCGTCCGCTCATAGAGGGCCTGTTCCAGGACATCGATGAACATCTTCCGAACCTTGTGTTCGGATTTCACGACCAGGACGGCGTCCTCCCGGGGAAGGGCGTCCAGGTATTTCGCCGAAGCGGCGGTAAGTTTGAATATGCGTGTTGCCATAGTTATTCTTCGTCAGCGTAGAAGGTTATCGTGTATTTGTCGTAATCCGCAGCGGATAGGAGTCCTCTTTGAGATCGTCGATGTCCGGAGCCGTGTTGCACCCCCGCCAGCAGCAGGAGTGCCAAGGGAAACAGATAGAAATGTTTCATAGTAAATGGTTTATTTCATGGACTTTCCTACAAATTTAAAGAAAATTTCCAGTTCCTAGACATCCAGCTGGAAGATTTTGTCCATCAGCTGCCACTTCGCGGTGGAGGGGGCGGAGGGGTCGCAGCCCTGGAACTGGGCGACGTAGGCTTCCCATTCGGCCTGGCGCGGGAGGGTGGCGAGACGGGCGTTGTCGGCCACGAAGTCGAAGTCATCGACCGTGTCCATGATCATGAAGAGGCGGGTTCCGAGCCGATAGATCTGCATGTCCAGGATGCCCACCTCGCGGATGCCGGCCTGGATTTCCGGCCAGACATGGGCATGGGCCTCACAGTACTTTTCAATCATCTCCGGGTCGTTCCGGAGGTCGAGGGTTTGACAGTAACGTTTCATGGCTTAGGCATTTACATTCCCGGTCGGCGGATCGTCAGCGGAATGGCACCCTCCGGGAAGGCGTCGGGACCGGAGCAGACGAGGGCGAGATAACCGCCACCGCCGGCGCCAGGCATCTTCCAGGCGAGGACGCCGGGCATGGCGGAGTACTTATCGATATACTCCTGCACGCCGGGCTGGATCATCGCCGGGAACATGGCGATCTGGGCCTCGAAAGAGGCCTTGTATGCGGCTGCAAAGGCGTCTAAGTCACGGGCGAGGATGGCGTTCCAGCAGGCATCGGCAGCCGCCGCAAGGGCTTCGACCTTGGGCTTCGTAATGTCCTTTCCTTCAACCACGGAGCAACCGGGACGGCGCGGGAACATGGGGATCATGCATAGATGCTGCTCAAGCCAGGAAAGGACCTCCTCGTTATAGCAGGTCTCGATCTTTTCCGGCCAGAAGCGGTTGTCGTAGTAGTGCCGGCAGAGGCCCGGAATACAAATGCCGATGGAATCCTGCGCCCCGGAAATGATGCCGTCGGAACGCTCCGGATCGTTTTCGAAACAGAACACGAGCTTCGCCAGCATCTCCGGGTCCATGTTCGGGAGCTGGTACGGCCAGATCTTCTTGATCATGTTCCGGGTGGACGTAGAGAGCCCACACCGATCCTTGATCTCGAAGGTCGGTTCCAGGGAAATGGTAATCGCCCACCCTGGAGCGTAATGCGACACATACGGCTGGTCGATCCAGGTTCCTGCCAGGTCCAGGCGCGTAGGGATCTGACTCTCCGTCTTCTTCAAATCCGTGGAAGAACGGGCCTTGAGGCCCTTCTGGGGCACGCGCTCGAGCACGACATACTCAATCCCCCGCTCCTCGCAAACCCGGCGCTTGTCATCATTCCCACCATCGCTGTTCACGACCAGAATATCCGGTTTTACGATATCCAGCGTGGGCACGAAATCCATCACGCCGCTGCCGGCATTGATGTACGCATCCTTCACGTACTTGATGCTCTTGACCATGAACAGGCGTTCCTGCTCGGAATACACCGTCTTATGGTGTTTATAGTCCAGGATCGTAGCATCCGAACCGATGCCCACATACAGGTCGCCGTACTCCGCCGCCTGGCGGAAGAACTCCACATGACCGCTGTGCAGCAGGTCATAGCAACCGGAAACAAAAACTTTCTTTGCCATTATCTTTCCGCTCTCATCGGATTGTTCAGGAAATCGTCATACGCCAGTCGAATACCATCCTCCAGTTCCGTCTTGTAGGTCCATCCGAGGGCCGTCGCCTTGGACACATCCAGGAGTTTGCGAGGCGTGCCATTGGGGCGGGTCGTGTCCCACTCAATGCGGCCCGTGTAGCCGACCACTTTCGCAACCAGCTCCGTCAGTTCCTTGATGGTCAATTCCTTTCCGGTTCCGGCATTCACCGTTTCGTCTCCGGAATAATTGTTCATCAGGAAGACGCACAGGTTCGCGAGGTCATCGACATACAGGAACTCCCGCAGCGGAGAGCCATCGCCCCAGCAGGTGACGGTATCGGCACCGGAGACCTTCGCCTCATGGAAGCGGCGGATCAGCGCCGGCAACACATGGGAATGCTCCGGATGGTAGTTGTCATTGGGGCCATACAAGTTCGTGGGCATCACGGAGATATAGTCCGTCCCGTACTGTTTGTTGAGGAACTCGCAGTATTTGAGACCGGAGATCTTGGCGAGTGCATACGCCTCGTTTGTCTTCTCCAGCGGTCCGGTCAGGAGGCAGGATTCCGACATCGGCTGCGGCGCCATCCGCGGATAGATGCAGGACGACCCCAGGAATTCCAGCTTCTTGCAGCCGTTCTTCCAGGCGGCGTGGATCACGTTCATCTCCAGAATCATGTTCTCGTACATGAAGTCCGCCAGGGCACTCTGGTTGGCAATGATGCCGCCCACCTTCGCAGCCGCGAGGAACACATACTCCGGCTTTTCGGCCTCGAAGAAGGCCTCCACGGCCTCCTGCCGAGTCAGGTCCAGCTCCTTATGGGTTCTTAGCACCAGGTTGTTATATCCCTGCCGCTGCAGTTCCCGCACGATGGCCGATCCCACCATTCCCCGGTGGCCGGCCACGTAGATCTTACTGTCTTTATTCATCATCCAACTGACTACGCAGATACAACTTCTTCACCTTCTTCATGTCATGCTGCACCATAATCCGCACCAGCTCCTCGAAAGAGGTCTTCTGCGGGTTCCAGCCCAGCACCTTCTTCGCCTTGGACGGGTCGCCCAGGAGCTGATCGACCTCGGCCGGACGGAAGTACTTGGGATCCACCTCCACGAGGACCTTGCCGGTCTTCACATCGATACCCTTCTCATTGACACCCTCGCCTTCCCAGCGTAGTTCGATACCAACCTCCTTGAAGGCTAGTGTCGCAAACTCGCGGACGGTGTGGTACTGTCCCGTCGCAATCACGTAGTCATCCGGTTTCTCCTGCTGGAGAATCAGCCACATGCACTCCACGTAATCCTTCGCATAGCCCCAGTCACGCAGGGAGTTCAGGTTACCCAGGTACAGCTTGTCCTGGAAACCCTGGGCGATGCGCGCAGCCGCAAGGGTAATCTTCCGCGTCACGAAAGTCTCGCCACGACGCTCGGACTCATGATTGAACAGGATGCCGTTGCAGCAGTACATTCCGTAGCTCTCGCGGTAGTTCTTCATGATCCAGAAGCCGTAGAGCTTGGCCACGCCATACGGGCTACGCGGATAGAACGGGGTCGTCTCCTTCTGCGGGACCTCCTGCACGAGGCCGAACAGTTCCGAGGTCGATGCCTGGTAAATCCGGCAGGTATCGGCCAATCCAGCAATCCGGACCGCCTCCAGGAGGCGCAGGACGCCGATCGCATCGGCATCGGCCGTGAACTCCGGCACGTCGAAGGACACCTTCACATGGCTCTGTGCCGCCAGGTTATATATCTCGTCCGGACGGATCTCGCTGATGATGCGGATCAGGCTGGAGGAGTCGGTCATATCGCCCCAATGGAGGTTGATGAGGCGCTTCTTCTTCATATCCCGCACCCACTCATCCAGGTACAGGTGCTCGATGCGGCCCGTATTGAAGCTGCTGCTCCGCCGCAGGATTCCATGAACCTCATAGCCCTTCTCGATCAGAAACTCTGCGAGAAACGAGCCGTCTTGACCGGTGATACCGGTGATCAAAGCTTTTTTCATATAGTTTTGTTCAAACGCTAATTATACTGCGAAATTACTCAAAATATTCTATTTTACCGGCACCTTCATCACGACCTTCTTGACCGGGGCGCAGACGCCGCCAGGAGCGAGGCCGGGCTCGTGGGCATCCTCCGGGAAGACCAGGAGGAAGTAGCCGTCGCCGATGACGGTGTCGATGCCCGGGCAGTCGGCATACCGCGCGGCATCCTTCACCTCGTCGTACGGAATGGTCTCGGTAACCAGGGGAAGTGGCTTACAGCGAATGAGTTCCGTGCCTTGGAGGGCAAGCTGGATGTCGATATACCGCCGATGAGCCTCATACCCTTTCGCGTTCACGAGGCTGGTGGTGTACTCGCTGACAACGGCTTTGACGCCCAGGTCCAACGGATGCGAGCCGACTTCCACGTCCGGCGTGATGGTCGCGATATAGTCCAATGCCAGGTCGATCGCCGGCGTCAGGCCCTTATACAGGCCAATGTTCTTGATGTGGTCGTAAATCATAGGATGAATCGATGTTGTTTTGTGAAAGGGTTCAAAATACCCGTATCCGGTAACAGAAGTCAAAGGTCTCGCCCGGAAGAAGATGATGGTTGCAATCGCGTTCGGCGATGTCGCCGTTGAAGTTGTCGCTGTCAGCAATGCCGCACCAAGGTTCCAGGCACACAAAGGGGCAACCGGGTTTTGCAGGGGCCCATAGGCCATAGGCTTCCGCCTGCGGACACGAGACAGAGAGGACCTTCCGTCCCTGTTTGTCGAACAGGATGGCCGTGGCGACCTGTCCACGTTCGATGATGAAGGCGTCATGGGCAAAAGTCCGATCCGTAATCGGAAGGAGTCCGTCCTTAGTGGGGAGGGGTTCCGGAGTCTCGAAAGGATGGCGGAGGCCGTCGATCAGGTAATGGTCCAAGGTGGGCACAATCGCCATCCCCCAACGGTCCAGGCACTGGATGAAGCCATGGACCTCATCGGCCGGATCAAAGTCGGGCAGGAGGAAGGCCGGATGCGCTCCTATCTGAAAGTCCATCGGCCGATTACCGCGGTTGATCACGGTCCATTGGCAAGTCAGGATGTCACCATCGGCCTGATAAGTGGCGATCAGGTCGAAAGAGAAAGGATAATTCGGGCGACCTTCGGGGGCATGCAGGACATAGTGAGCGCCTTCGTCTCCGGGGCAAAGTTCGAAGTCCGCATCCCGCGCGAATCCATGCTGCTTCATGGCATATTCCTGTCCGGATACCCGCAGCGTGTCATGAGCCACCTTCCCCACGATCGGGAAGAGAATCGGCGCCCGTCGGCCCCAGAAGGCAGGATCCCCCTGCCAAAGATATTCGCGCTCCCCCATCCGCAGACTGCTCAGCTCCGCGCCATGGGGATTGATGTCAAAGGTAATGGTATTCATCGTATTCGTTTGGTCAATTGTTATCGCCAAGTCATTGAGTCACATATACCCGCCAACTGCCGTCCTTCTCGCCTCGTTCCACATATTTCTTCTCCAGCAACTGGTCCAGCAACTTCTGGATGGCCGTGATGCTGATGCCCGTCACCTCCTTCATATCCTGCAGCGTCAGCGTAGGCTGCGTCTGCATCGCGTTCAGTATCTTCGAATAATTGGGCGTGCGAAAAACGATGCGCTCCCCGTCATACCACCAAATGTTCTCGTCCCTTTCGCTCACAAAGAGGACGTCGTTATACACCTCCGTAGCCACCAACTCATTGAAATACTTCATAAAGGGCTTGATGTCTTTCAGGTCCGCATGGGCACCGTCGCTGGGCACTGGTCCCACAAGCAAGTCCGTCTGATGCAGTGCCTCCAGATACTCGCTCTTCCTCCGGCTGCGCACCACAATCATCGGATAGCCGTGCCGATGCAGGATGAAGTTCATCATCAACCGGGCGATACGTCCATTACCGTCCTCAAAGGGGTGGATACGGATGAAACGGTAGTGGAACAAGGCGGCCAGTTCCACAGGCGACAACTTCCCCTCCGCTTCCGCCGCGTTGTACCAATCCACCAAATCCGTCATCAGGCTTGCTGTCTCCTCTGGCGAAGCATACTCAAACCTGTCCCCATAACGTGTAATTACGCTATTTGGACGCGTCTTATACTGTCCAGCATGTACTGTGTAGCTCGTCTGCATGCCACCAGGCAAACTTCGATACACTGTATAGTCCTCCCGCAGCAAGGTCTTATGCAATGTGCGGATAAAGTTCTGCGTCAGCGGCATCTCCTTCACGTCAGCCTCCTCCGTCATCATCTTCAACCCCACGTTGCTGGCCGTCATCTCCTGCACATCGCGCACATCAGCCTCGCCAATCACCTTTCCGAACAACAGCAGGATTTCCGTCTGCCCATATGTAAGCGTATTGCCTTCAATGTGATTGCTGTTGTAGTTGAAATCCACGGTAAACCTACGGCTCAGCCGGCCCCGGTCCTTTTCCGACAGCGGCAGCAAAGCCCGCCACGCCTCCAACGCCTTTCTGATATTCAGATACTTCATATAGTCTGACTGTTAGATCCCAAGCACAAAGATACAAAATTTTACCAAAATGGTTATAATGATATAACCTTTTCGGCAATTTTAATGTGTCTGATCAAAATAATGATTGCCTTTAAACTTTGAATTCTAATGGAATAGAATTGACTATCAAGCTTATCGGCGAGTTCTTAGAACACTCATTGATTTCGTCTATACTGAGGTCGAGCATGTCAAGAATACAACAACTCAAGAGCACTTTGCATTTAGCAGTAAGCCAGTACAGTTCAGGTCCCTTAACAGCCTTCGGAGCGTTGTTATCTCCGTCAGGCAAAAGATGGGAATACTTATCTCGACTATCACGTAATGCTTCACTATCAATTCTACATTGACGTACTGCATCGACTTTGGAGAACCGCTTCAATAGCTTATCTATCCCATGCTTGTACTGCTGCGTGTCTTTCCCATCCTGTCCATTTATAAACCTCTTGAAATATCCATCCAATGCATGGGCAAGTATCAAGAAATCCGGGGCGTCAAAAGGTGTATCATATTTCATCGAGCGGATCAGGTAATTGGATATAGGAACAATTCAAAAAAACACGATGAATTAACTGTGTTTTAAGAATCGGGCAAGTCGCTAGATTTTAACATTTTAAAGAACGGAATCGAACACTTATTTTTTATAAGTTGTGCGAGGAATTTTGTCATGTTGTGCGAATTATCTACCTTTGGTAGATTAATATGGTAACTATCACCCCAAAAAGGGGTAAAAAAGTAGGGGTTAGAAATAATTTAAATTCCTATTTTTTGAAGGGTTTTTCGATAGTTTCCGAGCATTTTTTTGATAGTTTTTGGAATGTTAAAATAGGTATGGAACGAATCACTCTTTACTGCCGAACGACATCGGCTCGCGGGACCACAAATTTGAGGTTCCGGGTCACGGATGGCCGGGCCTTGACCATGTACTACTCAACCGGCCGGAAGATACCAAACGAACAGCTGGCGGTCTTCACGCCCGAGGGCACTTTGAGGCCCAGGGTCACGGTGTATAATCCAAAGCTGAAGACCGAGATTGAGGAGTACTTTGCGGCCATCAACGCGGCCTACAATCATATGAAGATTGCAGGGATGGATATGCGGAGCGAGGTGCTGCAGGTTGAGGTGGACAAGATTCTGAATCCGGAGACTCCGGAGGCTATCCTCCACCCCACAGACAAAGAGAACCTGATTCAGCGCTTCAAGCGCTATATCGAGGAGGCCTACCGGGATGGCGTGATCGGCGAGCATAGGCACCTGCATTATGAGGCGATGTGCCGGAAGATGGAGCGATTCCTCCACATCAAAGGTCACTCGAATATGATGCCTGAGCAGTTCGATGTGTCAATGCTGATGGACTACCGGGCGTTCATCGCCGATGAGTACCTCTATGTTGCGCAGTACCCGAAGCTGTATGTGAAGGACGGGCGCAAGCGCTACCCCACCAAAAAGATCTCCAACAACTCGGTGGTCCACGAGATGAAGGGCCTGCGGGCCTTCTTCAATGAGCTGGAGAACACGGATGAGATCTTCAAGTCACCCTTCCGCAAAATCTCTCACGAGCGCTTCAAGAACATGATGAGGATGAAGAACGACGAGCCCTTCTTCCTCCGCAAGTCCGAGTTTAAGACGGTCCTGGAGACTGAGGTGCCGTCGGAGCTGCAGATGGCAAAGGACATCTTCGTCCTCAACTGCTGCATCGGTGCCCGAATCGGCGACTTCATGAACTTCAGCATGGACCGCATCGCGGTCTCGCCAGAGGGCATTCCCTTCATACACTACATCCCGCATAAGACCATGAAGATCATGGAGAATGTGGTGGAAATCAAGACTCCCCTGGTGCGGGTGGCCTACGATATAGTGATGCGCACGCGCTTCAACTTCAACGAACAGCAGGCCAACTATTCCGTCCAAGTCTATAACCGCGAGCTGCGGAAGCTCCTGAAGCTTTGCGGCATCGACCGGCCGGTGGCCAAGTTCAGTGAGGCCAAAGGCGAGAACGAGTACTTTCCGCTCTATGAGGTCGCAAGCAGCCGCCTGGCGCGAAAGACGCACGTGGACATCATGAACAAGGTTCAGGTCAATGCGTATGTGGCGGGCCTGCACGCCGAGGGAAGTGACGCCGTTTACAGGTACACGAACCTCGAACTGGCCGACCGGTTCGCCCTTATGAATGTAGCATTTGGCCAAAAGGCTTACCACGTCAATCCCGACTTGACGTTAGTAAAAAGGGGGAGACGGAAAGTAGCGCCGATGCCGGAACCGGAGCCGGAAGCAGTGCCCGAAAAGCCGAGACGTGGGAGGCCGAGGAAGTTGAAGGCGGATGGGACGACACTGACTATGACGAGTTCGACTTCGACGATCCAGATGCCGGATTCTTTGAACGGGTCTATGGCAGCAGCATCGGACCAGACGCCGAAGCGGAGGCCGGGCCGACCGAAGAAGGAGAGGACGGCGGAGACGAGACCGAGGCGCAAGCCTGGCAGGCCGAAGAAGATGAAGACCGAGCAGCCGAAGCGCAGGCCCGGAAGACCGAAGAAGGTTGTGGAGCCGACCGTGGAGGCTGCACCGATTGTGGCACTCGATCCACCGAAGCGCAAACCAGGAAGACCGAAGAAGACAGAGACGCCCGCCACGACGGAGCAGACTACCGTACCCGTGCCGCAAAAGCGCAGACCTGGAAGACCCAGGAAGACTACGGAGAACAGCGAGTAGCACAGGATACTCATACTCTGATCAAAGGACAGGAGGATTTACCAGACCAGCAGGTGATCCTCCTGTCTTGCATTATGCGGCGGCTGGACGAGCATGAGGAGATAATGGAAAGGATTGAAGCCAAGCTTGATGTGCTCATGAGCCGGATGGTTGAGAAGGCCGAAGCTAAACCGCCGCGTCCGTTCATCGACTACATCAAATACCCGGAGCTGGCTCCGGAGATTCTGGCGCAGCTGCACAGGTGGATTGACAATAACCGGAAATCCAAGGCCTTGGTCTATCTCAAGGCCGCGACGGAGGCCAGGGTGCTGGAGCAGCCACCCTACCCCGCAGCTGCGGCAGAGTTCCCTGACCGTTTGGGCTCTGAATCTCTCTACTATGCCTATCTCGGCGAGCCTAACTCGTTCACTGAAAGGGCGCAGGAGAAGATTCGGGAAGCCGTTGAGGTTCTGAACAAGATTGCACACGATTGAACCCGTTTTTGTGGAATTCCATAAAACTCCATAAACCGACCTGCAACAAGATTGTACATTCGCGGTGCAGTCCGGATGGCAGCAGGCCCAGCTGACCGGAAGGACGCACCGCCGTACGGACGCCCGATGGGCCGGGCGTTCCGGAGCGGGCGGAAGAGCGAATGATCAAAGGATATACAGCCAAAAGAAATGCGGCGATGGCGGCGAAGAGCCGGACCACCACCGCCAAGGCCAAGCGCGGCCGGCCGAAGAAAGAGGCCGCACCCCTTCCTCCACCAACTCCCCTGCCGCCGGCACAGGCGCAAGGATTTCCGCTGCTCATACCCGAGCAGCTGCGCACCTGCTTGATGGCGAAGGACGATGTTGAGGCGGCGGTGAGGAAGGTTCTGACTGAAGTCCAGGACAAGTTTGAGCAGATGAATGGCCAGCGGAAGGTGTACTTGTCCGAGGCTATGGAGCGTCTGCACGTGAAGAGCCGCAGCACCATGTGGCACTGGAGCGAGAGAGGGTTCCTGATCCAGGACCACGATGAGAATGGCCACGTGTTCTATCCAGATTTCAAGATCCGGCGGGCTGAGCGCGGCGAGCATCCGGAGAATGGAGGACCTGACGATGGCCAGCAATGACATCCCGAACCTCTGGAGCGGCATCGAGCTGACCTGGGAGAACATCCTCGCCAGGACCTTCTATGGCACCGATATCTACTCCCACATTCTCCAGACCTATTATCCGCACGACTTCCTGATGCACGTGAAGGGCGATGACTGCGGCTGGGTGCGCAATCCCTGGGACTGGTCCCGGCCGAGCCTGCACATCGAGATCCGGAAGATGGACCCGAAAGCGAAGTTGCCGCCGAGGATGGCCGTCCACCACGACGAGTCACGCCACATACCCGACGGCAATGTGATTGACTTTGCCCGGATGCACTGGAAGTTGGAGGGGGCAGAGCTTTTGATGGCCGTGAACGAGGCACTGAACCTCAACCTGGGCATTGACATCCGGACCGGTGAGTACCACATCCCTTCCTCCGGTCGCGAGACTATCTTCTCCTATTTCAAGGCGCCGATTGGCAACCTGTACCCGAGCAAGAACATCACGCTGAAGGATGCTTACCGCTATCTGACCGGTCCCTGGGGACGGGCTGCGACCGAGCGCCTTCGGAGCATCGAGGACCCCAGCCAGCGCCGGGCCTTCAAGAGCGCCAACTTCGATTACATCACGCCATCTGGCACCTTCACCGTCCGCGGCAAGAACTACCTGGTGCAGCACAGCGGCCTGCTTTGCATTGACTTCGACCACGTTGAGGACATTGAGGCGCTTTTCCACAAACTACTTGACGATGAATACTTTGAGACGCAGCTGCTGTTCCGCAGCCCGTCTGGCCAAGGGCTCAAATGGATTATCCCGATTGACCTGGTGAAGGCCAGCCACGAAGACTATTTCGACAGTGTGGCCACCTATTGCGAAAAGACTTACGGCATCGCGCCGGACCGCCAATGCAGGGATGTGGGAAGAGCTTGCTTCCTGCCTTACGACCCGAATGCGTACCTGAACGAGGAAAGGAGGAGACAGCCATGACGAAGAAGGCTTTTAACCCGGGCGACTGGAAGAAGCCCCGGAAAAAGGAGATCCTTCGCTGCGCTCAGGATGACAGGGTGGGCGCTCTGAATGACAGAGGGAACGCTAGTGGCGACAAAGACCTGGCCGATGAGATTGAGCGGCTGGCGCAGGCGGTGGAGGCAAAGAAGGTGGATATAACCGGCGATTATCATCAGTGGCTGGAGATTGGATTTGCGCTGAAGGAGGCTCTTGGCGAAGTCGGGCGCAGTTACTTCCACCGGCTCTCCAGGTTCTATCCCGGCTACAACGAAGACGAGGCCGACAAGCAGTACGACAAGTGTATGCGCTCGAAAGGCGATGGCATCCAGCCGCGGACGCTCTTCTACTTTGCCAAGCTCGCCGGTATCCAGTTGAGGCCGGAAAGACTCGCCCCGGAGCCCGTCCAATCCCCCACGCGAGGGGTTGAGGGTTTTGAGGGTTTGAGGGGAAAACGGATGCCGACATTCTCACAGGACCTGAAGGGCAAGCTGCCGAAGATCCTGGACGAGGTGGCCTGCAATGCCAACTCTGACGAAGATGCTGACCTTCTCATCCTGGGCTCTGTGGTGGCACTCTCCGCTTGCCTTCCCCACTTGTCCGGCGTATACGGCGACCGTCCGGTATTTCCAAACCTCTTCCTTTTTGTGACGGCACCGGCATCCGCCGGCAAGGGAAGGCTGACGCTCTGCAGGCGCCTGGTCCAGCCCATCCAAAAACAGATGCAGTTCCTCTACGACGAGGACATGGCCAAGTACCGGAAAGCCAAGGCCGACTATGAGCGGAAGAAGAAACGGGACCCGACGGTTGAGCCGCCGGAGGAGCCCAAACGCCGGACGCTCATCATCCCGGCCAACTCCAGCGCGACGATGGTGTACCAGATCCTGGCCGAGAACGACGGCAGCGGACTGATGTTCGAGACCGAAGGCGACACGCTGGCCGTGACCTTCAAGTCCGACTTCGGCGACTACAGTGACGGCTTCCGGAAAGCTTTCCACCACGAGCCCATCTCCTACACGCGAAGGAAGGACCGGGAGTTCGTGGAGCTGCTACAGCCCAAACTATCCGCCGTGCTCTCCGGAACGCCCCGGCAGATCGCGGCGCTGATACCGGACACGGAGAACGGCCTCTTCAGCCGATTCATCTTCTATTACCTGGACTTTCGGCTGGAGTGGCAGAACGTGTTCCCCCAGCACAAGGACGGAGACTGCCTGGACGAGACCTTCGACCGCATTGGCGACCGGATCCTGAAACTGTACCAGAACCTGCAGATGAACGCAGGCATCAAGTTCTACTTCACGGCCAGCCAGAAGCGGGACTTCAATGAATACTACCGGCAGGCACAGTGGGACTACTACCAGCTGTTCGGAGACGATATCATTGCATCGGTGAGGCGTTTAGGGCTCATCACCTACAGGATTGCGATGATCCTTTCCGTCCTCCGGATGGCCGATGAACTGGAGTTCCCGCCGATGCTTTACTGCCACGACCAGGACTTCCGGGCGGCGATGCTCATCTCCAAAGTCCTGATGCGACATACCGTCCGCGTGTACAAGGAGCTCTCCAGCCACGAACTGTACAAACCTGCGGCCGAAGGAACAAAGCGCCAGAACCAGCTGCTCGATGAACTGCCCGCCGAGTTCGGAACGGCCGAGGCCATAGAGACAGCCGCCAAGATGGGCATCTCGCAAAAAAGCGTGGAGCGCTATCTCAAAGAATGGCGGGAGGCTGAACTCATCGAGCGCGTGTCCCATGGCCACTACCGAAAGACATACCCTCAAACCGACAAACCCTCACAACCCTCAGCCGAGGGAATCACTTCAGATGTTAAACCTCAACCCAATGACACTCAACATGAAACCTCAACAGAAGAAGATCCTGATTGACAATGGCCACGGCTGCAACACTCCTGGGAAACGCTCTCCTGACGGCCGGTTCCGGGAATATGCCTGGACGCGGGAAATCGCCCGTTCCGTAGTGGCCGACATCAAAGACCTGGGCTATGACGCACAGCTGCTGGTGCCGGAAGAATACGACGTAAGTCTCTCTGCCCGCTGCTACCGCGTGAACTGCAAGTGCGATGAATACGGCAAGCGCAACGTTCTTTGCATCTCCATCCACGTAAACGCTGCCGGTCGCGGCGACCGCTGGTATAACGCTACCGGCTGGTGCGCCTACACTTGTAAAGGCCAGACTACCAGCGACAAACTGGCCGACTGTTTATACAAGCAAGCCGGTCTTTGGCTCCCCGGACACCGCTTGAGAACGGACTATTCCGACGGCGACCCGGACCATGAGGCGGAATTCGCGATTCTCAGGAAGACTGCATGTACCTGCGTGCTCACGGAAAACGGCTTCCAAGATTGCGAGGAGAGCCTCCAGTTCCTGGAATCCAAAGACGGTCAGGAAGCCATAATAGGACTCCACGTGGACGGGATTCTAGACTTCATTGACCCCGACCGGCCCTATGGATACAAAGACCTATTGCAGCATCGAAGATAACTTTCCTTCCATACAACAATCCCCGCCAACCAACAATGGAAGACGGGGATTACGTTGTTAAGCAGTCTTGGTTACCTTGCAGTTGAAAGATTCTCATTCAACTGATTCACATCAATTATCGGTAACGGATAATGAGCGAATGCTGTACCTGCGGTCTTTACCACAAGAATGCCGCGCATAGTACCTACAGCAACGCTTAGGAAATGAGGCATCAGATGAGCAATCGTGATGCTCTGATCCTCATTAAATGTGATGAACTGAGAAAGATTGACAACAGCAAAAGTAAAGCGATAAACACTCTCTAGAATAACAGAATCTTGGACGACATAACGAACACCAAAGACTACAGAGAACTTGTTATTCTCAACGTCTGGTTCCACCCCGTTCGAGAAACCAATTTTTATGGTCTCAGGATCAGAGTTCTCGTTAATAGCGTCCGAAGACATCATGAAGCGCACCTCATCGACAGATAAGAGCTTCATTTGGATATTAATTGAATCAGGCATAAGAGATTAGTTGATAGCGTAGGACATTTGATAGGATACCTGTTTAGTCCCAACATAGTTGCCAGAACGCACCTCTGAAGGCGCAACAAAAAAGTTCAACGGGACATAGACATACTTGGTTTCCGGACGACGATTAACCTCAACAATAGGCTCGCCAAGAACAGCCGCAATCTTGGCAAGCGTAGTAGTTGTGAAACCATGAGATCCCGTCAGCCACCTCGAGATCTCAGATTCACGTTTCCCCATCAAAGCAGCGAATTCTCGCTGCGTCATTTTCTTGGCCTTCAGAAGGTCATAAATACGATTCGCTATATCGATGTTCAAGCGAACCTCTTCACGAACCTCAGGCGAAACATTCGCCAGGCACTGTTCAAACAAAGGATTTTTCTTCATAATGTGGCTAAAGTGTGATGGATTCAATAATTCTCTTCAACGCGTCAAAATCATCATAGTCTGTTTTTGCCTGTCGTACGATCTTCCTGATTTGTCTGAAAATTGCTCGTAGATCTTCAACGTAAGCAAGATGTACAGAATCATCATCATAACGAGCAGCGGTAGTTACTCCTCCATTACCGATGATAAGGACTCGCTCAGATAAACACAAACAGTACAAACGAATCTTACCTACCGACTTATTAACTCGTCTATACGTGTAAAACATTGGTAGAGCTTTCACACGCCCACCCTCTGGACGAAATAGATTCTCTCTAGCACCGCATTCTTGAATCTTCTCAATAGCTGAGAGTATAGCGTCAAAGAAAGCTTTTAATTGTGGGTGAGTGTGGGAACAATTGGAAGACAGGAACTTAGCAAACTCACTCTGACTTTCGCCGTCATACTTTGGCGAATAGATGCTGACCTGATCAGTCTCCATAATGAGTTCCAACTTTCCCATACATCGCTGGTTTTAGGGCACAAAGATAATCATAAAGAATGAAACATACAAAGAAAATTCACTTTTTTGTTAAGTTTTTAATGAGAACTGGTTATTGGATCTCCTGTAGAATAGTATAGCGCTATGCAAGCGATAACTTAAAGTATAACTTGACATATTGCAATATAAATGATTGATTTTGTGCAATTTTTATTTGCATTTATGAAAACAGTTTTATATATTTGCATCGGGGTTTGGATATGGCACTGTCCAAGCCCCTTTTTGTATTGAGCCATAGCCGAACCCCTTTTGTTACTTGAACAAATACTTTAGGCTATGATTGCTCTTCCATCCATCGCTTTCGGCGGCTTCTCCGGCTCGGCTAAGGGTGTTACGGCGCGTTATCAGGACGGCCGTAGCATCCTTTCGCTAAAGTGCTACCCTACCGGCGAAGCAACCATACTCCAGCTCGCCAGGCGCACCTCCCTGAAGAAAATCACCAAGACCTGGCCGACGCTCACCGACCAACAGCGGCTGGACTGGGAACGCCTGGCGGAGCACGCCAATGGACAGAGCGTCTTTGGCCAGAAGGCCAAGCTCTCGGGCATCAATCTCTATGTCCGTCTCAATGCCAACCGCCAGATGGCCGGAGAGGAACTCCTCGCCGATGCGCCGGCGGGCAATGTGGCGGCGCCGAACGTTGAGTACTCCAACATCTACGTGACTCCGGACCTCGTGACCATCACCGGCATCCGGCACAAACCCGCCCCTTTCAAACTCGTCGTGAAGATGTCTGCCTGCCAATCCCCCGGTGTCAGCAACGGCTGGAACAAGACAGTGATTATCAGCGGTGACACGGAGGACGACTGGGGAGAAGCCGATGTGACGGAGCTCTACCTCAGCAAGATAGGCGTGGCAGCTACACCAGGACAGAAGGTATTTGTAGAGACCTACTGGCTGGACACGGAGACCGGTTTCACAGGGCAGATCCAGCGGGACAGCGTAATCTGCGAAGGCGAGGCGCCTTATACCAGACGGGTACGCGCCACGATGGACAGCCTGGATCCGGAGGAAGAGAGCAACGTGACGGCCCTCGATGTGGATTTCTCCACCGGCGCTCCGGTGGCGCAGTTTAACGCCGTTTGCCTGGGGCATAGCAATGTCGCGTCCTCAGAGGTGTACCTGGATCAGGAACTTCCTGCTGAGGTTGTCGGTACTGGCGTCTGCCTTGGCCGAGCCAATGGACCAGACGGGAAGATTATTCCGCAATCCTACCTGGTTTGGATTCACAACAACGACGGCAAGGCTTTGATGACTTTCGCTCACCGTGGCGGCTACTATGTAAATACCACGGAGTGCTTCGGAGCCGGTATCCTTTACTAACCCTCAATCTGAAACGTCATGTTCAACAGTACAGGAAATAACTTCGGAGCCGGCCAGATCCAGTTCAAGGATTATCAGGCAGAGAACTACGTGGTGCTGAATTCCAAGTTCAGTTTTGATCCGACGAGCCCGGACTACCAGGCTTGCGACCAGCTGGAAATCTACGTGCCTGACCTCAGCATAGACCGCAGCGCAGTGGGTGCAGTCTTTCTCCGTTTCGAGGAAGCCCAGCATTATTCCTGGGGCGATGCCATCTATGACGGCGGTTCTGTGCTCAAGTCCTGGGTGAAGGACAAGAACACCATTGTCATCGAGAAGCAGCCCTGGTTCGATGCCAATGGCCCGCTCATCATCTACATCCTGACACTCTACCCACAACTCAACCAGGGCACCAACACCATCAAGGGCACGCAGCAGCGCCTGACGATGACCACGGAAGGCAACTACCTGCGCTTTAATTACGAGACCTTCATGGTGGAGTTCGAACACTGGGTGTTCATTCACCTGATGTTCTCCAGTTGCACATATGCTTACAGGGATTCACTTTGGGAGGTAACGATGGAACAGCTACCCGCAGACATTACTGCTGACGTTCCAATCTGCGGAGGCGGTAACCAGATGCACCCCAACTGCGACGGTATGGCAGAAGCACACATCGAGAACAAAGTGCTCAGCAACCAGCGCCGTGTGATGGGATTCTTCGACACAGGCCACGATCCTTTTGTGTACGCATTCCTGGTTCGTGACAACAACGAATAACGCCTATGTCTGAGAAGAAGAAAATGGAACTCACGCGCCTGCAGGGCGGCATGGCCATCGCCAGTTTCAGTGCCGGCGTGGGCATTGCGCTGGGCTGCCTTTTCTTCATCGAGCCCTTGGGCGAGATTACCAACAGCGCGATTGCCATCGTGAGCCAGCTGCTCGTCCTCTGCGGCGCCATCCTCGGAGTGAAAGCCAGCTACGATGTCAAGATCAACAAGATGGCCGCCGAGATCCGCAACGTAGAACGCCGCACCGGCATTGAACCAGAAGAAACAGAATGATTCGTTCCTTTCTCATACTTTCTTTCCTCTTTCCGCTCGCTCTGATGGGCGCCTCTTCCTGCGGTGCTGCCCGCCATGTCTCGCCATCCGTGACGGACAGCACCCGGGTTGAGGTTCACACGGTGACGGAGACCGTCCACGATACGGCATACGTCGAGCTGCCGGTCATCGTGGAGCGTATAGTCACAAGGGACACCACCTCCACGCTCGAGAACCCGTATGCCAAGAGCGATGCGACCGTCCAGGACGGCTTTCTCCGCCACAGCCTGGAGACCAAGCCGGTCAGGCATCCGGTCCGGATTGAGACGAAGATTGTCTACCGGGACTCCATCATCTTTCGCGACCGGATCCAGACACAAACCGTTGAGGTAGAACGTCAACTCACTAAATGGCAAGCCTTTAAGATGCGTACCGGCGGCGCCACGCTTACCCTCCTAATCCTTGCAATAGTTACTGCAGCACTATATCTATTCCTCCATTTCAAAAACCCTTTTAAACTGTAATTCGCTATGAAATACATCCCCTCCATCGCTTTTGAAGAGATGTCCGGCAGCGCCAAGGGCGTTACCGCCGCGAAGGTCAAGGGCCGCAAGTTCATCAAGAACCGTGGCTACGGCGGCCGTATCGGAACTTCCGACCAGGCCAAGAACAAGGGCGTGATGAAGATGATCACGACCTCCTGGAAATCTCTCACCAACGAGCAGATCCTCGCCTGGAACAAGGCTGCCCTGAGCGCAGATGCCAAGTCCATCCTGGGCACCAAGGGCAAGATCTCCGGCCTGAACCTCTTCCAGCGCCTCAACTTCTGGGTTGTGAAGCTGGGCGGCTCCATCCTGACCACTCCTCCTACCCTCTCGGGTGTGGAGACTCCTTCCGAGGCCACCATCGTCTGCACCAGCGCCGCGTTCACCTTCAAGCTGAACCAGGCCATCACCGACAACGGCGGCATCTACCTCATCATCCAGGCCTCCGAAGGCCAGAGCAACGGCGTGAGCCGCGGCTACGGAAAGGCCACCCAGATCAAGGCTGTTGAAGAGCCCACCGATGCCGCCATCGACATCAAGGCCGACTACGAAGCCGCCAAGGGTGTCCTGAGCGCAGGCGCTCCGAAGGTCTTCTTCAAGTACTTCTATGTGGACTCTGCCACCGGCGAGACCTCCGTTCCCATGCAGACCATGGTCAAGTGGGCGCAGACCGAGGCCGATCCGGATCCCGAGGAGCCGTAGTCTCTCACCGGCCCGGGGTCCGGTCACCCAACCCCGATTCGTTCCAAAAACTATCCAACCTCCGCCGTCGCGAGACGCCGGAGGTTTTCTTATGCACGGACACGAAAAAGGCTCCCCGAAGGACGCCTCGATTACTCTTTCCGATGCCAGCGATAGACCGGCTCGCCGATCTCAGTAAGCATCTGCTCCAGGGTGTGGGTGCGGGAGATGGGATTCCATTCGATGAGGCCGGGACGGACCACAACTGCTTTGAGGCCGAGGCCATCCATGTGCCGGAACAGATATTTGAACGGCAAGACGCGGGTTCCGTTCTCCGCGTGAGCGAGCGCGCCGCAGTCATCTTTGAGTCCCCACTTTGAAAAAAGCTCCTCCTGAAGAAGGCCGGCATCGATGCGGGCCTGCCGGAGAGCCTGGCTCACGTAACTGGCGCAAGCCCTCATCTCCATCACCTCCCGTTTAGTGGTCCCCCGCTCCCCAAAAATCCCGTCCAAAACTCCGTCATAATCCTCCCCCGAAATTTCCCCTGTCACATGCTGCCAGCGAAGCGCTCGCACAACGGGCATATTTCCGGTGCCGGAGGCTTTATGTCTGCGATGCTTTTCGTCCAGGCAGCCATGCAAAATGACGATGGTGTCGCCATTCAAGTAGAAGTACGTCGAATACATATACCCCCGAAGAGCGCTCCGCAGTTCATAAATGGTATCCTTGCAGTCCCTCACGAATGTCACCTTGAAATCCGAAAGCATCTTCAGCAGCAGGATTCCGTACTGGATGCACTGCCGATGATCATTCTCCAGGGTGTCCAGGAACTCCGTGAACTGAGTTCCGTAAACAAGAACCTTCCGGGCACGAACCAAAGCGCATCCATTTCGGAGAACGACCCTATCCTGCGGTTTACCCTCGCCGGCCGGCATGGGCAACAGTTCAGAAATCACATACGGATTGGTCCGCCCCCCGGGCAGCTTGTCCGGCTGCTCCTGATACACCAGCGGATCCCTCTCCACGAACGGAACGCCTTCGATGATGTTAAGGTTCTCATCAACCCGGAACGACTTCTGGCCGAATGACCAGTTGAGGTTCCAGAACACGTCGTCGATGCGCTTCTTCTTTATCTTCGCCATCACCCTGGCTCCGGTATAACCATCCCCGCGCATACCCCGAAGGCACTCCGACTCGTGGATGATGTCCATATGGGTCTTATGAACGTGGCCCTGGGTAAAGGCGTCGCAGATGGGCACCCATTCAGACTGTTTTGTCCGATTGTTAAACAAACAGATTTCTCTGGTTATCCCACAATGACGCAACAACTCCTGGATCTTCTTGTTGTACGGATCCGGCCGACTACGAGAGAAATGAAACTCAAGCCTGGTTCGCTTCACGATATCAAACGCTATCCGCACCAGCGGCATCTCAATCTCATACGCATACTTCACCTTCTCCTTCTTCCGGATGGCCGTGTGGCAGAAATATATATAAGGTATACCCTCCTTGGACACGAATACGTTTTTCAGTTTCAGTTTCATCAGGTCCTCCCACCTGCAGCCGATGCACATCTGGAGGATGAACGCATTCCGCGCCATAGCCATCCGCTCCGGAACCGGAGTGGCCAGGACCTGCTGGAACTCATCCATCGTGAGCGAGAACGGCTCGCCGATCATCTCTGAATACCATTTCTGCTTTTTCTCTTCCATCCATGGCACATACCCCTCGTACGGAGAACTCTTAATCTCGCCGAACAAAACCAAATCATTCCAAAAAGTCTGAAAGTGAAGCAAGACCTTCCGAAGCGGTTCTTCTTTCAGCTTGCGCTTGGGCCAATACCGGCACTCCGAATAACTTCTGGGATACAAGGCTGCATATTTGGGATTGGCTGCATACAGATACTCGTCAATGCAGAACTTCTCAAAGTCCACCACCATCTCCGGCGTAAACTCCGCCGGTTTCAGCCCCACGTGTTCCCGGATGACCAGGTACCGCTCCAGCTTCCTCGTGATCTGGTACGTCTCCCGGAACATCCTGTCACTGAACCGGCCGACCTCGTGCTCCTCTTCCAGATACCTGCGGAACCTGCCGACAAGAGAAGACTCCGCCGGCGCATCGGAAGCATCTGCCGCCATCTTCTCCTCAACAGCCTTCTTAAAAGATTCGTCATCGATGGCAGCGCCGGACTGAACCATTGCCAGGTACACCTCGCTCATCACCGAGCTATACCGGTCAATCGCCGTCTTCAGCTGGACATTGTACTCCTTCACCCCTGGCTGAACCGCCCCATCTTTATTGAACGCCTGGAGATCCACGGCCTTCACCATCACTGGGGTCTCCAGCGCCAGGTCCACATTCGTTCCTTCCCGCAGACGGAACCGCAGCGGCACCTCCCCGGTCCGCACATTTACACTCTTATATAGGGACACTTGCAAATTTCCGTGTCTGATATGATGTAAATGTTTGACTATAGAGGTAGATTCGGAGGAAGGATGTACCTTTGTAGTCATGGAAGACAAGAAAGCAATCAACGTATATGAGTACCTCA